>Ga0335084_10000038_pt1 | contig 76628 bp, 61 predicted proteins | sample Lox_Sample_44_FD_206721 | JGI IMG/M metagenome (GOLD analysis project Ga0335084, IMG submission 206721) | Soil microbial communities from Loxahatchee National Wildlife Refuge, Florida, United States - Lox_Sample_4.4 | ecosystem: Environmental > Terrestrial > Soil > Wetlands | place: USA...
ATGCCGCAACTGGATCACGCTTCCCTCCTGGAGTGAAATCCACGGAAAGCACTTTTTAGCACGCACCGGAGACTCTGCAACCGCTAAATTACTGCTCAACCGTGATCACTTTTGCACCGCGAAGTAGCTAGCCCGAACGCTAGGAACCCAGCGGCCAAGTGTCAGCTAGCCAGGGCCGCTATTTTGTTGCTACACACGGAGCCTTGTCTTCCAGAGGTCATCGACCTAAAGATGCGGCTAAGAGCACCATTTGCTGTCAGTTTTGCCAGTTCGCGAAGTCTTCCTGCACTCCTAGGTTCTTCTTTGCACCGTACCTGCGCCTCAGGGAGGCAAGATGGGAATCAGACGACCATGGCGGGCTCTCTGCATAGTTCTCGCAACTGCAACGGCCTTGGGGCAGAACTTCGAGCTCACTGGCTTCATTGGCGGACAGATGAACGGGGGGATTGATTTTTCGACGATCCTCTTTCAGAGAATTGATGTGCAAAACGGAAAAACCTATGGTCTCGCCGCCGACTATCTCTTGAGTGATCGCTCTGGCATCGATTTCACCTGGGCCTACAACAAGGCTGACACTGTGGCTCAGCCCAACGGCGGGGGGTCGGATGTAAAGGTCTTCACGCTCGACAGCAACCAGTACCTCGTGAATTTGCTGTTTCATTTTGCAGATCGCCAAAAGCCGGTTAGACCTTTTCTGCTGATAGGAGCGGGAGCCAATAGTCTGCACGCCGCACGTCAGGGAGTATCCGGCACCACACATTTTGTCGGGGACCTGGGCGGTGGGGTCAAATACAACTTCAGCAGGCGTCTCGGACTACGCTTCCAGGCAAAATGGTCCCCCACGTACCTCACAACCACAAGTGCGGGTTACTGGTGTGACCCGTCTTGGGGCGGGTGCTGGACCGTGGGAAAAAACCATTTCCTCAACGAAATCGATGCTACCGCAGGAGTGACACTTCGGTTCTAGTTCGAAGATCAATTGGCGTCAGGCCGCAGTTAAGCAAGTACTGGCGCATTGTTTATGACAGAAACACACAACAACCGGCGGTCACAAGCTACGAGAGCATCCGGCGCACGGATGTTCGGCACGAACGCCGCAACAAGATACCACCACGGTGACTACCTGCGGGTTGAACTTCTTTCTGGAGTTGCTGACAGCTCGATGTCAATTTGGATGTACGTGGACCACTGCGACGATAAGCACGCAATCGTTTTCGGGACTATCGATAGTGAGCCTTCCGAGTGGTTGGGGGATGCAGTCAGGAGTGGCGAGAAGTTGGCTGTCAGCTACCGGCAGGTACGGGAGCATCGCCCGTCGTGGTAGGCAACTTCCGCGGCTAGCTTGAATAGTCACAGCAAACGAAGCCCTGGACTATCTCTTCGGCCGAGGAGCCTATGCAGGACGGAATGTCGGCGATCTGCCGGCGGTAACGCTCCTTGATATCAACATGCCGAAAATCAGCGGCATAGATGTTCTCAAGGCAATCCGAGCAGACGAACGCACCAAGCACCTTCCGGTCGTCTCATTCTCACTTCTTCCAATGAGGACAAAGACCGCATAAATGCATACACCCACTTCGCCAACAGCTACGTGATCAAGCCCGTAGATTATGATCAGTTCGTGACCGCCGCTTCTCAGCTGGGCCTTTACTGGGTTGGTCTTAAATGCGCCTCCTCCTCGCAGCGAGACGTAATAAAGAATCACTGGCTCGTCATCCGCCACGTGAGCCCCTCAGGGAACAGGTCAAGCATCGCGAAGACCGGCGCTCTCCCAAACCGCTCGTTGATGGCGGTTATTTCAGCTCCTTGAGTTTGCGATAGCGGCGAATCAAAGTGTTCGTGGAACTGTCGTGTTTGAACACCGGTTCTGCCTTGCTCTCCAGTTCGGGGATGATGCGCTGGGCCAGCACTTTGCCCAGTTCCACTCCCCACTGATCGAACGAATCAATGTTCCAGATAACGCCTTGCGTGAATACTAGGTGCTCATAGAGAGCAATCAGCTTGCCTAGTGTCTCCGGCGTGAGGCTCTCGACGAGAATCACATTGGATGGGCGATTTCCTTCAAAAACACGGTGCGGTACCAGCCAATCCGGCGTGCCTTCTGCTTTCACCTCCTCCGGAGTTTTGCCGAATGCCAAAGCTTCGGCTTGGGCAAAGACATTGGCGACCAACATGTCGTGATGATGACCCAGCGGATTCAATGGTTTGACAATTGCGATGAAGTCACAGGGAATCATTCTGGTGCCCTGATGAATCAATTGATAAAACGAGTGTTGTCCGTTGGTCCCCGGTTCGCCCCAGTAGACGGGGCCGGTGGCATGCGTAACGGCATCGCCTTCGATGGTGACATGTTTTCCGTTGCTCTCCATGGTTAGTTGCTGGAGATAGGCAGGGAAGCGCTTCAGGTACTGCTCGTAGGGCAGCACCGCGACCGTCTCCGCGCCGAGGAAGTCGTTGTTCCACAAAGCGAGCAGTCCCATCAGCACCGGCAGGTTGGCCTCGAAGGGAGCGATGCGGAAGTGCTCGTCCATCCCATGGAAGCCGGCGAGCATGGAGCGGAAGTTCTCCGGGCCGATGGCAATCATGGTCGAAAGGCCGATGGCGGAGTCCATTGAGTAGCGGCCGCCCACCCAATCCCAGAACTCGAACATGTTGACGGTGTCGATACCGAATTTCGAAACCTCAGCTGCATTGGTGGAGACCGCAACGAAGTGCCTTGCCACCGACTTCTCATCGCCTCCGAGGCCCGCGAGCGACCAGGAGCGCGCGGTCTGCGCATTGGTCATGGTTTCCAGAGTGGTGAATGTCTTGGAAGAGACAATGAACAAAGTCTCGGCAGGATCGAGCCCCAGCACAGCCTCCGCGAAGTCCGTTCCATCCACATTGGACACAAAACGGAACGTCATGGACCGTTCGCTGTAGTGCCGCAGCGCTTCGTATGCCATGACGGGACCGAGATCGGAGCCGCCGATTCCGATGTTGATGACATTACGAATTCGTTTGCCGGTGTGGCCTTTCCACTCCCCGTTGCGCACACGCTCGGAGAAGTCGGCCATCCGATCGAGCACGGCGTGGACTTCGGGCACGACGTTCTTTCCGTCCACAAGGATGGTTGCATTTTTCGGAGCGCGCAGCGCGGTGTGCAGGACCGCACGTTTTTCTGTCACGTTGATCTTGTCGCCACCAAACATTCCCTCGATTCGTGCTGTCAGTCCGGCCTCGCCTGCGAGTTTGAAAAGGAGCTTTAGAGTTTCGTCAGTAACACGGTTCTTGGAGTAGTCCAGATAGAGGCCCACAGCCTCGACGGACATGCGTTCGCCCCGCGCCGGGTCGTCGGCAAAAAGCTGTCTTAACTGGAGCTTTGCGACCTTCTTGTAGTGAGACTGGAGTGCTGTCCACGCCGACCGCTTAGCCCTTCGTTTTGTTGCCAGAGGTTGAACTGTTGCTGCCATACCTTGCTCCTTTTGCGTTTCGCGTGATTTAGTGGAATCGTTCTCTTGAGCGCGTGAGATCAAAAACGCAAATCGTTCTCACTCAAGCGACACACTTGATGTTCTTGAGACTTTCCAATCCATCGGTAGCGGCTCCAACCCGGGCCGCGCGTCGTGATGAGGTGAATCGGAATGCGCGCCATCAGGTCCTTGAGACGGCCTTTTTGCGTAAACGACTGCATAAACCGCGGATCCTGCAGCGCATTCACCAGATGCAGGGCAACACCTCCAGTCAGATAAACGCCACCGGTAGCGAGGACCTTCAGCGCGAGGTTGCCAGCCTCGCTGGATAGAATTGAAACCAGCATTTCGATTGTCGCGTGGCACAATTCGCTGGGATGATGCGGGTCAAGCGCGGCATCCACGATGACTTTGGTATGGTCTTTGGCCGCGGCAATCAATTCAGCCACTTCAGGGCGCTTCGGTAGCTTCTCCACATCGCGCAGGAATTCGTAAATGTTGGGAACACCGATGCCGAAACAGACACGTTCCACCCCTACGTGGCCAAGACGCGGCAGCAGGTATCCCAGCAGACGAATTTGCCGCTCATCCGTCGGCGCGAAATCCGAGTGTCCGCCCTCGGAGCCATGGGCCACGTATCGCGAGCCATCCCAGGTCAGAAACGACTCGCCCAGACCGGTTCCTGGCGCGATGATCGCGATGGCGCCATTCGTCACTGGCTCGCCTTTATTTATGGTCAGCACGTCTTCCTCGCGTAAAGCGGGCACGGCCCGCGCGACCGCTTCCAGGTCATTCATGAGGTGGACGACCTTCAGATTCAAGTCCCTCGCCATCGTGCTTTCATCCATGACCCAGGGCAGGTTGGTGGCTTTAACCCGGCCATTGATCACGGGTCCGGCGACGTCGAACGAGGCCACCTCAACCGACATCTTCACCTGAGCGAGAAACTCTTTGACTATGGTCTCCAGGCTGGGATAGTCGGCACTGTGAACCTCGGATTGAGCCAGGGGCGCGTGCGGCCCGGATTCGTTGGAATAGATTCCGAGGTCTGTCTTTGTACCGCCAATGTCGCCCGCAATCAGCATGGCCAGGTCCGTAGCTAGTTTTCCAGGCGTTAACGTAACGTTTACGAACCGCTCAGTGCAAAGAACAATATGTACACATAGCAGATCACGGCACAGAGAACGCATGATGAATGCCAATATGGTCGGCAATCACCCTTGCGGCTGGGGCAGAATCGTACCACCCACGATGGCCATATCCAGAATGCCGGAGGCGCGCTGCCTTTCAGAATCCGAGTTCAGCGACTCCTACACTAAAGATACTCGGGAACATGATGGAGTTGAAGAGTCCGACCGCAAGAATGTAGCGGAGCTGTGCTGAGGTTCAGCCGTCCGCCAAGTTCTGGAGCGATGGTGGTGGCCAACTCCATATTTAGCTCTGCACCAATGCAGGCTGGACTGAAACACAAATTTAACAACGCTTCCCGCCAGCAATCCCATAAAATGGCGCTCCTGCTCTGCGCCCAATTTTTGGGCGGAGGTAATCATGAGCACCTCGACACTTGCTTCGATCGGCGATCACGGAGTGCTAAACATTCGATTATCCAAGGATCTGTTCGGTATCTGGATCGATCGCGATCTGAGTTGGCTGGACTTCAATCAGCGCGTTCTCGCCGAGGCTCTCGACGACCGCACACCCTTGCTCGAAAGAGCGAAGTTTCTCGCTATCTTTACTTCCAATCTCGACGAGTTCTTCATGAAGCGCATGGCAGTCCTGCGGCAAGGGCTGACTCAGGGAGAGCGCGATTTGCTGCAAGAGTCGCGCGCGAAGTTGCTCCCCATGCTTCGCGATCAGGCTGACTGTTACCGCAAAACAGTGGTACCCAGCCTGGCCCAGCACGGAGTTCTACTGAATCGCTGGGACCAACTCACGCCGCGCCAACAGGAAGAAGCCAGCGCTTACTTCGATTCCAGCATTTCCGCAGCCCTTACCCCGCTTGTCATCGATCCCGAACATCCATTCCCCTTCCTGTCGAATTTGTCTACCTCGCTTATCTTCCGGCTGCAGGACCCGGAGCGGGGTGATTCCATGTACGCGCGAGTGAAGGTTCCGACCGTGCTGAAAAACTGGGTCTCCCTGGAGACCGATCTCAATCCGGGCCAAAAACTCTTTGTCCCGCTTCATGAAGTGATTCGCGGCAATATTCACAAGCTCTACGGCGGGATGGACATCACCGCCATGACCTTGTTGCGGATTACGAGGGACGCGGAGGTCGAGATCGAGGATGATTCCGTGGCGGAAATCCGAGCGTTAGTCGAAGAGCAGGTTCGGCAACGCCGCTATGAGCCTATCGTTCGTCTCGAATTTGGACCCGGACCTGATCCGGCCATAAAAGACGCAATGCGCGAACGCTTTGGGCTGTCCGAATGTGATGTCTATGACATGCAGGAAGAGGTCGACTACACCTCGCTCTTTGAGATGGCGGGATTACCGATTCCTGAACTTCGCGATCGCCCCTGGAGTCCGGTTCAACATCCTTCGCTCCCCGAGGACGGGGCCGCGGTTTTTGCGGCGATTCAGGCTGGCGACGTGCTGTTACATCATCCTTATGATTCCTTCGACGGCAGCGTCGAGCATTTCATTCGTACCGCGGCCGATGATCCCCAAACCGTTTCCATCAAAATGACCGCCTATCGCATCGGCGACGATACCCCGTTCGTAAAATCGCTGATCCGCGCCGCTGAACATGGTAAGCAGGTTGCCTGCGTGATGGAAATCAAGGCCCGCTTTGATGAGGAGCGCAACCTGCACTGGGCCGCGGAACTTGAGCGGGCAGGTGCGCACGTAACCTTCGGGGTGGCGGGGCTTAAGACGCACGCCAAGCTCGCCCTCGTCGTCCGGAAAGAGGGAAGCGGCCTGCGCTCGTATGTCCACATCGGCACCGGCAACTACCATGTCAAGACGGCCCGCCTGTATGCCGACGTTGGCCTGCTTACCTGCAATCCGTTGCTTACCAATGACGTGGTCAACCTATTCCACTACCTTACCGGTCACGCGCACGCCCCCCAGTGTTCGGCGCTCCTGGTAGCCCCGACAACCATGCGACAGCGCGTGCTGGAGCTGATAACCCGTGAGATCGAGAACCAGCGCATCGGTCGGCCGGCTCGCATAGTAGCTAAGATGAACCAGTTGGAAGATCCAGAGTTGATCCAGGCTTTGTGTGACGCTTCGCAGGCGGGCGTTTCCATCGACCTGATCGTGCGCGGCTTCTGCTGCTTGAGGCCGGGGGTTGTGGGCCTAACTGACAACATACGCATTCGGTCGATTATTGGGCGCTTTCTCGAACACTCGCGCATCTTTTACTTTGCCAATGGCCAGAAGAGTCCAATCGAAGGCGATTTCTTCATCGGATCGGCGGATTGGATGCACCGTAATCTCTCGAAGCGCATCGAGGTCGTGGCTCCGGTGTTTGCGAGCGGCGCCAAGGAAAGACTGTGGGAAATTCTCGACTTATGCCTGCGCGACCAGCGACAGGCCTGGATCCTTGGGCAGGACGGCAGGTATAGCCGGTTGCAGCCGGACTGTAGTTCAGATGGTCCGCAATCGATGGGCACGCAACAGACCTTGATGGACATGACTCGTCGCAGTGCGGCTGCCTGAGGCAGAGTTTGGCGTTCCGGCAGCGCCATCGGTCCGAAAGTCCCTCTCTGTTCTCGAGCAATCGGAAGCGGTTGTTTCAGGTCTGTCGTTCATCCAATTTTAATCTCCTGTTCTATAAGAGGGGATGTCAATTCTCGGCCTCGACAACATCGGCGTCTTTGATCGCAGCGCTCCTTTGCCGACCGGCGGCTACATCGAGCAGTCGGACGGGACCAGCTGGATGGCGATGTACACCCTGAATCTGCTGGCGATCGCACTCGAACTTGCAACCGAAGAGCCGTGCTACGAAGACGTGGCCAGCAAATTCTGGGAACACTTTATCTACATCGCCAACGCTATGAGCCATCGCGGCCATGACAGCATGGGACTGTGGAATGAAGAAGACGGTTTCTTCTATGATGTGCTGAAAATGCCCGACGGCAGCCAGTTCCCCATGAAGATCCGCTCCATGGTGGGGTTGATTCCATTGTTCGCTGTGGAAACGCTGGAGCAGGACGTTCTGGACAAACTGCCGGACTTCAAGAAACGTCTGGAATGGTTCATTGACAACCGTCCGGACCTTACGGCGAACCTGGCTTGCATGCGTACCGAAGGCATGGGCGACCGAAGGCTGTTGTCCATCGCCGATGCTAACCAGCTCCGAAGCATTCTCACGTTCATGTTAGACGAGCGCGAATTCCTATCGCCCTACGGCATTCGTGCCCTGTCGCAGTTCCATCGAGACAATCCATACAAACTTACGGCACAGGGTATGGAACACCGAGTCGACTACGAACCCGGTGAGTCTTCGACTGGATTGTTCGGGGGCAATTCCAACTGGCGCGGCCCCATCTGGTTTCCCGTGAATTACCTGCTGGTCGAGTCCCTGCAGAAATTCCATCACTACTTCGGCGACGATTTCAAAGTCGAGTGTCCCACCGGCTCAGGGAATAGGATGACCCTGTGGGAAGTCGCCGGAGAGCTATCGCGCCGCTTGACTAGCACATTCCTGCGAGATCACAGCGGCCGCCGACCGGTGTTCGGGAATCTCGAAAAATTCCAGACTGACCCACACTGGCGTGAGCTTGTCCTCTTTCACGAGTACTTCCACGGCGACTCCGGAGCCGGCGTAGGGGCCAGCCACCAGACGGGATGGACGGGCGTTGTCACCAAATTGATGCGGCAGAGCGGCGAGTCTCGCGAACGCTCTCGCCAGCGAAAGAAGACGGAGCCAGCGCTGGCCTCTGTTGCCGCAGACTGAACTCATAAGGAGAAATGGAAATGAAAGCCATCAGTGTTTTCCCGGGAAAACCGAACAGCGTCCACGTGGCAGACTTACCCAAGCCCTCGCTGGACCAGGTGCCGAATGGCCGCGGCGTACTGGTAAAGGTTCTGCGCGTCGGCGTTGACGGAACCGATAAAGAAATCAACGCCGCCGAATATGGCGCGGCGCCTCCCGGATATGATTTTCTGGTCATCGGACACGAAGGCTTCGGCCAGGTGGAAGCGGTGGGGGCGAATGTTACTGAAGTGAAGCCCGGTGATTATGTCGTGGCTACCGTGCGCCGCCCCGGCAAAAGTATTTATGACTTGATCGGAACCAATGACATGACCACCGACGATGTCTACTACGAGCGTGGCATCAACCTGCGTCATGGGTACCTGACGGAACATTACGTGGATGATGTCGAGTTCATCGTCAAAGTGCCGAAGGGCCTCAAGCACGTGGGCGTACTGCTCGAGCCCACCACGGTGGTGGAGAAAGGAATCCACCAGGCGTACGAAATCCAGCGCCGGCTCAAAGTGTGGCGCCCGCGCAAAGCCGCGGTCATGGGGGCAGGCACGATCGGTCTGCTCGCCACGCTGGTTTTGCGTTTGAAGGGTCTGGATGTCACCACACTCGGTCGCACGCCCAAACCTTATCTGAACTCCAATCTGATCGAAGAACTCGGAGCGCGCTACCTCTCGACCAAAGACGTAGCGATCACCGACGCGGCCAAGGAATACGGCCCTTTCGACCTCATCTTCGAAGGCACCGGGAACTCCAGCGTCGTTTTCGACAGCATGCAGGCCCTGGGCAAGAACGGAGTCCTGGTACTCGCCAGCGTCACCGGGGGAGACAAGATGATCCAGATCCCCGCGGACCGGATCAATCTCGAATTTGTGCTCGGCAACAAGGTGATGGTGGGAACCGTAAATGCCAACCGCGAATACTTCGAGATGGGTGTCGGCGACATGGCCCAGGCGGAGGCAGACTATTCAGGATGGCTCAGCAAGCTTCTCACCGATCCGGTGAAGGGCCTGGAGAACTACACGGAGCTGTTCGAGAAACTCACGTCACCCAATGGCGCCATCAAGGTATTTTGCGAAGTAGCGTAGTGCATGTTCCAGCGGGAAGGGCACGAGTTCAGTTGCGTCGTCGGCGCGACTGAAGTCGCGCCCTTCCCAACAACGGCGCGGGAGAAAAGGGCATGATTCAATTCACGAAAGAAACCTGTGGCGACCTGGATGCCGCACTCCGGCGGGAATGGCTTGAAACCAACGGTCTGGGCGGCTTCGCTTCCTCAACAATTGTCGGGCTGAACACCCGCCGCTACCACGGGTTGCTGGTGGCCGCCACGAAGCCGCCGGTCGGTCGCATTGTCATGCTCTCCAAGCTGGAGGAAACGCTTCTTATCCAAGGACAGCCCTTCGACCTCTCGGCAAACCGCTATCCCGGGGTAGTTCATCCGCAGGGGTTTCGATATCTCAAGCAGTTCCGCCTCGATCCATTCCCAGTTTTCACTTACGACATTGAGGGTGTTGAGATCGAAAAGACCGTATTCATGATCCAGGGTGAGAACAGCACAGTGGTGCAATACGGATTGATGAAGAACAATCATCCCGAGCGGATCAAGAACTTGCGCCTTGAACTCAGGCCACTGATTGCGTTCCGTGACTATCACAGCACCACGCACGAGAATGGTGCGATCAACGGTGAGGTAGAACAGCGCCCTGGGCTGGCGACCATCACTCCTTATCAGGGTTTGCCTTCTCTGCATCTGGCTCACAACGCCCTCGAGGTGCGCAAAGCCGGCGACTGGTACCGCAACTTTGAATATGATGCCGAACGGGAACGCGGCCTCGATATCGCTGAAGACCTTTTCAATCCTTTGGTCTTGCGGTTTGATCTGGACGCGCGTGGCCCGGCAATGGTCATTGCTTCCACGGAACGCCGCGATGCCGACCGAGCGGCTGAGTTTCGTCAGGCGGAGATCGCTCGCCGCCTGAAGATAACTGCATCGTCGCCGGTTGCGGACACCTTTGCCCGGGATCTTACCTCGGCCGCCGGCCAGTACATCGTGGCCCGTGGAGACAAGAAGACCGTAATCGCCGGCTATCACTGGTTCAGTGACTGGGGCCGCGACACGATGGTGGCCTTACCGGGCCTTACTCTGCCGACTGGCAAGCCTGAGGTCGCGCGCAGCATCCTGCGCACCTTTGCAGCGCACGTAAACCAGGGGATGTTGCCCAACCGCTTCCCCGACGCCGGAGAAACTCCGGAATACAACACCGTGGACGCCACGCTCTGGTTCTTTGAAGCCGCGCGCGCCTATCTTGCTTACACCGGCGATCTGGAACTCGTGCGCGACGAACTCTATCCCGTGTTTGCCGATATCATTGCCTGGCACGTGCGCGGAACGCGCTACGGAATCAAGGTAGATTCCAGCGGCCTGCTTTCTTCCGGCGAGCCCGGTGTCCAGCTCACCTGGATGGACGCCAAAGTCGGCGACTGGGTGGTAACGCCGCGGCGCGGCAAGCCGGTGGAAATCCAGGCGCTGTGGTACAACGCGCTTGGCATCATGGACGACCTGGCGCGCAGATTCGGCGATGAAGCCGCTCAAAAGCGCTACCGCAACATGGCAACGGTTGCAAACTGGAGCTTCAACCGCCTGTTCTGGAACGAGACTACTGGATGCCTATTCGACGTCACAAATGGTGCTCCGCCGGACCCGTCAATCCGCCCGAACCAGATCTTTGCGGTCAGCCTCACACACAGCATGTTGTCGCCTGAACGCGCCAGGAGCGTAGTGGAGAAAGTTCAAGAGCATCTGCTGACTCCGTACGGCCTGCGCAGCCTGGCGCCCAGCGACCCACAGTACCGCGGTCGATATACAGGCGGCCCCACCGAGCGTGACGGGGCTTACCACCAGGGCACTGTGTGGCCCTGGCTGATGGGCCCCTTCATCGCCGCATATATAAGGGTGAATGGAGGTACTGACATTGCTCGGCGCCAGGCCGCCGAGTGGCTTGAGCCTTTGAAAGGTCATCTCGCAGATGGCGGCCTCGGTCACATCTCCGAGATCTTCGACGGCGACGCCCCGCAGCGGCCGTGTGGATGCATAGCACAGGCTTGGAGCGTGGCTGAAATCCTGCGGGCTTATGTCGAGGACGTAAAGAACATTTGGCTGGCTACGCCGGTCGAGAGCACGTCACAAGCTCCTGCGAAGATCAAAGACCGGTCCGCGGCGAGTGCAGATGGGAGAGCGCGGGAAGTTTCGAGTGCGGGAACTCGGAGTTGAGGGCAGCTGAACCTGCCAATTCGGGCGACGCCCCCCACCATCATTCCGGGTAGGTCTGCGCGAGGCGGGAATACTGGCGAGCCGCATCCAGCAGTTCGCCTACTGAGGCTGGCCGGTTACTCCGTGCTCGATTCAGGGCTCCTATTTCGAAAGCGATCCGCCATTGCCGGAACAACACACGGTAGGCGTCAAGGAGATTGAGCCTGGGGTCGTAGATATGCGTCGCCTCCGAGGTGACGCCGTTCAGCTCAATAATTTTTAGATTTCTGCCAGCCATCAGGTCTTGCCGCGAAGGAACACGAATGTCAAAGCGACCGAAGAAGAACCCATCGAAGCCCTTCGCGATCTGGTCGATGACTTCTTCCAGGGAGGGAGTGATGCTTTCGCCCCCGTCAAGGAAAATGGCACCCCGGCAATGGGCGCCGATCTCAACCAGTTGCACAGTCTCTCCTGCTGCCGGTACCTCGTGAGTCCGACCCGAATTTTTGCGCAGATAGAACTCTGACATACAAACCGCACGGTCATCCGCGAGGATCAACTCTTCCAGGGTACATCTTCCATCACCGACAAGAACGGGCATTCTCTTCTCAGTCATGGAGAAAATTCGGCCCCTCTCGCTACCTGGGTAGCGATAGTAAAAGATCCCGTACTCCTCACCGAGGACATACTCTTGCAAAATCGCCGGGAACAAAGTGCGCGTCAGATAATCGCGCAACTGCTCCGGCGAGCGGACGATCGCCACGCCCGAGCCACGCTGTCCCGCATCAGGTTTCAACACGACCGGAAACTGCAGCCCACGTTGCCGCATGAATTCCTCAGCCGCAGCAACTCGTTCACTGGAAACGCCGGGCGCCAGAAGAGTGGAACACGGCAGCCACGCAGCGGCGTCTTTCAGACGCTTCAGTATCTGGTGCTTGGACTCGCCCACAAATCCGCCTGCGGGAATCGCCGGATTGGCCGCCGTAAACAACGTCCAACTTCGGAACCTGATTCCGAGATAGGCGATATAAGCCACCACGGGGGGATAAAACAGGTAAGGGGGCCAGAACTCCCAGCGGCGTAGACGTTTCCACCAGCCCGCGAGCTGGCGGCGGCGGCGATTCAGGGCTGCGGCGAACGAGGCCCTGGGCGCAAGAAAATCCGGAGAATCAAGTTCCATTGCGAGGGGCATAATTCAAACCGCTGAACGGCTGAGACTTCCGGCAGCCGGATCTGCGCAATCGACTCTCTGCATCTCTGTCGAATGAATTTGCGCCATGGTGCAAGGACTGCTCGGCAAATGCTCCATTCTTATATGTCCAGCCGTGACTATGACCTCGCTATAACTCAGCGTTTTCACGTCATCGCGATGGACACACAAACTAAATGGCCCCGGGCCGCCCGCGTGTGATCTGTGCAGCGTTCGCAGCCACGGTACCGAGCCGGCGTCCAGTTCGTGCAGGGCGTCGCGGCATGCTCTACCCCGTAGGCTTTCGGCCTGCTTGTCCGAGAGGCTTGACGAAAACCAGTGTCGTGGTTGCCACACATGAGCCGCGGATACAAGCTGCGTCGAGTCCCAACGCCACTCCCAAATCTCCCGTTCGGATGGAAATACTCCTACCAGCCGAAACGGCAGCATTCCTTCGAAGTTCGAGATGCCTAACTCCTCATGCAAGTGGGATAGTGATCTCGAATCAATGAGCGCCGGAATCACCCGCCCTCTGCTAGGCGTCCTGGCGCCAGCTATGCAGTTTCGAGCGACATCGTTCCAATTCAGCAATGCGAGAGCGATGCCATCTTGATTGGCGGCAATCCAGGTGCCGCGCGCCCCATCACCCGGATACATCGCCGCTGTGCCATTGATCTCATGAATCTCCGGCAGCGTTCCCGGCCCGCGTACGATTCTTTCGTCGCGATTCATGGCAAACAGGTAGTCACGGTTACGCGTTATGACACTCAGAGTGCACATACGCCCAATCTGTCGCGGTCTGCACGATTCGATGTTGGTCTAAACCGTTGGAGCACGCCGATCGCGGTCTTGCCTAGCAGCCATGGGGCGAATAATACCAGGGCGGTTGTGAACCAAGGCAGCTTCTGGTGCCCCAACGATGTTTCGGGAATGAATCGCCAGATGGCAAAAATTGCGGAAACCCAGACAACCGAACAGACGGCGGTAGTTCTGGCAAACAGCCGCACCGGAAGCCGCAGAGCGCCGGCGGCGACATAAAGAGGCAGGCGGCTCCCGGGGATCGCGCGGCTCATGACCAGGGCGAACGATCCATGCCTGGCAAACCAGCCCTCAGCTTTAGCGAGTGACTCGGGTCTCACGTATTTCCGCAGCCAGGCTGACCGAGCGGTGCGCCGCCCGAAACTTGAGCCCAGCGCATACAGTCCTATGTCTCCCACCCAGATACCCAGGACGGTGGTCAGTAGTCCGAGCCGCGGGTCCAGGATCCCGCTGGCCGACACGGTGGCAGCGAGGAGCGTTGCGCCGTCTTCGTAAATAAATGTTGCCAAAAAGATAGACAACGCAAGAGCCGCCTGTGTTTCCGGGAGTGAATGAAGCGAAATCATCGTGGCTACGCTCGTCCCATCGTGCCAGCTTCCATATGCTTCAACGTCGAAGGGGCAACGCCAAACTCATATGGCAGCTTCACCCCGACTTCAGCACACAGAAGTCTGACAATGGCATAGTGGTGGATGGCGTGTCCGACACAGAACATGACTTCCCGGGCCAGGTTTGACTTCACGGCTTCCGCCTCAGTTTCGCCGTAACCAACGCTGTAGATCACAGCACATTCGCGTCGAAGAATTTCGGGTGAAAGGTCCGCAAGCTCTTCGATCAGTTCTGCAGTGAGGAGACGCGCGCAGGTCACAGAGCTCTCCAGTTGCGGGTTCCGGCGCCGCTGATCGTAGTTGACCCGGCCGGTGCGAATTCCCTCCACCAGGCAGAGAAAGTGATCGAGCACGTGCCGATAATGCGCACCCAGGGACGACGCTGGCTTTCCTCGCCCTGTTCCTTCCAGGGGACGAGCGTAAATTTCATCCCCGACGCGATCCAGAAAGATACAGCCCTGCTGAAGAACATGAGTAACCGCGTCATGCAGGGACCGGGTCGTCATGTCAGGACCTTTTCCCCCATACTGGAATCTGCGTGCGGTGCAAGAACAAGGCCACTGCGCTCGCCACGAACACAACGATAGCCAGGAGGAACAGGAGTCCCTTGTCCTGCTGTACCTCGATTCCGAGGAAGGTCAAGTGACTGACGATCGCTCCGCCTGTAGCCGCCATCGCCAGGACGGCGCCTGCCCAAACGAAGCATGGGGTCAGCAACAGCACAGCGGCGATCAACTCCATAATTCCTGACCCAATGCGTCCCGAAACCTCGACCGCCCCGATCGACGCAAAGGGAAAGTAGCTGTGAACAAACGTTCCCAGTTTGGTAAAGATGTAAACCGACTCCGGCGCCGCCGTGAACTTGAAGAAGAGCGTCTGCAAGAGGATGATCGCCGCGACAACTCTGCAAACCCAACTGAGGATCAAGATTGAAGTGCCCGTTGGCCGGCTCACGCTTGAGATGACTTGGGTGTTCATGGACTTGGCTTCTCCTATCTGCCGTACTTCTCGATGAGGCCGGGCCAGTTTTGGTCCGCCTTCTTGAGATTGCCTTGCGGGTCCTTATTGAATTCGTCCTTCACACCAAGGTCGTATTGCATGAGGAGCCGTCCATTGACGATCTGCCATGCCTCGATCTTGACCGGGACAGTCTTTCCCCGGCTGGCGCCGTACGCGCAGTAACCGCCAAACTGAGGTTCGTATTGCGCCGGCGCTTTGTCGAACGCGGCTTTGTGGTCGGCAGAGGCGAAGTAATATTTCGCGCCCTGGTAGTCAGACTGGAATTGCGGACTTCCCTTGACTGGCTGGCCGTCGGTAAAGAATGCAACCGGATCGTAACCCTGGATGGCCACGCCATCCCGGCCCAGATTTTGCAGGTCTTTGGCTGCCGCCAACGCTGAAAGGCAAGCCAACAATACAAACGCGTAAAGCAATTTCTTCGTCACAGGTCGCTCCCATTATTCGGGTCTGAGCCCGCGTACAAGGTGAGACTCACCAGAGCGACCAAAGTGACAAGATCAACCAAATTATTGAAGGAATATGGCGTTGTCACCTTTTCCGATGCCATGCATCTGACGGTGAGATTGCAAAGCGTAGCCCCGGCTCTCTAACGCCTCGGGACGGACGGGAAAAGCAGGCCTCACACTTCATGAGCGCAGCAGCGTCGGGAACGCGCGATTGCTTACCTCCATCTCTGATATCCGCGACACCTCAGGGAGTGACAACCGCCCGCTCGCTTAACTCCTGGCAGGGGCCATACTGCGTCCGCATTGCATCGTGCGATGCGGACCGTAAGGCGGCGTTCCGCTTACGATTCCTGGTTTTCAATTTGGAGTTGGATGAGGGACTAGAGACCGCCTACACCACCGGTCACGACATCGATGAGTTTGACGCCATCTGCGAGCATCTGATTGTGGAACACGCTCCTACCGCAACAATTGTCGGAACCTACCGGCTACAGACCGGTGCGATGGCGTCGGAAAATGCGGGCTTCTACGGCGAGCGTGAATTCGATTTCTCACCTTACAAGCTACTGGGCAACTCCGTGATCGAATTGGGGCGTGCCTGTGTGCACCGCGATCATCGATCGACGGATGTCCTTTACCTGCTGTGGCGTGGAATCGCTCAGTACGCTTTAAGCCACGGCAGCCGGTATCTGATCGGTTGTTCTTCGCTGACCTCGCAAGACCCGGCGCACGGTACCGCCGTCTATGGGGCCATGCGGGGGCACCTGGCGGACCTCAAACTGCGAACCACTCCGCAACCCGCCTTTGCGATGCCACAGGCATCCGCCGAGGGCGCGAGTGCTAAGATCCCGAAGTTGTTGCGTGCATACCTGGCGGTGGGGGCAAAGATCTGTGGCCCACCTGCCATCGATCGGGACTTTAAGACGATCGACTTTCTCACACTTATGGATCTCGAAACCTTGCATCCCCGCGTGTACGCCCGTTTCATGAAGAGTTGATGATCTGCGTTCCTTGTGCGGATACAAGGCGCCACCGGCTCTGCTCTGTTACTAACATATGAGTGTAGCGACTAACGGCGGCGAAAGGGGTTTGGCTCGGTGTCGGAAATTTGCATCAGGCTCGCTCAGCTATCGGATCGCGAACAGCTCGTGCCTTTGCGCGAAGCCCTGGGGCCCAAGTCTTCCGCCGAGGAACACGCGCGAGAACTTACACTGATTCTCGAAGGCAAGCCTCCTGTAACCACGCCGCTGATCATTTTGGTCGCCGAGACGGGCGATCGAACATTGGCTGGTTTCCTGGAGATCGACTTGCGTTCACACGCGGACGGCTGCAACCCCTCCCGCCCGGTGGGCTATATCGAGGGTTGGTATGTTGCTGAGAACCAGCGGCACAGAGGGATCGGCAAGAAACTCTTGGCCGCGGCAGAAGACTGGGCACGCAGCCAGGGGTGCGTTGAGACGGCGTCGGATACCTGGATTGACAATGAAGTGTCCCAACGTGTGCATGAGGCGCTGGGGTACGAAGTAGTGGACCGCTGTGTGCATTACCGTAAAACGTTGTGATATAGACCGAGACTGTTCATTGCCCCAACATAGAACTTTTTGATGCTGCTCGCAGGCCGTCCGGCGTATGGCGCAAGGCGCTCAGATCGACCTTGAGTAGTCGCGTAGAGCCTGTCTCCAGGAGTTCTCCCTGGATCTGAACCGGTTCAGCAATGAACTCACGCAGGACGTCGCGTCCAAAGGCGCGCCCATCCAGGCCGACCAGCAATAATTGTTCATGCCCGTCGGTCGTAATAAAGATCGGCGGAATTCCCCCATTCAGACAACGCGCCGCGCAGTCACGGTGAACCTTTCCCTGACCGGGATTCATCACGCCCAGGTAGCACTTGCTGTCTACGATCTCGCCGGCGACCGTCACAGTTCCCAGATCGCGAGTCGTCTCTTGGTCGGCGGGCACGGTAGCCACCACAGTGATGGAGCCGGGTTTTATTTCCACCATTGTTCCGCCGTCCCGATAGATCAGCTCGCCCTGTAGGCGGACCTGCTTGCCGTCGAAGGTGGCCGTGAGGTCGTCGGCCCCATGCTTTCCCGGCGCGACCAGGAGATAGCGTGAATATTTGTTTTGTTGCCCGGTTCTTCCCGGGCGCGCGATCAACAGCGTAGGGAAAGGTTGCGTCACGACGATGCCATCAAAAGTGCGCAGCTTCCCGTATTCGAAGGTGGAACCAGCCAACCGCATTTGTCCAGCGATCAACATCAGAGCCGCGGTGACTGCAAGCAGGCCGAGCCCCACGATGACCTTCCTCACAAAACGAGCCTGGTCGGCGGGCGCCTTCGGCAAGTAACCTATATAGAAGTCGTTCATCGCGGTTGTGCCTTCCTGCTTTTTACTTGAACAGATTCATCTTGGGCAGATTTGATTTGGGCAGGCTCTACACGGGTTCCGGGCGGGTTAGGACGCGGATCAACGAAGACAGATCCTTCGACAATTTTGACACGAAAAGTCGGAATTGTTTCCTTGAAGGGCGGCGGTGCCACTCCAGACTCTGGCTGGTACTGGTAGCCATGCCACGGGCAAGTGACACAGCCATCAATGATGCGCCCTTCCCCTAGCGGTCCGTTCTGATGTTGGCAAACATTCGAGATGGCAGAGACCTTGCCATCGTAGCGAAAGACCGCAATCCGCTCCCCGGAGAGAGATACGATAGTCGCGCATTTCTCGGGAATACGGTCCACTTTACAGACCTCTACAAGACCTTCTTGGACCGCTTGATGTCTCGCTCGGTCAACCCGCTTCTCACGAAAGGCCGCTGCGAGATGAAGCGAAACCACAGTGGTCACTCCCGCCATGAGGGCAGAGGCCAGTACGGGACTCGTCTCTGACTGCAAGGCCCCCAAGAGTCACATGCGTGACCAGCAGCGCGTAAGCGACATACACCAGCATGTGCAGTCGCTTCCACGTGGGCGCCGACAGATTCTGCAGCCAGAAGTCATGGCTGGTTGCAGCCATTAGAAACAGGATGATCAATGCGAAGAAACCAAGCGCCTGAAATGGAAAGTCGGCAACGTTGCCATAGCGGGGGTTGCTGATAAAGAGACTGACGAGAGGGTTCACATTCCCCAAGGCGTGAAACTGGAACAGGGCAAACCCTCCATGTGCCAGGCCCAGCAGAAACGTCGCGACGCCCAGATGCCGGCGGTTATAGAGCAGCGGAAGAAAACGCCGATCCAATCGACTCAGAGGGCCGATACACAGCACCACATTCAGCAGCAGGAATGCAGCGGTTCCAAGCGCGCGAATCAGTAGCGTCTCTGCCGTCGCGCCTGGATTGCGCCAGGCGCCCACACCAACGAACGTTCCGAGATACAAAGCTAGCAACGACAGGAGGGTCACATCGTACACCTTCTTCTGACGATTCCAGCTAACTGCACCATACTGAACGCTCATGGCAACTGCTCCACTCTGGCAGTGTCAGCCACGGCCTGATGAGCTGAGCTGAACAAGACCAAATGGCCAGCGCTTGTCTGATTCAACGGAAGAAGAAAAGCCTTACCGGTGGTAAAGGCGCCCACCAGTTGCGAGTCCCCGGGCAGAACGTCTCCCTGCGGTGCGGTGCCAGCCCAGTAAAGCAGCAAGTCCGGCTCGTTCAGCTCCTGCGCCGGCTACACTAGCGCCAAAACGAGGAAGGCACGGCGATGGGCGGTTCTGAGCGGCTGAATCATGGCTGGCTCGATAACCGGTGCCGGTTCCTTTCTACAGGAGGCTCAACCAAACCACGGCTCCAGCGGTAGAGGAAAATCGGCCAGAAGGCGGCGACGCCGGGCAGAATCAGCAGTCGAAATCCAATGCTCGACCCCTGAGCTTCGGAATCCACGCGCTGAACGCCTAACCACACGAATGGCAACGCAAACACCAGCCCGAGACCGGCATAAGTAGCCAGAGCGTAAACCAATGTTTTGACCAGAGATTCAAACATCGTTGCTTGAGATTCCACCGGGTAATCCGTTCCCTCGGACTGCGATACTCAGGATGGTCATGCGATGCGGGATTGAGAGAAAGGTGACGCTATGCAGCCTCACAGCCGACGGCCTGAAATACAAGGAAGACGGTATGGTTCTGACCAGATTAGAACGGCGACAATAGAATGTTTAGGAAGTCTGGTATGGTCACGATCCAAAAAAGGGGCATGTTGTGGTATTTCTTCCGAGCGCCGGTATACCTCTACCGCTGGCGCCTGGGTTGGCTCTTTGGAAAACGCTGCTTGCTATTGACTCATATTGGCCGCCGTACTGGCCTGCGTCGCCAAACCGTCCTGGAAGTCGTCGAGTACCGGAAGCAGGGTCCCGAGGTTGTGGTGGCGAATGGCTTCGGACCTGATTCTGACTGGGTTCGCAACATTGAGGCAAATCCCGGTGAAGAAGTGATGGTCGGCTGGCAACATTTCGTCGCGTCGCATCGCTTTCTTGGTGAAGAAGAAGCCATGAGAGTGATTCAAAGTTACGAGCGCCGTAACCGTTTCATCGCGCCCATTGTTCGCCGCGGGTTCAGCTGGCTGCTCGGGTGGCGATATCATGGGGGCGAAGGCGACCGCCGGCGGCTGGTCAGACAGCTACCGCTCATCGCGTTTCAACCGCAGGCTTCACCGCTTCAGACTGCAGTTCCAGCCTCATAGAGTCCGCAAGCCCCAGGCCACGGCGGCTCTTGTGACAAGCAAACCTTAAGAGGTCACTCCCTGAAGCTGAAGCTTCGTCACTTCTCACAGCCGTGCGAATCTCACTCGCAGGTAACAGGCTGTTTCGCTGCTGAGAATTCAGTCTATCGATCTCCGAAGGAGCTGGGTCATGGAAACAGGCCGTCCACTATTCATCCCGGTGATCTTGGGCACGGCTAGAATGGGCCGGATGAGCCTGCACGCGGCCCGGTTCGTCACCACGGAACTGGGCAAGTCCGCGGGGGTCGAGACGGACCTCATCGACATCGCACAGCTTCCCCTGCCCACGAACGACGCGGGCGAGGCCATTAAGCACGCCGACTTCTCCGCCAAAATGAACCGGGCAGACGCGTTGGTGGTCGTTTCACCCGAGTACAATCACGGCTACTCCGGGCTTTTGAAGCACGTTCTGGACAGTTGCCTCAAAGAATACATTCACAAGGCGGTCGGCATCGTGGGAGTGTCGGCGGGACCGTTCGGCGGGACGCGAGTAATCCAAAATCTGCTCCCTGTAATGCGCGAGATCGGTCTGGTTACGATTTTCTGGGATGTAAACTTCTCGAACGTACAGAAAGTGTTTGCCGAAGACGGCAAACTGCTCGACGAATCCTACATCCGTCGCATCGACAAGTTCTTGAAGGAACTCATCTGGATGGCGAAGACGCTGCGCCAGGGGCGTGAACATGTATCTCTGGACTAATCTGCGGGAACGAGGACCGACACCATGGCCAACTCCGAAAAGATGATGTGCCCAAGCTGCCGGGTAGAGATGAACCACCACTGCGACAAGGTGGCGTACACCACCGACCCACAACATGGCGGGCAAATGGACCCAAACCTCGGCGGATTCATCGAAGAATTCCATACCTGTCCTAAATGTGGCTGTGGCGCCGCTCGCCCTGCTTAGGAGTTGTGGCCCACCACACCGCTACTCGCGCACATGGCAAATTTTGTTCCTCGAAGCAGAACTACAGATCCTGAAGACATGACTCGCTGCTGTCGTATCGTGGAGATTTGAGAGAAACTGTCGCTTCAGGGAGAGTTAGCTAAGCTAGAAGCAGGCCAGGTTGCTCCTGCCGGCAGGCCCTTACTGAGCGCCCGGGTATCTGCTGAGGCCCCGCTCTTGGCGGCCTTCGGGCGAGGCCTCATGGAGGCGCAGAAATGCGGCCAACCCGGACTGGACGTCGCTCTTGTGCCCCACCAGGAGATGGCCACCGCCCACGAATCGAGCGCCAGAGATGAAAGCTAACTACTTCAGCGTACTCCCTACGAAAGCGAGTGCAGTGATCAGAATCACATATCGGAGGGAGGCGAAAACGCTGGCCGCCGACCTGTTCTTGCAGAGTGTGACTCCCATCACTGACTTGTGCCGCACGACAAGATAGAAGGAAGCGAACTCAGTTTTCTTTCTGCGGCGCTTGCCGGTTCAGGCGGTAGCGCGGGCGTTCATGGCCTGGATTGGTGCGAGACAGAACGGGTTCTCTCGAAGTGACGTTGATAAGGGTAGCGAAGGGAGGGAAGTATGACAGTTCAACGTGCGTCGCTGGAAACTATTGAGGATTTTCTGGCCCAGAAGCGTATTGCGATGGTGGGGATCTCGCGGGATCCTACGAATCTCAGTGTGAAGCTGTTCGAGGAACTGTGTCGGCGCGGATACGACATTGTTCCTGTGAGTCCCAACATGACCGAAGTGCAGGGACGGCAATGCTTCGCCCGAGTGCAGGACATTCTTCCTCCTGTCGAAGCCGCGTTGCTGATGACTTCCCCGGAGGTCACCGAGACGGTTGCGAACGATTGCGCCGAGGCAGGCATACGGCGGGTCTGGATGTACAGAGCGACCGGCAAGGGCTCTGTCAGCGACAAAGCGATTGCGCTCTGTCAGGAGCGAGGGATTCAGGTGGTCCCGGGGCAATGTCCTTTTATGTTTCTTCCGGACAGTGCGGGTATCCATCGCGTTCACGGACTCGTCCGCAAGATCACAGGCCGGTATCCGCGTCGCGCCCATACTGCAATCAGACATGCGGCTTAGAGGAGGCATCAGCGGATCAACCCCACCAGTTTCGGGCAGAGAAGAAGCATAAAGGAGTAGTCTTAAGGGAGACGAGGCTTGTTCGCGCCTTTGGATAGTGTGGAGGATCGCGTGGCTCATCGAGCGGAGCATGTCCTGGGCGCAGACCAGCTTGGGAAACTCATTGTGCTGCTGGCGCGCAAGGGGTATGAAGTCATTGGGCCCACCGTGCGCGACGGGGCGATTGTCTATGACCATGTTGAGTCGGCAGAAGATCTGCCCGCGGGATGGACTGACGAGCAGGAACCGGGGCGCTACCGGCTGAAGCGCCGCGAGGATATGGCCCTGTTCGGGTACGCGGTGGGGCCGCAGAGCTGGAAGAAATACATGCATCCGGCAGAAGTGCGGCTCTGGTCCGCCGAGCGTCAGGGCGGGACGTTCAGAATCCTGAACAATGAGGTGAAGCCCCAACGCCCGCATGCGCTCCTGGGAGCTCGCGCATGCGAACTGGCCGCGATCGCGGTGCAGGATCGGGTGTTGCTCGAAGACAAATACCGCGATCCGATTTACGACCAGCGTCGTGAAGGCGCCTTCATCATTGCTGTGCAATGCACGCAGGCGGCGGCGACATGTTTCTGTGCGTCGATGGGAACAGGGCCGCAAGTTTCAGGTGGATTTGACCTTGTTCTCACCGAGCTCATTGGGCCGGAGGGGCATCGCTTCCTCGTGGCCACGGGCAGCGACCGCGGTGTCGAAGTGCTCACCGAGTTGGAAGGTGTTCCGGCTACAGCAGAAGACCGTCGGCAAGCCGAAGCGGGGGTGGAGGCGGCGCGCCAGCAGGTCCGCAGCATCGACACCGCGGGAATCAAAGAGCTTCTCTATAAGAACTTCGAGCATCCGCGTTGGGACAACGTGGCCGGCCGTTGCCTGACGTGTGCCAACTGCACCATGGTGTGCCCCACATGCTTCTGCACCTCTGTGGAAGATGTGACTGACATTACCGGAGATCACGCCGAACGTTGGCGCCGCTGGGATTCCTGCTTCACGCAAAGTTTTTCCTATATTCACGGAGGCAGCGTTAGAACCTCGGCCAAAGCGCGCTATCGCCAGTGGATGACCCACAAGCTAGCCTCCTGGATCGACCAGTTCGGCAGTTCGGGGTGTGTTGGTTGCGGCCGTTGTATCACCTGGTGCCCCGTGGGCATCGACATCACCGAAGAGGTTGCGGCCATTCGGGACGGAGGGAAAGATGGAAACCCTTGAACGCATCATTGCGGAGCACCCATTCTTCCATGGCTTAGACGACGACTTCGTTGCCCTGATGGTGAGCTGCGCCTCTAACGTGCGCTTCCAAGCGGGCACGTACATCCTCAAAGAAGGAGACCCGGCAAATACCTTCTACCTCATCCGGGAGGGGAAGGTGGCGGTGGAGGTTTTTGCACCTCAGCACAAGCCCATTATCGTTGCCACTTTGAGTGTAGGGGAGATCCTGGGGTGGTCGTGGCTGCTGCCGCCCTTTCAATGGAAATTCCATGCGCGCGCGGTAGATGACGTCCGCGCCATCGCCCTCGACGGAAAGTGCTTGCGCGCGAAATGTGAAGAGAACCACGATCTCGGATATGAAGTTTTGAAGCGATTTGTCCAGATCATGGAGCAGCGGCTGGAGGCGACACGCTTGCAGTTGCTGGACGTTTACGCAGTCAAGCGATGATCATGACGACCGGAACCATAACCGACCCGATGCTTCCACAGCCGTACACGGTACGAGACGTGGCCAAGGAGACACCGGACACTTTTACCCTGAGGCTCGAGCCCAAGACCGCAGCCAACCCAAGCTCGTTCCAGCCCGGACAGTTCAGCATGCTGTGGGTGTTCGGGGTTGGCGAGTTGCCTATCTCCATCAGCGGCGACCCGGCATTGCAGGATCGCCTGGTTTACACCGTGCGTTCGGTCGGGCAAGCCACTCATGCGCTGGTGAACCGGCGCGTGGGCGAAGGAGTGGGTGTACGAGGTCCGTTCGGAACCGGTTGGCCGGCAGAAGCCGCGCGGGGGCGAGATGTCATCGTGGTGGCGGGCGGAATCGGCCTGGCGCCCTTGAGGCCGCTGATCTATCAGGTCTTGCAGAATCGGGACGACTACGGGCGATTGTTGATTCTCTATGGTGCGCGAAGTCCTCGCGAGCTGCTCTATCGCAAGGAGCTGGCAGCCTGGGCGCGGAATCGCGAGACTCAGGTACTGGTCACGGTGGACTATGGTGGACTGGGCTGGCGTGGGCATGTCGGCGTGGTTACAACGCTCTTCAAGTATGCGCGCCTGCAGCCCGCACCCGCGGTCGCGATGGTCTGCGGACCAGAGATTATGATGCGCTTCGTTACCCGGGAGTTGGAGAACCAGGGGCTAAGCCGCGACAACATCTATCTCTCCATGGAACGCAACATGAAATGTGCCGTCGGTTTTTGCGGGCATTGCCAGTATGGACCACACTTCATCTGCAAGGATGGGCCAGTTTTCCGCTACGAACAAATCCGGAACTTACTGGAGAAGTATGAGCTCTAAGTCCAAACCCAAGCCCAAAATCGGTGTGTTCAAGTTCGCTTCGTGCGACGGCTGTCAATTAAGCCTGCTGGACGCGGAAGATGAACTGCTCGGAGTCGCCGGGGCAGTGGAGATTGCCTATTTTCCTGAAGCCACACGGGCGATGTCGAAGGGTCCTTATGATATCGGCCTGGTGGAGGGGTCGATCACTACCTATCAGGATGCCCAGCGCATTCAGGAAGTGCGGAGGCAATGCAAGACCCTGATCACGATCGGAGCCTGTGCCACTGCCGGCGGAATTCAAGCTTTGCGCAACTGGAAGGATGTCGATGAGTTCATCCGGGTGGTGTACGCCACGCCCCAGTTTATCAGCACGCTGAAGCTTTCGACCCCGATAGCGGAGCACGTTCCAGTCGACTTTGAACTGCGCGGCTGCCCCATCAACAAGTATCAACTCATAGAATTAATCACCGCGACGCTGGCCGGGCGCAAGCCCAATGTTCCCACCTACAGTGTGTGCATCGAGTGCAAGCGCAAGTCGAATGTCTGTATTACCGTGGCCAAGGGGGTTCCTTGCCTTGGCCCGGTAACCCAGGCGGGGTGCGGAGCCCTGTGTCCAGGCTACGACCGTGGTTGCTACGGTTGTTACGGACCCATGGAGACTCCCAATACTGCCTCCATGACCAGCCAGTTCCGGATTCTGGGACAGGCGGATAGTCAGGTGGCACGTGCATTCCGAGGCTTCAACGCATGGGCTTGGCAGTTCCGCAAAGCCAGCGAGGAGTGCGAACGCACATGACCGTACACGGAACCAGAACAATTCGGGTCGATACGCTGGCACGCGTCGAAGGCGAGGGGTCTCTTTACATCAAGCTCGTGGGTGAGCGCGTAGCCGATGTGAAGCTCAAGATCTACGAGCCTCCCCGGTTTTTTGAGGCCTTTCTCCGCGGTCGTCACTTCTCCGAAGTTGCCGACATCACGGCGCGGATCTGTGGCATCTGCCCCATCGCCTACCAGATGAGCGCAATACATGCAATCGAGCGGGCGCTGGGAGTCCGCATCGATCCCAGGGTTCGCCTGCTTCGTCGCCTCTTTTACTGCGGTGAGTGGATCGAGAGTCATACCCTGCATGTCTATATGTTGCACGCGCCCGATTTCCTCGGGTACCAGGACGTGATTGCCATGGCGGCAGATCACCGCGCCGTGGTCGAAAAAGCGCTCCGCCTGAAAAAAGTTGGCAATCGAATTGTGCAATTGCTTGGCGGACGCGAAATTCACCCCATATCCGCGGCGGTTGGCGGCTTCTACAAGACGCCCACCAAACAACAGGTGCGCGACCTGGTGGCCGATCTCGAGTGGGCCCTGGAAGCCTCACTGGAGACCGTGCGCTGGACAGCTGGTTTGAAGTTCCCGGACTTCGAACAAGACTATGAGTTCGTAGCGCTTCGTCATCCGGACGAGTATCCGTTCAACGAAGGACGACTGGTATCGAACCGTGGTCTGGACATCGACGCCGCTGAATACGAAGATCATTTTGCAGAGTTGCATGTTAAACACTCGAACGCCTTGCACTCCGTAGTGCGCGGCAGAGGCTCGTATCTGGTAGGGCCGCTGGCGCGGTTCAACCTGAATTTCGATAAGCTCCCTGAGGTGGCGTGTCAGGCAGCTCTCGATGTGGGCCTGCAACCGCCGGTCAAGAATATTTTCCGGAGCATTGTGGTCCGGGCAGTCGAAATCGTCTTCGCTTGTGCGGAGGCATTGCGAGTCATTCGCGAATATGACGCTCCCGCGGTATCACGAGTCGAGGTCCCCAACCGCATCGGTGTGGGGCAGGCGATCACTGAGGCGCCCCGCGGCATTCTCTATCACCGCTACGCCCTGGATGAGAACGGTCTGATCGTCACTGCCAAGATTGTGCCGCCGACCTCCCAAAACCAGAAACGGATCGAGGATGATCTTCGCGAGTATGCGGCGCAGCTGGTCGCCTGGCCGCTCGAAGAAGCGACCTGGAAGTGCGAGCAGGCGGTGCGGAGTTATGACCCGTGCATTTCCTGCGCCACCCACTTTCTAAAGCTGGTGGTGGAGCGTACAGACGCCGGGATCTGAAGCATGCTCATCATCGGCTGCGGGAACCGGCAGCGAGGCGACGATGGGGCTGGAATCCTGGTCGCAGAGCGCCTGCGCGATCTTGGCATATCGGCAGAAACGCGCAGCGGCGAAGCTGCGGATCTCATCGAGGCCTGGAGGGGCGCCGACGATGTGATCGTGGTCGATGCGGTGGTGACGGGCGCGCCGGTGGGCACGGTGCAGGCGTGGGACCCTTGGCAGCCCCTGCCTTCCGTAAGAACATCTGCTTCGACTCATGGCCTTGGCGTGGCGGAGGCAATCGAATTGGCCCAGGTTTTGCAGTGTCTTCCGGCACGGCTTCAGGTCTACGGGATCGAGGGACGACGATTTGAGCCCGGAGTCAAGATCTCTCCCGAAGTACAGCGTGCTATCGAGGAGGTGGCGCGCAGAATCGTTGCCCGCCTCAACGCCTCGCAACAAGGCAAAAGCGATTCGTTCACTTGACCTGTAGTGACTTGATGTAATCGGTCAGCGTGGTAGTAAGGCGTCCAGCTTCGCGGGTGTTCAAATCAGTCAGGGCAAGGAACAGGGGACCCCAGGTTGGCATTTCCCTGGAGCCGTGCGCCGGTACTTCAACGTCGCCATCGATTGCCTTCGAGACCTCGTCATAGGGAAACTTGCCGTGATTCCGTTTGGCCAGCGCAGTGAGGTCGGGCGGTTGCTTCTTGAGGGCAAGCGCCGCCGGACCCACTCCCTTCGCATCATCACCGTGGCACGACGCGCAGTGTTCCATAAATAGCGTCTTGCCGGATGGCATCGCTTTGCCCTCGGTCGCGGCCTTCCTGGAACTCGTCTCCTGGGCAGCAGAAAAGGGGATGGTTAAGAGCAGGACAGCAAGCCAAAACACCGCGCGCGAATAGCATGGCACCAGCCTGCCCATCGGATCGCACTCCACAGCGTTGTCTCGATTCACGTCGGAACCTCCTTCCTGACGGCGAAGACAGAATACACATTTCTGTCATCCAATCGCTAGCCCCCGGCGCTGGTGGGACCCGATTTGCCACGAGGTGAGTTGGGTGGGGTGGGACTGTGATCTTGATCACAGCGCGACCCGTCCAATAAGGAGAACAATGATTGCGGATATCGACTCCGCGAAGATGTCCGCAAAAAGAGAGAGCCAAACTGGAATCCATCAGAAAAGGAGGCCTGCCATGAAGACACTCGCCCATTTCCGAACTCATGACGAGAATGGTTTCCACTGGCATCCGTACTATGCGATCTTCTCGCTCACAGCAAGTGTTGTGCTGGCGGCCCTGGTTGTGATCATACTCGTTGCGTCGGCGAACTGACTGGCAGCGTTCCTCTGCCTGGCTCAGGTGTCGCCCGACTTAGGAGGTCTATATGCAGCTCTCAAGCTTGAAAGAATACCTCGACAAACACAACATCAAATACGTTGCCATCTCGCACTCACCAGCTTACACGGCACAAGGCATTGCCGCGCTGACACATATTCCCGGAAAAGAATTGGCGAAAACGGTGATTATCAAGCTGGACGGCAGATTGGTCATGGCGGTGCTTCCAGCCCTGTTCCACGTGGACCTTGGGTTGTTTAGGCAGGCGACAAGAGCGAAGGCGGTGGAGCTTGCGTCGGAAAACGAATTCAAAGACCAATTTCCTGAGTGCGAAACTGGCGCGATGCCGCCATTTGGAAATCTCTACGGAATCGACGTCTTCGCCGATGTAAGCCTGGCCAAGGACAGGGAGATTGCATTCAATGCAGGTTCTCACCGAGAGCTGATTCGACTGGGCTGGCAGGACTTTGAACGGTTAGTCAAACCCAAGATGATTGCTTTCGCTGCACGGAGATCCGCCGCCGAAGCGGCGTAAAGCGGCCCTCTTCGGGCGCCTGTGCAATCCGGAGACGGAAAACTACGCAGGCGATTTTCTCGGGCGGACGCAAGGGCAGTGATGGTGATCAGTCTGTGGTGACGGACTCTGATTCATAAGTGTGCCTGAAGGAGGAGGCTAATCATGGTTATCGCATCGGAGCTGAAGAGCGGAATGGTCCTCCGGATCGAGAAAGACATTTACAAGGTTCTCGAAGCTGAGTTCAAGGCTGGAACGGCGAAGTTGACTGGCGTGGTCAAGACCAAGCTCAACAACGTCACCACCGGCAGCATGTGGGAACAGCATTTTCGCCCACAGGAACGGCTTGAAGATGTGCACCTTGAGCCGCGAATCCTCGAGTTTCTGTTCAGCGACGCCGACAACTGCATATTCATGAAGCCGGATGATTTCGAGCAGGTGGATGTCCCCCGCGCCATCGTGGGAGCGGGCGAGAAATTCCTGCGATCCGGAATGCTACTGCCGGTCGAATTCTTTGAAGGCAAACCGATCAGTGTCCTCTTCCCTGACGTGGCCGAGGCACGCGTAACCAGAACCGCACCGCCTGCGCATGCCCATCAGGACAGTGCCTGGAAAGAAGCCCTGCTGGAGAACGGAGTCCGAATCCAGGTGCCGTTGTTCATTGCTCCCGGCGAAATCGTGCGCGTGGATGTTAAAGCGGGACGCTATGTGGAACGCGTGCGGGCCGACCGTAAGCACGCCGCATAGTGTTACAGCGATGTCCTACTAGCCGCCTGCAGCTACCTGAGCTTGGTACCTTGCTGATCCGCCCACGGCCGGTGCAGGGTACCGAAAATCGGGCCAAAAGACTTGGCCAGCTTCGCCTTGTGTCTGTGATCACACCTAGTGGTGATAACCCGCACAGCCGCCCCTTCCCGCCGGGCGAGAAAATAACACCAGTCTTGCTCGAGGTGAGCCATGAAAAGGATCATCATCGTAGGCGCGGCAGGCAGGGACTTTCATAATTTCAACGTAGTCTTTCGCGGCAATCCCGAGTACCAGGTAGTTGCCTTCACCGCCACCCAAATCCCCGACATCGCGAATCGTCGATATCCGCCAAAGCTGGCCGATGAGTTGCAGTATCCCGACGGGATTCCGATCTGTGAAGAGAGGGATTTAGAGAAATTGATTGCCGCGGAGCGCGTGGACGCGGTGGTGTTCTCTTATAGCGACATCTCGCACCAGAACCTGATGCACCTGGCCTCGCGGGTTGTGGCCGCCGGCGCGGATTTCTGGCTTCTGGGAACAGAGCATACCCAGCTGAAGTCCTCCGTCCCCGTGGTGTCGGTTTGCGCCGTCCGCACGGGTTGCGGCAAGAGTCCGGTGTCGCGACTGGTGACCTTCGAACTTCGGAAGCAAGGCTGGAATCCGGTCGTGGTCCGTCATCCCATGCCCTACGGAGATCTGGCAGCGCAGACCGTACAACGCTTCGCGACTATGGAGGACTTGGACTTCCAGCAGTGCACGATCGAAGAGCGCGAGGAGTACGAGCCACATATTCGTGACGGCATAGTGGTGTATGCGGGCGTGGATTACGATCGTATCCTGCGTCGCGCAGAAAAAGAAGGGGACATCATTCTCTGGGACGGCGGGAATAATGACACGCCATTCTACAAATCTGATCTTGAAATCGTAGTCGCCGATCCGCACCGTCCCGGGCACGAACTGGCGTACTTCCCTGGAGAAGTAAATCTTCGGCGCGCCAATGTGGTCGTGATCAACAAGGTGGACACTGCGACGCGGCAGGACATCGAAACCGTCCGGCATAACATCCATGTATCCAATCCCAAGGCCAGGATCATCGAAACTGCCTGCCGGGTCTCGGTGTCCGCTCCCGAAATGGTGAAAGGACGCCGCGTGCTGGTGGTCGAGGATGGCCCGACTCTCACCCATGGTGAAATGCCGTATGGTGCCGGAGTTGTAGCAGCGCGGCAGTTTGGAGCCGGGGAGCTGGTATATCCGAAGCCCTTCGCGGTCGGGTCTATCCGCGGCACCTACGAGAAATATCCCCACCTGACGAATCTTCTGCCGGCGATGGGCTACAGCGTCATGCAGCGCCATGAACTGGAGGAGACCATCAACCGCGTGCCGTGTGACCTGGTCCTGATCGCTACTCCCATCGACCTGGAGCGAGTGATTCGGATCGACAAGCCGAGCCTGCGCGTCACCTACCGGGTGGAAGAACTCACTCATCCAGGTCTGGTTGAAATACTCGCGCAGTTTCAAGTGCCAGCGGGGGTAGAACAATGAACATCAAGGACTTTGTCTCGGTCAGGGACTTCTCGGCATCGGAGATCGAATATCTGCTACTGCTGGGGCGGCAGATCAAGGCCCACCCCGGCACCTACACCGACACGCTCAAGGGTAAGACCCTGGCCATGATCTTTGAGAAACCATCACTGCGAACCAGGGTGAGCTTCGACGTCGGCATCCAGCAACTGGGCGGTTTTTCACTGTACCTCTCTCCTTCAGAGATCAGCCTCGGCAAGCGTGAATCGGTATATGACGTGGCCAAGAACCTGGAGCGCATGGTGCAAGGCATCATGGTCCGGACCTTTGCGCACGAGTTGGTGGAAGACATGGCGCATTATGCGGGGGTCCCCGTGATCAACGGTTTGACCGACTACAGTCACCCCTGCCAGGCCATGGCGGACTACCTCACCATGTGGGAGACAAAAGGCAATTTGGAGAGGCTCAAGATTGCATATGTCGGCGACGGCAACAACGTGGCGCATTCGCTCATGTTCGCTGGCGCCCAGCTTGGCGCCGAGGTTTGGGTTGCGACCCCTCCCGGCTACGAACCTAGAGCAGATGCCATTGCGTGGGCCCAGGTAAGAGCCAGCGAGACTGGCGGCAGCTGTCGGATCACGAACGATGCGAAAGAATCTGCTGCCGGTGCGGATGTGATCTACACCGACGTATGGACCAGCATGGGCCAGGAAGCCGAAGCAGGGAAGCGGCGGGATGTTTTCAGGAGCTACCAGGTCAACTCTGCGCTCTTTGCCCGCGCCAAACCCGATGCTATCTTCATGCACTGCCTGCCCGCGCATCGTGGTGAGGAAGTCACCTATGAGGTGATTGATTCGCCACGCTCGGTTGTCTTCCAACAGGCGGAGAACCGCCTGCATGCCGAGAAAGCAATCATGCTGGAATTGATGAAGGACGTATCCGTTGGCCTGATGCGTCCGGCGGCAATGCCGGAACTTGTACACGCTTAGCAGGAGCAGCGATGAAAACCATATTGCTGGCGGTGGGGGGAAACTCCCTGATTCGCGCAGGCGAAACGGGAACCATCGCCGAGCAGATGGCGAACGCACAGCGCACCGCAGCGGAGATCGTCAAGCTCGTCCGTGAGGGCTATCGCATCGTCCTCACGCATGGCAACGGGCCCCAGGTCGGCGCAGCCCTACTGCGCTCGGAACGAGGCGCGAGCCAGGTTCCGGGACATCCGCTTGATGTCTGTGACGCCTCCACCCAGGGTGAGATCGGCTACCTGCTGCAGCAATCTCTCGACACCGAGCTCAGGCGGGCCGGCCTGCGCATGCCCGTGGCGACGGTACTTACCCAGGTGGTTGTGGCGCAGGACGACCCGGCCATGCAACGACCGACGAAACCGATCGGCCCGTTCTACTCGCAGGCCGAGGCGGAGGAACGCCGGTCGCGGTTTGGCTGGGAGACCGTCGAGGATGCAGCGCGTGGCTGGCGTCGCGTCGTGCCCTCCCCCGAACCGGTGGAGATTCTGGAACTGGATGTAATTCGCTATCTGCTTGACCGGGGCGCGCTGGTCATCGCTTGCGGAGGCGGCGGCATCCCGGTGGTTTGGAAAGATGGGAGACTGCAGGGGGTTGAGGCGGTCATTGATAAAGATCGCGCCTCCGCCCTGCTGGCCTCACGCCTGGACGTTGATCTCTTCCTGATCGCGACCGATACGGACTACGTGTATCTCAACTACAAGAAGCCCACACAAGAACCGATTCTCTTAGCGAGCCCGACCTCATTGCGGGAGTATGCCGATGCAGGTCACTTCCCACCCGGCAATATGGGACCCAAAGTCGAATCCGTCTTCCGTTTTGTTACGAATGAGAAGCGGGAAGCGATTATCACTTCCGCAGAGAACCTGTGCCGTGCAGTGGCGGGATTCACCGGCACTCGCGTGGTGTTGGAGCAGAACGCCGTTGCCCTCGATGTACGGGGACATATGGAGCTGCCAGTCGAAAGTGGGTGATCTATGGAAGAACCTGTACTTGCGGCGGTGGTGCAGATAAAAAGCGGGCGAGTAGAAGCCAGGCCAAAGCGCGACGGGAAGCTGCGGCACGTGATCGAATCGCAGCAGTTCACCGTGCCCTTGTTGATGGAACTGTTCGATCGCGCGCGCGGAATGGAGCGGGTGGTTGCCCGCGGAGGTTCTCTCGAATACCAGAATCGCATCATGGCGACGCTGTTCTATGCGCCCTCGACCCGCACCCGGCTTTCCTTCGAGGCTGCCATGCAGCGGTTGGGCGGCAGGGTCCTTTCCACGGAACATGCACAAGCCTTTTCTTCGGAAATTGAGGGGGAACAGGTTGAAGACACCATCCGGATCATCGGCGGTTATTCGGACGTAATAGTGATCCGCCACTATCAGGCAGGGGGAGCAGAACGCGCAGCACAAGTTTCGCCGGTTCCCGTGATCAACGCAGGGGACAACGAAGGTGGCCAGCATCCCACGCAAGCCTTGCTCGACTTGTACACGATCTACCGCGAACGCCCACTCGATGGCCTGAGCGTTGCCATCATCGGCGAGCTCGACAAAGGCCGCACCGCTCGATCTCTGGCGTACCTTCTGGCCAAGTTCGAGCGCGTCAAGATCTTCTTCGTCAGCCCTCCCGAGCTCCAGATGAAACCTGACATCCTTAGCTATCTGGATGAGCATGGCGTGCACTACGAACTCGAGTCCGACCTGGAACGCGTCATCGGCGAGGTGGATGTGGTGTATCAAACCCGCATCCGGCCCGAGCGTACCAGCGGAAGCCTGCAGCAGCAGTACGCGATTAACTCGGCGCTCTTGCCGAAAATGAAGCAGGACGCGCTCATCCTGCACCCTTTGCCACGCACCGTGGAACTTGACGAATCAGTGGATCAGGACCCGCGGGCGCTTTATTTCCGGCAGGCACAGAATGGGCTCTACGTGCGGATGGCGCTGTTGACCCTGCTGTTGGAGAAGAATTGAGAGGAAGGTCTTATGAATACCGGATTGATGAGCGAAGAGAGTCTGCACACGCGCGACCTGGTGGAGCTGGAAAATCAGTACGGAGCGCACAACTACAACCCTCTCGACGTAGTGATCGAGCGTGCGCAGGGGGTCTGGGTATACGACATCGAGGGCAACCGTTATCTGGACTGCCTGGCTGCATATTCGGCGGTCAACCAGGGCCATTGCCATCCCAAAATTCTGAAGGCCATGATCGAGCAGGCACGCAAGGTGACTCTGACCTCGCGAGCCTTCCGCAACGAGCAGCTTCCGCTGTTCTACAAAGAGCTTCATGAGCTGACCGGCTATGACATGGCGCTGCCCATGAACACCGGGGCCGAGGCCGTGGAAACCGCCATAAAGACCGCCCGCAAATGGGGCTACAAGGTCAAAGGCATCCCGGAAGACAAAGCGGAAGTCATCGTATGCTTCAATAATTTTCACGGGCGAACCATCACCGAGGTGAGCTTCTCAACCAATAGTCAGTACCGCGACGGCTTTGGGCCCTTCACGCCGGGCTTTAAAGCTATCCCCTTCGGCGACGCGGAGGCCCTGGAACATGCCATCACGCCGCACACCTGCGCTTTTCTGGTCGAACCCATTCAAGGGGAAGCCGGAATCATTCTGCCTCCGCAGGGATACTTGAAGCGTGCCGCGGAAATTTGCCGTGAGAACCGCGTTCTCCTTCTCGCCGACGAGATTCAGTCGGGCTTCGGCCGGACCGGCAAACTGTTCGCGTATATGCACGAAGGCATCAAGCCGGATGTGTTGATCGTGGGCAAGGCACTCTCCGGCGGATTCTATCCGGTCTCAGCCGTGCTCTCGTCCTGGGAAATCATGCGGCAGTTCGAGCCGGGAGATCACGGCAGCACATTCGGCGGCAATCCGCTCGGTTGTGCCGTAGCGCGTGCGGCTCTACGAGTATTGACAGAAGAGAAGCTGGTCGAACGGTCCGCAGAATTGGGGGCTTACTTCCTGGGCTTGCTGCAGACCCTCCACAGTCGCGATCTGAAGGACGTGCGCGGTAAAGGACTATGGATCGGGATCGAACTCCTCAGCCCGGCTCGGCCATACTGTGAGGCGTTACAGAAAGAACAAATCCTGTGCAAGGAAACCCACGACCGCGTGTTGCGGATTTCACCCCCTCTGGTCATCACACGGAACGAGATTGACTGGGCCTTCGGGCGCATCAGCAGGGTGATTGAGAATCTGTCCGTGCGTTGGCTGTGTGGGTAGTCGACAAGGAGAAGTCTTATGAGCACTCATGTCATGGACAAGACAGCCGACCTGGCGGGACCGGGCGTCGGCGACTACCGCGAACTTCAAGAGATCCTGCCTTCCGACTATCACTCGCTGCTGAATCCGAAAGAGACGCAGCAGGCCATCTTCCGCACAAAGCGCTACATCGAAGACAACCTGTGCAGCGAGCTTAACCTGATGATGGTCGAGGTGCCGCTTATCGTCGATGTGAACAGCGGCGTCAACGACATGCTGGATCGCGACGGCTCACGCACACCGGTTCAGTTCCACATTTCGAACGACCACAACCTTAACCCCGTAGAAGCCCAGGTGGTGCAGGCCGCGACCAAGTGGAAACGCATCGCCCTGAGACAATTCGATTGCAAAGCGGGGGAAGGCATCTGTACCGACATGCGGGCTGTAAGGAAGGACTATTTTCTGGATCACGACCATTCTGCGTACGTGGACCAGTGGGACTGGGAGCGTGCGATCACTCCGGAACAACGCAACCTCGTTTTTCTAAAGACGGTAGTGGCGAAGATCTGGAAAGTGCTGTTGGGCGCTGAAAAATTTGCCCAAGGCATGTTTCCACAGTTGAAGGACCCACGCTATCCCGATCTGCCCGAGCAATTGGTCTTCTTACATGCGGAAGAACTTCTGGCGATGTATCCCGACCTGCCCCGCAAACAGCGGGAAACCGAGGTACTCAAGAAGTTTCCTGCGATCTTCATCATCGGAATCGGCTACCCCTTGCGAGACGGCTACCCGCACGAGATGCGCGCCGCCGACTACGATGATTGGGTGACCGACACCCACGATCAGACAGGTAAACCCACGCACGGGCTGAATGGCGACATCCTAGTATGGAACTCGGTCACCAAACGGCGGCATGAATTGACTTCGATGGGAATTCGCGTCACTGCCGACACCCTGAAAAAACAATTGCAGATGGCGGGTCAGTCTGACTTTCTGCACTTGCCCTATCATCAAGCCATCCTCAACCATCAGATTCCGCTTTCGATCGGCGGCGGCATCGGGCAGTCGCGCACCTTGATGCTGTTGCTCCGCAAGGCCCATCTTGGCGAAGTCAGTGTCACCGTGTGGCCGGAGATTCTTAAGGAGATGTGCGCGAGAAGGAACATTTTTGTGTTGGAGTAGGCCCCTTGCGGGGAATACCGGAAGCAAGCGGTAGTGGAGTCCAGGCGTCATAGGACGGTTCGCGCAGCGTCCTCCGATCACAGGCCGGGGTGACCGTGGTCACTGTTCCGGCTTCCTCGTCTCACTAACATTCGAGCAGGAGGTGTGCCATGCAAGTAAAAGACGTCATGACCTCGAAGCCGAGTTATTGCACGCAGTATTGGACCGTCGAAGCCGTGGCCGCCCTGATGGATCACGCGGGTACCGGTATCGTGCCGGTAGTGGAAGAACTGCTCCATCGCAAGCTGGCCGGGGTTGTAACCGATCGGGATCTTTGCCTCAGGGTAGTGGCACCGGGGAAATATCCGGCGCAGACCTGGGTAAAGGAATGTATGACATCGCACCCAACTTGCTGCCATCCCGAGGATAGTGTGGAAACCGCACTGCAAATGATGCGGGACAAGCGAGTGCGGCGGCTGCCTGTGGTGGACGAAAAGATGCAGCTTCAGGGGATGCTTTCGATCAGTGATTTCATCCGCTGTGCCGGGGTTGACCAAAGCTTGCTCTACGCGACTCTGGAAGGAATTTGTCAACGCAGCTGCGCAATTGAAGGCGACACGCCCCGTGTGTCAAAAGCCGCCTAGACGTATATAGGAGAATCAGGTTCTTGTGCCTGATCTATAGGAAGAACACAGATCCGTTTTCGAGCACCATTCACCATTTAGCTGCTAGCCACCAGAGATGGCCACGCTCCGGGAAATGAGCGTGGCCCACATACGCGGCCAACTCGGGATACTGTAATCATTCTCAGGAATGGGGTACCCTAACTACGAATGATGCGCGTGTGTGGAATTCTTCTGGTTCTTGTGACCTGCGTGCTCGAGCCTTTCTCTTCAGGGCAGACCCAACCAACCGATGCTATAACCGCCGCCTTACGCGCACGGGAATTCGATCGGGCGGTCGAGTTGGGCCGTTCCGCGCTGCAGAAGTTTCCGGGTGACTCGCGTCTGTGGACCCTGCAAGGTATCGCCCTGGCCAATCTGCACCGCGACAAAGAGGCGCTGGCGGCATTTCAGAGGGCGCTGAAATTATCTCCCGATGCCGTCGCTGCCCTTGCCGGCGCCGCGCAAATCCAGTATGAGGCCAACAGTCCCGAAGCGGTGCCGCTACTTATACACGTGCTGAAATTGCAGCCGGCGGAGCCGACCGCTCATGCCATGCTGGCCGTCCTGGAATTTCGCCAGCACAACTGCACGGAAGCGGTCAGTCATTTTGAGGCGGCCGGCCCTTTGCTTGATTCCCAACCAGACGCGCAGAACGCTTACGGAACGTGTCTGGTTCGCTTGCGCCGGTTTGACGCAGCCACCAAGGTATTTGAACGAGCTTTGGCGGCCAACCCCGATAACCCGCGCCAGCGCCAGCTAATGGCTGCGAGTCAACTGATGGCGCATAAGCCGCAGGATGCCATCGCAACCCTGCAACCTCTGATCGCATCAGGCAGAGCGGATGCGCGTGCCATGGAACTGGCTTCCAGCGCCTATGAAGACGCCGGCGACACGCCGAATGCAGTCAGCGCGCTGCGCCAGGCTATTCTGCTGGATCCACACAATCCCAATCTTTATATCGATTTTGCCAACCTCTCGATGAACCACCAGTCCTTTCAGGTGGGCATCAATGTTGTTACCGATGGCATCGGTCTCCAGCCGAAAACGGCATCGCTTTACCTGGCGCGAGGCGTTCTCTATGTGCAGCTAGCTGACTACGAAAAAGCCGAAGCGGACTTCGAGACGGCACACCAGCTGGATCCGGGCCAATCACTCAGTTCGGCCGCTCAGGGATTGGTAGCAGCGCAGCAGAACGACCTCGACCGGGCGCTGGCCGCGGTGCAGAGCAAGCTGGCCCGAAAACCCGATGACGCCTATTTGTTGTACCTGCAGGCGGACTTTCTGACCCAGAAAGGTGCCGAGCCGAACACTCCTGAATTCCAGACCGCCTTGCAGTCGGCGAAAAAAGCAGTGGCCTTGCAACCTGCCATGGGCGACGCTCGAGTTGTTCTGGCTAAACTGTACATGCAATCCGGCAAGTATCAGGACGCCGCTGCAGAGTGCCGGAAGGCTTTAGAGATCAATCCGAAAGATCAACCGGCGGTGTATCGGCTGATTCAGGCCCTACGTAAGACCGGCGACCAGAAAGAGCTTCCCGATCTGCTGAAACGACTGGCGGAGCTTCGCAAGGGTGCGGCCAAGGAAGAGGGCGAACGGAACCGCTACAGATTGGTGGAAGGAGACTCCCAGCCTGCGGGCACGAACCAGCCCTGACTGATTGCATTGGATCCGTTATTCATGCAAGCATTTCCCGGGATAATTTTAGAAATTCGCAGCCGCTGATCGCCAAAGGACCTGCTCTTCACCATGACTTTCTCCCGCCGCACATTCGGGCGACTCATCCTGGGCTCGACGATTTCCGCGGCCACCGAGAGACTTCTGGCGCAGGGGGTTGCTACCCATACCGCCAAGCCGTTGGCACGCCCGGCCCCTTCCGGGCGTCCCTTCAACGCGCACTTTGTCGATGTGGCAGCCGGTGCCGGCCTGACTGAGCCCACGATCTACGGAGGAGTGGAAAGCAAGAAATACATCCTCGAAGCCACGGGCTGTGGCTGCGCTTTTATCGACTACGACAACGACGGCTGGATGGATATTTTCATCCTCTCGGGAACGCGACTGGAGGGAGCGCCGCCGGGGACGACCAACCGACTGTATAAGAACAATCGCGATGGCACGTTCAGCGATGTCACCGAAAAGGCGGGACTCACGGCGGTGGGGTGGGCGTCGGCGGTGTGCGTGGGTGACTACAACAACGACGGCTTCGAAGATCTTTTTTGCACTTACTTCGGGCAGAACCGGCTGTACCGCAACAATGGCGACGGGACTTTTACCGAGGTTACCAAGGCGGCGGGACTGTGGGCCGAGCAGACGCGATGGGGAGCGGGCTGCAGTTTCCTCGATTACAACCGGGATGGGCATCTGGATCTGTTTGTTTCCAACTATGTCCGCTTTTCCTTTGAGCACGCTCCGGTACCCGGCGAGAACGTGAACTGCAACTGGAAAGGAATTTCCGTGGAGTGCGGTCCGCGCGGGTTGCCTACGGGGAGGCATTCGCTCTACCGCAACAATGGGGATGGAACATTTACCGATGTCAGCCAGCAGGCGGGAGTCGCAGCTGCGACCGAGAGCTATGGTATGACCGTCGTGGCCGCCGACTTCGACGAAGACGGTTGGCCAGATATTTACGTGGCGTGCGATTCCACTCCGAGTCTGCTCTTCATGAATAACCATGACGGCACCTTCCGCGAAGAGGGAGTCATGCGGGGCGTGGCGTTGAGTGACGACGGCGCTGAACAGGCGGGCATGGGCCTGGGCGTTGGAGATTATGATCTGGATGGCCATCTCGACTTATTCAAGACCCACTTCGCCGACGATGCCAATGGCCTCTATCACAACGATGGCAAAGGCAATTTCGACGACGTCACACGCCTCTCACGTATTGGAGTGGAAACCCGCTACACCTGCTGGGGGGCCGGCATGGTTGATCTCGACAATGACGGTTATCCGGACTTGTTCATGGTGAGCGGCAGCGTGTATCCGGAGGTTGAGCGTAAGTTGCCGCAGTACGCCAACAAGAATCCGAGGTCGGTGTTCCGCAATCTGGGGAACGGCACTTTCGAGGAACTGCTGGAAGAGGCCGGCCCCGGGGTGGCGGAAGTGCATTGCAGCCGGGGTTGCGCGTTCGGGGATTTTGACAATGACGGCGATGTCGACATCCTGATTGTCAATCTGAATGAACCGCCGTCGCTGCTGCGCAATGACCTGAGAGGAAATCAGAACTGGATCAAGGTGAAACTGGAAGGAGTCAAATCCAACCGCAGCGCGATCGGGGCCAGGGTACTGGTGCGCTACGGCGGCAAGATACAGGCGCAGGCAGTGTTGAGCCAGTCCAGTTTCTATTCGTCGAACGACCCTCGGCTGCATTTCGGGCTGGGAGTGTCCAAAACCGCTGACCTCGAAGTGCACTGGCCCAATGGTTTAGTAGAGCAATTCGCTGGGGTGAAGTCCAACCGGTGGCTCAAGCTCCGGGAAGGCAGCGGAACCAGGCCAACCGGCAAGGGTGCAACCGGGAAGTGAGATAAACCGGATCTAATACAAAGTTAACGATTACTCTTCTTGACAGCCGAAGATACTTGGAATTGGTCGATTCCCTCAAGAGTCAAGAAAGAGTCAAAAAAGACTTGACAGTTTCGATGAGGCAGCGCTATAAGTCTTTTCCACTAGCCGAGAAAACGTTTACTCATTTCTGTGAGAAGCGTTGACGAAAGCTTTGTCCGGCGGGAGGATTCAATGGCGTCCAGGTCGAACGTCCGTTTCCACTTCTTCGTTTTTGTTTCAGCCACCCTCTTGCTCTTTAGCTCCGCCGCGCTGGCGCAGTTCACGGCCGGCATTCAGGGAATCGTCCAGGATCCGAGCGGAGCGGGACTGGCCGGCGCCAGGGTGAACCTGGTAAACAACGCAACCCACGTGGCCACCACGACCACGGCGGATGGCTCGGGAAACTACCATTTTTCCAGTCTCGCGCCGGGCTCCTACAGTGTGACCGCCGAAGCCTCCGGCTTTGCCAAGTCCCAGGTCGATGTGACCTTGCTGACGGAACAGAACTTGAGTGTGCCCATCACGCTGAAGGTGGGCTCGATATCCGAGGCGGTGAGCGTCACCGCAGAAGCTCCGGTTGTCGATACGTCGGACAGCCGCACGCAGCTCACGCTCGAGAACCAGACCGTGGCGCAACTTCCAGTCGTGGGCCGCAACCTGGTCACACTGGTGACGCTAGCGCCGGGAGTGTCGGGATTGGGAACCAGCGCGACCGGCAGTCCGGGTTCGGGTGTCGATAATTTCTCCACGGAAGAGCAAGTGGACGTCAGCGCCAACGGCCAGGGCCAGAACAACAACCAGTATGTGGTGGATGGACTGGATGTGACCAGCGGCATACGCCAAGGCGTGTTGAATCTGACTCCGCAACCGGATTCCATCCAGGAGACCAGCATTCAGGTCAACACATTTTCCAGCGAGTACAGCCGCGCCGCCGGCTTGCAAACCATTTTTACCACCCGATCTGGCACCGACAAGTACCACGGTTCCGCTTCGGATTACTTCAACTACCAGGGCATGTTCGCGCGGCAGTACTTCTCGGGACCCTACCTGCCCTTCCACTCCAACAATATGGGCTTCACTTTTGGCGGGCCGGTAATTCCTGGAAATCACCATCTGTTCGGATACTTTGCGGTTGAACCCTTGCGCTCTTCCCAGAGCACCAACGGATCGGTGACCTTCGCCGATCCGCAGTTCACAGCTTTTGCGCAAACCAACTATACGAACACGGTGGGCACGCATTTGCTCACAACCTACCTGCCGGCAAATGTGTCTGGCGTGGCCGTTTCGCAAACCGCACAACAGATTTTCGGCAGCGGCGCGGGTGGATGCGGCACGACGGCAGGGCAGAACGGAGTACCTTGCGACCTGCCCATGATTGATTCCGGGTCGTTCGGGGCTACACAAATACGCAACGGCACCCAGTATTTTGCGCGTCTGGACGCTGTCTTCAAGAGTGACCGGGTTTACGCCAGCATGTTCAGGACGCTGCTGACCAGCGGTGCGGCCTCGGCCATGCCGCAGTTCTCCGCCTTAAACCCCACTTGGCAAATTGCCGGGCAGTTGAACTGGACCCACACCTTTTCTTCCACAACCTTGAACGATGCTTCGGTCGGCATGAGCAGGGTGGAGGGCCTGCTGGGCAGCGGCGCCAAGGATTACACCGTTCCTTCTGTCTCCGTGAACGGCATCAATGTGGACTCCGGTCAGGCGTTCGGCGTGGGCTTTGCCCAAGGCGATTTCATTCAGCATAACTATCACTGGCGCGACGTTCTCACTCACGTAAAAGGAGCTCACACGCTCAAGTTTGGTTACGAAGGCTGGTATGGCGACGACGTGGAACCCTTTCAGGGACCGTGGTCGCAGCCGAAGTTTGCCTTCGATAACCTGTTGAAGCTGGCACAGGATGCGCCAACCAACGAAAACGGGATCATGTACGACCCAGCAACTGGCACCCAGAAATTGTGGAACTGGGATGCGGCCTCCAGAACCTTCGGACTCTTTGTCGAGGACACCTGGAAAGTGAGAAGGAACCTGACACTGACCCTGGGTTTGCGCTATGACGACAGCGGCAACCCGTGGTCTAAGAGTGACACAACCGTGTTTGGAAACTTCTATCTGGGCACGGGCACAACCGTACAGGAGCAAATTGCCAACGGTTACGCCAAGCCGACTCACAATGCGCTGCTGCACTCGGTCAACAACCTGTTCAGTCCGCGCGTCGGCGTGGCATGGGATCCGACGGGAAAGGGCGACTGGGCGGTGCGCGGCGGCTTTGGCATCTATAACAACTGGCTTACCCAGGCCAACGTCCAGGAAGAATTCCGCGGCAGCCCCCCGGGTCTAGTCTTGCCCACCTTCTTCGCGGGCGGAACCGCCACGGCAGACGCTCCCATTTTTGTTCTCGGAAATAGCGACAAGCCGCCGTTTGGGTTTACCTTCCCGACGTTCCAGGGGGGCCTCAATGCGCAGGGAGGCGTGCCGGGCACGGGATTTGCCATCGGCGGCATTAATCCACTGCTGAAGTCACCGAAGTCGAACATATGGTCGGCGACCGTTGAGCGGAGCCTGGGAAGAAACTTCGCCGCCAGCGTCGGCTACTCTGGCTCCCACTCCTACAACATCGTCGACAACGGCTTCGCCAACGGCATTGTCAGTTACGGGGTCGACATCAACAACTTTGCCGGCGACCTGATCCAGAACGAGAGCAAGGTTCCGACCCGGCTCAATCCGAGCTTCGGCGCGATCACCTATAGCGACAACACCCGCCGCGCCAACTACAACGGAGTGTTCTTTGATGTGCGCGGGCACTTTGCCCGCGGCTTCGTGGATGCTTCGTACACTCGCTCCAAGTCTAATGACGATGCCCAGGCCTACCCGGACCCGCTCAACCCCGGGGCGTTCTATGGACCGTCCTTACAGGATGCCCCGAACCGCTTCTCGCTCAGCTTCAACTATGAACTGAGAGGTCTGAACGATGGCAAGGGAGCTGTCGGCCTGGCAACTGGTGGCTGGGGAATCAGCGGTACCAGCATCTTCCAGTCCGGGTATCCGTTCACCGCTGACAATAACGCCTCGTACCAGCCGATATGCGCAGACACATCGCCGACCGCTGCCGCCTGCCCGTCAGTCGCAAACCCGGCCGTGGGCTACGCGCCCGGCAGCGGCGACTACAACGCGGATGGGGTCAGCGCAATCAACGGCTTCGGCCTCGACTACCCTGATGCAGCTAACTACCACCAGAAGAATACTCGCACGGCGTTTCTCAACGGCGTCTTCACCGGGGGACAATTCACCGCCCCCGCTTTCGGCTCGGAGGGGAACGAGAAGCCTGGCCAGTTCCGGGGACCGAATTTTGCGGAAACTGACATTAACCTCTACAAGAACACACGCATCACCGAACGGGTCAACTTCCAGTTCCGGTTTGAGGTCTTCAATCTCTTCAACCGGGCCAACCTGTCAAATGTCAACACTCATCTGCTGGATGGAAACTTCGGCAGAGCAACGGCAGCCCGCATCCCCAGATACTGGCAACTGGGAGGCAAGATTTCATTCTGAGTCGCTGAACAGGGAGCAAGAAACTCGGCCCGCCTCCCGGAGGCGGGCTCTTCTTTTTGTGGGACTGGAAATCTCCCTTCAACTTTTCAGCAGGACGTAGGTGCTGTAGCTTTCCTTGTCAATGCTCATGAAGGGGCGCATGGACACGTCCTTGCCATCCACCGTTCTTGCGATCGAGTCCCCTGCGGCATTGTTCGTCAACTGAGCTCGCAGGAGTTCAGCACTATCGAAGGCGGGCTGGGAATCGGCTACGGCGAACAGGACCAGCGGTCCTCGCATCAGGGCTACCAGTTTGGGATGGTTGGCGTCCACAGGCTGGAGGCGCAGCGGCATGGGCAGTTCGAGTTCCACGTGGTCGCCATCCTTCCAAGTACGTTTTACGGCGGCGAAGGTACCGGGCGTGACCGCATCCGACACCCGGTTGCCGTTGACGGAAAGCACCGTGCTGGAGCCGGCCCAGGCTGGAATGCGGAGGTAGATGGTGTAATCGGCCGCGCGGCTGCCCTCCACCTGGATCTGCACCGAGTTTTCAAACGGATATTTCGTCTGTTGCGTCAGACTGTACTTTCCGCCTTCGTCTCTCCAGCGCACCGTGGAAGGAGCATAGAGATTGACGTAGACGCCATCCGAAGCGCGGAGATAGGTGCTGATGTGGTAGTCAGCGGCCAGCTGCGGGAACGTTCCGGAGCAACATGGCCATTTGTCGCGATACCAGACTTTCTTGCCGGTATTGTTGTAATCCGAGTAGTAGAAGGATGTGCCGTCGGGTTGGATGGGCCAAGCTCCCAGGATGGTGTTGTAGAGCACCTGTTCCATGCTGTCGCCATAGCGGGCGTCTTTGGTGACGCGCAACAGGTAGCGCGTGATCTTGAAGTGTCCATATGCGCCGCAGGGGGTTTCAAAGCTGGCATGGGTGGAGGTCAGGCTGTTTCCCAGCTGTCCGATGCCGGGTTCTCCGAAGGCTTCGTCCGGTCCCCATCCGCCAGTGGCAAAGCTCTGCGTGGTCTGGAGCATGTCGAAGCCGTTGCGGGCGGCGCGCAGGTGCATTTCGCTACCCAGCGTGAGATACGCCTGCATGGCAGAACTGAAGGCATTCACGTGGCTGTAGGCGTGCTCGAAGGGAAGCACATTGTTGCCCTGGGACAACGGTCCGAAGTAGGTATCGTCTTCCAGGTAACGCTTCCCCAGGTCGCGGTAGAAGCCGTTGCCGGTGCGCTGGTAAGCCAGGAACAGGTTCTCGGGAAGGGTGTAGGACTCGTCCCAGGTGTAGGAGGTATCTTTGTGCGGGCGGGAGCGTTGCTCGGCCCGCGACAGAGCCTTTTCCGGCAGGTAGGCGAGCACGGCGTGAGTAAGCTTTTCGTGGACCTGCATGGCCATGGGGTCGTGAACGAACTCGTGCGCGTCAATCAAACCGATGGAAAGCTTGTCATAGGTGTAGGCCGGCAGCCGGTAGTCCACGAAGAATTTGGCTTTGGGATCAAGGGTTTCGGCGTAACCCTTGACCAGCCGGTTTACCTTGGCGCGGGTAGGTTCAGATCCGGTAACAGCGTAGGCGCGGGCCAGGGCTGAGACATATTGGCCCAAAGTGTGGCCGGCGATGAAGCCGTGGAAATCGCCGCGGGTCAGGCTGAAGCCGGTGAGGTCGTACCAGCCGCCCATATCTTCGCCGGGCGCGGGCAGGCCCGCCACCTGGCGGAAGACTTTGAGCAGGCGGTCGTCGTCCAGGTTCAGGAAGACGGCATGATTTTGTTCAAACTGCTTTTTCATGGGGCCAGGGAGCAATTCGACGTCGGAATAGGGAAACGTGTTCAGCGGAGTGGTGATGGCAACCGTGCCGCGTCCGTCGGCGGCCCAGGCAGGCATGACGCGCGCCGCGTAAGAGGCGGCGGTGGCGGCTGTAGTGGCTTTAAGAAAGTTACGGCGGGTGAGGTCGATCGCCATGGGAGGCTCCTCGGCAGATCTGAGAAATCGTTTACTAGCAGAAAGTACGCAATTGTTTGCAGGTTTGTCAATGTGGAATATCGGCTGGGATAGGCCGATTTCCTAAGCAGGGTGGAACCGGTGAAATCGCCGACTTTGCAAGATTCCATGCATATCCACCTGGTTGGCACAGTCCAGAGCAGTACTTGGGGCGGGCAACCGAACCCGGGACTACAAGTTCGCGCCGAAGGCCAGCAGGCGGCCATCGCAATCCTTGACCACGAATTCACGCAAGTGCCATGGCATGTTGGCAAGTCGGCGGGTGAAATCCACGCCGCGAGCGGCATACCCAGCGTAAAGCGTGTCCGCATCTTCGATGAGTACGTAGGCGTCGAGCAGTTCGTCCGAATATTTGTTGGGGTTGGCGGTGGGAGGTTCGGCGCAGCGGAAGTGAACCGCCTGCTGTTGTGTCTTTCGCCCCTCGGGGCTGGCCCATTTTGAAATGTTACCCAGGGCTTGCGCCCGGGCTATAGTCTTGCGCCGCTTTGCGGCCTGTTCGCGGCATGGTTGCGGGTTTCTCCTGAAGCTTGGCTATTGAGCGAACACCATGGCGCTGCGGATCGCTTCGGATGATCACCCTCGCGCTGCTTCACCCCACTTGGTCCGACCTGCTCATTCAGGACGACACTAAACGGGCCTCAAAACTTCACGTCAACTGGACTCCCGTCGAAAACCACGGAATGAACGGTTTCCCCGAGCTTTGCCTCGATATTGCGGCGCAGGGGTGGCAGCATGCGTGAGCCCGGAGCGAGGCGCAGGCTGAAGGAATGGGGGCTCTCGTTCCATTCCATCTGAATGCCCATCCACTCGCCCTTGCGGTAGTTGAACGAGCTGCCGTCATCTTCGTAAAGCAGGAACGAAGCGTCAGCTCCGGGAAAGATTGACACCGACAGCGGCTGGTCACTGCTCTCTCCGGTGTATTGCTTCACCGGACCCAGGGGCAGAATCGATCCGGCGGGCACATAGAGCGGCAGAGTTTCCAGGTCCACGGGCCGATTGATTTGACGACCTCGTGCGACGCGCTTTTTAGTCCAGAAATCGTACCAGTCTCCACGGGGAAGATAGACGGGGCGGCTGCTGGCACCTTGCTCCACAACGGGCGCGACCAGCAGGTTCCGGCCCAACAAGTACTGGTCGGCGCAGGCCACCGCCTTGGGATCATCTGGGTAATGCAGCCACAGGGCTCGCATCACCGGCATGCCTGTGGTTGTACACTCGCGCACCGCGCTATAGAGATAGGGCAGCAGGCGGTAGCGGAGATCGAGATATTTGCGGCAGATGGGTTCGACCTGCGCATTGTGCAACTGGCTGGCGTCCGGCAGCGCCGCCCCGTTGTAGTTGCCGATTTCGCTCGGCCCGGTATCGCCGGTGTTCCATCCCCAGGGCAGGCGCAACTTCCAGGCGCGGCCGTGGGAGCGAAACAGAGTGCAGAACGCTCCAAACTGAAACCAACGGAGATAGAGTTCGGCGGTGAATTCCTTGGTGGGCACGAAGCCGCCGATGTCCGTACCCCAGAACGGAATGCCCGTGAGCGAGGTATTGATCGCGATCGGCACTTGTGTCTTCAGCGTTTCCCAGGTGGAGAAGACGTCGCCGGACCACAGAAATGATCCATACCGCTGCATGCCAGCGTAGCCGTTGCGATGCAGGGCATAGGGGCGCTCGTTGGGGCGGTCGATCTGTGGGCCTTCCCAGTACATCCGGTTCCGCGCCAGCCGGGACGCGATGCCCATGGGATCGCCTTCGTCGGGCCACCAGCCATCCACACCCATGGCGAAATCTTTGCGGTGCGTGTCCCAGTAGCAGCCGGCTTCTTCTTCGTCAAAGCGCGACAGCGTACACGCATCGCTCGAGGAGCCTCGCAGCTTGTCGGCAAGAATCACGGCGTGCAACACCACCCGAAAGTGATCACTATGCAGCTGCTCGATCATTTTTGCCGGATCGGGGAACACCCGCGAGTTCCAGGCGAACGATCCGTTTTGCGTGTTCCATCCCGAGGGACAGAAGCCCGTGCCTAGATAGATCATGGCATCGCATGGCAGCTTTTTCTCGCGAAATGTCTTCGCTTCGGACAGCACCTCTTCGCGGCTGGCCAGGGTTCGATGTGATTGTTGATACCCGAAACTCCACAGCGGCGGCAGCTCAGCGTGACCGGTGAGACGCGCGTACTCGGCCATGATTGTTGCCGGATCGGGGGAAGCGACAAAGAAGACGTCGAGCGGCCATCTTGCGTCAGGGCCGGGCACGAACCGGCTTTGCGGGCCGCTGAGGTCAAAGGTCCCAAAAGGCTGATGGATGAACATCGCCCAGCCCGCGGTTCCGATGAGCCACGGAATCGGCACATGCCCGCCGTGAGTGGCGAGGCGATAACCGCCTTGTCCGCTGACCATTCGATCGGTGGAATCTCTGCGATCAAACTGCGGTCCACCTTCGCCCAGTCCAAGCAGAGGAGAGTCTCCAGTCGCAAAAGAGAGGGCCCCGGTTGCGGGATCGAGCGATAATTGTTGAATCATCTTACCGACTCCATCCGCGATCGTGAATGTCAGGGGATGGGGAGAGATCTGTACGCTCATGTTTCCTGTCTGAACCGATCGCGCAGGCGCGTCGGCTTGCAGACGTGCGAGGGGACTACCCCAGTCATTCCGCAACAACGAACCGTCAGTCTGCACCGTTTTTCCTTCGTCTGAAAATTCTGAAAATATAGAGAGTCGGAAGGTGTGGTCGCTGACCGGGACGATCTGGATCTCAAGGTTGGGCCTGTCCGCGCGGGCCGGCGATTGTGCGCTACTCCTTTTTCCCAAAGCCAGCGCGGTACCCGCCACCGCCATGCGCTGCAAGACCTGGCGACGGTTCCATTTTTCAGTCATGAGGCCTACTCGAGGAGGGATCTCAGTCAGCGCAATGGGTAGCATAATAACCTAGTGTGGGTAAATGTCATCTTCACTTGCTTTTGACCCCCGGGACAGTTCGGCATTGACGGTAATTTGAAGTTCTGTTTTATGGGCGTGGGGCCGGGAGCGAATGTGAGTCGAAGTTCCGCAAAGAAAAGCAGGCGCGTGTGCCGAGCGACAACATTCAAGACAGCCATCTATTCTCGGGGGCGATTTTCAGGCTCATTCAAGACGTGCAGGAGAGATCTCGGGTGACGCTTCGTGCCGGGATCCGACATGAACCGACAGTATCGTGGGAAGTCGGAGGTAGGCTGAGGGTTTTCCATAGGTACATGGCTGCGTAAGCTCGCCAGGGCCGCCAACCTTCGGCGTGTCGCTCAAGTTCGAGAGAACTCTTTAGAGCAAACGAGCGCTGGAGACCGAGGTCGGTGGATGGAAACGCATCGGGTTCGCCAAGTGCACGCATTGCCACGTATTGCGCCGTCCATTTTCCGATGCCAGGAATTTCACATAGTCGAGTCAGGAAGGAGTTCGAGTCCACGACTCCTTCAAAACGAATTTTGCCATCAGCAACCGCCCGGGCGAGAAGCCGGATGGTTTCAGCCCGCGCCGCGGGCAAACCGATGCTGGCAAGCTTGGCATCAGCAAGCACCTCGGGAGCAGGGAACAAGTGAGTGAGTCCCTTGTCAACCGGGAACGGCTTCCCGAAAGTTCTTACCAGGCGTCCCGCGAGGGTGGTTGCGCCCCTGACCGTTATCTGTTGCCCGAGAATCGCTCGCGTGGCCAGTTCGAAACCGTTCCAGCAGCCGGGCACGCGTAATCCCGGGGCAACCTCAACTCGGCTAGCCAACGCCGGATCGACTCTCAGGACCTGTACGATATCCGACCAGTCTGCGCTGAGATCAAACATGGCGCGAATTCTCTCGGTAATAATGAATAGGGAGCGCGGATCACCAAACTGGACACGCACTGCCAGCGCATCCTTCCCTTGGTCAAGGGAAACCTCAACGTAACCATGATTTCCATGCAAGGAAATCGACCGGCGATAAACGCCAAGTTCGACCACTTCGACGCCCGGTGTGGCGCGGGGCGTGAGAAATGCCAGCATTCCGTGCCAGTCGTAGGGCGGGCGGAAACGAAGGCGGAAAAGGTATTGATGGTCTGGCTGGATCGACGTCTGCCTCGCCAAATGCCGGATTTGAGTGGGAGTCCGGTGATAGACCTTGCGGATTGTGGAGTTGAATCGGCGCACGCAACCGAAACCTGACGCCAGCGCGACCTGGCTCATGGGTAAGCTGGTCTCGTCGATAAGCTTCTTCGTAAAATTCAGACGTCTGGTCTGAGCCACAGCACTCGGGGTTGCCCCCAGGTGCCGGATGAACAGGCGTCGAAGATGGCGCGAGCCGACTCCGAGGCGCTCCGCAAGTCCTTCCACACCGCCATCCTCCAGGCCACTCTCGTCGATCAGTCGCAAAGCTCGCGAAATCGTGTTTGGCGTACCCAGCCAGGCCGGAGTGCCAGGCGAGCATTCCGGACGACAGCGCAGACACGGTCGAAAACCCGCTTCAGCCGCTGCCGCAGCACTGGGAAAGTAGCGGACATTTTTTTCCTTCGCGGTGGGGGCAGGGCAGATGGGACGGCAGTACACTCCGCTGGTACGCACGCCGATGAAGAACTTACCGTCGAAGCGCGCATCGCGAGACAGCCTGGCGCGAGAACAGACCTGCCAATTCAGAGTCATGGCTTCCGCAAAATCAATGATAATCAACCGCAAGCCTGCAAGCTGGACGTTTTCGGACCAGGCTCCCGGGTCAACCGATTCAGGCAGCGATGGGCGAGAGCAACAGCCGCAAACGTCCAGCCCGCCGGGGAACGACGTCCGCAAACGTCCAATTGTTTCCAATCCGATGGTCTATCTTGGCCTACGCAATTCCATGCCATATATTCGCCATTGCGTGGAGTGTCCGAAGTGCCTCACCCGGTATCTGGTTGCCTTCAGTCCATATCGCAACGGGTCATGTCTCATACCCGCCGCCGCAGGTTCTTCGGAAGAATACCTGCTTTATTGCTCTTGTGGCCGGCCACTCGCATCCAGTCGATGGAATTGGAACCAGGTCAAGACCTACGCGGTGTCGAAGTCGGCTCACCATCGTGGTTACGGAACACCTGCGGAAATCGTCCAGTTGACAGGCGGTCACGGCATGCGAAGTGGTTCGGAACGGCAAGACCACTGACATTAAGGAGAAGGTGGGATTAGATCGTTATCGAACGCTGGGCACTCTATCTTCGTGCTCACCGTCTAATCGGCAATCCAGAGATCAACGCTGCATAGGTTCAGGTGAAATCGTTGATGCCGAAGAGTATTGCGGGCGACGGTTCAGTTCAATTCGATTACGGTCACGCTTTCGTGTCTGAAAGTGTATTTGAAATCGGCCCCCACTCCCGCTAGAGAGGTTTCCCGCGGATAGATGTGCTGGGGCTGGCTTTCGTCATTCTTTTCATAGATGCTTTCCGCAGACACTGATCGCGCCCTGGCATGGGTTGGCCGGAAGCCGCTGATATCTATTCTGGCTTCGATGTCTTGTGTCAGGTGGCGATTCACGCAGAACAGAGTCAGTTTGGTCGCGGAACTATTCAGCGCCGCAACCACGTCCAGATAGGGTACGGCGGCAATTCTGGGCAGGCGAGTGGATCCCCGTTCAATGTCGTAGGTCGGGCCATTACTATGAGTCTCGACCAGGCGATTGAGATCGGCATTCGAGTAAAGCTGAAAAACCCAAAACGCCGGGACGCCAAAAACCCGGCCCCGTTTCTTCCAGATTCCACCAAACTCGATGATCCCGGTCATGTCCGAGACCGGAACGATGTCAGCGTTACGCAACAGCATATTCAGGAAGCCCCCGGTTCCGATGGCCCCGCCCAGGTTGTCGTAGCGCGGGGAGAACACATCTTCCGACGACCAATAAAGCCATTCGGTGAAGGCCGTCTTCACTTGGTTGCGTCCGGGAGAGTCCTGAATCTGCTGGTGCATTTGCTGCAAACGGCGCTCGAGTTCAATGGGGAGCGCGAAGGTGGCCTGAGCGATGAAATCGGGGGAAGGGTGAGGCGCCTGCACCGAGTTCGTGGTCACGACAAAATGCGTGGATAGATAGTTGAAGGCGTCGGGAGCGTTAGAGAGTTGCGCGTCATTCCACTTGGTAAACGAATCCGGATCAGCGCCGGTCGCAATCAACCGTGCCTTAGGATCTACCTGGCGTACCGCCTCGCTGAATAATTTCGTTCTTTCTGCCACACGGGGAAGAGTTGGATACCCGATTTGAAAATCTCCCCAGAGTTCGTTCCCGAGTTCCCAGAGCAAACCGCCTGAATGATCTGCCCAATGTGCGTTTACATATTGCACCCAATCGGCAGCCTCTTGTGGAGTGCCGGTACCGAGATTCAGAGCGATCTGAGGCGCCGCCCCAATCAACTGGCAGAAGCGCAAGAACTCATCCGTGCCAAACTGGTTGTACTCGGGAATTCCCCAGGCGGCATTCAACGTGCTGACGCGTTGGTCGTGCGGCCCGACGCCGTCTCGCCAGTGGTAAGCCGAGGTGAAGTTCCCGCCGAAACGCACGATTGGCGTCTTGAGCTCTCGCGACATCGCGATCATTTCCGGGTCCATGCCATCCACGTGGTCGCCGGGAAGCAGGGACGCTTGATCGACCAGCACGCGCGTTTCGCCACTAGCGGCGATGACGAAATCCGCAGGCTCAAGGGATTGCAGTTGATGCGGCGGAACGTCGAGCATGAATTCGTAACGCTGCCACCCTGTGGTGCTGAGCTCGATCTCACGACTATCGAAGATGTGGTCTGGATGGTTGCGCTCGCGTAGAGAAACCTCAACGATTGCCGGACCGCTCACGTGCTTCAGATAAACGCTTCCGACATAGTGCGAAATGCGATGGATGGGCAGGTAAACCTTCTGACGGATACCAGTCTGCTGGTCCGGCAATGCCATCAGCAACAATGAGCGTTGGGAATTCGCGGCGTCGTTCCACTGCGGAGCATAGCGTGATCCCTGGGCATATCGCAGCGGCTCCCAGGGCAGGGGCAACGACATCTCCGAGGCGCGGTTGAGTCCCGGTTCGTCCCTGACCATGTCCGCGATGTGTTTTACGTCCCAGAGATTGTCTTCAAAACTGGGATTCTGCAAGATCTCCGCCCAAAGCCCGTTGTAAGTGGAGTTGCCGATCGGTTCCAGGAATGTGCCGAAAATTGTTCGCGGGACGGTGTGCCTTCCGATTTTTGTGGCGTCGATGAGGATGGTTTCCACTGGTGCCTGGGCCGAAGCGAGAGCCGAACTACCCAGCAGCACAGTCAGCCATACACACCGGCAAGTCCAGGATCGCATCGGGCACCTCGAGCACAGCGAACGGCGATGCAAATCATACATGGAATTGACAAAGACTAAATCGTTCTCTACTTTTTTACTCCGCTGAATCGGTGCAGCGACTCCGCGTTCCGCCAAGACAGTCCAGGAGAATACGAACATGTTTTCTGATAAGCGACGACACTTTCTGCGGCAAGCCGCAAATGCTGGAATGGGCTGTTCGGCCAGTCTCCTGCTGGACCGGTTTGCATGGGCTCAGACGGCGCCGGTCAGCGCAGGCAATATCACGCGGGTTTACATCGACTCGCGAAGAACTATTGCGCCGCTTGATCGAAATCTCTTTGGCTCGTTTCTGGAGCATCTGGGCCGCGCGATTTACGAGGGCATCTACGATCCGGGCTCGAAACTGGCTGACTCAAGCGGATTTCGCAAAGATGTGGCGGACGAAATACACCAGATGGGCGTCCCGATCGTCCGCTATCCCGGCGGAAATTTTGTTTCCGGATACAACTGGCTTGACGGTGTCGGCCCCAAGCAAGATCGTCCGCGGGTGTTGGACAAGGCCTGGAATACGCTCAACACAAACCAGTTTGGCACCAATGAATTCATGGCGTGGTGCAGGGCGGTAGGCACGGAACCTTTGATGGGCCTGAATCTGGGCACCGGAACTGCAGAGCAGGCGGCTGACCTCGTCGAATATTGTAACGTGGAGAAAGGCACGCGATGGAGCGATCTGCGCCGCAAACACGGCATTGCGGAGCCGTACAAAGTGAAACGCTGGTGCTTGGGCAACGAAATGGACGGTCCCTGGCAGATCGGACACATGACTGCGACCGAGTATGGATTGAAGGCCCAGGATGCGGCGCGCCAGATGCGCTATGTGGATCCATCCCTTCAACTCATTGGCTGTGGCTCGAGCAACCCATTCGTGCCCACTTATCTGGAGTGGGACCGCGAGGTCCTGGAACAGTGTTACGACTACGTGGACGCGCTTTCGCTGCATCGCTATTTCCGCAATACTCCGGCGGACACCGGAGGAGACAGTTCGAAGTTTCTCGCCTTGAATCTGAGCATGGAAAAGCAGATTGCCGAAACCATTGCGGTTTGCGACATGGTGCAAGGACACAAGCGGTCGTCGAAGAAACTATGGCTCTCGTTCGATGAATGGAACGTCTGGTATCGGGCGCGAGGGGGCGAGTTTGCCAACGGCCACGCCCGGGAAGCGCCCCACTTGCTGGAAGAAGTTTACAACCTGGAGGACGCATTGCTGGTCGGAGGAGTGATCAATTCACTGATTCGGAACGCAGACCGCGTGAAGATCGCCTGCCTGGCTCAACTGATCAACGTGATTGCTCCAATCATGACAAATCCGGACGGCCTGCTGCGGCAGACGATCTACTATCCTTACGCCTGGGCGCTGCAGTTCGCCCGCGGTTCGGTGTTGAATCTTCTGGTGAATTCTCCCACCTACGAAGTTTCCGGCATGGGCCAGGTGCCATATGTTGACGTTGCCGGAACGATCAGCCCGGGGGACGGCAAGGTTTCTCTCTTCGTTCTCAATCGTGATCTGGCCAAGGCTCACGGCATCGAAGTGAACTGGCAGAACCAGGCGCCAACTCGAAGCTTGTCTTCAATGCTCCTGACCGGCGACGATCTGAAAGCCTTCAACAGTTTTGAGGCTCCACTGCGGGTCTCGCCCGGGTCCATGGACAAACCTTCCATTGCGGGAGGGTGGGCGAAGTTCGAAGTGCCGGCGCGCTCCTACACCGTAATGCAATGGGGAGGATGATCTGCCTCCCAGCGACGAAGCTGCTGAAGCCGTTAATGGTTGCCGCAGCAAACGTTATCCCCAGAGTCTTAAAGTACAGGAGAAGCGCGCGGGGCCGCTCAAATTTCCAGATGACCCTCGATAGTGGACACCGCGATTCTGCCTCCCCTGAGGGAGTAGGGGCGGAGCGGCGGGCAGTCCTGAAATCCCCGGTGATCTGAATAGCGGGCATGATTTAAAGGGGATTTCCAAGTTTCGCATACCCACTGGATGCTGGAAGGGAGCCGGGTAGTACAAAAATATTAGATTTTGCTTGACACCATATAAGCGAAGGGCGTATTTTCCGCGAAACGGTTGAGTAAACGATTGCTCAACCCTGGGCCGCGACACACAACTAAGTCTGCGGGGGGAGTGCATATGAAACGACCGGTTTCTTCCCGTGTGTTTCTGCTGTGTCTTTTCGTTACCTTCAGCGTGTTCGGTGCATACGCCCAGTTTGCTGACCGGGCGGTGATTACAGGTATAGTCACCGACACTACCGGGGCCGCGGTTCCCGCTGCTCAGGTCAGAATCATCGATCAGAGTACCGGCGTAGCCACGGCGGTGGGAACGAACGATGTCGGTAACTACAGTACGCCACCCCTCCAGTTGGGAACCTATACGGTCGAGGTTCGTAAAGAGGGCTTTAAGGCCTACTCCCGCACGGGGATTGCGCTGAGTGGCGGACAGACTTACCGGGAGGATGTGAAGCTCGAAGTCGGACAGGTAACTGAGAGCGTAGAGGTCCAGGCTGTCGCCGGCCAGATCAACACCGAAAACCCAACGGTGTCTCACACGGTCGGGGAGACCTACTACCGCGATATGCCGGCAGTGATGGGCGCCGACATCCGTCTGGCAGAATCCCTGCTCCAGTTGCAGCCCGGTTTTGTGCCCATGCAGCCCAACGGGGATGCGATCTTCCGCGGCAGCCAGTTCACTTCCCGCATTAACGGCGGCCAGACCATGGCCACCGAGAACTGGTTTGACGGCGCGGCCTTTGGTTACGCGGAGGGTCACCAGGGCACACAGGAAAGCTCCGTTCCTTACCCCTCCGTGCAGGAGATGACAGTTGTAGAGAACACGTTTTCCGCGCAATATGGGCACACCAGCGGCGGTTTCGTTACTTACACCACCAAGTCGGGGACCGATAAACTCCACGGCAACTTGTACGATTTCTACGGTTCGGACAAGTTCGACGCCTCGAATTATTTCGTCGGGCCACAGCTCAAAGCTCAAGGCTTGAACAACAAGCTGCCTCTCGGCCAGAATAACTGGGGCTTTGCATTAGGGGGCCCGGTTCCGAAGCTAGGCAAGACTTTCTGGTTTTTCAACCTCGATGGCATGGACTACCACAGCACGGTCAACACCGGCTTCGTGAATACTCTTGCCTCACCGTTACAGAAGCAGGGTAACTTCTCGGAGTTTCTGGACACGACGAACATCGTGGCACACGACGCGTTGAATCGGCCCATTTACCAGGGTGAGATCTTCAACCCGGCCACTACGCGGCAGGTCGGCGGAGTGCCGGTTCGAGACGGCTATGGCTTTGACCCCACCACCGGTCTCCCCATCGCGGGACAGGCAAATATCATCCCCAGCACCGACCCCCTGTGGAGCCCCTTGGCGACGGCTGTCATTCCCCTCATGCCGGGGCTAGACCGCAATACGCTGCGCCAAAACGGCTTTGGCGGGACCTCGGACGATAACAACAAGATCAACGTTAGAACCTGGCTGCTGAGATTCGACCACACCTTCAACCAGAAATTCTCGATCAGCAACACGTATTACGAAAACATCCGGCCGCGCACCGCGCACTGTGGCGGACCGCAAGGCTGCCAGACTGAGAATAACGGACAAACGAACCCATCTGCCAACGACACCTATATTGGCCAGGGATTCTTTCAGCGGATCACCAACCATTTCGACCACGTCCAGATAAATTACGTGATCAAGCCGAACCTGTTTAACCACACCACGCTAGCCTATGACCGTTGGCTCATGAAAGGCCACATGTTATCCGGAGGAGTAGGCTGGAACCAGAAGCTGGGCCTTGGCCTCCCGGATCAACCCATATTTAACGAAGCCGGCTTTCCTCAACTGAACTTCAACGGCCCGGTCGGTTACACCCACTACGGCACACCTTGGGCGAGCGACGGAGCTGACATCAACAATCGCTTCCAGTTCCTTGACGACGTTTCTTGGGTAACCGGCAAGCACACAATAAAGGCCGGTTTCGAATACCGCTACATGGACTTTCCACAGACTGGCTGGGCGGTGAACACCGGAGGTAACTTCAATTTTAATGCCAACGAGACCGCGGCCTACGACACTAATGGCAACAACTTGAACGGGTCGACTGGAAACGAGTTCGCCTCGTTCATTCTGGGTCAGGTGGACAGCGCCAATTTCTCCGTACCTTTCAAGTACACGCCCGTTATGAAATATGCTTCTCCATGGATTAACGACGACATCAAGCTGACGAAGAAGCTCAACGTGACCCTTGGTATACGCTTAGACTGGCAATCGGGGCTGTCGGAGAAGTACAACCGCTTTTCCACCTTCGATCCCACCGCCCCCAATCCTGTCGGCCATGTTGGAGCGACCGTATTTAATGGCCACCAGGCGACCGGCGAAAGCAGTTGGAGCGTCGGACCGCGCGTCGGGTTCGCTTATGGTCTAAATGAGCGGACGGTGATTCGAGGAGGATACGGGATCTACTATGCAGGTGTGCAGGCCGACTCATGGGACCCTTACCCGGTGGACGGCTATCAGACCAATCCAGTCGCGCCCAACACGACCAACGGCCTAGCGCCAGCGTTTTATTTCAACGGCACCGGGGCATGCCCGTCTAACCTCACCCAACTCAGCGGGACTAGTATTTCCTGTGGTTGGCCGGCAGGCGCAATCGTCCTCCCGCCCCAACTGAAAGCCGACGTGTCGAATGGTGGAAATCCCGTCGGGGTTGATCCCCACACTTACACCATGCCGAGGTACCAGAACTGGTCGATCTCGTTCCAGCGTCAGTTGAGCAACAACATGTCGGTCGACATCGCGTACGTAGGCAACCATGGAACGCGGTTGATCGATGGCAGGACCTCCGGCGGCGTGCGGTCCAATATGAACCCTGGCAGCGTGCTTGATTTGGGGTCAGCCGTTCTCGGGGCTCAAATCATCAACGGGGTCCCTGACGCGACGGCCGCGGCCGCTGGAATAACAAGCCCCTACCCCACCTTCTCCGGTTCAGTGGCCCAGGCGCTTCGACCATGGCCGCAATACCAGCAGATTAACTGGCGCTTTTTCAATTACGGCTCGAGTCACTACAATGCGATCCAGGCCAGCTTTGAACGCCGCATGAGCGCTGGTCTGCAAGCCAAGGTTGCGTACACATACTCGAGACTGATGAACAACGGCGCCGAGACCGGGCTAGGGTCCGGTGGGCCTCCCGTGCAGAACCCCAGCGACATGAGCGACCTGTACACGGTCAGCTCCGACGACGTTCCGCAGATTCTGTCGTTAGGATGGGTTTACCAGTTGCCCTTCGGCAATGGCAAGAAGATCGGAGGGAGCAGCTCCGGGTTTGTGAACAAAGTAATCGGTAATTGGCAGGTCTCCGTGGTTCAGTCGTACTCGTCGGGCAGGCCACTATCTATCACAATGCCAAACAACCTTGGCGGGTTCCTGTTCAACGCAGCCAAGTTCCCTGACAAGGGCGGGAAGGGGTTGAGCGGGACATTCAGCAACCCCTACAATGACAGCTATCTCAACCAATCCGGGTGGAGTGCGCCGGGGGGGAGCGCTGACGCACTTGCCTTCGGAAACGCTCCGAGGGAGGATGCAAGCGTCCGCGGGTTTAAGTACTTCAACGAGGATTTCTCCATCTTCAAGGACACCTACTTCGGAGAGGGCAGGTACGTTCGCTTCGAATCCGACCTGGGCAATGTCTTCAACCGGGTCTTCTTCTGCCCCGTGGATACGAACTGGCAGCCGAATAACGCGAACGGCAACTTTGGTCATACCGGCAGCCAGTGCAATATCCCGAGGCGAGTGCAGTTCGGGCTGCAGATCTTCTTCTAGACGGTGTTACCCGTGGCGCGTAAAGCGCGGCGGGTGCCAACTTTTGGCAGGGGAGGCTAGCGTCGAATCTGTTACGAGCATGTGTTTTCGGCGGTCGCCGGGCGGCGGAACGTTCCTATCGCTTGCCTAGTTTCTCTCTGCGGACTATTCCGTGCCCCTCTTGCACTACGAGCAGTTGATTCGCGTCGACGTTCTTAAACGACTCCAGCAGGCCTAGCGGCCAGCGGACTTCCACAAGGTCCGCCTGCACGGCTCTACCAAGCCCAAAGTGCAGGCGTAGGTCATTTTGCGACATAAAACTGGAGCCGCTCATTACCTCATTGATTTGGGAATGGCGGCCAACCATGACTCGCACGCGGGCGCCGACGGCGCTGCGATTGGACTTGGTACCCATGCACTTGACCTTCAGCCAGTTGTTCTTCGAACGGCAATCGTTGCGGAGAAGGGAAGGAGGCTCGTTCATGTTGATAATCACGACGTCGACATCTCCGTCGTTATCGAAGTCGCCGAATGCTGTGCCGCGGCTGCTGTATAACTGCGCTACCGCCGCTCCGGCACCCGAGGTAACGTCGACAAAGCGCCCGTTCCTCAGGTTCTTGTATACAATTTTTCTCTGCTTGAATGTCACGTGCAACCTACGCGTGTCGACCTCCGGGAAGACGTGGCCGTTCGACATAAAGATATCGGGCCAGCCGTCCTAGGTACTTGGTATTGGCGCCCATCCCAGCCTGGTAGACAGCGTCGTAGAAGGTACCGTCGCCGTTGTTGTGGTATAAATTCGCGGTCTGGTCGGAGTAGTTTGTCTTGACGATATCGAGCCAGCCGTCGCAGTCGTAGTCACCGACTCCCACTCCCATGCCTCCCTGGGCCGTCCCATTCTCGTTGAGAGCGCAACCGATGTCCCTGCCGATCTCCTCGAACGTCCCATCTTGCTTGTTGTGATAGAAGCGACTCGGCACAGAGTCGCACGCTACATAAATGTCGGGCCAGCCGTCGTTGTCAAAGTCCGCGGCACATACACCAAGTCCATAAGAACCCGCCGGAAGCCATTGAACGCCGTTGAATGTGGGTGCTGCCGGCCCGCGCGGGATCGCCACGCCGGATCTCTCGGAAACATCCTCAAACGTTCCGTCCCCGCGATTGTGGTACAAAAGGTTGGTCCCGCCGCCCATCCCTTGTGGCCCACAACCCACGGCAAGGCCGTAGTACCGACAGAACTGGCTCTCGCCGGGTTGAGGCGCTACACGAGGATCGAAGTTCACATAGTTTGCTACAAACAGGTCAAGATGGCCGTCACGGTCGTAGTCCACAAAACAGCAACCGGTATTCCATCGCGGTTTTGGACCCTTTTGCATCAGGCCGGCCTTCTCTGTAACATCGGTGAACGTCCCATCTCCGTTGTTGTGGTAAAGGACGATTCCGCCCCAATACGTCACGACCAGATCGTCATATCCGTCGTTGTCATAATCCCCAACACAGCACCCCTGCCCCCATCCTGATCGAAGCAGTCCAGCTTTTTCCGTTATGTTGGTAAAAGACCCGTCGCGGTTATTGTGAAACAAGAAGTTGGCAGGCTGATGTTGTGGCGAGATGCCTTCAAATCGTGTCCCATTTACAAAGAAGATGTCCGGCCAGCCATCGTTGTCGTAGTCGAAAAGAGCCACGCCACAGCCGATTTCCTCCAGGAGGTATCGCTTGCGTTCGACGCCGCCAAAGACGTTGATCGCTCCGCTCAAACCAGCCTCAACGGCAATGTCGGTGAAAGAAAATCCGGCCTCAGGGGCGAGAGCTTTCTCGGATCTCCTGGTGGAGGCTGAAAACGCCGGTTCTTGAAGGGCAGCCGCCTCCCACATGCCTGGCAGCAGAATTGACGCCGGTACGATTTTGCCCCACCTCCCCACTTCACGAAGAAACTCACGTCGTGAGAAACGGCTGAATGCCATGGATTGGCCTGAACCTCCACCCTCGGGAAAGGTAGCCGATCGCTCTTTGATCACTCCGGCAGCAGCAATCGGAGATGCACGTCGGTCTGTGCACGGCGTTCTTCTTCAAGCTTTCGTGACTCTGCGAATTCCTGGTCGGACTCCGCGGTCTTGCCTAGGCGGCGAAGCAGCAAACCCATTTGATAATGGGCCTCCACGGAGCCCGGATCGAGGGCAACCGCGCGTTCGAGAGCTTGTTGCGCTTCGTCATATTGATGCTGTCTCAACAGTATGCTCCCCAGCTTCACATGAGAAGGGGCATGCTTGGGATAGCTTTTGAGCAGATCACGAAAGATTTCGACCGCCTGATCGTCCTGACCTTCCGAGTCATAAGTCAGGCCCAGGTAGTAGGACGCCGCAACCTGCTCGTGCTGTACTCGGAGGCTTTCCTTCAGCGAAGCCTCGGCCTCACTGTACTTGCCCTGCAGGTAATACACAGCCCCCATCGCGTAGTTCAGGATGGCATCCTGTGGATGCTTCTGCAGAAGCTCGCCGAAGAGCAACGCGGCCTTGGATAGATTGTGTTGAGCGACATTCGCGGAAGCCAGAACGTAGATGTATGGCTCTGAATCGGGCTTCAGGGCGACTGCCTTCGCCAGCGCAGGCAAAGCATCGTCCAGGAGATTTCGTTGCAGGCACATCTTTCCGAACTCGAACAGGATTTCAGGATTCTCTGGGTCCTTTTGTTTGGCGGCAATGAGGTGCGCCAAAGCCTTCTCCGTATCTCCTTGCCGCTCCGCAACCTCGGCAAGGCTCTGCTCACAGGCAACACATTGGGGGTTCAGGGTAAGAGCGTGTTCCAGATTGTGCTCGGCCGGATCCAGCATGCCAAGGGCTAAGTACCCTCTCCCCAGCTTGAAAGCGAGGGTAGGCTGCTCAGTGACCTTGGCTTCCTGGCTCTCGAAAACTGCCTTTGCTTCACCTTCCATTCCATACGTCGCCAGGACGTTGCCGAAGTCCAAGGACGATTCGGGAGACGCCGCGGGCATGCGCTGCCAGTCGCCAACCAGACTCTTCAGCTTTTCTTTTCTCCCGAGGGCCCCGTAGTCGGTTGCCAGCAACAGGAGGCCCTCCTCGGTCTCTCTCAGTTGCGGCACGATCGGCTTAGACACGTCCAAGGATTGCTGAAAGTTATGGAGAGAAGCTTCCACTTTGGCCAAGTTAAACCGAGCATTGACGTTTCCGGAATCGAGTCGCAGGGCCTCCTGGAAGTTCTCCCTCGCCAGTTCCGGTTTGCCCTGGAAGAGGTAGGCGCTCCCCAGGCTCGTTCGAGCGCCCACAAGATGAGGATTCAGCGCCAGCGCCTGGGTCAGAAAGCTTGTACTTTCAGCATAGTTGCTTTCCTGCAGGCGGATTGTACCTAGCATGGCCAATGCCAATGCGCGCGTGCTCATATTTCCCAGAGCCTTGCGCGCTTCAGTCTCCGCCTGGTCCAATTGCCCCTGGCTCAAAAGTCTCGCCGCCACCTCTACGTGGTTGATTTGCGCAAAACTGACGCTCGATAGGACTATTATTGTGAATACTCGCGAAGGGCGTAGCGTGTACCATAAGGGCGCTGACTGAACCCTAGAAATGCTGCAGCGGTGGTATTTTATGCGCTCGCCAAGGGCACTCATGTTAGCTTTTTATAGCATGCCGCCGGCCCACCCGGCACAACTTCCGTGAGTGCTGAAAAGGTTGTGAGCGCATCCGTGCGGGCACATTGGTTTTGCCAAAGGTGCTGGCGGTAATGCGCTGACTGGAGGGGTGCTCTAACTGAGGACCATACAGCTTGAGGGTCAAAAGAACAGGGGCCGACATCGGATCGCGCCGCACTTTCCTGAAGGGTCTGCTCGGCGGGTTCCTCGCCGGCAATTGGTTGTGCTCCCCCTCATCACCCTGCTTCACAATGGCGCAGGGGGGTAGCCAGTTCCCCTTTGAACTCGTCCCGCCTGAGGTCAGCGGCGTAACATGGGAGCACAGCAACGGGCGCTCGCCAGAGATGTACCTGCCGGAGACCGTAGGCGCCGGCTGCGCATTCTTCGACTACGACAATGATGGCTGGATGGACATCTACCTGGTCAACAGTGGCAAGTGTGATTTTTTCGACCCTCATCCCCCTCTTCGCAACGCGCTTTACAGAAACAACCGTGACGGAACCTTTACAGATGTGACCGAAAAAGCCGGGGTTGCGGGTGGCGGGTATGGGATGGGTGTGGCGGTTGGCGACTACGACGGGGACGGCTTGCCTGACCTTCTGGTGACACAGTACAACGGCGTCATTCTCTACCACAACAACGGGAACGGTACGTTCACGGACATGACTCGGAACGCAGGCTTACCCACGGACGGTTGGGCATCGAGTGCGGTCTGGTTTGACTACGACAATGACGGGAGACTCGACCTCTTTATTTGCCGATTTGTGGATTTCGACAAGTCGAAGAACAAATTCTGCGGCAAACGCGAGACCGGCGACCGCTACTATTGTATTCCGCGCGTTTACGAGCCGATGCCGAACTGGTTGTTCCACAACAACGGCGACGGTACCTTTACAGACGTCAGCCGCGAGTCTGGAATCGCGAAGTCCCTCGGCAAGGCGTGGGGTGTCGTCGCTTGCGATATCAATAACGATGGGCGCATGGATCTATTTGTCGCGAACGATACGGTCGAGAATTTCCTGTTTGTCAATCGTGGCAACGGGAAGTTTGAAGAGATGGGCCTCCAGGCCAATGTGGGCTTCAGCGCCGAAGGTCGGGCTCGGTCCGGGATGGGAGTGGATGGCGCTGACTACGACCAGGACGGCTGGATGGACCTGTTCGTTACCAACGTCGACCAGGAGATGTATTCGCTCTATCACAACAATCGTGATGAGACCTTCGACGATATGGCCAATCCTTATGGCATTGGCAAGGTCACGCGGCTGATGAGCGGGTGGGGAGTGAAATTTTTCGATTATGACAACGACGGCAATCCTGACCTCTTTCTTGCCGACGGCCATCCCGACGACAAAATCGAGGCACATGCCAGCGACGTCAAGTATCGCGAGCCCATGTTGCTTTTTCACGGCACGGGCCGGGGATTCGAGGACGTGACCGCCTCCAGCGGCCCTGTTTTCTCACAGCCCTATGCCGCACGCGGCATGGCGATCGGCGATTTCAATAATGATGGGGCACTCGATGTGCTCGTGGCAGTCAACAACGGGTCGCCCTTGCTGCTCAAGAACCAGGTGGGGCGACTCAACCATTGGCTGGGGGTGAAGCTGGTCGCGAAACAAACCAATCCCGACGCCGTGGGCACCTTGATTACCTGGCAGGCAGGAGACCTGAAGCGGTCACGCTTCAAGACCGGTGCAGGAAGTTATCTGGCCGCGCATGACCCACGGATGGTCCTTGGCATCGGCAAGCGCCCCCATATCGATTGGGTCGAGGTGACGTGGCCGCTGCCGAGCGGGCGAGTGGAACGCTTTACCAATCTTCCCATTGACCAGTACATCACTCTCGTGGAAGGGCAAGGGAGCGCACCGCGACGACCTTGATCGACTCCTTGTGCGAAGTTGGCCGCAGGCTGGTGGCCGCAACCAATCAACTCGTTGTCCTTCAAGAAACGAAGGAAGGGAATCCTCAGCAGCCGGAAATTCCGGCAGGGCCAACTATGCGGGGATGCCGCGAGCTGTCGCGCTGGGTGATGGTCAGCGGGATCCTCTTCTTCTCGCTGGGCGCCACTCCCACGCCCGACGTCCAGTTCACCGATATCACACAGGCCGCCGGCATCGATTTCAAGAACGAAAACTCCGCCACCTCGAACAAATATCTAGTTGAGACCATGGGCGGTGGCGTTGCTTTGCTCGACTACAACAACGACGGCCGGCTCGATATCTTCTTCGTCAATGGAGCCAAGATCGATGATCCGATGCCGGACGGTAAAGTTCCCGATAAGTCGGACGAGAAGTTCTGGAGCCGGCTTTACCATCAGAACGCGGACGGCACCTTCACCGACGTCACCGAAAAAGCTGGCCTCACCGGAAGGTCGCAGAACTACTACGGCATGGGCGTGGCGGTGGGTGACTATGATAACGACGGGTTCGAGGACATCTACGTCACCAACTATGGTGGTAATACGCTCTATCACAACAATGGAGATGGGACGTTCACCGACGTCACGAAAAAGGCCGGAGTCGGCGCCGGCGGCTGGAGTGCGAGCGCCGGCTTCTTCGACTACGACAATGACGGCAAGCTGGACCTCTTCGTCACGCGCTACGTGGATTGGACATTTAAGACCAACCGCTTTTGCGGCGAGCACCGGCCCGGCTACCGGGCGTACTGTCATCCTGACAACTACGACGGCGTGACTAACATTCTGTATCACAACAACGGAGACGGCACGTTCACCGATGTTTCCATGAAGGCCGGAATCGCCAACCCTAACGGAAAGGGGCTCGGGGTTTCTTTTGCCGATTATGACCGAGACGGTTTCACGGACATTTTTGTCGCCAACGATTCCGTGCAGTGTTTCCTCTACCACAACAACGGCAACGGCAGGTTCAGCGAGGTCGGGCTGCTCGCGGGCGTTGGATACAATGAGGACGGCAAGGCCTTCGCCGGAATGGGTGCGGATTTCACCGACTTCGACAACGATGGCAATCCCGATGTTGTTGTCACCGACCTCTCCAACGAACGGTATATGCTCTTTCGCAATAATGGGGACGGCAGTTTTCGCGATATCACCAACTCTTCGGGAATCGGTAGCGCGACCCTCTCCTTCTCGGGTTGGAGCACTCATCTGTTCGATTACGACAACGACGGCTGGAAAGATCTCTTCGTGGCGCAGGGACACGTGATGGATACCATCGAGCGAACCGCGCCCAATCTGAAATACATGCAGCCGCCACTGCTCTTGCGAAACGAGTCCGGCCATTTCAAGCGAGTCTCGCTGGGACCGGCATTTCAAACGGACCGGGCTGGTCGCGGTGCCGCCTTCGGTGATCTCGATAATGACGGCGACGTCGATATCGTGATCAGCAACTTGGGTCAAAAGGCCGTCGTTCTGCACAACGATGGCGGGAACCGCAATCATTGGCTGGGAATCGAGACGATCGGCAAGAAATCGAATCGTGATGGGATCGGCAGCCGCGTGAAAGTGGTGTCTGCCTCCGGCCAAGCTCAGTACTTCACGGTCAACACTGCGGTCGGCTACCTGTCTGCCAGTGACAAGAGGTTACTGGTCGGCCTTGGCAGCGATCTGATGGCGAAACTCGTCGAGATCCGCTGGCCCTCGGGGATTGTGCAGAAATTCGAGAACGTGAAGGCCAACCAGGTCTTGAAAGCAACCGAACCCAATCAATGATCACCCGCCGCAAAATGATCGTCACCATCGCCGGCGCCGCGGGCGCAGCCCTGACCGGCGGTGCAATCGGCGCTTTGGGGCAAGGAGTTTCGTCGCGCGGGGTCAAGGCACAACCGCGCGGCAAGCCTTCCGGCCGCCCATTTCTCTCGCGCCTTACCGATGTCGCGCAGCAAGCAGGTCTCACACAGCCCGTCATCTATGGTGATGCGGACACCAAGAAATACATCGTCGAGGTGGTCGGCTGTGGCGTGGCATTTATCGACTACGACAATGACGGCTGGCAGGATCTGTTCATTCTTAGTGGCACGCGCCTGGAAGGTGCGCCCGCCGGCACCAGCAATCGCCTGTACAAGAACAATCGCGACGGCACGTTCACCGACGTCACTGCCAAGGCTGGACTACAACGTACGGGGTGGGCTTCTGCGGTAACGGTCGGCGATTACGACAACGACGGCTTCGATGATCTCTTCATTACCTACTATGGGCAGAACGTGCTCTATCACAACAACGGCGACGGAACCTTTTCCGACGTAACCGATAAAGCCGACCTTCAGCAGTCTGCGGTGCGCTATGGCTCGGGCTGCAGCTGGGTCGACTACGATCGTGATGGCCGCCTTGACCTGTTCGTAGCCAACTATCTCAGCACGACACTCGAAAAGCTTCCGAAGCCCGGCGAGAATGCCGACTGTACGTGGAAGGGTATTCCCGTCAACTGCGGACCTCGCGGACTTCCTCCTGGCTACGTCCAGTTGTTTCACAACAACGGCGATGGGACCTTTACGGACGTGAGCAAGGCATCAGGAGTGTCGGCCGCCAGCGGCGCCTATCCCATGACCGTGGTCGCTGCGGACTACGACAACGATGGCTGGCCCGACATCTACGTTGCCTGCGATTCCACGCCCAGCTGGTTGTTCCGGAACCAGCACGACGGGACCTTTCGCGAGGAAGGCCTGGAGCGCGGTGTGGCTTTGAGTGAGGACGGTCTGGAACAGGCCGGCATGGGAGTGGGCGTCGGCGACTACGATCTCGACGGGAACGTGGACATTTTCAAGACGCATTTCGCCGATGATACTAGTGTTCTCTACCGCAATGACGGGAAGGGCAACTTCGACGACGTCACCATTCGCGCCGGTCTCGGCGTTGAGACACGGTACGTAGCCTGGGGAACTGGCGTCGTCGATCTCGATAACGACGGGTTCCCCGATCTGTTCGTCGCGACCGGCAGCGTCTATCCCGAAGTGGAGCGGCGCCTGCCCGCATACCCATTCCGGACGCCTCGCCTTGTATTCCGCAATCTTGGAGACGGCCGATTCGAGGAATTGCTGGAGGAGGCCGGAAGTGGAGTCACGGCTCCCCACGCCAGCCGCGGCTGCGCCTTCGGGGACTTCGACAACGACGGCGATATGGATGTTCTCGTGATGAACATGAATGAGCTGCCGTCCCTTCTACGCAATGATGTTTCCGGCAAAAATCACTGGCTGAAAGTGCAACTGGTAGGCGTGAAAACCAATCGTAGCGCCATCGGCTCGCGTGTAATCGCTCAATACGGCAGCCGGCGTCAGGCACAGGAGGTCACCGCGCAGTCGAGTTTCTACTCCGCGAACGACCGCCGTCTACACTTCGGACTGGGTTCAGAAACTACCGCCGACCTGACCATTCGCTGGACCAACGGCAGCACGGAGAGCTTTCCCAAGGTAGGCGCCGATCAGTTGGTGGTCATTCGAGAGGGCGGCGGTATCATCCGCAAGCAGAGATTCCGCTAGGCGCAAATGCCGGGGGCGATAGCATCATCAAAAAGCCTTGAGCTATTAAATCTCCGAGCCGCTAGTCTCAAGACCGATCGGTCATTCTTACGCAGATTCGGTTCTGCCAATGGAACAGGGTTAGAGCATCCCTAGAGCTACACCTTCGGGAAAAAGATTGCCTTGGCAAGCTCGGTAGTCCTTTTCCCGAACAATGGTCCGAGCCCTTACTAACCGAAGTCAGGAAGATCCTCTGGGGAAAGACTGCAAACTATCCGAAGAATCGGGAAGCGAAGGCACAGCTTCAGCTTGTACGAGGGGGCAGTCGATGCTTGCCGGTAGGGGTTGTCTGCTCCTGAAACAGAGTATATCGTTGTATATCGTTCGCCGCCGAACTAGTTGTCATGCAAACCCTGGAGGATTTGCTTCGGCGCTATCCGAATCGCACGTTATCATGCGATTACTTGGGAAACGCGATCATGAGTGTTGTCGGCCTTCCCGCACGGAAAGCCAACTCAAGCGCGCCGTTTGCTTCCATCCGGGTGTCGGCTCGCTGCTCGCAGCGAGTCGAAGAACGAAGGGCGAAAGGGGCTGGAAATCGCGCGGCGAATTCGGCGCAAGGCAGCTCTCATTTAGAGCCTCCATCAGGGGACCCAGACCAATGAGCAGTTGCACGAGAATAACTTGGACCTTCGGCTTCGTCGTTTTCGTTGTGGGTTCGGTACTGCTTGGCTGGGCACAGGTGAATGAGAGGGCACCCGTATCGGTTAGCCAGATTGAGGACCAGATCAAGCAGCATCCTGACAGCCCAAGACTTTTCGTAGCGCTTGGCTTGGCGTATTGGCAGCGCAACGATTACCCCCATGCTCTCGAAGCTTTCCACCACGCAGTGAAACTAGGCCCCGGCTCCGCGGAGGCACATAACTGGCTGGGGGTCGCGATACTGGAAAAGGGTGATTTCGCCGGTTCCATCGCCGAGTTCCGCAGAGCCATTGCGCTCGACCCGAAATATACGCGTGCCTACGCGAACCTGGGATCGGCGTTAACCAAGAACGGTGAGTTGGCTGAAGCGGTCAAGGTCTTTGAAAAGGCCGTCGCGCTCGAGCCGAATAGTCCGGTGGCTCATATGAACCTGGGTGTCGCTCTCCGGGCAAAGGGCGATGCCAAGGGTGCTCTTGTCCATTTGCGCTTTGTCGCTGAGCACGAGCCCGACGACACTGATGTTCGGTTCGTGCTCGGCCAGACTTTGCAGCAGAGCGGAGACCTTTCCGGGGCCATCGAGGCATTCGAGAACGCAGTGCGGATCGATCCGGAGTTTCGCGAGGGCTACTATGCACTAGGCTCGGCATTGAAGCAGCAGGCTGCTGCACAGCGCAAGCCGCGGCCAGCTCCGCCGAGTCCCGCTGACGACCTCTACAAGCGCGGAGAGGCAGCGGCCGCACAGGGTAATTTGAAGGAAGCCGAGCGATTGCTCAACGAAGCCGTAAGTAGAGACGATAGCCATGCCAACGCGCAGAATCTGCTCGGTTTCATACTGGGCCAGCAGGATGATTTGATTTCAGCGCTGGTTCATCTGGAACGCGCGGTGGCGCTCCGGCCGGACGTTTCTGACATGCATTACAATTTTGGCGTAGCGCTGTGGTATAGCGGTTCGAAAACGAAAGCAATATCGGAACTGCGAGAAGCTGTCCGACTCGATCCCGCCGCAGGCCCGGGGTATGCCTTTCTCGGAACCGCCTTGCGTGAGACGGGACAATTAGACGAGGCTGGACGGAACCTACAACGCGCCATCGCACTTCAGCCGTCATTTTCTGCCTTGTACGTCGATCTCGGTCTTGTCTATCTTCGCGCGGGCGATCTCGATCGAGCCCCAGGGCAGTTTGAGACTGGGTTGAATTTCTCTTCTGCGTTGGGTCCCGCACCGGCTTGGGAGGCAGCAATCGCAGGCCTCCAGAAAGCCTTGCTGGCAAAGCCGGACCGTGCCGAATGGCACAACCTGCTCGGATTAATCCTTGGGCACACGGGCGCAGGAAGCAAGCAGGTTCTGGCAGAGTTAGGTGAGGCGGTTCGGTTGCGCCCGGATTTCGCAGAGGCGCACAACAATATTGGGCTCGTGCTGGCGCAGACTGACGATGGCCAAGGTGCTATCACGGAGTTTCGAGAGGCTCTGCGCATCCAACCCGATTATGTGGAAGCCTTGACGAATCTGGGCGCTGCACTTATCTCCACCTCTGCCGACAGCGGAGAGGCAGTCCGCGTGCTAGAGAAGGCCGTAGCACTAGCACCCACATCTCTGAAAGCGCAGTTCAACCTGGCGGAAGCCTACGGTGCGAACCCGAGCTACGGCCGTTCCAAAGAAATCGATCAGTTGCGTAAGGTAATCGCTACCGACCCAAACTTCCGGGGTGCACGCCTGGCTCTGGGTAAGGCGCTGCTCAGCGACGGGAAGGTGGAAGAATCTGTCGAGGAACTCCAGGAAGCGGTGCGGCTTGAGCCACAGGGGACCAGGGCTCACTATCAGTTAGGGCTGGCTCTGGCGCGAGCCGGGCGGAAAGATGAAGCTGCGACTGAGTTGCAGAAGAGCCGCGCCTTTGCGTCGTCTGACGACCAGAAGCAGAATTCTGACTTGGATATCGCCGAAGGCCGGGTTGCGCTCGATAAGGGTGAGTTGGACGAGGCGACTGCGAAATTCAGGCACGCGCTTACGCTCCAGCCAAAGTCTTCCGACGCTGAACATTTCCTGGGAATGGTGCTTGAAAAGCAGGGCGATGCTGAGGGCGCATTAGCCGCCTATCGCCGAACATTGGAACTCAATCCCGGTGACGTGTCCGCCAGAGAGAAGATTACGACCCTTTCCGCCGAAAAAGGCGGCGCGGATGATCCCGGACGCATCAGTGAATTCAATGCCTACATCCAGTCGGGGCGGTTTCAGGAGGTCGAGCCTCTCCTGGCTGCTTATGTCAAAGAACATGCGAAATCTTCGTGGGGTTGGTACGCCTTGGGATACAGCCTGTTCGCTCAAAAGAAGATCGGTGATTCCATTCAGGCGCTTGCTAAGTCCCTCCAATTGGACATCAAGAACGCGGAGGCGCACAAGATTCTCGGCCGCGATCTCATGATCGTTGGAAAGTTCGACGCCGCCCGTACGGAGTTCGAGCAGGGAATCCGCTACAACCCACGATCCGCTGAGATGCATTTCAACTTGGGCAAACTCTGGTCCATCCAAGATGAGTGGACATTCGCGCGAAAGGAGTTCGAAGCGGCACTCGCTATTGACCCTTCGTATATGGAGGGTCTGGATGCTCTGGGTTTTGCTCAAGAGGCTCTGGGTGATGATGACGAAGCCGTCTCTAGCTATAAGAAAGCCATTGCCATCAATGAGTCCCGGGAGGGATCTTTCGTCTCGGCCCATGTGAACCTGAGCGCCTATTACAATCGCAAGGGTGATTCCGAAAAGGCTCTCGAATATGCCCGCGCAGCACTGAAGCTTAATCCTAAATCGGACGGTGCCTGGTTCCAGCAAGCCAAAGCCAGTGCGACCCAGGGGCAGCTAAGCGATGCGGTCGATGCGCTGAACCGAGCCATTTCGCTGAATCCACGAGCGTCTTCCTATTATTACGTTCTCGCAAATATCTATAAGCGTCTGGGCAACACTGAGGAACAACGCAAGGCACTAGATTCGTTCTCGCGCCTGCAGAAGGAGGCAAACGAGATGGAGAAGATGCGGGGAAACCTCGTCAAATGATTCCCAGCCCCACCTCAGGCGAGGAGCCAACGTGACTAGGGCTGTGACCGCGTGATATTCCAGCGGTATATTGATTCACATCTCGCAAATGATTCCCTTTACAACCCCCGTTCGACTAACCAGGTTTGATACCTCGGGTTAGAACGCAGGCGCCTGCACTTCGGCCTCGGGACCGAAACCACCGTGGATCTAGTTATCCGATGGACGACGGGCACGATTGAGACCATAGCCAATGTGGCAGCCGACCAACTCGTCACCATTCGAGAGGGCGCGGGGATCGTCGCCAAACAGAAATTCCGGTAGCAGGGCGTAAAGCAGGAGCACGAAAATGGATTCCGGCGCGACCAACAGCTTGACCTTGCGATTGATTTGCAGGGGCTCTTCGTCTGCGACAGTCCCTAAGCTTGTCTGGTACACGCAGGCCAGCGGGTGGTCAACCCGTCCGGTCTGTGGCACACTCTGAGTATGACAACCCAGCAACCAAACCAGCAACGGTGCCCTCAGTATCGGGAAGACTTCAAGGTCCGAAGATTGGTGGAAAGCCTTGAGAAAAAGCTGGCTCTTCAAGCAAAGGCGATTCGCGAAGCCACCCAAACAAGGTCAAAGATCTAGCACCTCTTGGGCGTGAGAGTGTAAACCCTTAATCCCTTCCACAAGCTGCGTCTGCTCTACCAAGCGTTATATGATCCGAGCGGTTAACGGCTATATTCAGTCGACGAGCGACCCTGGCAGCATTGGCCTACGATGATGCTGAATTGCTTTTGGGCACGGAATCTCTCAATGGCGCTGCTGCGATAAATCCAAGAGGGCCAGCCCGACGAGTTTCAAAAGGGGGAGGGTCAATAATATCGTGATCGCCCCCTGGCGGCCTACTTGCCGGGCATCGCGGTGAGCGGACTACTGGAGGAACAAACCGGATCAATCGTGGTCGGTTGTGGTTCAGGGAAATACAGGCGTTGAAAACGCAAGGCCACACTTACGAGGGCGACCATAACGGGCACTTCTACCAGGGGGCCGATGACAGCCGCAAATGCGGCTCCGGAGTTGATGCCGAATACTGACACGGCAACTGCGATGGCCAGTTCAAAATTATTGGACGCGGCGGTGAATGCCAGCGTGGTGGTCTTGGAATAGTCCGCGCCAAGCTTTTTGCCCATGTAAAACGACACCAGGAACATCAGCACGAAGTAGATCAACAGTGGCACGGCGATGCGGAAGACGTCCAAGGGCAGGTGAACGATGTAACCGCCTTTAAGCGAAAACATCACAACAATGGTGAACAGCAGGGCGACCAGCGTCAGTGGGCTAATACGTGGAACGAAGTTCCGGTTGTACCATTCGAGCCCTTTGGCACGAACCAGTGCCGTCCGAGTCAAAAACCCGGCGAGAAACGGAATGCCGAGATAAATAAAGACGCTCCTTGCAATCTGCGCGATGGAGACGTTGACGACGGTACTCCGAAGGCCGAGCCTGGCGGGAAGGACCGTAATAAAGATCCACGCGTAGAGAGAGTAGAAGAAGACCTGGAAAAGCGAGTTAAAAGCCACCAACCCGGCCGCATATTCGGTATCGCCACGGGCCAGTTCATTCCAGACAATCACCATGGCGATGCAGCGTGCGAGACCGATCATGATCAGTCCGGCCATGTATTCCGGATATCCGCGCAGGAAAACAACGGCCAGGATGAACATCAGAATTGGTCCTACCACCCAGTTCTGCAGCAGTGACAGGCCGAGCACCCGCTTATTGCGAAATACCTCATGCAGTTCCTCGTACCGCACCTTGGTGAAAGGTGGATACATCATTAAGATCAGCCCCGCCGCAATCGGAATAGAAGTCGTACCAAGGTTAAAGCGATTCAGGAAGGGCACGATTCCTGGCACCAGCCAGCCCATTACCACGCCCGCGACCATAGCGGAGAATATCCACGCGGTCAGATAACGGTCGAGAAAACTGAGACGACTGGTCGCCTTCATTGATGGTCCCTGGGGTGGCGCACGGCGAGAGGATTCGCCTTGTTGCCGAGAATAACTGCTAGTCGTGCGTGACCGGTGTCATGGTGTGGCCGATGTTGTCGAGCTCCCGTTTGAGTGCAAGGCTGTCGAGGCTCTTCAGGGGAAGGCAGAGAAATAAACTGATTCTGCGATCCAGGATAAAAAAGGCTTCGCGATACGCGCGCTCCACTTCCACCGCGCTTCCGCGAACCGCCGCAGGATCGGGGACGCCCCAATGGGCGGTCATCGGCTGTCCCGGCCAAATCGGGCAGACTTCTTTGGCAGCGTTGTCGCAGACGGTGAAAACGAAGTCAAGCTGGGGAGAGCCGGGAAGAGAGAACTCATCCCACGCCTTGCTGCGCAGGTTCTTGGTTGGAAGATGCGCTATTTCGAGTTGCTTCAAGGCCTCCGGCCGAACGGTTCCGGAGGGATGACTTCCCGCGCTGTAGCCGGTGAAATTGGGTTTGCCCTTAAAGTTCAGAATTGCCTCGGCCATGATGGAGCGCGCGGAATTGCCGGTGCACAGAAATAAGACGTTGTAGTGTCGTTTCATACTCGCTCTCCTAGCTGCAGCAGGTCGGTCCACAGCATTCCTTCGCTCTGGCACGCTCCGGCTTGATACCCCGAACGAAAGCGCTCATGAACTTTCCTTCCACCTGTGGTGCAATGGCATCGACATCGACGCCTTCGGCGGAAAGAAACTCACGCGCGTCTTCCGCCTGATAGATCCGTGTTGGCTCGATGTCAATCTGCTCGAAACCGGCAGCGGCGAGCTTGCCGCGATATTCGTCGTCTCCGAGCGCTCCGGCCACACAACCGACCCACAAGAGCACGCTCTGGCGGATTTCCGGTGCGATTTCACCTCGGGTCACAACATCGGACACTGCAAGGCGGCCGCCAGGTTTGAGCACCCGAAAGGCTTCTCGCAGGACACGATCTTTGTCGGCGGAGAGGTTGATCACGCAATTCGAGATGATCACATCCACGGAATTATCGGGGAGGGGAATATGCTCGATCTCGCCCTTCAGGAACTCAACATTCTCAGCGCCTGCTCTGCGCTTGTTCTCGTTGGCTAATGCGAGCATCTCCTCGGTCATGTCGAGGCCGTAGGCTTTGCCCGTAGGTCCCACCCGCCGGGCCGAAAGCAGTACGTCAATGCCGCCGCCGGAGCCGAGATCGAGGACAATCTCTCCCGGACTCAACTTGGCCAAAGCGGTTGGATTGCCACACCCTAACGAGGCGAGCATGGCTTCTTCGGGGACTTGTCCGGTCTGGGAGGAGTCGTAAAGGTTGGCCGTGATTGGGTCACAGGATAAGGCGCTCGCAGCAGTCGCTCCGCAGCAACTGCTTCCGCCAGTCTTCACCCGCAAGGCTGCCTGGCCGTATTTTTCCTTGACTACGTCCTTGATCGTCGTACTGCTCATGGCTGACCCTCTCCTATTTACAAAGTTGGACGATATCCTGCGGTTTAACTGCCTTATTTCGAGTGCAGCATTCCGCGTAAAGAAACTGCAGCAACTCCTGCAGCGCTTCGGTGTTGGCGGTGTAGCGCAAGAACGTGCTTTCGCGGCGTACGTTTACCAGCCCTTCATGCTTGAGTTTCTCCAGGTGGTGCGAAAGCGTGGAATTGGGAATGTCGAGTTCTGATTGGATGTCGCCTACGACCAAGCCGTCGGGATGAGCGGACAGCAGCAGTTGCATGATTCGAAGGCGGGGCTCCGTGCCCATCGCCGAAAGCATGTCGGCGTACTTAGCCACGTTCTCGGCATTTTTCCGGATTGAGGCCAATGGCATGTTTCGATAATTGCAGAAATATGGGTAAATGTCAAACCCTGGGGCGATCGTCAAGGCTTCTGTAGTTTTGGGGCATTCAGAGTGCAGGGCCAACTCGGGCTACAAAATGCCGGATGAGAAAGCGATATAGAAGTACTCCGCTCTTTCCAGAAAGGTCGAGTTGCCAGTCCATCAGTGTCTGCCAGGTGCCGATGCTGGTGTCACCTCCAGGACGAGCGCTTTCTTGACGGGGTCGGAGATTTCGTTGGCGTGCGCGAGCAATAAACTGACCTGACATATCTGGGTGTCTGTCAGTTTGGTCTTGAAGCCGGGCATTCCGGACAGGCGAATGCCGTTCGCCGTCTTCCAGTAATTCTCGGATACCGGATCATCAGTTACGCCCTTGCCGCGAAACAATTGGGGCGGTCTGGGAAACATGGTGGTCGCATAGTCGGTGGGTGCCTCGCCCAATGTCCCGCGACACATGGCGCAGTGTTGCTTGTACACCTCCGCACCGGCCAGATAAGCCGTCTCGTCCGCGGCCACCGGAGGCTGGTGTTTCTGGATGTGAGCATCCAGGGCCAAGTGCGCCCAGTTTCCTCTCAAACGGCATAGGAGGGTCGGCTATGGCCAGAGG
>Ga0335084_10000039_pt1 | contig 76487 bp, 55 predicted proteins | sample Lox_Sample_44_FD_206721 | JGI IMG/M metagenome (GOLD analysis project Ga0335084, IMG submission 206721) | Soil microbial communities from Loxahatchee National Wildlife Refuge, Florida, United States - Lox_Sample_4.4 | ecosystem: Environmental > Terrestrial > Soil > Wetlands | place: USA...
CCACCAGAGCTCATTCGCGACATGCACCAGTCCTAGTAAAAGCGAAATCTGTCTCCGGGGGCATTCCAAGTTGTGGCGAAACACATGTCGCGAAATGCTGACGAATCCGTGCGTTCCCGGTACCGTTTTTTCCAGACCGGGATCAAGAATTAAGAAGGCCAGAAGAAGGATGCGTTAAATCTCGCGTTAGCTCTTGACATTTCTCAGTCGTGGGATTACTTTCTGTTCCCAAACACGGCGGACAAAGGTCGGCGCTTGCCAAAGTGCCGTGTCCGAGGGGGCTTGTACTCGCCGATTAGCGCCAAAGGCGTGTTCGTGGGTGCAGATAGCTGCGCGAGCGAGTTGGTGTGAGATCAGGTGTCCCACGCGGACCCCGCCAAATGCCGGCATAACGTTCGCCACCTTCGATGATCTGCTCGACTTAACTCTCACCACGAACGGCGCGTTGTCATGCCATTGAATAAGGGCTCGAACCGTTACGTGGGACTCCAGGGTAAGGTTTTCAAATGCGCGATTGCGCTGTGTAACCCGTTTGCATTCTGCGGAAGGCTGGAAGAGCATGTCACGATCGGTCCTGCTCCTGGAAGGTACATCTCCGAGTGGACAATCACAGCTGCGGCACATTCTACAATCCCACGCACCATGCGAATGGCGTACATGGACCAGTGTTTCATGGCAAAGTCTGGAGCGGGAACAGCACCTGTTGATCGTCGCCCGCGTAGAGCCTGAGTCGGTTCATAAAGCGGTTGAGTTCTTCGAGTTGCTGCAGAATGCCGCTTTATCGGCTCCGATTCTTGCAATCCTGCCAGACCCTAGTGATCCCTCTTTCCTACAAGCCGTTGCGGAGATGACGGACGATTTCATGTTTTGGCCGATTCGAGAGGAGGAATTCAACCTTCGCCTCACTCGGATATTGGAATCTCGATCTTGCGTAGAAATATTGCAATCAGAGATGGCCTTGGCGAATCTCGTCGGCAAAGACCCAAGCTTCGTGCGAGCGATCGAGCAAGTAAAGCTGTTCACCAGGAGCAACGCACCAGTTCTGATCACGGGTGAAACAGGCACTGGCAAGGAGCTTTTTGCGCACGCCATCCATTCCCTGAGCGAACGGCGGAATGGACCGTTCATTCCCATCGACTGTAGCGCTTTGCCAGAGCACCTGGCAGAAAGTGAGCTCTTTGGACACTGTCGAGGCGCCTTTACAGACGCGCACACCGACCGGAAGGGCCTGGCCGCAATGGCCGCAGACGGAACCCTGTTCCTGGATGAGATCGACTCACTTTCCCTCGCCAGTCAGGCAAAACTGTTGCGGTTCCTTCAGGAAGGTATGTACCGGCCCCTGGGCACGGACCGCTTCATGCGTGCAAACGTTCGTGTGGTTGCTGCGAGTAATTTGAGCATTGAAGAGCGCGTCCGCGACCACCGCTTTCGCAATGATCTTTACTTTCGCGTGAACGTTCTCCGGCTGCATCTTCCTCCTCTGCGTAACAGGCGCGGAGATATTCCTCTTCTGGCCAAGCACTGTATGGATCGCCAACCGAACCCGTCACGCAAGGCGATCTCAGCCGCCGCTGTTCGCCGGCTTCAGAGCTACAGTTGGCCCGGCAATATACGGGAGTTGTTTAACACTCTTGAGCGCGCGGCCGTATGTTGCCCCGGAAGACAGATTACTCCAGCAGACATTACGTTCGCCGGAAGCTTCACTAATCCGGCAAAACCTGCTTTCGATTGTGGTTTCCGCCAGGCAAAGCAAGACGTAATCGTGCAATTCGAGCACGACTACGTCGAACAATTACTAACCAAGCACCATGGAAACATTACGCAAGCCGCTCTGGAAGCCGGCAAAGAACGGCGTGCTTTCGGAAAGCTGGTAAAGAAATACGGACTCATGTCGCGCTCCGCTTAGTTCACCCCTCTCTTCGCTCTGTTCTTGTGTTGGTTTTCTTTTGTGCGGCGTCAGTCCTAATCCTAGAATCTGTGGTCCGAGGGGACAGAAAGGCCCAGGAACTGGTCCGAGATCCTGTTGCTCGCGTGGGTGATTTCTTACCCATATCGTGAATCACGCCGAGCTGAGGCAAGTGAAGTGTTTAGGAGACATCATTCGTCACAACGCCGGGTCAAAATAGACCCGAGTTGCCGCGCATAGTAACCGCACTGACGCAAGAACTCCGTGACACTACTACAACATAGATTACTCAACAACTGGAATCACGATTGCACAAAGGTCCAGGCGAGGCGGCGTTGCCACTAGCGAGAATCGAACCCGATCCTGGTGTGGTGACGCAAGTACTTACTTATTTTGTGCGAAATCGACAATCGGCTGACACTCTCGAGGGCATCGCACGCTGGAGATTACTCGAGGAAGAGGTTCGCCACAATGTCCAGCAAACGCAACGAGCTTTGGAGTGGCTGGTGGAGCAAGATCTCGTCGAGGAACTTCGTCCGCCGGGATATCAGACTTCACTTTTCCGGCTGAACCCATCCCGACGTGAAGAGGCAGAACGCTTTTTGCGGAAGCAGAAAAAGAGACCGGAAGAGTAATTCGCGGATCGTCACCAATCATGAGGTTCGGTGCGCGCGTCCACATGCAAACGGGCAAAGGTCGAGCCCTGTAACTGGAGCGACTGTAAGAAAAAGGGCGGAGCTACGCCTAGGGTTCTGTACTCGTCGATGTTCTGCGGAACATAATCTATGCTGCAATCGGAACTCCCAATCTGCTGCCAGGACCCCAACTGGTACGTGCTCTTCGTTCGTAGTAACCAGGAAAGGCAAGTTGCTCGGCATCTCCAAAGCCGCAATCTCGAACATTACTTGCCGTGTTATTGCTCGGTCCGTGACTGGAAGGACCGACGCGTCACTCTCGAAATGCCGCTCTTTCCAGGCTACGTGTTTGTGCGCCTATGCTTGCCGGAAAAGGTGAAAGCGATTACGGTGCCAAATGTGGTGGGGCTGCTTGGAACCAGGGATACTCCTTCTTCAATTTCGAACGAAGAAATTCATCGGATACGAATGGGAGTGGAATACGGAAATGCCGAACCTTGTGCTTACCTGAAGCAAGGTGATCGTGTTCGGATCACCAGCGGTGTTATGGCAGGACTGGAAGGAATGCTGGTGCGTCGTCAGAATGGCATGCGAATGGTGATCGCGCTCGATTCCATCGGCAGGGCATTCAGGGTCGAGGTGGACGCGTCTTGTCTCAGACCAATACCAGTTCGCGCCCCGCAGCACGTGTGGCAACGCTCTTCAAGCTAACCAGGCACACTCCTAAATTGGCCCTTTAGGCAATCGCTCGATCGCATGATTGTGGCACCAGAAATGTCAAGCACCACAAGCGATACGACTCTTAAATTCCTTCTGCCTGCTCTGCATCGTCTCGACCTGCTTCTGGATTGCGCAGTACGTGACATGCAGGTGCCGAAACGACAGAAGGGGGAAATCTCTTTTCGTGGCTTATACATCAGCGGAGAGGACGTGCTTGAGGTACTCTCTCAGCCTCCGGAAGCAATGCCATTCGGCAGTGCCCGCCGCGCACTCGAGGCTGAAGTAAGTTTGTCGGAGGCGAGTTCTCCCTTTGCCGCTTTGGTCCAGCGCTTCGGGCTCACCCAGTTCGAAGCCGATATCATCATCCTTGCCCTGGCGCCGGAGATTAACCTGCGCTATGAGAAGGCGTTCGCTTACTTGCAGGATGACGTCACTCGCAAGCGGCCCACCGTGGAGCTTGCCCTTAATCTCCTGTGTTCCTCAGCCGAGGAGAAATTGCATCGTCGCATTGTTTTTTCCGCAGATGCACCTTTGCTTCGGGACGGGCTGGCACGCCTGATTCCCGACCCCAATCAGGTAGAGCCGCCGCTCCTGGCACACTACCTGAAACTGGATGAGCAGGTGATCAAGGATTTGCTCGGGGACTCCGCTTTGGATTCACGCCTCGTGCCCTTCGGCGAAGTTGGCACGGCAATGCCGGATGGGGCTCAGGTGCAGCTAATAAGCGAGACGGAGCAGGCGCTCGAGACGATGGTCGAACAGGCGCATAGCAGCGGCCATCCTTTGCGGCTTTATTTTCAAGGACCCGATTCAGCCGGCAAGCGCCAAACGGCGGAAGCCCTGGCCGCAAAAGCTCATTTAAGGCTTCTTGCAGTCGATGGCACGCGGCTCATTGAGCAATCCTCCAGCCGCGATCTCTTCAAGCTTCTCCTTCGTGAAGCACGGCTGCGGGGGACGTTGCTCTACATATGGAACCTCGACGAGCTTAAATTGCCCGAAAATTCTGCGTCTCGCGAACGTGATCTCCTGAACATGGTTTCCCAATACGAGGGCATCACGATCCTTGCCGGTCGAAGTATCTGGCTTGAAAAGGCCACAGCCGCGTTCGGAGTGCGTACCGTCGTCTTCGATACGTTAGGGATTGAAGAAAGCCAGGAGTGCTGGAGGAAAGGGCTACAGGACTCAGGCGTCACCCCGAACGATAAGGATTTGGCCGTCCTCGCATCGCGTTTCCGCTTGACCTCAGGACAAATCAAAGCCGGAGCCGAATCAGCCGTGTTGAGCTCTCAGTGGCGATCCGCCAAGGCGCCTCACACGGATTCCCCGGCAACCCTCTCGCTAGAAGACTTGTGTTCCTCCGCCCGCGCCCAATGCGGCCACGCCCTGGGGCGATTGGCTAAGAAGATCGAGCCTAATTACACGTGGGACGACATCATCCTGCCACCTGACCAGTTGCAACAATTGCACGAGATCTGCGCTCAGGCGGAGTATCGCAGCTTGGTCTTTGGAGAGTGGGGGTTTGATCACAAGCTCTCTCTGGGGAAAGGTCTCAACGTTCTTTTCTGTGGTCCTCCGGGAACAGGGAAAACGATGGCAGCAGAAGTTATTGCCGAACAGCTGCAGCTGGATCTTTATCGCATTGACTTGTCTCAGGTGGTTAGCAAGTACATCGGTGAAAGCGAAAAAAGTTTGGACAAGATTTTCACCGCCGCGGAAAGCAGCAACGCAATTCTTTTTTTCGATGAAGCGGACGCGCTGTTTGGCAAGCGTTCCGAAGTGCGGGACTCCCACGACAGATATGCCAACCTGGAAATTTCTTATCTGTTGCAGAAGATGGAGGAGTATCAGGGCGCAAGCATTCTGGCGACGAACCTCAAGCAGAATTTGGATGAAGCATTTATGCGCCGTCTGCAAATTGTGGTGGAGTTCCCCTTCCCCGATGAAGAATATCGAACTCGGATTTGGAAAAGTATCTACCCGAAGGAAGCGCCGGTCAGCGAAGAAGTCGATTTTTCATTGCTTGGCCGGAACATCGCTCTGGCAGGCGGCAATATTAAGAACATGGCCGTAGCAGCTGCATTTTATGCAGCGGCAGAGGGTGGACTGATTCGCATGAGTCACTTGGTCAGAGCCGCGCACCGTGAGCACCAGAAAATCGGAAGATCGTGGGACAGTGGTGAATTGAGCGGAATCGCGCCCATCTTGCAAATGACAGCCTAGGCCCCAAGCACCTCGAATTGTAAGTTCACTAACAGCCCAGTTTCTCCAAACCAACCAGCGGTTGCCGCTGTTTAACTCATGATTCGCGATCTCAGCGAGACATTAAGAAAGGTGCTGAAGGACCCTGTCTTCAAGACGCAATTTCCTCAGCTCCAGAATGCAGATATCGTATTCGACCGCCCGCTGGATCCATTCAATCCGCAAAATCCAACCATCGACTTGTTTCTGTATGACGTGCGCGAGAATCTCGACCTGCGCAGCAATGAATACACGACGGAGATCATTGATGGCCAAGTCATCACACATCCAGCGGCATTGCGCTTGGCGTGCTCTTACCTGGTAACAGCATGGCCAGTCGGGGGCCTGGATCTGGCCTTACAGGAGCACCGGTTATTGACGCAGGTCCTCCGCGTGTTGTCACGCTACCCTACGATCCCATCTCGTTTCTTGCAGGGCAGCCTGATCGGCCAGGATCCTCCGTTGCCGATGGTGGCGCTCCACCCGGACGCACTCAAGAACCTGGCCGAGTTCTGGAGTTCGCTGGGCAGCAAGATGAAGGCCTCCCTCACCATCACCGTGACGATTAGCGTCCCGGTATTCGAAGACGTCAGCGACTTCATGGTAACCACACAGACCATTTCGTACCGCACCAAAGACAATACGCCGCCGGACATAGTGCTCCGCATTGGCGGACGTGTTGTAGACCCTTCTGCGAATGCAGTCCCCGGCGCTGTGGTCGATCTTCCGGATGCGGGACTGCGCCAAACCACAGATTCAAGCGGGCATTTTGTGTTCGATCCGGTGACTACTGGCCCGCACAAAATATCGGTCCTCGCCCCAGGATTCCAGCCAAAAGATCAGAACGTGACCGTGCCGGGCAGTCCCGAAGATTACGTCGTCCAACTTACCCCGCTCTAACGATCGCACATAGATAGGAGAAACATATATGGCAACGTTCCCAACCACGAACAAAGCACCGGGCGTCTACATTCAGGAAATTACGCTGCCTGGGCCACTGGTACCGGTCAGCACGAGCAATGCAGCATTCGTAGGCCCAGCGGAGAAAGGCCCACTCCTCACGCCGACTCAGCTGACGAACTTCGATCAGTTCACGGCAATCTTCGGTGACTATCTCGATGACCCGTACCGCGTCTATGCCGCGCATGCTGTAAAGGGATTCTTCGATGAAGGAGGGGGTCTCTGCTACTTCGTCCGCGTGGGGACGGGGAAGCAATCGTGGAAGAATTTGCTGGATCGAACTGGAAACAACCGCAGTGCGCTGGTGGTGACTGCACTCGATGAAGGCAAGGGCGGTGACGACATCAAGGTCCGGGTAGAAGACGCTAGCATTGCCTCAACCAAGGCGAGCACCGCTAGCGCGAATATCCGCCTCGGAGGTGCACCCACCGGACAAGCCAATGTTGTGACAACGAGCGCGAAGGATGCCGCGAAGCTAGCAAATGGCGACGTCGTGGTGCTCGTTAAAGATGCGAACAACGAAAACGCGACTATCAATGCGGCCCCGGCCAGCGATCCAGGCAAGAACATCACCACGATCACGATGGCGGCAAATCCGGCAAAAGACTACAGCGGCGGCACGCTTCAGCCGCCGTCGCTCACCATTGGTGCAGGCGGCGCGAACCCCAACCAAAACACCGTTACGACCTCCGACAAGGGTGATGCGGCGAGACTGGCGCCAGGAGACGTCGTCACATTGTCGAACGGCGCCGACCACGAGCAAGGAACGGTCGCCAGCACAGTCTCCAATGCCGGGCCAAACACAACGACAATCACGATGAAAGCGAATTTGGGCAAGGATTACGGTGGTGGCAAGGTCCAGCCCCCGAAAATGTCCATCGTTCCGCCGGGCGCTGCCGCGGGGCAGCGCAACGTCACCACCTCCGATCCCAACGACGCCGCAAAATTCAAGCCAGGTGACACCGTGCTGCTGAAGTTAAATGCCGCCAGTGAGAGAGCCAACATCTCCAGCATCACAAAAGACACTGGCACCACAACTTTCACTCTCGTCGGAAGTCTTTCCAATGACTACACCGGTGGAACCATTGCCGTAGCCGATCTGATTCCTGGCCAACTGAAGATTCGGGTCAATGACACCACCGGCATTCAACCTGGAACCTACGTCGCGATTACAGGAGGAGGTAATCAGGACGACGGTGTTGTCCGGCTTGTAGACAGCATCAATAACTTCATCTGGGTCACCGATCCATTAACAAACAACTACTCGGTGGCTGGCGGTGCGGTGAACGTTGCAACGCTTGAGTTCAGGCTCACGGTCTCTCCTCCCGGCAAGCCGAATGAGGTTTTCGACCAGCTATCTCTCGATCCTCGTCACAGTAACTACTTCGGGACAAAAGTGAAATCGGCGGTGGTTTCCGTCGTTCTTGGGGACACGACTGCGCCTCCCACAGACAATCTCCCTGTCGCTGTCGGGCCGGTGAATCTTGCGGGCGGAGTAGACGAGGATCTCACCGCACTGCAGCCTGTTCATTACGACAATGGAATTCAGGCTCTGGCCAAGATTGATGACGTTAACTTGCTGTGCGTCCCTGACGCTGTGGGTGACCATTTCCAGGCACCGGCAGACACCCAGGATATTCAGGCTCACATGGTGCAGCATTGTGAGAAGAAGCAGGACCGCTTCGCCATCCTGGATTCTCGCAAATACGACAATAAAGACATCACCTTCCAAAACATCAGAGATCAACGGGCGAATTTGAATTCGGACAACGGCTATGCTGCGTTGTATTTCCCCTGGATCGCAATCACCAATCCATTCGGGAAAGGGATGATTTCGGTTCCGCCCTCGGGGCACACTGCCGGCGTCTTCGCGAATAACGACAACAACTTCGGCGTCTTCAAGGCTCCCGCGAATGAGGCAGTCACTTCCGCGTTGGGGGTGGAAGTTGTATTGAGCGACGACGAACAGGGACCGCTCAACGAACTCGGAATTAACGTCATCCGGAAATTCCCCGGAGAGGGATTCCGAATCTGGGGTGCCAGAACCATCACGCCGTCGACTGAGGTCCCGTGGAGGTTCGTCAGCGTTCGTCGCCTGGTAACAAATATTGAAAAAACAATCCAAAAAGGCACACGCTTCGCCGTTTTCGAACCCAATAACCTGACCCTTTGGAAGCAGGTCAAGCGCATGGTCACGGATTTTTTGATGGGGCTTTGGACGGAGGGCGCCCTCTTCGGTGATACGCCCGATCTCGCCTTCCGCGTTCGCGTTGACGAAGCTCTGAACACTCCCGATACCAGAGCAGCGGGACAGCTGATCATTGAAGTCACCGTCGTACCCACCACGCCGGCTGAGTTCATCATCTTCAAAGTCATTCAAGACATCACCGGCAACAGCTTGAAGGAATCAACAACCTAGGAGGAAGAACATGGCAGCACCACCAGATCCTTTCAAAGGATTTCGCTTTCGTGTTGAGATCCAGGGCATTCAGCAGATGGGCTTCTCCGAGTGCAGCTCGGTGGGCTCGCACATCGAAGTAATTGAATATCGTGAAGGTGGAGACGTGGCCAACGTGCGCAAACTGCCCGGCAAAGTCAGCTACCCCGATATCACTCTTAAATGGGGCATGACCACCTCGCAGGATATCTACGACTGGCATCTCGCCGCCGTCCAGGGGAACATCAAACGCGTTCATGGTTCCGTCGTACAGCTTGACGACACCGGAAAGGAACAGCTGCGTTGGGATTTCTTTAACGCCTGGCCCAGCAAGTGGGATGGCCCTGCCTACACCGCGAAGGGGAACGATGTTGCCATCGAGACCCTGACCCTCACCTGCGAGAGCATTCAGAAATCAAAATAGGTTTGCGCCGTTCATTGGCCGAGCTTTCCACGTCTGTGCAATTTCAGCAAGCACGTCACTGCGACGTCGATGCACGCCGCCGCAAACGGGAGGACCATCATGTTTCAAACTGAATACGAGTTTACATTGCCATTCGGGTACGCGGATGAGGAAGGGACCCTCCACCGAGAAGGAGTCATGCGTCTGTCCACAGCAGCCGATGAGATCCTTCCGCTCAAGGATCCGCGGGTGCAGGGGAACCAGGCCTATCTCATCGTGATCCTTCTTTCGCGGGTGATAACGAAACTTGGGTCCTTGTCGCAGATCACTCCCAAAGTGATCGAGGGGTTGTACTCGAGCGATTTGGCCTATCTGCAAGAACTCTACAACCGCATCAATCGCAACGGAAAGACTGCCCATCCTGCAGTGTGTCCGGAGTGTTCGCACCAGTTTGACGTGGAGATGGCCGCCGCGGGGGGGTATTAGGCTACCCACTTGACCAGTTGCATGAGGAGGTAGCCTTCGTTGCTTATCACTTTCACTGGGCCCCCGATGCGGTGCTCAATCTCGAACACAGTGACCGCCGCCGCTGGGTAAAAGAAATTTCGGCGATCAATCGCCGTAAGAACGACCAACACTCGCACGATGGTGAATCGAATTCGAATCTCTTTCAATCATCGTAAATTTCTTCGAACGCTTTTCCGCGCAGGAGTCGCCCGCCGTCACCGGCATTGGGCAAACCGCGTGGCGCTGAAATTCCAGCTCCAACCGGGTCGCGCTCTCTGGCAGCCTCAGGATTTTGTTCATACAAGCGCCGGGGCCTGGTTTGTACGCCAGAATCTGCATCGCTCGCAGCTGCTGCATCCCCATTTCAATATTGAATTCAGGATTGCCCACACGCTCAAGCGCGAAGTCTTACTTAGCCCAACCGTGAAGGGAAACCCTCAGCAAGCTGCAGGGATGGAGCAAGCTTCCAGCCAAACAAGAATGATCGCTGTCCCCCAATGGAATCCAATCGAAAAGCTGATTCTGAGTCCGCTGGCTTCCCAGTCAGAGCACACCCGGATGCTCGCTACGACCATCCATAGTTCCACCCCCACTCACTCCTTTGTGCGATTACTACGAAGCGAAAAGCGCGTAACTCGAGTGTTGAACGAACTGGAAACAGTGTTCAACCAAACAGGGGAACGCATTATTCGCAAGCTCCAGCGGGTTGAATCACGGACGGGTTATTTCTCGTCAGAGCTCACCTGCGCGCCCGCGAGTACAGCTTCTCGATCGGGGTTGGTGTTCGAATCGGCCACGCCAATCTCATCGATGATGAACCATCAGCGGAATGAATCAGAAAGCACGGCGATAAGCTCGGCCGTGCCCAGCCCAAACATCGGAGCCATCACTGATGAAGTCATGCGGCAGATCGACCGCCGGCTCATAGCAACGCGCGAGCGAATGGGGAAAATGTAAGGGGACTTATTGTGGAACGCGTACAGATCACGAACGAGAAGACCGGAAAGTTCTTCAAGGTAATGTTCAACCCTGAAGAATACAGCCTGAACAAAGACAATAATTTCGCCTCGCAAGCTATACCGGGGCTGACCTCTCCTCTGTTGCAGTTCGTGCATGGCAACCTGCGGACGCTCGACATGGAGTTGTTGTTCGACACTTTCGAGAACCAGGAAGACGTTCGCGACCAGACTAGTCAAGTCACAAACCTGCTGGTCATCGATTCCGATCTTCACACTCCTCCGGTGTTGCGTGTCACCTGGGGCTCACTCGATTTCCGGTGCGTGCTTTCCAAAGTCACCCAAAAATTCATCAAATTCTTTGCAGATGGCAGACCGGCGCGCGCTCGCTTAAATGTGACCTTCAGCGAATACCTGGATGCCGACACGCAGGTGACCGCTGCGAATCTGCAGACTGCCGATTTCAGCAAGGCACATACGGTGCGTCAAGGCGACACGTTGAGCAGCATCGCCACCGAATATTACGAAGACGCGACCAAGTGGAGACCGATTGCCCTCGCCAACGGCATCGTCGATCCCCGCGCTATTTCGGCCGGCGATAAGATTCAGATTCCTTCTTTGCCTTATACAGACGCTGCGACCGGCATTGTGCTGCAATAAATGGCGCGTTATCCGCAACTCGCCCCGCAATTCACGGTTCAGATCGGAGGATCGAATCTTCCCCACGCTCTGCGAGGTTCAATTGCCAGTCTGACGTACACCGATGGGATGGAAGGCGCGGACAGTGTCGAAATCACCTTCGCAAATCAGAATTTCCAGTGGCTCGATAACTCGTTGTTGGCTGTCGACCAGGGATTCAAGCTTTTCATAGGCTATGCCCCCGATCCGCTTGAAGAAGTGTTTGTCGGCGAGATTACCGGAGTGGAGCCTAACTTCCCCAACTCCGGCATGCCGACAATCCGAGTCACCGCGCATGATTTCTTGCAGAGGCTGACTCACGGCAAGGTCGACAGATCATTCGCAATCACGATTCCTGAAACGATCATCGTTCCTTTGCCGGACCCGGTCGTGGCAGCCATTGTAAGCGGGACAAACCTTCTGCTACCCGCACTGGACCCGGTTGGCGCCGCACTCTCAACGTTAATGACTTTGGCTACTTATATCTCGGCGCCGACCGAACCGGAAAAGTGGGTGCGCACCCAATCAGGCGAATCCAATTTTGATTTCCTATCCGGCATCGCGAAAGAGAACGGCTGGGAGATGTACATCGATCACACGCAAGATCCAAAAGGATACGTGCTGCGTTTTCAGTTTCTCATTCAGGACTACTCGCCTAGCGTCACTCTGGAGTGGGGTAAGTCTTTGATGGACTTCACGCCGAGAATCACGACCGTCGGAGATGTGTTCGGAGTTTCTGCAAAAGTCTGGGTTGCAACTCTGCAGATGGAATTCACGATCGTTGTCTCGTGGGACTACGACCGCGCGGCATTCAACCTGATGATCTACCCCGGCCTTGGAGACATCGAAGGGGTTCTGGGAGAGTCGTCCAAGAAAACGCTGTCCATCAAGCCCACAGGGTTTGCGAATTCTCTGCGCGAGATTCTCACCGAGTTGCTCCCGCGGCTAAACAACCGCCTCACCGGCTCCGGCAGCACCATTGGAAATCCTGCCATTAAGGCGGGGAGAGTCATAAACCTTCTTGGCTTGGGCGATCAATTCGGCGGACTCTATCGCATCACCTCGGCGACCCACACCTTCGACAGCGGAGGTTACAAGACCAGCTTCAAGGTTCGCAAAGAGGTCTGGTTTGGCGGCATTCCAGTTCCAAAAGGTCCAGCCGGATTGGTTCGCGTTCAGGGACAAGGCATCGGCTAACGGCGACCACCTTATTTATATATATCCGCGGGAAGGGGTTCGTTTATGTCTTCGGGTCTGCTGGAATGGGTTTCGGGCATTTCGAGTGATAAGGAAACGGGTTTCGGCATTGCTCCCGGAGTGGTGCGCGACAACTTCAACCTGCTCTCAGAGGGCAGAGTAGAGGTGCATATCACTTCGCACCCTGAATTCAACCCGATGGCTCGTATTGTCGGTTTGGGTGGCGGTTCAGGACGAGGATTTCTCTGGGCTCCGCAGGTCGGCGACGAAGTGCTGGTCGCGTTCAACAAGAACGATCATCGTGACGCTTACATCCTCGGTGGACTCTGGAGCACGATGAATCGTCCACCGGCCACCGCGCCAACCGATTTCATCACCAAACGAGTAATCAAGACCGGCGTGAAAGATAGTCCCCTTGCGCACACGATTGAGATTGACGACGCTCTGCAGTCGATCAGCATCAAGACGAGCACCAAGCAGGAAATCACGCTGGACCCGAAAAAGATCGAGATCAGCGCCAGCGAAGGCGTTCACACCATCACCCTCAACATCGTAGACGTTCCGCCTTCGATCGAGATTTCAACGAAAGGTGACATCACGTTAAGCGCGCCCTTGGGAAAGATCTCTTTGGAGGCGATGGAGCTTGAGATGTCTGGTGAAGTCTCTGCCACGTTGTCCTCTGAAGGAGACGTTACCGTCGAGGGACTCACCATCCAGCTGAACTAAGGACTACTTATGCCGCTCGCTGCACGAGTTGGAGACATGACAGGGCACGGAAGTCCCCTTGCGCCGGGGCCCGGCAGCCCTACCGTATTCATCGAAAAACAGCCAGCCTGGTGCGCGGAAGTGGATACACATGCTTGCCCGCTTGCCAATGGCCCGCAGCCACATGTGGGAGGCGTGGTGGCAAAAGGGAGCCTCACCGTATTCATCGATGGATTTCCCGCGGCGCGGCAGGGAGACCAAATAGTTGAGGCGGGCGGTCCCAATCCCATTGCCGAGGGCGCTCCTACAGTGTTGATTGGTGGCTAGAAATGTCCCAAACAGTCTCAGCGAAAGCGTTTCTTGGTGTCGGGTGGCAATACCCGGTGTGCATCGCCGACGACAGCTCAACCGCGCTCGCCTTCTATGAGAAGGATGTGGAGCAGGCAATCCGGATCATTCTGGGAACGGACTGGGGCGAGCGCATCATGCGACCAGATTTCGGAGCAGGGCTCAAGTGGTTCGTGTTTGGGCCCATCAATCAGACCACGCTTCGCTCCATTCAAAGCCGCGTCGAGGAATCGCTGATCAAATGGGAGCCTCGAATTGATGTGGAGCAGGTCACGATCAGTCCCGAGCCAGGCAAGCTGAATATTTCCATTACGTACAAGATTCGCGTTACAAACACAGTGCACAACCTGGTCTATCCCTACTATCTCGATGAAGGAGCAGTACGGTGATTCCGGAGAATGCGCCGGCCATTGACGAGCGAAATTCTGCTACGGTGCTCGCGCAATTCGAGCGGCGGCGGTATGGATATGCTCCCCGTTGGAATCCGCCGGAGAAAAGTGCTGGCGGAGCGCTGGCGCAGATATTTTCCCGCTTTCTCGAAGCCGTGATTCAGCGTCTGAACCAGGCACCCCTGAAGAATAAGCTCGCGATGTTTGATCTGCTGGGGTTCCGTGTGGTGCCGGCTCAATCAGCTCGCGCGCCGGTGGTTTTCAAGCTGAATGACGGTTCTCCCGACAGTTCTGCTCCTCGAGGCACCCAGGTCGCGGCGCCTCCTCCGCCCGGAAGTTCGCAGCAGATCGTCTTCGAGACAGAAGAGGATATCGGTGTCAGCGGCGCCAAGCTGAGCCAGGTTGTTAGCCTGTGGCCCGGGCGCGATCAATACATCGACCACTCGGACGCCAACGCCTCCGGGCAGCAGATGGTCCTGTTCGAAGCACTCAAGCTACAGCCCGTTCCTCACGTAATCTACATCGCACACTCCGCTGTATTGAATTTTGCCGGCAAAGTTCATCTGGAAGTGGAATTTGGTCTCGCCCAGGGAGCATCGTCTCCACTGGACATTGTCTGGGAATACTGGGACAGCCAGGTGTGGCGTCAATTCAAATCCTTGAAACCGTCATGCCTGGAAGCAGCCGAAGCCGGTCATGACGGAACGCAAGGTTTGACCAAAGACGGATCCGTGCGACTCGATACCGACGCAGCGCAAACCGCGCTGACCATGGTTAACGGCGTCTCTTCCTTCTGGATTCGCGGACGACTCGACCAGCCGCTGCCGCCAAATCCGGCACAGACACTCCCGCTCGCAGAAACGATCCGTCTGCGAACGCTGATCGACCAGGCGCTCGAACTGAAAGTCAGCACTGTGTTCCTGCCAAGAGTTGGGCCGACTGTGCTGGTGGCAGTGGATGAGAATCGTCAGCTTCTCCCCAAAGTCACGGTTACCATCACTGAAGTCGAAGGGCAACTCTTGTTTCCTTCCGAAACGACCGGTGACAAAGGCGTGAAGGTGACAAGTTGGCCCCTGCAACAAGGGAAAACATATCAGGTGGACGTTTCGTTCCAGGGTATTACTGGGACCGCTTTCGCAAAATACAACCTCATGGGAACAGGTGCGTGGTTCGTCGTGGTAGTAAAAGTTGAGGGCCTCGCGCCCGACAAAGCGCTCACAAACAGCAAAGCTGTGGACGTTAGCAAGGCATTCTTTCCGCTTACTCAGTCTCCGTTGCCGGGAGCCACATTCTATTTTAAGCAGAATGAGATACTCAGCAAGCCTAATGCGAATGTGTCGGTGTATCTCTCGTGCAATCCTGCACCTGTTGTTGCTTCACCCGACACCAGCGTTCCTCACGTCTTGATCTGGGAATACTGGAATGGCGAGGAGTGGGTAGCGCTGTTGCAATCCATTGCCAACAGTACAGACTTTACAAGAACAGAGGTCGTTGAGTTTACTGTGCCGAACGACCTGAGATCCACCAAGGTCAACAACGAGGATGGGTTCTGGATTCGCGTGCGTTTGGCTAGCGGCGGATATGGTGTTAAGAAAGAAATCAAGTTCACTACCACCAATCCCCAAGTGACCGTCGACTACATAGAACCTGCACCCCCGATCGTCAACCGTTTCTGCTTTGGGTACTCATGGGTGCAAGGGCCCGCGCAGCCGGAAAAGGTTCTCACCTACAACGATTTCCAATTTGAAGATCAGACCGAGAAGGCGCGCTGGCCAGGCACGAAGTTCTCGCTATACTCACCGGTCGCAGAAGTCACTCCCGCTCTTTACCTGGGGTTCAGTAAGGCGCTTCCGGTAAACAACTTTGGAATCTACTTCGATATCGCAGAGCAAAGTGGAGGCAAATCCGGCCCGGGATGGCTTTGGGAATACTGGAACGGAGCGGGATGGCAAAAACTGCTCGCGCAGGATGAAACAAGGAATCTTCAACTCCCGGGCATGGTGTCGTTCCTTGCCGAAAGCGACAGCTGTGCCTTGGCACGGTTCGACAAGCCGCTGCACTGGGTGCGTGGACGCCTCGATGAGGACACAGATCCGAATCCATCGACCATCAACCGCATCTTTCCCAACGCAGTGTGGGCGGCGCAACTCCGAACCGTAACCAATCTTCCCCTGGGAGCGAGCACGGGCGCGCGAAACCAGATTTTCCAATTCACGCAAATTCCGGTTCTTAAAGGACAAACCATCGAAGTGCAGGAACTCGCGGGCCCTCGCGCCAATACGGAATGGAGGCTGATTGCGATGAGCGCCGTCCCTGGAGATCCGTCGGTCATCAGCGAGCTGGAAAACAGGCTTGCAGATGAGGGGACACAAACCGATATTTTCTTTGACAAGGTTCACCTCAAACGAGACAAGAAGAAGCTTGTAGTAGAGGTATGGGTCCAGTGGAACGAGCAAGAGAACTTCTTTGAGTCGAAGCCCGAGGCGCGCGACTACGTGTTGGACCACGCTTCCGGACGATTGTTCTTCGGCAACGGTAAGGCTGGCAAAATTCCTCCCATCGCTGCTGCAATTCAAGCAGCAAGATTTCAAACCGGTGGCGGACTGGCCGGTAACGTCGCTGCGGGCACGATCACGCAACTGTTGGGCACGGTTTCTGGAGTGTCAGGGGTAAGCAATCCGCGAGCAGCGGAGGGTGGCGCGGACGGGGAGACCCTGGAAGAGTTTTCCTTGCGTGTACCAAAAGGAATACGAAATCGTGGGCGCACCATCAGCTTGGCCGATTATGAGAACCTTGCGCACGAAGCTTCGGCCGGAGTTGCAGTCGCGCGAGCAGTCCCTACCTTGAATCCGGAAGGAATACGCTTGCCGGGCTGGATTACTGTGATCATTGTTCCGCACAGTCAGGAACCAAGGCCGATGCCTTCCTTTGGACTGCGCACCGAAGTGCAGACCTATCTCGAGAAAAATGCTCCGGGAGATGTGGCTGCTGCACACCAGATCCGTGTCATTGGTCCCACGTATCTCGCAGTGGATGTCGCCGCGACCATTGCTCCCAAAGATCCCACGACTGCTGGAGAAGTGGAACAGTCAGCCCGCAAAGCTCTGCAGGATTTCCTTCATCCACTCTATGGAGGCCCCGGCGGCAAAGGCTGGGATTTAGGGCGCGACGTCTTCCTTTCCGACATCGCCAGCGTTCTGGCGGACGTTGATGGCGCGGATTTTGTCGAGGACTTATCGCTGTTTGTGAATGGGGTGCTGCAGGGCAACGCTGCGCGCATCCCAGCAGGTCAGATCGCAGTCGCGGGTGACTTGAACTTGAATTTGACTGTTGCTGTCTGACAAATACGCCTACCTCGTGTGAACTGTCACTGGAAATTCTGGAAGCGAGCACAGAAGGAGGACCACGCTCCTGCGCAGGAGGCTGTGCAAGAGCAAGGAACTGCGTGGTTCGGCCTTATGTCCAGCCGGGAGTTGCTGGGGTTGCAGCGCGTGATTGGCAACCAGGCAGTGCTGGAATTAATGAAAGTGCAAACCAGGATGAGCAGCGTGAACGAAGCTCCTCTCGATGAGAGTTGATGTTCCGTCGGGAACAACATCAAAGACCGTGATTTAGCATGCCATTGTTATTGCCCAATCTCGACGACCGGAAATGGAACGATCTGGTGGATGAAGGCCGTTCGCTGATTCCCGTGTACGGACCAGAATGGTCCGACCACAACGTCTCCGATCCGGGAATCATGCTCACCGAACTGCTGGCGTTCATCGCTGAGATGGACATCTTCCAGTTGAATCAGATTTCCGATCGTGAACGGCTCAAATTCCTCAGACTGGTAAACATTGTCCCGCATGGTCCGGCTCCCGCACGCTCCGTTTTGCGACTTACTTTAGAAGGAGCGCTGAGTCTGCCTTTGCCCGCCACCCTCGAGTTCATGGCAAAGGACCCGTCCGGTCCGACGTACTACCGAACGCTGCAGCCAATCACTGCAGTACCGGGATCGCTGGACGTCATGCAATTTCATTGCGGCAGCTCTTTCGAAAACTTGACTCCGACTTGGAAACGTCGAAGTGCCATCAACCCGTTTGGCGAAAATCCAAGCCCCGGTTGCGAATTCTATTTGGGCTTTTCCGATCCTCTTCCCGTGGATACCGACATACATCTCTTTCTTACCTCCGGGATTGCGAGTTCGAGCGAAAGCGAACGGCATCGGATTCTCCAAGAAATCGCTGCCCAGGAGAAAGACTGCCGACCCGCGCCAAACCCGTGTCTGAATGGAAAAGCCCAAAGTCTATGCGCAAAGACGTCTTCCTCAACCAAGCACAACTCCTTGCCGCCACACTACGGCGTCCGCCTCATATGGGAATTCGCAAGCAAAGCCTCCGGGACTCTGCAATGGCTGGAATTGACGGGAGCCGCAATCAAAGATCACACGCGTTCGTTGACTTTGGATGGCGCAGTCATCCTCCATATGCCAAATGAAATGGCCGCAATCAGGGTCGGCAGGGTCAGCGATCCCAAATACTACATTCGGGCCAGGCTGGTTGCCGGGGCCTACGATGCAGCTCCAGCTTTGCAAGACGTCGCTTTCAACGGAGTTCCGGTGGAACAGACGGTCCCGTACGGCATGGCATTCATGATTAACTCGGGAGCAAACATCCATTACTCGAGTTCCGGGGCGCCAAAACGCGGTCAACTTGCCTTAATCAAGATGGCTCTGGACGAGAAGCGGAAGGTTATTTCGTTGGACTTCAATGGCGACGAGAGAACGGATCCAAAGTTTCTGATCTACGACTTCAACGAACCAAAGAACGGCGCCGCAGGGATGCTGGCGTTTGAAGCGGCGTTCCTCGGATTCGGGGACGACTCTCCCAATCTGCAACTTGCAATTCCGAGCGCCCCCGTACAGGTCTCAAGCTTCGAGCTGTTCTCGCAGGAAGGCAATCAATGGAACCGTTGGCGCTTGCGGCACGATTTTGATTCCTCTACCCGGAAAGATCTGCACGCCGTACTCGATGCTGAGCGGGGCACTATTACTTTTGGCAATGGTGAAAAGGGCAGGGTTCCGTCGTCTCTTCAATCAGCCCGCAATCCGCAGCAATTTCTCATCTTCGCAAAGTATCGAACCACGCGCGCCGAAGCCGGCAACCTGGGCGCAAATGCGATCAACTGTCTTGCTGACTCACCTCACAACAAGGCGCTCTTCTACAATCCCGAGGCTAACGCAGACAAATGGGAGACTACGAGGCCCCAGCTCAAGTGCATCGCGAATCCTTTAGCGGCCGAGGGAGGACAAGCAGCGGAAACAGTCGACCTGGCTTCAGCACGGGCTGTTCAATCCGTGCAAGTGAGTGATGGCGCAGTGACCCTTCTGGATTACGAGAGGCTGGCGAAAGAAACGCCGGGGACTCGCATCGCACGTGTGAGCGCCCGCGGAAACCTTCACCCCAGCTTTCCCTGCTTCAAAGCGCCAGGCTTGGTCACCGTGATTGTACTTCCGTCACTTCCAAAGGGCCGGCCCATGCCGACGCCTGGACTGTTGCGAACCGTGGCATCGTATTTGCGTCGCCGGCGCATTATCGGCACACGGGTTGAAGTCGTTGCGCCAACATATCTCGGGATTTCAGTCCAAGCGGAAGTGAAAGCGTTGCCTGGAACGAATCAGGGCAACATCCAGAAAGCTGTAGTGAGCGCCCTCAACAAGTTTCTGGATCCTCTCGAAGGAGGGCCTGACGGGAAAGGTTGGCCGTTCGGACGCGACGTTTATCGTTCCGAAATCATGCGCGTGATCCACCAAGTTCCCGGAGTTGATTACGTCTCGTCCCTTTCATTATCCGGCCCGGATGGCCAACCGCAATGCGGAAATATCTGCCTGCGGCCAACCTGGTTAGTATCCGCGGGAAACCACCAGATCTCCGTTCTGTCGCAAAATGCTACCCCTCGAAAAACGCAACCTTGAGAGGGTTCGCTACTGGCAAGGCCAGAAGCTCCGCTCACGCGATTTCAATCGCCTCCACGCCAGTGAAGACCAGCGGCGTTGGTGGCACAACCGCGCCCTGCACAATGCTTACGGAGTTCACGAAGGTTTCAGCGTCACCTACGAGTCGAGCGCCGGCACGATTGAGGTGGACGCAGGCCTAGCCTATGACGATGGTGGTCGTGAATTGATCCTCGAAGAAAATCAGGTTGTGCATATCCCGGACGTGCGCACCGATCAGAGCCTTGTCTTACTTGTTCGTTATCGAGAACAAATTTGTGGGGCGGAGGTTCCGGACCAAGGCGCGGTGGTCTGCACAGGCAGCGCTCCACAATTCGTGGAATTTGTCTGGAGAAGAAAAGAGCCATGTCGCAGCGCAGATGGTGTCGTCCTGGCCGAAGTCCAATTCTCCAAAAAAACGCGCCGCTTCATTGAGGTAACCCCTCACGTGGTAGAGCCGCTCTCGCAGCCGTTGCTGGCGAGCGGCGCGACCGTCCCCGGCAACACGGCCTGGGAGCCTTGGGTATCCGGCCTGGACCGAGGAGAATTTCCTCGCGTTATTGGAGTGCAGACCACGATCGACACATCAGCAGCCGGTTTCAGGGATCAGCAATGTTACTTCGCGTGGTTACAGGGGCCGGTATGGAGCCCGCAAACCCACCAGATCGCGCCCGCTTTGTACCCGAGCATCGCTGAAGAGGCCCTGACTAGCTTCGTGTTTCGCCTCGCTTTTCCAGCGGAGCAATTCGCAGTCGCCCGCAGTCTTGCCATCCATGTGCAGGGGCCATCGCTAGTCACTCCGCAGGAATTTCCATTGTTCGCGCGCCGCCAGAAGCTCTATGTCAACTGGATTGGATGCCAGCCGAACGCTTCTGTGTCCTTCCTGCCAATTTTGCGGCGAATGCCGCTGCTTGGTTTGAACCTGGGCCGCCTTGAGAGCATCCTGACGCGGCTGAATCGATTGTGATGAATTGAGGAAAGAGAATGGCCATCATCGGTGAAACTCAGTTCTTGGAACGAATTCAATTCTTCAATGGCCAGCGTTTGTTCAAGGGAGATCTGCAAACGCTGGAGGCGTTCAACCGCGAGATGCGATGGTTGCACAACCAAAGCCTGCACCAGCCCGGCGTTGGCAGCGGATATGCGGTTGTGGGCAATATCGGCGATCGGCAAGTAGTGATCTCGCCTGGATACGCGCTCGATTCCGAAGGTCGCGAAATCATCCTGACCGAACCGCACACCGAGCCCATCCCGCCCGTGGCGGACAACGGATCGGGTGGCTCAGTGTTCTACCTTTTGACAATTTCCTATCCGGCAGATTCAGACTTGGAAGTCGCGGAAACACGTGCGGGAATCTGCACAGAGCCGGGAGTCGTGCGGCTGCGGGAAGACCCTGTCTTTTGCTGGGTTCGGCTCAATGATAACGACGCGAACCGGCAACCTGTCGATGAGAACCTCAAGGTTCGAATCAAAAACAGTCTCTTCATCGTGCTCGGCCAGATTGAAGTGCTGAATTGCAAGTTGAAGCAACCGATATCCACCGCGCAACGACGCAACGCGCAATTGAGAAAGCGACCTCGCATTGCATGTGGGCATGCACAAGTCCAATGGAATCCCTTTCCGGCGAGCGCAACCTCTGGGGCAAGAGTCGGAGAGCTGGCATTTTCAGCCACGATCAATACTGGTGCGGCAAAGTTTCAGGCGACGCCAGAGTACATCGCGCGAATCGAAGGCGAGAGGCTCTTCCCAGGTGGCCCAGCAACGAATCAGCAACCGATCCTGGTCGATGCCCTGTTGAACGTCGCCGCTTCTCAGCACGACAGCTTTGTGGTGCAGATATTTCCTTTTTCTACCCGCGCAATTGATTTCTCCAAAGTTCTCAAGTCATGGCAGGTAGCTTGGCTCGGGATTGAAAACTGATAGCTCTTCATGAGTAACCGGGATCAAAACAACTACATCTTCCTGAACCGCCATGGACGGTGGCCAGGCTTTGAGTCGAAAGGCCTTCAGCTCGACGATGAAGGCACGCTCCGGCTTCTATCTGTTCCGTTGTTCTCAGGATCCCTTCCGGAGAAAGTTCGTGCTGCTGCTACACCGGATGGGCCTGCAGGTTTAGCGATTGATCGATTGGGCGCGGTCTACTTCAGTGATCCCGTCGCAAACAAAATATCGCGGATCGACAATTGTGACGGCAGTGCCAAACCTATTCCCTGCATCGGAGGCGCGGGGAGCAGGCCTTGCCAGTTCCTATCCCCGCGAGGGCTGCTCGTGCCGAACGGCGGGAATGCTCTATTCGTAGCGGATAGCGGCAACCATCGCATTCAGGTGTTCGATTTGAGCACATTCCAATTGATCGAGATCTGGGGACAAGAGAATGCTGCCGGCGATCCAAAGCCGGGATCGAAACCAGGAGAATTCGACAACCCTTGGACATTGGCGTCCGATCACGGCGGCAACATTTACGTCGTGGATCGTGGCAACCAACGAGTGCAGAAATTCAATGCGATTGGGGACGTTGATTCCGGGTTTTGGCAAAAGCTCAACGTGTACGTAAAGGATCCTCTCGACATCGCGGTGTGTAAACACCGCGGCTCCGACAGCATCTTTGTCCTGGATAACGCCGGGCCAAGACAAACCATTTTCGTCTTTCACGCAGATGGGTCTCCCGTGCTCGACACTGACGGCAACGCCGCATCCATCGTCGATCCGGAACTGCATCACGGAATGGGAATGGCCGCATCCGCAGATTATCTGTATGTCGGAGACAACGATCCGGATCATCGCCACATTCGCGCCTACCACATAGCCCATGATTACGAGTTCAGCGGCAATGCGATTGGCTACGACGCGCCAGTCGCCGCTCTCCTTTTGGACGCTAAGGGCGGATTGCTCGTGCATCCCGGCGACGATGCTCAGCCGGTAAGGCTTTCCTCGAATTCGGGGTCGACCGCACAAGCGGTCCTCTGGAACACCGTTCCTGTCGAAGTTGCGGACCGAAAGGTACCCTGGCATCGTTTGCAAGCTCTCATTCAGCCTTTGGCGGAAAATGCTCATCTCGACCTGTTCACCTATGTGACATCAAACGATGATCGTCGGCCCAACAAGGATCGACCGGAGATTTATCCGGACTCTTCCAATCCATTTAGCGACAAGCGATGGAATCCGAGATCTTTCTCCGCGGACGCCGATCTGACGGATGTGTACATAGGTGGCAAAGAAGCCAAGTACCTCTGGATTGGTGTCCTCTTTGTCAGCAATGGTACGGCTGCAAGTCCAGCACTCTCTCAGTTGCGGGTCGAGTTCGATCATCCGATTTACGACCAGTATCTGCCTGCCATCTTCCGCGATCGCAAAGACTGCGATGAATTTCTACCCCGGCTGCTCTCTCTATTCGAGAGTTTCAATGCGGAGGTGGAGAGCGAAATCAATCTCGTCCCTGCTCTATTCGATCCCAACGCTGCACCGAGTAGGTTTCTGCCTTGGCTCGCCGGAATCCTCGGCTTCGAGTTGGATGAAAACTGGAGTGAAGAGAAACAGCGCGAATTGACCTCCGGGATCTTCCGTCTGTCTCGGTGGCACGGTACCCGTGCCTCATTGCGACAGAGCCTGCGTCTGTTTGCTGGCGTCGATGCAGTAATTGAAGAACCAATCCTCAACGCTGGCTGGTGGGCCCTTCCCTCGACCGGAGAAAGCTGTTGCGATGAGTGCACCGCTCACGCATCAGCTGGCGCGGGACCGCAGGATGCCGGAAATTCGATTCTCGGATGGACCACCATGCTCGCACCTGCCCAGCCACAAGGCGCGGTCGTGGGAACGTCGTGTGATCTGGACCAATCCCACCTGATCACCGACGACGATTTTGGCGCACCTTTGTTTACCGACGTGGCATATCAGTTCTCCGTTGGTGTCTACCGTGGGCAGGTCATGTGCGCTGATGCGCTCGCACGAGTTCAGTCTGTAATTGAGAACCAGAAACCAGCGCATACCACATACCGGTTGTGCGTGATTGAGCCGCGCTTCCGTGTCGGATTCCAGAGCCGCGTTGGAGTTGACACAGTCGTTGCTGGCACGCCCCGCAGTTTGTCTTTGGGCAGCGGGCAAGGACTCGGAACAGAAACCGTATTGGCTGGTGAGGGTGTGAGCCAGTTGGGGAAGGAAACGCGCTTGGGAATGACTGCACCCTTGAGCTGAACCAATCATTGCTAGGAGGCAAGAAATGCTGAATCACAGTAAATCCGACGGGTGCGTTGACGTGTGCCCTCCAGTCCGCAACCGCTACTTCTATGGAAAGATGCTCGACGTCTTTCATTTTGAACTGGAGCAGCAATACTTCAACAGCAAACGCTGGCTCTTGAACCGATTGGTTTCCGGTTACGGAGTGCTTTGCGGTCTTAACGTGCAGCTTGGCAGCGACTACCAGAGCATCATCGTCACTCCGGGAATCGCGATCGACAAGTGCGGTCACGAGATCGTAGTTTGCCAGCCCAGCGAACCGCAATCATTGAAGCCCTTTACCCCAGCGCCGCCCGCGAATGGCGCTCCTGCGGGAAATCCGGGAGACTCCTCCAGTTCTGCGTCAAACGCGGCGGCCGCGCAGCCAGAAGCTGGCGGCGGGACTGCTGGTTCTGCTGCAACAAATACGGCTAACCCGCGAGGAGAAGGCTGGGACTGCGGCAAATTCGTCTACGTTTCGATCTGCTATCAGGAGTGTCCGGCTGACCCCGTGCCGGGAATGGGCGGAGACTGCGACACAAACGCCGTATGTTCCCCTGGATCGATCAAGGAACAATATCGGATCAAGCTCACACAGGGCAAGGCCCCTGCGCGCACAAACTCGCGTATCAGCAACATTTTCCGCGACGGCATGGTGGATTATCTTGAGCTCGCAAAATATGTGAGGGACCGCGGTTGCAAAAGCGCCTGTCCTGACTGCTGCATCCCGCTCGCAAACATTCGTCTGCCGGAGCCCGGTAAACCCTATGATCCGAACACGAGCATCGATATCAGCGTGCGCCCGATTTGCTACACCAACGATTTGCTTTACGAAATGATTCTCGCGTTGCAGTCCGGCCAATCGCAAGGCGTTGCCGGCAAACCGTGATTCGCGTGACAGGAGAGAAAATGAAGACAACTACTTCAAGCTGCTGTGGTGGCGTAACTACCTCGTGCGATACCAACATCGCCGAACTGCCTCGTTATTATCCTCGTCAACTGATCACGCCCGATGACCTGACGCTTGAACAAAACTACTTTCGCGATCGAATGCGTCGCCATAACCGGCTTCTCCATGGCTGGGGCGTCGTCTGTGGAGCGCTGGTCTGTCCCGTAACTACTAAGGACAGCAATGGCGTCGTATCGCTTGCGCCCTGGCAAGTCCAGGTGCAAACCGGATATATCCTCGGCCCGTATGGCGATGAGATTGTTGTTGACTGCGCCCGTACCGTCGACCTTCGCGGACGCGGCGTCTCCGGGATCAGCGGCGAGCCTTGCATCGATGTTCCCGATCCCTGGTGTAGCCAGGTGACGGTCGCGCAACCACCCGCGACGTTGTACGTTGCCATCAAGTACAAGCAGTCAATGACTCGGCCTGTGCGCGTCCAACCTCTCGGCTGCGGGTGCGACGATAGCACTTGCGAATGCTCCCGCTGGCATGATGGCTACGAGATCGGTGTTTTGACGTGTTGTCCAACGGCAGGCGACGTTGCTCCAACGAGCGGAGAATTGGGCAAGTTGATTAGCGGTGATATCCCGACTTGCCCTGATTGCCCCCCCCAGCCGTGGGTGGGGCTGGCTGCTGTGCAACTGGAATCTGATGGCTCAATTACTTCCATTGACAATTGCGCTTGCCGCCGTATGGTCGCTTCGCTTTCGGGTTTTTGGTGGCAATGCAGCCAAGGCGACACGACCTTGACCGGTCCACACGACAAAGAGGTCACAGCTGGGAAAGACAATCTTGTGTCTGTCACTGGCACGAACTTGTCTGCAGATGCGACCTACACATTTGGGAACGGAATTGCTGTCAATGTGATAACTAAAGGTGCCGGTCCTTTTACCAAAGTTGATTTGACAGTTACGCCAGATACCAAGAACGCAGCCCCGGGTCCGCACACACTGATCGTAGTAAACAATGACTGCAGCACCGTAACGCTTGCCGATGCGATCAATGTGGTTGCGCCGGCGCAGACGCTAGCCCCGAGTGGAACGGGGCGGCCAATCGCAAGAACATCTCCGGCAAAGAAATCTGTAATTAAGAAAACGCCGACTCCCCCCGTCACACCGCCAACTCCACCGATTCAGCCTTGAAATGAGGTTGGATCGAAAAACTCATTGAAGGACATCTGGGCGCTGCACTGGTCTCTGACTCGTAACATGGTCGATGGAGAGCAGAGGCGCCCTTTCTTTTTGCGTGTGTCGTTACACCTCGACAGCCTCGCTAGTCATATCCGATAACTTCGCGAGCAATGGAAAAGACAACCGCTAAAACTGATGAGCAGCGCGCCCTCGCCGGTCATTCCGGATCTTCGTCTCGCCAGCAATCTGTATCAGCAGGATTGGCCTTGTTGGATCTGCCTCGAGCTTTGGGGAACGAGGCGATGGGGAGGTTACTGGGAGCCGGCGTGGTGCAGGCGAAGCTGCGAGTAAGTCAGCCCGGGGATGCGGATGAGAACGAAGCCGATGCCGTAGCGCAGCGGGTGATGTCGCGGCAGTCGAGTGGAGTAGTTCAGCGCAAGTGTGATTGTGGAGGGAGTTGCGCCAAGTGTCAGGAAGACCAGGAAGACGGAGGAGTGATCCATCGCAGTGCTGTGGGTGGGATGAGCTGGGTACCGTTGTCGATCCAGCGGGCAGAGGCGGAAGGAGGTAGTAGCGAGGGCAAGCCAAAACGGGATGAGAGTCGACATCCGCATGGGCATCCGCAGGTGGTGGTGGAAGACGAAACGCCAAAACTGGAAACCGGACAGATGCGGAAGAAGCAATTCCTGGAATTGCTGCAGACGACCTCGTGCGCGACGGCGGACGCGGCGCTGGAAGCGGTAGGGCACAGCACCAAGGGCTGCCCGTATATCAGGAAGTGGCTGGCGCACTATCGCGAGGAAAGTGCGGCGCACCTGGTGAGTGCGATGCACAAGTATGCGCCGGAGACGCGGAAGGCGCGATCGGCGCACGAGGCGATCTCGCAGCTGAACCAACGAGTAGAGCGGGCGGCGCTGAGCTGGGCGAAGACGGAGAAGGTGAGCGGACTGCCGGAGGGGATGCAGGCAGAGATGCTGGGGGCCGGGGAAGGCGGGTCTGCATTATCGAAATTTGCGAGTTCGGGATTTGGGAAAGGGCTGTTGGGGTTCCTGGGCGGGAAGGGCGGAGAGGGGGAGATTTCGTTCGGCGGGAAGGAAAAGAAGAAGACCAGTTCCGGCGAGCTGCAGAAGAAGTCGAGGGGAGAAGGAGCAGGCGCAACGACGGAAGACGCGTCCGCGGTGAAAGAGCAACTAGGTTCAGGACATGCTTTGGACAGCCGAGTGCAGAGCCAGATGTCGCGGGCCTTTGGCCAGGACTTTTCTGGAGTGCGGGTACATACGGATGCCAAAGCCGGGGAACTATCGACGCAACTGAATGCGCGGGCCTTCACGATCGGGAGCGACGTAGCGTTTGCAGGTGGCGAATACCAGCCAGGAACGCCGATTGGAGATGCGCTGATTGCGCACGAACTGGCGCACGTGGTGCAGCAGGGCGGGGGAACTAGATCGACAGAGCCGCAGGCGAAAGATGCGAATTTCGAGGGCAACGGTCAATTGGAGCAGGATGCCGACCGCTCGGCCGTAGGCGCCGTGCTTTCCACCTGGGCAGGCGTGAAGACCGGGCTCGCCGAAATTCGTAAAAATGCCTTGCCAAGATTGACATCCGGCCTCGCGCTCCAGAAATGCAATCGCCGAAAATCCCAACTTCAGGTTCTGCAGGAGACACAAAGAGAAGAGGCACTGACCTCGGCGAAAACTAGTGGATTGGCGGACGAGAATGCTATGGCTCAGGCCCAGGCCGATTTCATGCGCACTCGCAATGTCGCGTCGGCTACCAGCGCATTGCCCGTGGGCGTGGCGCCAACCACGGCGCAAGTAGCCGCACAGCAGCAGGCGCAGGTGGCACAGACTTCGATTGCGCCAGCTGTTTCTACATTGACTGCCCCTGAAGTCACAGCCTGGACGACCCGTGCCAAGGCGGCCGTGGCCGCGGTGGTCCTTCACGCTTCAGCGCATCACCCCGAGTTGAAGCTGACTGCCGCGGATTTCCATGTGGATGTTGTAGGCATCGAAAACCGTGGAGCGGGTGTGATTGCTTACGGAGAAGAAATCGGGGGCCGTCAGGTCGCTACGGTTGGCCGCACTTTTGTGCGCTTCGTAGATGCGAATCCAGCGTATGCCATGAGTGTTGTCGTACACGAACTGCACGGACATCCAGAGTATGGGCCCTATGGAGCACCAGGCAGTGAGTATGGGCTTGAACTATACGACAAGGCAGCGGCGCGAATGCCAGGATATACGCAACCTACGGGCGCCGGCAGGACAAGTGAGATCGACGCCTATGCCTACCAGGAGACCGAAATTTATTCCTTGCTTCGATCCTTGCCTTACCATACCCCCCTAGCCGCTGCGGACGCGGCTCTACAACCCAACTACGTGGACCCTGAACCGACTGTGACTGCCCGGATTGGGTTGGTTAAATCTCAATGGGAGCCGAGAGTTGCTAAGGCACTTCTGCGCGGACTGTACCAGCGTTTTATGGCGGACAAGAGATTGTCGCCGGCAGCTTTGGCGGCCTTCCGCCGCGCCGTACGTGCGAACTACACTGGTGCTGAAAGTGCCACGGCGGACGATATTCTGAAATGACATCCCAAAACGACAAAATAGAATTTCACCTCCGGTTCCTCTTGGACCCATTCGGGGACGCACCGCACCTGCGGCAACGAGAGCTTTCCGTCGAATACTTGTTAGCTCACGCCGACCAGGCCTATCCACGGCTGTTGCAGGCGCTTCGCGCGAATCCACTCGCGCTGAATGCGCCCGCCATAATCGAGGTGCTTCCACGATTCGGTCGGGCTGACAGCGTTCCAATCCTCGCGCAGATCATGGAAGCGGGTGCGGAACAGGTCAGCGGCGTGGCTGGCCAAGCTCTTGGTCGACATCCTGATCCATCGGCGAAGACGGCTTTGTTGCGCGGGCTACAAGCACAGTCTCCCGAAACGGTGGCAGCCGCGGCTGACGGTCTCATGGTCCGGGGTGACCGAACAGTTTGTGTTCATCTGAAAGCGCATTTCGGCCACTCAAGCCAGGTCGCCCGGTATCACGTGATCCAGGCCGCTTTCAAGCTGGGATGCCTTGATTCGGCGGAGGTTGGGGAATTGAAGAAGGCTGACTCCGGCCTGCGCGGGATCCTCGAATGAAATCAAAGCTGTCTGGAGCGGATTAGCACAGCTCTGCTCTCCCGAGTATGTGTTTCTCTACTGTGGATGTGCAGGACTACTCGTTAGCGTACCTTTTATATTTCTGCTTGTGTTAGCCAATGCGAGACGGTCCTGATTATCCAGTTCTGCGCCTTGAATATTTTCCATCGTATGGCATTGCCCTGGCTCGGCCTCAACCAGTGCCAACCGCCCATGCTTGGAATTCTTGCGCGGATCAGTCACTGGATCTTTGAACACCGGCTGCCTTCGTCCATTGATCTCCGCAGCTGAGCACTTGAATGCAAACTTCTGAGTATCTCGGTTGAGTTGTTGAAGCAACGCGCCACCCATGCCAAATGCGAGATTGTCGGCGCTCCATCCCTGGAACTTAGAAACCTGAAAAAGCATGTTCTGGATCGTAAACATGTTTACACCATCACCTTGGATCACGTGATTCACCACAACAAAACAGAATTATTGTCTTGTTACGAAAACGAAACAAGTAGGCTTGAGAAGTTAACGTGTGACAGAAAATTCGCGGCTCCTCAGACACGTCGAGCAATACTCCCCAAAGTTTTTCCTTGACTCCGCAGGTTTGATGGCGTCATTATCTCGCTCTCTTCCCCGAACAATTTAGTCTACATCTGCTTTTGCGCCCCTAAGCGCAAACTTCAGGAGGTGGCTATGCCGACTGCTTAGCCATTGCGACCGAAACAGTCGGTACGGCAGTCGCGCCGGAGGGCTCGCCCTTGTATTCCCAATGCGCGATTCTCGGCCTCCTCGACCGCATCTACGCCGCGGTCGAAGACCCGGTTCTCTTTGGGCGGTTGTCGTCGACGAATTTGCCCATGCATGGGAGGTGTACTTCGAATTAGTTGCCCCAATGATGCTGTTTGTGCTGCCGCCTTTTGGGGTTATGATCGGAGCGCGATTTTGATGTGGCGGTGGGTTATGGCGATAGTAAAGGCTATGCGAGGGTTGATTGCGCGATCGCGACGGGCAATCGCGAACGCTTGGCGAAGCATATGCGGGCTCGCCGATAAAGTGCGATGGCTCGCCGTGGTTGTCTTCATCTCACTTCCTCTCCCGCTTGTACTCTGGATACATCGTTCTCACTTGCAGGGAGGTGCAGACCCGATCGATCTGGCAGTGGATTATCTAAAGGCTACAGGAATTCTGTTGCTGTTGAGTGGTCTCTTCATTGCTGGACATTGGTTGATAAAAAAACAGAGCGGCTATGTGATGCTCGCGTTTTCTTGATGCCACTGGAAACGAATTCAATGGTCAGGCAATCTCAGAGGAATTAGCGGCCGAGTTGCAGCGGGTTCGAAGCATTCACCAGCGCCTGGAAGAACGGAACCAGGATCCAAATCAGGGGGCGCAGACACAGGATTCAAACCTTGAGAGTGCGGCAGCCTCCGAACCGCGCTTCGCGTTGCCTGTCAAAGGCGTGCAGCATCGATTGCATTCGAACGTCAGTGAGATCTCTGCTCCTCAACTAGCAACGCAAGCCGCGATTGGAGAGATCGCAAGCTTCAAAGTAGGCGACAATTCCGTATCCATTGGAAAATTCTTCTCCGACCTAAAAACTTTCTGGCGGGCAGCGGATCCTAAGGGAGCCTTCGGGGGATGGTTCGACGCTACAGTGATATCGTCCGAGTCATCGTCTCGTTTCGCGGAAAGCTATCCAGCAACGAGCGGCAGGAACTATGCTGGTCAGCAGAGCGCAAAGTCCCGACCGACAAGGATCGCGGCCAAGTCGTTGAACTCATTCGGGAATTAGCATTCAAGATCTATCATGATATCGAAGAGAGCAGGCCTCCATGCGAGACTTGGGCTGGCTTGCGCGATTATACAGAGGCAATTTCCGCCTGGATGGACTACGCTGACGGCGGAAAGCCAGAATTGCTCGCGGTGGCACAGGGGCTGTGCGAGAAGGTCCTTGACACTGAAGCCACACCTCACTACGTATTTCCGCTGCTGGCCACGCTGGCGCGCGAACACCTGATTTGGAATCAGAACGCCACAGCAGCCAAACTGTGCCACGCTGCAATCAGGTTAGGGCCGGCGGCTGGAAAACAGTCCGATGGACTGATGGCCTTGCCATGGCTGCTGCTCGGCGTTGCGTATGAAAGATTCGGCCAATATTTGAATGCCGAGAGAAGCTATCGACTCGCCGTACGCTACAACTCAAACCTCGAAGAAGCCTGGGGAAGGCTTGCGGATTTGATGGCCCGGATAGGAAGGGAACCCGATGCCGTAGCGGCTGTGCAGCAACTCAAGGATTGCTTGAGTTTGAAGAGCCACCTGGAAGTCGGAGACTTGTTAACACAGTTCGGATTATTTCGTGACGCGGAAGCCCAATACAGGGCTGCCGTTGAAGAGGATCCAAAAGCTGTCCGACCGCTTGTCAGCCTTGGGTCCCTCCTCGCTGACATGGGAAGGTACGATGAATCGATTGATGTTTATGAGGCCGCACGCAAGCTCGAGCCGAACCGGGCCGGGACCCTGAATGATATGGGCATAGCGTACGGCGATGCAGGCAAATCCGAGGAAGCCGTACGTTGCTATCGCGAAGCGATCGACCTAGAACCTGGAAATGCTGCACCCTATGTGAATCTTGGTCGTGTGTACCTCGATCAAGATAAGTCTGAAGACGCCAGGGCCGAGTTTCAGAAAGCTGTTGCTGCTGATCCGGAGTTGGCGTGGGCATATTCCAACCTTGGATTCGCCCTGCACAGTTTGAACCTCAACGAAGAGGCGCAAGAGGCGCTGCAATTGGGATTACGCTTAGGAAATGACCGGCCCGAGGTCCACTACATTCTCGGAAGCGTTTACTCTTCCACGGGTGAAACAGACAAAGCCTTTACCGAATACGAGCAGGCCTCCAAACTTGCTCCGAAGTGGGCTGAGCCGCATCTCATGCTTGGCGACCTATACACTTTGAGAAGCGAAACCGCGAAAGCCATCGCTGAGCTTCAACGCGCGGGCGAGTTGGATCCAGAATCGGCGGATCCGCATTGTCGACTTGGGTATCTATATCGCGACACCGGCGATCTTAACGCCTCTCTAAAGCAGTTTAGAATCGCCCAAAAGTTGGATGCAAAGGAGGTCGATGCTTTTCGCGGTGCCGGAGGAACGCTAAGGCACATGGGCCGGTTTAGTGAGGCGGCGGAAGAGTACCAGAAAGCTCTCAAGGTCGGTGGGGACGAAGCATATGTTCATATCGCCTTGTCCAAGTGCTACGAGGGCCTCGGTCAACAGGAGCTTGCAGAACAATCCCGCAAAACGGCCCTGGAATTGGGCGATGCCGGAATCGCGGGTAAATACAACCGCGCTTGTTATTGGGCTCTTGCAGGTCACAGCGAACAATCACTCGAGCTTTTGTCCGAGGCGATTCAGTCTGGCGAGACTGATCCCCTCGCAGTGGCGAATGATATCGATCTAGCCCCTCTGCGCGACGACCCTGCATTCAAGGCTCTGGTTGTGAAGTCAGACGAGCCGAAAAATATAGAAGCCGCAGCATCGTGAGTCCTCTCCTGATCCAAAACTGACGTGGGAAGCCGAAGGATGAAGCGATTCGCTGCCCGTGGCACAGTCTTCCATTCAGTATCGGTGACGGATCCCACCATGCGCCAGTGTGCGAAAGTTACAACCGCACGCCCTGGAAGAGTGCAGGCCAGGGGAGTATGAATATAGTCCTCAGTATTTTGTTCTTGACAAATCAGCTCTCACGAAACTTTGACTGCTCAAACTGATCCATTTTCTCAGGTAGTGGTCTACAACGGGATCCGATCCACGGTCGGGATGATCTGAAAGTGCGTTGGTAGCATCGCTGCTTGTTGCGCCGCTGCCAAGTCCGAATATGAACTTCGGCAAAATCTGGCTCGTGAGATGAATCTGGGGACAATAAGGGGACAATAACGATTACTGTGGGCGCCCATTGCTACCAACTTGTGTCTGCCGACACCGTTGGATATCAATCACTTACGTTTCGTTGTTGCCCTGTCACGGCAGAGGCCGCGGGTTCGAGTCCCGTCGTCCCCGCCATTCCTTTCCAAAAGAGTTAGACGAGCTCTGGCAAAACCATCGAGGGCGCAAAAAGGGCGCATTCCGCGGCCTTTTTGTGCCCCTTTTTCCGTGCGGCGTTGGGTCACAGGATGCGAACTCAGCGAGTGAATGGCTTTGCGGCGGCAATGCTTTTCCCGACGCCTTGGTATAGTTTCGGTTTGCTACAAACCGGAAGTTGTCAGGATAGTTCGAACCTTAGAGTTAGGTTTCTCAGCGGGTGGGGTCCAGAGATTCAAGCAGGCGACTCCGTCGGACTCACCTATCGCCTATGTTGGAGAGCGTGTGTCGACGCTGTTCGCGAAGTTCTCAATTCCATAGACCGGGCGCATGTTCGGTAGCCAACGGCCGTAGGACAAGCAACGCCAGAGCCATTCGACCGGTCCGAAGCGAAAGTAGCTTAGCCACCAGTGGCTAAAGAAGACCTGCACGACGAAAACCACAGCAGCTATCTCGACAGTGAAGGCATACGATGTTCGATGGAGCAGGCCCAAGCCCAAGCCGGAAAAGAGCAAGAGAGCGAGAATGTTCTGAAGCAGATAGTTCGTGAGTGTCATTTTGCCGATCGATTCCAACGATTGGAACGCAATCCTTAAGCGGCCGGAGCTATACAGCCAGCACAGGACCGAGCCAAAGACCGCGGCCTGCGTTATTTGGAACCATCGTTCCATCGCAAAGACCTGGTCAACTCCCCATTTCATGGAAACATCGAGTTGATGAAAAATCCCGAGAGCAACAACGACCGCAATGGCAACAAAAAAAGTGTTTCTGAAGAGCTTTCGATTTGTCGCAGCGCTCTCGAAAATATGCACGCGGTGGGCATAAGCCCCGAGGAGCCCACAGACCAACATAACGAAGTTCCAATCAAAGTATTTCGGAAACGACAGGACTGTGTGCAACCCCGACAACCAACTATACTTCAACACGTCAGAGAGATTGTGACTGGAATAGAGAGCCAAATCTGGTTCTGCCACTGGGTTGTGAAGGCCGACATGCTGGCTCCAGGGAATGAGAACCGGGACTAACATGAAGCAGACCGCTGCCAACCGCAGATAAGCCTTTTCGCCGAACTTGCTGACGCACAGAATAACCATTCCCAATATCACGTAATCCTTCAGGATGTCCCCGTAATAGATCGCGGAATTGAACATGGCTATCAAGAGCAGAAGAGCCATGCGCCAGGAGAAAAAGAGATAGGGATGCTTTTGTGTGGCCTTCACCTTCTGCATGAGCACAGAAAAGCCATAGCCGAAGAGGAAGGAAAGCATCGTCCAACCCTTAGTCAGAAACACGATCTGAACAATCGATTGCAGAACGGAACTGCGCAGGTCGTGAATACCCGGCCACGCTATTCCGTATGAAAAGAAGATCGCAAAGTTCACCAGAACTACGCTGAGCAACGCCCATCCGCGCAGCACATCGATAATGGGCGCTCGCCGGCCGGGATCTACAGGGGTAGCAGGAATCATATTCATTGATCTCTCCAATGTTTTCGGCTACGGCTTGGGGAATACTTTCAAGCAGGGTCTGAATCCTGCCGGCAACTGAATCCGCTTCAGGGCGGCGAGCAAACTTGCGCGAAGCGCGAAATAGCTCAAGAACGCAATCCCGGCCAGGCATGGATAGATCCACATGCCTAAATGCTCCGGAAACTGCGGGGGCGGGTTTTGAAAGCCAAATACGATGTGATCGTGGCCGAAGCTAAGCGGGACGAAGTCGCGTTGAGAATGTACGTATCTGTGTTGTTCTGACAAGGGAAGATCCAGCCAAAGTCCTACCAAGTCGGGACGAAAGATCTTTATTGCGATACAAACGAGACTCCAAAGTCCGAAAAAGCCCGAGATGGTGGCACAAATCAAACCGAACGCAGCGACCACGCTGCGCTGCGCAAATCGAATCACCGTGCGCAGCATCGGGATCGTCCTACGACTCGATCGCGCTCTGGTGAGAAGGTATTCGTCCACAAAACCCTGTGCATAGGCATGAGCGCTTCCGAAGCCCGCTAGGACCTCAAAGGGCGAGATTCCCATTCCTACGCGCTCGTCAATGTGTTCTTTCGCTTCCGCCAGAATATCGAGCGAATCGTCAGCGGGCAGGGAGCCAAGTGCTTGTTCCAGGTTATTCAGCCATGCGCTAATCGGTTCGTCTTTTTGACGAGCGTTCATTTGTTCCCCCGGTTGAGAAATCGATTGAATGTGACGGTCATGGTTTGCCAATCGTCGAGGTAGGCTTTCAGCTCAGCTTTCCCTTGAGCGGTGATTGCGTAATATTTGCGAGGGTGAGACGCCTCGTCGAGAATGCGCCATTCGCTTCGAATGGAGCCCTGCTTCTCAAGTCGGTAAAGAAGCGGATACAAGGTGCCTTCTGCGATTTCTAGCCCTGCCTCGTCCCTGAGAAGCTCGAGGATTCTTAACCCGTATTCCTCGGATTCCTTCACGACGCTCAACAGCGCGAGCTCTGCAACCCCCTTGTACATCTGCGTGCGGAGTCTTTCGCGCGATCTTTCAATAGGCTCTGGCTCAGGACTCGTTTTGGGTGAGCGGGCCGGTTTCGTGAATACCATGCAATGCAATATATAATAGAAACGAAGATATATCGCAATGAAAAACGGCAACTCCCAAGCTTGCTCTAACTTCCAATGGGTTCGTATCCATCCAGTCGCGGTCGACTCGCAAGGTAGAGTCTCGCTTCATCGTGACGCGGCCTGATACAAGCTCGAAAATACTAGGGGAGACGAACCGATCTTCGTCGTTACGCGAGTGGTAGCCGTTAATGAACTACTGAAGAAAGCAACGCTCTAAATCATTTTTCCAACCCACAACTCAACCCACAATTCCTGTATCCTTGTGCGGCTTACGGGTATTTTGGCAGTCCCCGCGTTGTTCTAAGTTGTTGTAAAACCGTTTGACGCTGGACTGTCACGGCAGAGGCCGCGGGTTCGAGTCCCGTCGTCCCCGCCATTCCTTTCAAGTACTTGCAGGGAATTGGCAGTATCGCTAACGGTCCGACTTGATCCAGGGCCGATGAGTGCCGGACTCGTTCTTGATGAAGCTTCTGGCGCCTCAGCCGGATACTCTGCCCCCAAGTAGAACACCGCGAGCAGTTCTGATCCTCCTTCTTCGTTCGCGGAGCCTTCGCCAGCATCAGGTCGCATTCGTCGCTCCCTGCCGTGTTTGGATCAGACGCAGTCAAAGGACGCTCTCTCTTGATATTCGTAAGTCGGATTCGGAGTGCTCGACGAAGGGTCGCGTTTGCCTCCGAGTACATCTCTTAGCGCCATGTGAGCGCGGTGAACGCGCGATTTGCTGGCGGTGACCGTGACCCCGGTCCGCCATGCGGCTTCCGTGTGTGTGAAGCCCTCAACATCGATGAGAAACACTGCTTCTCGCCTCAAGGGCGTGAGATTCCCGAGGGCTTGGGTCAAAGCTACACGTTGAGCAGGATTGGTCGATCTTGAGCGCACTGAACACAGCGTGTGGTCAGTTACATTTTCCACCAAGAATTGGCGGTTGCGACGTTGTCGCCGGGCGTGTAAGCGCACGAAATTCAGAGCCACCTTGTAAAGCCATGATGTGAACGCAGCGCTGCCTTGAAAAGTGTTGATCCGGCGAAATACCTGGATAAAAACATCCTGCGTCAGGTCTTGAGCGTCGAAGACATTGCGCGTGTGACGGAGACACAGCAGGTAAATACGGGGCTCGTGCAATTCATACAACCGGCCCAAACCCGCGGGATCTTGTTTCTTCGCTCTATCGATAGCTTCCTTCTCACTCATTTCATGAGTCATCGTATTCATGTGGGCACCAAGTTTTTGGCTCTGCCGCCAAAAGCAACCAAGGGGACATCAATTGGCGAGAAACAGGACTTCGGCTCCGGGCGGCCGCCGTCAGGTACTAAGATCGCTTAAGCCCCTTCCCCATCTGGTCGCTTCTAGAATTCAGGGAAGCATTTTCGAATTGAACCGAGAACTGTTACTACTTGCAGAGGCCAAGCTGTTTATTTGCCGCGGTGGTTCCTGGCTTTTCATGCCACCGGTATTGGCGATCAGCAGTGCGGCTATTTAGCGAAGAAGCGTACGTGGCGCTGTGGCTGTGCCAGTCGGAAGGCCGGATGACAGACTCGTGTGGCTTGGCGACCGCGCCAGGATCGGGAATCCAATGGTTGCACTGCTATGCCGCCAATCCGTCTTTTCGCGGTGAGACGACCCGGATGGTTAGGCAAGTCAAGCGCGGTCCGTGGGGTCAAGTTCATCATGACGTTGCCAGTTTGAGTCGTTCACTGCGGAACGTACCGCCACCCAGCACGTTTTCCACTGCTGGCAGGAGCTCGGTTGCGGCCTGCGATTTCAAGACGTAGCCGCGCGCTCCAGTGCTCATGGCTTCCCGGACAACGTCCAAATCCCGGTTCTCGCTGAGGAAGAGTATCTTCGACTGTGGTGCGAGGCAGGCAATTCTGCGGGCAGCCTCAATCCCGTTTAGTGTAGGCAGACCGATGTCCAGGACGATCATGTCGGGCTTCAGTTCGCCAGCCTTCAAAGTCGCCTCCAATCCATCCGACACTTCGCAGACGACCCTGAATCCATTTCGGTTGTGAAGCATTGAGTGAACGAATTGGGACCAGATTTCATGGTCTTCGACTACCATGATACGGACGGGCGATTTTTGCATGCGCTCTTTCTCGCTCCAAAGATCGGCCTATGAGGGTGCATCTCAAGGCTAGATAGCGCCATCTTTCTTGTTTCCATCGGTGCTGATCGAAGTCACAGCGTCTGGCGCACCCGACATGATTGCTGCCGCTCCTCCAGTGAGGCTAGCAAGCTCTTTGCCATTGTGCAGAAGGGAAACATCCTGCTAGTGCCTCCCTTTGAGCAATTTACGGAACAGAAAGGCAGGCTTTTGTTCTCGACCCAGGTGGATCGGTTCGCCAACTGGCTGATTTTCAGCAACACTGGTGATTCTCAGCCAGTCAGGAGACGCCGGTCCTACGGCATGAGGTGCCGTATGGACGGCATCAACAAAAACATCCAGCGAGTGCCAGCTTTGCCTGGAATCCGCTATTGGCGGTGAACGTTCAGTTCTCACGGAATGGAACGACAGAAACGTTGTGGCTCTTTGGCCTGGTCATCAAAATCTGAAGTGTCCTTCGGATGCCGTCACAAGTCACAGTATGCTCGGACTTGCAGGACGTCCTATATTCCTCAAACGGACCTCACGGCCCATATCCTCGCCACCTTACCCTACCCAGTCGAGAGGAGGTGGGCCGAACCTGCCAGCGCAGTCTAACGTTAAGAAGCAACTGCGGGTGTTGTGACGCAAGAGCCTTTTGGATTCAGGGGATTCGTACGCTCTTGTATCTTGCCGGCCGTTCCGACGCCTGTGACTAGTAACAGTTAACGTGTTTGCGTGCGTCGTCTACGCTCGGAAGACGGCAGAGTGTGCCCTGTACCCGGACGCCTCACATGTTCCACAAATTACGCTCGATAGTTCTTCCTCTTGTTGTTCTTCTGCCCTTCGGCGCGTGCACCGTGCTTATGGCGAATGCACAATCCTCTCCCGCATCTTCTCAGTCTCAGGAATCGTTGCCGGATGCTCCCAGTGCGGTGATGCATCCGCCCGAGAAGACAATGACTGCTGCCAACTCCGCTCCCGGCGGCGGGTCGCAACGCGTGGACGCGCCATGGCCTCGGGAAGCGATGCGAGGTGACGAGAAGATTTCCATGTACCAGCCGCAGTTGGAGTCCTGGCAAGACGATGAGTTGCATGCATACGCTGCGCTTTCGATCAACAGGAAAGGAAATCACAAGCCAAACTACGGCGTGGTGTGGTTCACGGCTCGGACTGAAGTGGACAAGGTCAACCGGCAGGTAACTCTAGCTAACTTCCAAATCACGAAAATAAGGCTTCCTACCCTCCACGCTAAGGAAGCTGAGTATCAGAGCTTCCTTCAGTCCAAGCTACCGGGCAAGTCCAGGGTTATCGCGCTGGACCGGCTGGAAGCTGCCTTGGCAGCCAGCACCATGGAACAAGCCGAAGTCAAGGGAGTGCCGGTGAAGAACGATCCTCCTCGAATAATCTTCACGACCAAGCCGTCTTTACTCGTGCTGATCGACGGTCCGGCGAAGTTCAGGGATGTTGGTGGAACCACTCTCCAGAAAGTGCTCAATAGCCAGGCATTCATATTACTTGATACGAAGAAGGGTAAATATTACCTGAACGTGATGGATGGTTGGCTCGAGGCTCCTGCCATGGAAGGTCCATGGTCTTACGCTTCGAAAATTCCGGACGATATGAAGGAGATTACGAAGGCGATTCAAGAACGCCAGCAGTCGACAGCGCAAGAGGGAACTACGCCACCATCGCTGAAGCAGGCGCAAAAAGACGGCAAGATTCCTGTAATCTACGTAAGCTTCGGCCCGGCGGAATTGCTGGTGACGGATGGGCTGCCACAGTTGGAATCCCTCTCGGGCACCAGTCTGGAATATGTCAAGAACACTACAGCGAACATCTTTCGTGATCCCGCGACCTCCAACTTTTACGTTGTTCTTGCCGGGAGATGGTTCCGAGCGCAGTCGCTGGAGGGAGATTCGTGGGAATTTGTCGACCCGAAGAGTCTGCCCGAATCATTTGGCAAAATACCTGAGGACAGCCCAAAAGCCGGCGTGCTTGCTTCAATTCCGGGAACGCCTCCTGCCTTGGAGGCGTTGATCGCGAATTCCATTCCGCAGACGGCCACGATTACCCGCGGGGAAGCGCACCTGCAGGTCGCATATGACGGCGAACCCCAATTCACAGCTATTGACGGTACGGAATTGCAGTATGCGGTGAACACCGCAACTCCGGTGATCCGGGTTGCGGACAAAAATTACTATGCCGTGGAAAACGCAGTGTGGTTCGTCGGGCCAGGGCCGAGTGGGCCATGGGACGTGGCGACCAAAGTTCCGGAGGTGATTTACTCGATTCCTCCCAGTTCGCCGCTGCACTATGTGACCTATGTCAAGGTGTACCGCTCCACCCCGGAGGTTGTCTACGTCGGCTACACGCCCGGATATTACGGTACGGTGGTATCGTCCACTACTACCACCGTCGTTTACGGCACAGGCTGGTATTACCCACCGTACATTGGGAACTACTGGTACGGAGCACCCTACACCTACGGCGTTGGCGTCGCGACCACGTGGAGTTCAGGTACCGGCTGGAGCGTCACGATCGGCGTGGGCTATAGCTACGGGTATCCGTACTATTATCCTTATTACCCGTGGTGGGGGCCGTGGGGCTACTACGGGCCTTGTTGCTGGGGGCCGGCATGGGGTTACGGCTACGGTGGGTATGCTGCCGCCAACGTTTACGGCCGCTGGGGGAACACAGCATATGCGACTACGCGGGCTGCGTGGGCGAATCCCTACACGGGCAACTATGGGGCAGCAAGCCGAACGGGCTTTCAGAACACGCAACGCGGCACCGTGGGCGTCGCGGGCCGCGGATACAACACGAACATTTATACCGGCAACACGGTCGCGGGTCGAGGAGCGGCGGCTTACGACCCGAAAACCGGGATCGCAGTAGCGGGCGGCGCCGGGTATGCCGGGAATATGTATACAGGGCAAGGCGCCGTGGGGCGGGGAGGCATCGCCTACAACACGAATACCGGCGCCGGTGTGGCCGTCGGCAATAACAATGTCTATGCGGGCAAGGACGGCACCGTCTATCGGTATGACCGGCAGAACGGCAATTGGTCCCAGAACACTGGGAGCGGATGGGAGTCAGCTAACAGGCCACAGGCGAATCTGCAGCAACAGCAGCAAGCACGCTACACGGGACAGCAACGTACCCAGAACTTCAGCCGCTCGATGGGAGGCGGAACGCGCATGGGCGGCGGAGGTCGCAGACGGTAATGCGTCGTTAGCCTCTTGGGTGGGCGAGCCGAACTGGCGAGCGAATCTGATCGAGCTGACGGGCTGCCGCCAGAACATCTTCCCGTTGAGGAATTACTCCCGCTCTTGATGCCATTTCAATGTCTCAAAGTGGATCTTCATCTGTGCAAACTCGCTTGTACTGCTGATGTAGGTAGTTTGAGGCTGTCGAAGTGCACCGATGGCCTTTTGCAGCCGCCTTATCCTGGATATAGTCAATGGATGAGAGTCGTAGAGACGATCGAAAAAGGATTCCTGTATCTCTTCCGAGAAAACGGTCTGCAAAAGGTTACAGAATTCGAGAGGATCGTAGCCCGACACCACCTGATATTGCAGACCCAGGCGATCTGCCTCGAATTCTTCATTCCGGACCAACTTTAGCGTTATGAAAGGGCCAAAGAAGCGTCGGAAGGCATATCCAGCCGGTCCCCCGAACAGAGCCAGGTACCGCCCGAAACGTAGCTGCCCGTCGATCCTGGTCATGTGTCGTGAGGTCACATGTGCAGTTTCATGAGCAAGAGCTGCGGCGAGTTGTCCCTCATTTTCGACGAGGTGAATTAGCCCGGTCGTGAGGTATATAAACCCTCCCGGCAACGAATACGCATTGGGCTCAGGATCACGGAGGACTTTTACGACGAAGCAGCCGGGCAATTCAGAGCCGCCAGCGATCGTGCGCTCCAGACGATTAACGTACTCCACGACGATCTGGTCCTTTATGACTTCATTCTGCCGGTCCACCTCGGCGGCAAGCTCATTGCCCAGAGCCCATTCAGCTCGTTGTACGCGGAGATCCTTCTGAATGACTCCGGTGGATGGCACTGGCCTCCTTAACGCGTCACAGCCAGGCTCCGAAGTCGGAGATACTAGTACCGAGGAAGATGTCGACACACCGACAGCCTGAGCTTTCACGAGTGGGTAGGCACTCAAGATCAAAGCGACTACAGCCGTGCCCAACCGGCAGCGCAGCCTCGAGGCATTTCTTCGCACGTGAGAAGCCCACTTCATATGAATGTGCTCTCGGAGCGTGAAACGAGAACGCAAGTGACGCCCGCAAGATTGTCAGCGAAAATTGTTGAGCTGAGTTCGGAGAGCAGGAACTGTTATCACTAACAGTAATCAGGCGCGGATTTGCTGGCTATAAGCATCTTCAGATTGATGGATGTCTTGCCTTAATCGTGATTTGCAGATCGCGCCCGCAAGTTCTACGGTTTGGCGGTGATATGGAGGTGCGACCGCAAATCACTTCTTGCCAGGGAATTGCTGCAGGAGCTTAATTACTGCTTTGTCCACCAATTCGAGCGACTTGTTCTTTTTCTCTATATCGAGCTTTTGCTTTACCGAGCCCGACCATACGATCTTGTTTGTCGCCCGGTCCACAAACGTCAAGGCCAGCGTGCCTTCCGGAACGTAAGTCCCAGCCGATGAAGGGCCGGTGGCTCCTGTCCACATAGTCGCGTTCAGTGTCGGCGGTGCGGCACTGTAAGTGGGACTGTAAGGTGTGCCAGCCTGTCCGGCAAAGCCCAAATCAATTCCGCCCGCGGGCATAAGTGTCAGATCACCATCTTTGGCAACCTTGGTCAGACCTTTCTGCTGCAATTCGACTTCGACGCGCGCGGTGACTGCTTCGAATAGCACTGGCCTGACAGGGGGCATCGCAGGCTCGGCCCAGCTATAGGTTTTGAATTGGGAAAAATCCGTGGATTTGTCGTAACCCACCTTTACCTTCTGAGCGGAGCTGTCCAGTCCTGGGAATATGACGAGAGCGAGTAGCAGTGTCCGCAGTGTGATGGATTTCACGGAGCCTCCAAGCCATACGGTGTCCCGAAAGATATCGGAGCGCCCACAGTAGGAAAACTGTCAGCGATTACAGAGAAGCCTGGCGTGCCGTCGCTACGCAGAGACCGACAGAGCGATCGCCGACACCGGAAGCTAGAGTCTAGTGCGGGACTGTCACTACGTACAGTTCTAAAGTTGTCGTTCTCATCGATAATTCTCCACGTGGGATATCAAAGCGAAACTGCCGCTGAGACTCTGATCGGTTCTAGCGAGAGAACCACGACGCTAGCGCTGGAGGCCACACTTTGGCGATGCGAGAAGTGCAGTTCGTTAATTACTATCCATACGCGACACGCTGTTGTGCTGCCCGTGTGCCCCATCTGCATCGACTCTACCATCGAGTTTTGTGCGCCATTGCCCAGCACACTCAGCCTTCAGGTCGCTAATGCCTAGGGGGACCGCTAGGACTGGGCGACACCACTGAGAATTGTCCAGCAAACACGCCTTAGGCAATACATCCAGCACCGGAGCTTGAATGGACTCTCTTCTCAACGGTCTGAATAAGTTTGTGTTCCTGAAGAGCGTCATTCTGCCGCGGAATCAACATCGCGAATCCATTTGTCACTTACGGGATGCCACATCTTATCGGGGTTATACCTCTCCATGGTGCTGACAACGTCACGCGAGTTCGGCCCCAAGTCTTGCTCGTAGACGGTTCCGTCGTAACTCACCATGAATGTTTTGACCCCAGTGACACGATATTCAGCCGGGACCGCCACTAACGCGAATCCACCGATCATGATTCCGTTGATCACGTAGTCGAGTTGGCCGAGTCGTGCCGCCGGTCCTTGTCCCTTCAACACCTTAAAAATATACCCGTGATACCCGGACGGCTGATCGGGGGAGTAGCCCTCATCGATAGCACGGGCAACGGCACGGCTGATGGGGCCGCCTGGTGTTCCGTCTGGATTCTCCCAATACAAGCCATCGTGCTTTCCTGGAGTGCTGATGATCTTCTGTGCGTACTGATTTACTCCTGAGTCGTCGCGAATCTCGGATGCATATTCTTCCTGGGCTTCGACAAATCCCTCGCAGATCTTGATTGCGTCGAGTTCGTTTGCTCCAATACGACGATACAGAATCTCGTCGCGTCCTTGCTTGGAGTCGAAAATCCATTTGTTCGCGTGCTTGATGATGGGAACCGGGAACGGCCAATCATCGTTGCCAACGGAAAGGACAGCCTTGGAGGTGTTTTTCGGATCAATAGTGACGGACTTCTTCTCTCGCGTTTTCCCCACAAACGCAGCTAGATAGTTCTTGTCCTGAACGGGATCGGCGGAGGATACAAATTCCTTGCCCTCTGGCCCGAAAATCTTCAGCAATCTAGCTGTATCGTTTTGCTCGGCGGCATGAATCATAGCGTCGGCTGCCGCTTCGGGGCTAGTAAAAGACTCCTGCGCAGCATTCTGGGTTGAGGGCGACGGCTGTTCCGTTGACGACTGAGCGGAAGCGAGCAAAGGAAGGAGTGCATTGTAGGAGAGGACGAGCGCCAAGGTCACAAGTACACTTTCCACAGAGCATCGAACGCGGTCGAGAGTCATAATTCCTCCTTTTTGGTTCGTGTGGGCACGTCATCGACGGCGTCCACCGCCTCCACGCGAACTGCCCCCACGCGATCCACCCATGCTCGAGGATCCGCGTGCACTGCTGGTACGCGCGCTGTTACCACTGAACCCACCTCCGCCGCTGAATGCGCTGGAGTCGCGGGATCCCCCGCCGCTGGAGACGCTTCGATTGCCAACCCGATCTCCACCACCGGCATCACGGCCGCCGCCTGCGCTTCGATCACTAACACCGGCTTGCTGTCGATCTCCCGACTCCACACGCTCACGGTTGCCCGCCTGTTGCGGCCGATTTCCGGAAGCGCGGTCGCTGACTCCAGCCTGCTGGCGATTTCCGGAAGCACGATCACTAACCCCTGCCTGTTGCCTGTTTCCTCGTTGGGCCTGGTTTTGGCGCGCATTCGCCTGACGATTTGACAATGTGTCCCCGCGAGTCGTGCCGCCATATCGGTTGGCCGTTTCCCTGTTTGAGTACGGAGCGCCGCCTCGATGCTGGGGATTGTGTTGCCAAGTGTTGCCGGAGCGATTCGACACATTCGTGTTGCGGTTTATGTTCGCGTTGGTGTTCCTTACAAAATTATTGTTGTTGTTAATGTAGACGTTGTTGTTGCCGCCCCATCCGCAGTTCCAGCCCCAGCCACCACCCCACGCTGCGCCCATCGCCACTCCAATGCCAAATGAGATCGCCATCCCGGCCGCGTAGTAGCCCGGAGGAGGATAAGTAACGGGGGGATATGGATAGACGGGTGCTCCGTACACGACGGTTGGATTGTAGCTCGGAACGTACACAACTTCCGGACTAGCTTGCTGAACGACGATAACCTGCTTGTTCTCGACTACCTTGGTTTCGACCTTCTGCTGTTCGGTGGACTTAAGGTTTCCCTTGTCTTGTGCTTTTTTCCGCATGCGCTGAACGGCATCCATGACATCATTCTGCTGCGCAAGAAAAGCATTTCCGAGGTCGGTAGTCCACTTGATATTGTCTGCGAGGTATTTCGCGACATCAGGAAGTGGGGCCAGCGCCTGGATGCTGGCGTCCCAGTCCTGTTTTTTGACGGCGTCGGTCAAAGCCTTGTCCTTCAGATTCTTGTTTTTCTCCAGCCACTGCTGGAGTTGAACAACCTCGAGCGGATAAGTGGAAGCGACTAAGACTTGGCTTAGCAATGGATCAGGGTAGAGAGCAATGGGAGCCACTAACGAGTCAAGTTGGTCAGCGGGAATCTTTGCAGCCGCCTCTTGATCCTGCCCGAACAGCAATTTCGGCGTCACAAGCGACAGGTCACCTGGCGTAAGTGCTACGGCGCACGCAAACGCGATGATCTTCCGAAGCATTCCGATCAATCGTTGTGAGACTTGGAATCGCATAAGGCCTCCACGAATGGGGATTCCCCATTGGATCTTGGGAAGACCGATATACAGAGTTGTCGTGTGTGAGGATGGCGCTTCGCAGATGCGCAAGTGATTCCGCAGGTCCGATGCCTAAGGTCTGTCCACGACTGTCCAGAACTAGAACACGCGTCCGTGTGCTTCGAAGCTGTTGCCATCGATCCCGACAATCATGGCGTGTCACCGGCAAAGTCGCGACTGACAAAACTGACAGAAGTACGGGTCATCTATCGCGGAAAAAACAAGAGACGATGACTACCCGCGTCAGCATCGAGCAGAGGACCCCTAGCGTATAGTCCGCCCGCACGATCTGGTTAACTGGAAAGGCCCGCCCTGCTCCCCGCAGAAATTGAGGGCGACTTCAGTCTCAGGGCCGATGAAGGTCACCAGTGTGACGTCTGAGGTGCCGCTCGGACCAGACACCAAGCCGTTGCTGGCAGAGCTGACCGTTCCGGAGATACTGTTGCCGCCCGGGTTGGAGACGAGTCCAATGAAAGAACTCCCACCGCAACTCCGGACAATGATGCAAGCCCCGCACAGAACCAAAGTCCGGAGGTACAGGGTCGCCCTCATCCACTTCCACCATGGCAGGTTGCTCGCGCTCCCGTCTCTTGGAGACTGCAACTCATGACAGGCAGCCCAGCACGCTTCTGGCCTGCTGCGCAGGCATGCGATTGGCACCCGGATGTCGAGATCCCCCCTTCGCTTGTAGAAAAGAAGGCTATCAGTGTTGACAGTGGGAAGATCCGGAATGGAGCGATCTAATCAAACTCGGCGCAAAACGTGCGCCGGGGGAGCTGCATATGCAAAAAGAGTGGGCCGGTCTCTGCACGGGTGTCTTCCTGTTAGTGTCGGTGGTGACTTCAGCGCAGGTCGGAGAACAGTTTCGTACTCTTGTGATCAATGACAAGTCTGGCAAGGTGGCTGTTTTGCAGATGGGAGACAAGACGTACATTGATCTAAAACGTCTCGTCCAGATCGCCGATGGGTCCATTTCCTATGAAGGCAATCGAATCATATTGGACGTGTCTTGCGAATCTGCGCTGGCGCCGGCGAGCACACCGGAAACTGATCAGGCGTCAAGTACGCTCCTAAGCCGTGAGTTTATGAAGGCGGCAATTGAAGAAATCTCCTTAATGAGGGAGTGGGCAAGCACGCTGGCGAATGCCATTCAGAATGGCTACCCCATTTCCGAGAGTTCAGTCGCCGATTACCGGGCTCAGGCCCAGAGTGGACTTGCGATGGCGTCGACATCAGTCTCCACCGACGCGGATCACTCCGGGCTTCAGCTGCTAAATAGCGAGTTCGAGCACGTGCAGGCGTGGAGTAACAAGCTGATGGAGGCACGCAAGTCGATGGACACTGCTAAGTACGCAATCTCCCCAGACACGCTGCGGAATGACCCGGTGTCCCAAAAAATCGTTTCGTGTGGGCGTTTTCTGGCACAGATGTTGGTTAGTGGGCATTTTCAGGATGATCCTTCATGTCACTGAATTTGGGGGAGGCCTGCGCCTTTTGGGGAGCACGCAACCTCACATGGAACTTCTCTTGCGCGGCCACAATTCTCGGAGACTGTCATATCTGCCAGTCCCAAGAACGTGAAGCCGATGTTTAGGATGCAGGTGGACTGTAGTGAGGCATTCGATTCACGGAGAAGCCCATGCCCATGTTGGCTTCTGGATTCCACAGTGGTTGTTTTCAAAAGTCGGGAGTATGCCCCAGGGTGGCCTTTGAGGGAAGATGCGTTCTCCACGGCTGCGACAGGGCGGTTTCCGTTTCGGAAGCACTCCCGTTCCCATTCCGAAGTGCACAGTACATCTACCTCACGATCAGCTGGTGCGATATTCAGCCCGCATAAGTCGGGACCGATAGTACTGCGGAGGAACTTCTATGACATCCACGACATCCACAACGAGCAAGAAGGCTTCCATTACCTACATTGAGACAAAAGAGCAGAGACGGCTGAATGACGCGCGCGAATCCGGCATTCCGTGGAAGAAATGGGGACCCTATTTGAGTGAACGCCAATGGGGTACAGTCCGCGAGGATTACAGCGACGATGGAAACGCTTGGAATTACTTTAGCCATGATCAATCGCGCTCTCGTGCGTACCACTGGGGCGAAGACGGGATCGCTGGTATATCCGATGATAAGCAACAGTTGTGTTTTGCCGTCGCACTGTGGAATGGGAGGGATCCCATTCTTAAAGAACGCCTGTTCGGACTTACCAACAGTGAAGGGAACCATGGCGAGGATGTAAAGGAGTACTACTTCTATCTCGACAGCACGCCAACCCACTCGTACATGAAGTATCTGTACAAGTACCCGCAGATGGAGTTCCCTTATCGCGATCTGGTGGAAACCAATCGCCGGCGATCCCGGGAAGAATTTGAATACGAACTTCTAGACACTGGTGTTTTCGATGCCGACCGGTACTTCGACGTGTTCGTGGAATACGCGAAGGCGGAACCAGAGGACGTGCTGATCCGCATTGCCGTTCATAATCGCGGTCCAGAGCCGGCCACCCTACACTTGCTGCCGACGTTATGGTTCCGAAATACATGGTCTTGGGGAGAGAACGACATCAAGCCATCGGTCCGCGCGCAGGACGGCACCATTGTCGCGTCCCACCAGAAGTTGGGCGATCGTGTGCTTTTCTGCGAGGGCACACCTGAACTTCTGTTTACAGAAAATGATTCCAATGCGGCGCGTTTGTGGGGACAGCCAAATCCCTCACCCCACGTCAAAGACGCATTCCATGAGTACGTGACCGCCGGGAAGCGGGAAGCAGTGAACCCAGCACAAACGGGGACAAAGGCGGCCGCCCACTACATTCTCGAGGTGCCCGCGGGCGGCAGCCAGGTGGTGAGATTGCGGCTCAGCAAGCCCTCCGCCGCCGATCCTTTCGCCACCTTCGACGGGGCATTTTCTGATCGCCTTGCGGATGCGAACGAGTTCTACGATCGAATCACCCCGTCGACATTGAATGAGGATGAGCGTCGCGTGCATCGTCAGGCGTTAGCTGGAATGTTGTGGAGCAAACAGTACTATTTCTTTGATCTGGATAAGTGGTTGGCTGAACACCATGCTCACCCTCTTACGGGAGCCAACCCTCGAACTGCCAGGAATACTGAGTGGTTTCACATGCTCAACAGCGACGTTATCTCGATGCCGGACAAATGGGAGTATCCGTGGTATGCCGCATGGGACCTCGCGTTTCACACCATAGCACTCTCGTTGGTGGACTTCGATTTCGCAAAGGATCAACTCCTGCTTATGTTGCGAAATCTCTACGCGCATCCTAACGGGCAAATCCCCGCATACGAGTGGAATTTTAGTGATGTCAATCCCCCGGTCCACGCCTGGGCGACGTTGTTCTTATTCAACATCGAAAAGGAATTGGGGCGGTCGGATCTGCGATTCCTCGAGCGATCTTTCCAAGGTCTGATGCAGAACTTCAATTGGTGGGTAAACCGGAAAGATCCAGCAGGGAAGAACGTGTTCGCAGGGGGGTTTCTGGGTCTGGATAACATCGGCGTCTTTGATCGCAGCGCTCAGCTTCCGACCGGAGGATATTTGGATCAGGCAGACGGTACGGCCTGGATGGCGTTCTATTGCCAGAACATGCTGGAGATCGCGCTTATTTTAACCGAGTACGACCAGATCTACGAAGACATTGCCTTCCGTTTCCTAGAGCATTTTATCTGGATCACGTATGCGATGGATCGCATCGGCGACAACCGGGATGAAATGTGGGACAGCGTGGACGGATTCTTCTATGACCTGCTCCATTTTCCGAATGGCGACGCCATCCGCCTGCACGTGCGCTCGATGGTGGGACTGCTACCGTTGTGTGCGTCGACTGTGCTGGAAGCAACCGGCATTGTGGCAAGAAGTCCTCGGTTGACAGAGCTTGTCGAAACCTTCCGGAAGAGGCATCCCGAATTGTTGAAGCATATTGCTCCGGCTGACGGCTCCTTCAAGGGTTATGCTGACCGGCGACTCATGTCCGTCTGCAACAAAGAGAAGATCGAGAGGATTTTGGCGTACCTCCTCGACGAGAATGAGTTCTTCAGTCCCTACGGCGTACGCTCCCTATCCAAATACCATCTGGAGCATCCCTTCGTATTCAATCTGAGCGGGCAGGAATTCAAGGTCCAGTACCTCCCGGCAGAATCAAATACTGGAATGTTCGGTGGCAATTCCAACTGGCGGGGACCCATCTGGATGCCGGTGAATGGTTTGATCATCCGGGGTTTGTTGAATCTGTATCAATTCTATGGCGACGACTTTAAAGTCGAATGTCCTACGGGCTCGGGGAAGTACATGACCTTGTTTGAAGTCGCAAAAGAGCTCAGCCGCAGGTTGTCGAGCATGTTTCTGCGTGACGCCAATGGCAACCGTCCGGTGTACGGAGGGACCAAGAAGTTCCAGGAGGATCCGCACTGGAAGGACTACATCCTGTTCTACGAGTATTTCCACGGAGATAACGGTGCCGGGCTCGGAGCCAGCCATCAGACCGGGTGGACCGGGATTATCGCTCGTGTCCTTGATCTCTTCGCCCGCGGGACCGCGGAAGAATTCCTCCAAATCTCCAAGAGCGATTTGGTAGCTCACATGACTCGGGAGCAGGTGGCTGGATAAGGATGGGTCGAGTTGTCGTTCGACAATGGTGAAAGGGACCGGAATGGAGCCCAATACTGTTCGCGCGAGAGACTGGGGCGGATGGTTTCGTTCGACCCTCCCGATCCTGCAATGGTTGCCGCATTATCAAGCAGGCTGGATTCGCTCTGACCTTGTGGCCGGATTAACTCTCGCCGCATATGCGATTCCGGTGTCCGTGGCCTACGCATCACTAGCCGGCCTGCCCCCGCAGGCCGGTTTGTATTGTTACCTGCTCGGTGGGATTGCCTATGCCATATTTGGCACTTCGCGCCAACTCGCGATCGGACCCACATCGGCGATCTCGATTCTCATTGGTTCCTCCTTAGGCCTGATGTCTACCGGCGACACGCTGCGTCAAGTGCATTTAGCGATGGCTGTGGCCGTGTTGGCGGGCTTTATAGGCATTTTTGCCTGGGCACTACGGCTGGGCAGCGTCAGCAACTTTGTATCGGAAACAATCCTGAGCGGATTCAAGGTGGGCGCGGGCTTGTACATCGCTTCTACCCAACTGCCCAAGTTGTTCGGTGTACACAGCGGCGGCAGTAACTTCTTCACGCGAATTGGAGAGGTGTGCAAACACCTGGGAGAGACGAATCCCTATACATTGGCAATCGGGCTGGGGGCCCTGGCTCTCCTGGTTCTTGGCGAGCGGTTCCTGCCCCGCCGTCCGATCGCGTTGTTCGTGGTGGCAATCTCGATTGCTGTGATGTCTTACTTTCCGCTTGTTGCCAAGGGAGTGAAAGTTGTTGGTGCCATCCCGGAGGGAGTGCCACACTTCGGCTGGCCAGTGGTGCAATGGAGTGAAGTGGACTATCTGCTGGCGGTCGCGCTCGCTTGTTTTCTGCTGTCCTATGTAGAAAGCATCTCGGTGGTCCGAACTTTCTCACGAACTCATCAGTATCCCATCAATGCGGATCAGGAGTTGCTGGCTTTAGGAGCGGCAAATCTGGTGGCCGGAATGGGCCAAGGCTATCCACTCGCCGGAGGTATGTCTCAGTCTGCAGTGAACGAAAAAGGAGGCGCACAAACGCCAGTCGCGCTAATCCTTGCTTCAGGAGCTATTGGGTTGGTGCTCTTGTTTTTGACGGGGATGTTGAGCAACCTGCCGGACGCTGTTCTGGCCGCGGTCGTCCTGATGGCGGTAGGTGGGTTAATCCAGCCCAGCGAACTCAGACATCTGTACCAGGTGAGCAAGATGGAGTTTCGAGTGGCGATGGTCGCCACTGTGGGTGTACTGGCTTTCGGAATATTGAAGGGCGTATTGCTCGCGGCGATTTTCTCTATCCTTCTTCTCCTTAAACGGGCTTCCCACCCGAGGATGGCTTTGCTCGGTCGCATGCCAGGCATGGATCGTTTTGCGGATTGCTCACGCTATCCCGAGGTTGAACTGCTCCACGGTGTACTGGTGCTGCGTATCGAGGCAGGATTGTTCTATTTCAATGCCGAGAATGTAAAGAAGGAAATCCTGCAGCGCATTCGCGAACAGACTGCAACTGACCTAGTGGTCATTGATCTGTCTACCTCGGCTAACATTGATCTCGCCGGAGTACGAATGCTCGGCGAATTGTATGAAGAGGCCCTGCAAACGGGCGCGTCGCTCGCGCTGGCAGAGGTGCACGGGGAAGTGAGAGACCTGCTGCAGGCGGAAGGGCTGTCGTCGAAGATTCCCGGTATCGTGCAACGGACAAGAATTGCGACATTTGTCGGGCAGAGAATGCAAAGCATACCCACAGCGAGTTAGGAAGCGTCCGAAGAACTCATAGAGCAAGAAAAAACGGGCTTTTCCTGTCACGCCAGATGCTGCAGGACTTCTCATCTATTCCGCCGAAATGCACAAAGGGGAACTCATTCCGAAGTCTGCTTACCTGGCTGGCGCTGTCATGCCGCCTGAGACCCTCAAGCAGGCAAACCTGAGAGTTCATTTGGTTCGAACTCTCGTCGCCGAAGAGTCTATTACATGGGAACAGCTGCGAAAGCCGGTCCACTGTTTGATAGCGCATGGCCCGAAGACGAAGGCCATCGTGATTGCAGCAGCAGAGAACAAAACCTTCACGTCGAAAGCGTGCCTCAACACAAGTCATATCTTGATGCAAAAACGAAAGCATTTCGACTTATGGCAAATGCGGCTTAAAGCGGATTCACTGAAGCTGCCTTTGATCTGATGCAGGCGGAGCGATGCTTTGCCACGAGAACTAGTTAGGTCTGCCGAGCCATGAGTACTGCCATCCCACGGAGACGTTATTAAAGTTGCCGCCGTACCGTATGTAGGCTCCACGGTTGTAACTGAATTTCAGAGACTGGTGCTTGTTGACTGGCACAGAGACTGTTCCGCCAATTCTCGAGTTCTGTTGCAGGGAATTGGGGTTCTCGACGTCGTTGATGGTTGTACGGCCGCCCACCCAGAAGTTTCCGTCGAGTGAGGCCCAGAGCCTGGGTTTGACGTCATAGCTAAGATGTCCTTCAAACGCAAATATGGAGTTTTGCTTCAGCGTGTTGGTGCCAGGCGAGAATTGGTTCCGTGAAAAAAAATCGTGGTTTGTCGTGTAGAACCATACGCCGCTGTAAGCATCGAGGACCCAGTATCCCCACCGTCGGGAAAGACCGAATTCAGGTTTGAATCCCCATCTGTTCGCGCCATAATTAATGAGTTTTGTCGGGTCGTATTGGCCGGTTGGAGTGACGACCCTCAGACTGACGCCCATAATTGTTTTCTGACGCCATTTCCGAAAATCAGCCACGTTCATCGCCGGACCGCCCATGACGTTCACCGAGAAGCGAAATACCGCATCGAAAAGGCCTGATCGGTATGCTTTTGTTTCCTGATCCAGCACATTTCCGCGGAGGTTCCCGACGCCATAGGGCAAGGATGCCGTGACGTTGGCACTGCGGCCGAAGAAGTTCAGCGAGTGATAATAGCTGAATACAGGAATACTGACTCGGGCAGTCGCGCCCGTTATGGGTACCGCATTATCGAAGACCAGGTCGCCGTCCAGGAAGGAATACGCAAAGACTGCGGCATTCGAGTGGACTGGAGTAATAATGTAGGCGCGCGGGGCAAGATCCTGGGCAGAGGCAACTAGCGCGGTGATTGAGAGAACAAGAAATGAGCCACACTTGCAGAGTTTCGACAGAAATGACCGGCTTGCATATTCCCGAGCCAAACAATCCTCGTCTACGTTCGTTTTATGATGACCGCGGTCAAATCATCTTGCTGTTTGGTGCCATTTGAAAAGGTAACCACGGCTTGATAAAGCTTCGCGATGATTTCCTCGGGGGCATCATCTCGAAATTTCCTTATCACGTCTTCCATTCGCCGTATCCCGAATTGCTCTCCCGCGTCGTTTTCCCACTCGAAGAATCCGTCGGTTGCGAGCAGTACCAGATCACCGGAGTGAAGCTGTAAGCGACTCGGCGGATCCGATTGGAATGAGGGCAAGATACCGAGCGGCAATGCGTGCGCATTCATCTCCGTAAAATGATCCGAAGAACTGGAATAGACAAACAGCGGACCGTGACCGGCCGACAAAAGCTCAACCTCCTCAGAGCGGGGCCGGCAAACGGCAGCAACGAAAGTGGCGAAGCGCCCGGTCGAAAGATCGGCTCCAAGTGCCTGGTTGAGGCGTTCAAAAGCGGTCGTAAGCGTATGGCTCACTGTGAAGTGAGCGCGGGAATACGCGCGGCAGACGGCAGCGAGTAATGCGGGACCGATGCCGTGACCCGTAACGTCCGCGAGACTCACGACTACTTCTCCGTTGGGAAGGCTCTTCCAATCAAAGTAGTCGCCTCCGGTTTCATCTGCCGGCTGATTCCAACCCGCAATTTCAAATCCTGGAATCTGAGGAGATTTTTGCGGAAGGAGGGATTGCTGGATCGAGCGCGCAATCTCCAGATCGTGCTGTACGGCGTCGAGCTTCCGCCTGGTCTCCGCTTCTCGAAGCGCGGCCTGTAGGTGTTTACGGATCTCTCGCGTGATTGCGGCGGCGACGAGGCCGGCTGCCGCCAAAGTAATCGCGTTTAGATCAACTGCTGTTTGGGCTAGTGTTGCTGGAGCGCCGATCTGCGGAGGTCTCCACCCCAGATACAGCGCTGCCAGCAAGTAGCTCGTGGAGGCCACACAACCGGACAAAATGCTGATCCAGGGCTTAAGGCGCAGGATGGAGAGAATAATAAAGATAGCGAAGACCAGAAGCAGCGGAGTCGCCAAGGGTCGGTAAATCACATCAATTTGCGAACTCGGGAGGAACGCGATGGCCCATGCGGGAACCGAAGCCTCCAATATCGTGCTGAAAATCCACAAAGGGGGAGCAAGCCTTGCCTGGCTTTTCAAAGCCTGCCCCACCTTGCGCAGCATCCAGTATTCTGAGGTCGTCACGGCCAACATTAGAAACAAGGCGCCCCATACGCGTGGGTCGTCAGTTGTGGCGGTGTGGATTACGAATACACGAACGACTAGAACAACGAAAAGCAAGCCAAGGAACGCAAATACACCGAAGATTCGGAGGCGTTCGCTCTGCAGTTCGGCGGTGTGAAATGCAACTGAATTGATGTTTGTATCTGCCATGTCAGTTCTGCTGCAGGTGAGTGATGAGAACCACGACCGATCGCGCTTCAACAGGGTAGATATTTCCCGTGACAGGCGTCGCCGCTTGCCAATCCACAATGTCATTCGGAGATTCCAGTGCAGTATCGATCCAGCGTCGCCAGGCTGCTCCGGTTTCGAGTGCCGGCAATTCGAACTGAAGCGGTTCCCAGTAGCCGTTCAATATAAAGTGGATGGCAATACCCTCCTTTTTGATCTCTGCTCCAAAGGCCAGGCTATGCGACCAGTCACCCCAGTCTGGTTGCAATGGCTTTACCCCATGCCAGGCCTTGCGCGCGTCGCGAATCAACTGGTCGAGGCTCTTCCGTTCGCGTTGGGCATCTTCATTTCGTAAGACACGGCGTGCGAGTAGCAATTTTACGAAGCGATGGACGTCCGCATGCTTCTCTATCAAAGTCCAGTCGAACCAGTTCGATTCATCATCGCGGCAATAGTTATTGTTGTTGCCGTTCTGGGAGTGGCGAACTTCATCGCCCATGAGAATCATCGGCATGCCGAGAGAAAGAAGGGTCACGGTCAAGAGGTTCTTGACTTGCCGGTTGCGTAGTCTTTCGACGGCCGGATCATCGGCCGGTCCCTCGACTCCGCAATTCCAGCTACGGTTGTCGTTGGCTCCATCTTGGTTGTTGTCGTTATTCGATTGGTTGTGTTTGTCGTTGTAGGACACAAGGTCGTTGAGCGTGAAGCCGTCGTGACAGGTCACGAAATTTACGCTTTGTTCGGCTTCGCGTTGCTTGTGTCCATAGATTTCGGGACTTCCCAGAAGGCGATCGGCGATTCGAGAAACGGTTCCACATTCGCCCCGGAAGAAGCTGCGGAAATCGTCCCGAAACCGGCCATTCCATTCCATCCAGCTGTCGCCGATGAAACTACCGACCTGGTAAAGGCCGGCTGCATCCCAGGCTTCTGCAATAAGCTTGGTTCCGGCAAGGACGGGATCCGACTCGATATCCCAGAGCACCGGTGGACTGGCCATACAGTTTCCTGAGCTGTCACGCGACAGAATCGAGGCTAGGTCGAAGCGGAAACCATCAACGTGCATCTCGCTGACCCAGTAGCGAAGGCTGTCAACGATCATTCGCCGGACTACTGGATGATTCGCGTTGAGAGTGTTTCCACAGCCGCTGTAGTCTGCATATCTGGAACGATCTTCCTGAAGGATGTAATAGGCGGCGTTGTCCAAACCGCGAAAACTTAGAGTCGGACCGTCGTGCTTGCCTTCCGAAGTATGGTTAAATACGACGTCTAGAATTACTTCGATTCCGGCGCGGTGAAGTGCCTTTACCATATCGCGGAATTCGACAGTCGGTCCCTGTGGATCTTGCCGGGAACTGTAAGCGCGGTGCGGCGAGAAAAACGAGACAGGCTGATAACCCCAGTAATTCACGACCCCTGGGGGACAGTCTGTGGCATCGAATTGAAAGATGGGTAGCAATTCCACAGCGGTCACACCAAGATCACGTAGATAAGCAATCTTCTCAATCAGTCCTGCATAGGTCCCGCGAAGTGTCTCAGAGATGCCGGAGTTCGGGTGTCGAGTAAATCCTCTTACGTGCATTTCGTACACGATGGTTCTGGCCGCAGAAGTACGGAGGGGCGTGTCTCCCTCCCAGTCGTAGCCGCCAGCATCGATGACCACGCTCTTCATCGCGACGGCCAGGTTTTCCCCCGGCATTCGAGCGGCCTCCCGGTTGTAATTCTTGGGGACAACCACACCCCGCCCGTATGGGTCCAGCAGCGCTTTTTCGGGATCAAATCTAAATCCATTGCTGCGGTCAAATGGTCCGTACGCTCGATAGGCGTAGATCTGCCCCGCGCGGACTTCAGGGACAAACACATGCCAATAGTGGTAGGTTCGGTTTGTGTATGGTTCGATCGGAATGATGCGTGAGGGACGCCCGTCGTCTTCTTGATCGAAGAAAAGCAATTCCAGACGCGTGGCGCTCCGCGAGAATACAGAGAAGTTCACTCCATTCGAATACGCCGTGGCACCTAGTGGTGCGCTGTGGCCAGCCAGAGAGATATGTTCCTGTCTCAACTGGGGCGCCGAAGCACCATCCGAAGTAGCTGCTTCGTTCGCGATTACACCTCGCATGGGCTTACCTCCATCTGGAGTGCAACTTACTGCGCGGCAATTTCAAGTGATCACACGTCTCACTACCCGAGTTGTTTTACTGCTTCCGCATCGACCGATACCGCCGGATCAGCGCACTTGTCGAGCTGTCATATTCGAGGGGCGCATCGTCCGTGCTTTCTAGCGTTGGCAAGATACGGCTGGCCAAAGCTTTTCCCAACTCGACTCCCCACTGGTCAAACGGGTTGATGTTCCAAATGACAGCTTGTGTATGAACGGAGTGCTCGTAGAGAGCTATCAGTTTTCCAAGGGTTTCAGGCGTCAAACGCTGAGCAAAGATGGTGTTGGAGGGGCGGTTGCCGTCAAACAGCCGGTGTGGGACGAGCCATTCCGGTGTGCCTTCTGCTTTGACCTGCTCAGCGGTCTTGCCGAAAGCCAGAGCGGCCGTTTGCGCGAACGCGTTGGCGACCAGCATGTCATGATGCCGCCCCATCGGATGAATGGGTTGCGCAAACAGAATGAAATCACAAGGAACCAGTCTTGTGCCCTGATGCAGCAGTTGAAAGAACGAGTGCTGCCCGTTGGTTCCGGCATCACCCCAGTAAACGGGGCTTGTTTGCTGAATCACCTCGGTTCCGATCATGGTCACACGCTTACCATTACTCTCCATGATGAGCTGCTGTAGGTATGCCGGGAGGTGCTCGAGGTATTGTTCGTAAGGCACGATCGCAAAGCTTTGGGCACCGAAGAGGTCGTTGTACCAGACGTTCAAAAGACCCATCAGAACGGGCAAGTTGCGTTCGAACGGTGTGGCCAGGTAATGCGAGTCCATCTGGTGAAAGCCGTCTAGCATCTCGCGAAAATTCTTTCGTCCAATGGCAAGCATGGCAGACAACCCGACGGCGGAACAAAGCGAGTAACGTCCACCCACCCAATCCCAAAATTCGAAAATATTCCCAGTCTCAATTCCAAAACGAGCGACGGCAGCAACGTTGGCTGATACCGCGACAAAATGTTTTGCCACGGACTCCTCATCTGCGTTCAATCCGGCGACCAGCCATGCACGGGCTGTGCTGGCGTTGGTCATGGTTTCGACCGTGTTGAAGGTCTTGGAAGAGATGATGAAGAGGGTCTCGGCAGGATCGAGACCGCGAACCCCTTCGGCAAAGTCGGTGCCGTCCACATTGGCGATGAATCGGAATGTTAATGAGGGGTCCGCATATTGCTTCAAAGCCTGTGTGGCAAGCAATGGGCCGAGATGGGAGCCGCCGATGCCAATGTTCACGATGTTTCGTATCTGCTTGCCGGTATGTCCCTTCCACTCTCCGTTGCGCAAGCGATCGCAGAAATGGCCCATCCTCTCAAGCACAGCATGAACTTGTGGAACCACATTCTTTCCGTCAACGTAGATGGCAGTTCCCTTGGGAGCGCGGAGTGCCATATGCAAGGCCGGGCGTTCTTCAGTAATGTTGACTTTCTCACCTCTAAACATGGCGTCGATGCGGGACTGCAAACCGGATTCTTCTGCCAGTGCGACCAACAATTTGAGGGTCTGATAGGTGATCCTGTTTTTTGAGTAATCCAGATACAGCCCTGCCCCTTCGGCGGTCATCCTCTCTGCGCGGAGTGGGTCATTCGCAAAGAGATCGCGCAGATGAAGCTGTTTGATCTTTTTGTAGTGAATCTGGAGCCCCTTCCATGCTGTGCGCTTCTGAAAGGGTTTGATATTCCATGCGCTTGCTGCCATAGCGAGTACCTCTCAATGCTACCTTTCTCGAATCCCGGTCTTGACTCAGTCGATCGGACAAGGGCTGACGCCCCAAATCTCGCTTGCGTATTCGCCAATAGTTCGATCGCTGGAAAACTTTCCAGAACTGGTGACGTTCAAAATTGCCTTGCGGGTCCAGGCATCGGGATCGAGGTACAGATCTTCAACCCGTTGGTTTGCTTCGAGGTATGACTTCAGGTCGGCGAGGTGCATGTAGTGATCGCCATCGAAAAGCATCCTGCGTAACGGCTCAAATACTCCGTGTTCGTGGGGACTGAAATGATCAGAGAAAATCAAGTCCAGCGCCGCGCGCGTTTCCGGTTCGTTCTCATAGTGCCAACGGGGACTGTACCAGCCGCGGCTATTGGCGACCTCTTCCGCCGAGAGGCCAAACAGGAACAAGTTCTCCTCCCCCGCTTCCTCAGCCATTTCGATGGTGGCTCCATCGCGAGTGCCCACGGTCAGCGCGCCGTTCATCATGAATTTCATGTTGCTGGTGCCGCTGGCTTCATATCCGGCGGTTGAGATCTGGTTGGAGACGTCGCTTGCCGGGATCAAGTGCTCTGCGAGGGAAACGGAATAATCAGGCAGGAAGAGAACCTGCAGGCGCCCGCGGATATTCGGGTCGTTATCCAGAGTCTCTGCCAAGTTGTTAATGAACTTGATGATTACTTTCGCAAGCTGATAGGCGGGAGCGGCCTTCCCGGCGAACAAAAATGTTCTCGGGACCATCTTCATCTCAGGATTGTTTCGTAAGCGGTTGTAGAGGACTACGATGCGAAGCGCATTCAGGAATTGCCTCTTATATTCGTGGATCCGCTTTACCTGCGAATCGATCATGGTCTCAGGGTTGATAACCGTCCCAGATGTGACTTTCAGCCAATCGGCGAAGTGGCTTTTAGCCTCCCGCTTGGCATTGCGGAAGGCCTCACAAAAGCCGGCATCATCAACTAGAGGCTTGAGATGTTGCAATTGGTTCAAGTCGGTAATCCATGCATCGCCAATAGCCCGGGTGATCGTCCTGGCGAGCGCGGGGTTCGCCTGTAGCAACCAGCGTCTCGGGGTGACTCCGTTTGTCTTGTTGTTGAAGCGTTCTGGAAACAGGTCGGCCAAGTCTCTGACTGTGTTGGTGCGCAGGAGCTTTGAGTGAAGCGAGGCTACTCCGTTGGTGCTGTGAGACCCCGCAATTGCCAGATTGCTCATTCGGATATGCTGGCGAGGGCCTTCTTCCACAAGGCTGACGCGAGCCAGGCGTCCGTCATCGCCGGGGAAACGGGTGCGAACCGAATCGAGCAGGCGCTGATTAATCTCGAGGACGATTTCAAGATGGCGCGGCAGCAACATCTCGAACCACGCCACAGGCCATTTCTCAAGCGCCTCCGGCAAAAGCGTGTGGTTGGTATATGCCAGAGTTTTCTGAGTGACATCCCAGGCCGCATCCCATCCGAGATGAGCTTCGTCGAGAAGGATCCGCATCAACTCGGGAACTGCCAAGGCAGGATGGGTGTCGTTCATCTGTAGGGCGACCTTCGCAGGAAACGTATCCCAATCAGCGCTGCTGAGCTGAAAACGCCTGACGATGTCCGCTAGGGAAGCGGCAATCAGAAAATACTCTTGCAGGAAGCGCAGTGCTCGGCCCGCACTTGTGGAGTCATCCGGGTAGAGGACACGCGTTATGGTCTCTGTCGAAAGGCTGTCAGCCAGCGCTGCAATAAAATCTCCACTACTGAATTGTTCGAAGTCGAAATAATCTGGTGCGGCGGCTGCCCAGAGGCGCAGGGTATTGATGTTGTTTGCACCGTATCCAACCACGGGACGATCAAAGGGAATTGCAGTGATGCTGAATGGCTTGCCCGCGATTACGCGCAAGGTGCCGCCATGGATTTCGAATGAGCAGTTTACTTTGACCTCAACCGCTTCCTGTGGTCGTGCAACCTCCCATGGGTCAGCGCGTCGCAGCCAGTTGTCAGGGTTTTCCTGTTGCCATCCGTGCTGCACGGATTGGTGAAAAATCCCGTATTCGTAGCGCAATCCGTAGCCCATCGCGGGAAGGTGCAAGGTGGCCATTGAATCCAGAAAACACGCAGCGAGTCGTCCGAGTCCGCCGTTTCCCAGGCCCGCGTCCGGCTCTTGATCGATTAGCTGGGGCCAATTGATGCTCTTCTGGCGAATGAATTGCCTGACCATTGGGTCAAGCATGAGATTCATGACGTTGTTGGAAAGAGAACGCCCCAGAAGAAATTCCATGGAAAGGTAGTAAATCCTTTTCGGGTTGCGCTGCTCGTACATCTGTTCTGTGCGTATCCATCGTTGGGAGAGAACGTCGCGCACAGCATGAGCGAAAGCCTCGAACTGCATGCGAACGTCGGCAGCCTTTGAAGCCAGAACATTGTCAAAGACAAGATGGCGCTCATAAAGTGCGTCGTTCTCTCCGGAGAACTGAACGGTTCCACAGCCATAGCGCTGGATAAGAGCGGCAACTTTGTCCGAAATGTCTGAGATCGGAACTACAGACGCTGTCTTTGTCGCGGAGACACCTGGAGGTTGCAACTGTGATGTACTCATCTTCTCTTCCTTGCACCGACGCTTGTCGTTCCGAATATTGGCTTCATGATCTGTGCGTTTCTGGTTGGAAGCGGTGCTCCCGGGAGATTACGAGAACCAAAAAGCCAGCGGCGATCATTACACTGGCGTGAATGAGCAACAGCAGACCGGGTGCGGGTGATGACGATCCCAGACGGGACCAACATCTCGATCAATGTGACTGCCCCGAATAGCCCTACGACCTGATCGATGGCCACCGTAGACTCTCCATCCTCGACGTAATGTGGGCCATCCACACATACGGTGAGGTAAAGGATGATCCCTCACTCGATCCTTAAGACCCGAGTCAATCACAGGTTAGGGGCGGTTTAACCGGGGGCACTACTGACAGAAATGACAGTTCAGTCGAGTCGACGACCAGTTGGTCACTAAATGCAACCTTTTGCACCTGCGACATGGTGCCGTTCTAGTTCTGATCTGTAACCTTTCCCAGTTCCTGCCAGCGCTCCCGCCTGATAAATCGGACAATGGGGGGACGAAACCGAGAGTGTTGGCGAAATCAGGGGTCTTGGAACTGGGACTTAAACATTCCTTCAGGCAGTTCTTATTCACAGGCTTTCTTGGCGTTTCTATCCTTGCGAGTGTTATGTTTGGCCAAGATAACGAGCAGGACACTCTGGAAGTTCGAGCGATCCCCGAGTTTGGCCCTTCGGCTGAGACGCTCGAAAACGTGTACCTAACATCGAGTGGACTTCCGCCTTTATTTGAGCATCCGGATCGCATACTCAGTGCGTCTTCCGCGAGCATGATTTTGCCGTCTACTGCCACTCTCGAGACGCCGAAGCCAGGCGTCAAGTGGGGAGGGCTGCTTAAGGGATCCCTGACTTATCTGGCAACGATGCACGCATTTCGTATCGCTACCGAAAAAGGAACACGTGAGGGGCTACATAACAGCGTAGTAGGTGGCTATTTCAAAGCTCTGGGGGCAATGCATGGCTGGTCCGATGGGGACGGATACTATGAGAACTACCTGGGCCATCCGATTGAAGGTGCGGTTTCCGGCTACATCTGGATTCAGAACGACCGACGGTATCGCAATGTACAGTTTGGGGCCAGCCGTGAATACTGGATAAGCCGGTTGCGAGCATATGCCTTCGCCTGGGCGTTTAGCGAGCAATTCGAGATTGGGCCCATCAGTGAAGCCTCGATCGGACAAATCCAACGATACTGCTGCGCCTACGGGTTCGTGGACCATGTGATTACTCCCAATGGGGGCCTCGTCTGGATGCTAGCTGGGGACGCCATTGATCGTTACATCACAGTTCCCCTGGAGATGCGAACCAACAATACTTTCCTTCGCATACTTGCCCGTGGTGCTTTGAATCCGCCGCAGACATTTGCCAACGTCATGATGGGCGAGAAGCCATGGCGCAGAGAAAACCGAGACACGGTCACCGACTTCGACGGCTCGATGGATGTGCAACACTCCCAATCGCTGGTCCGAGCCGTAAGCCCTGGGGAAGACGAGTCAGGGTTCAAGCAGGTTCCAAAATTTGAACTTACCGGTGCCGTACCCAGCTTCATTCGCTTTGGCAACCTCAATTGCCTTGGAGGCGACGGAGTCGCCGCCTTTCGCGCAAGCGACTTTTGGCAGTGGACAGTACAGGTTGGTGGATGCACGCTGGGAAATTCGCTTGCGACAAACTGGAGCGGAGACTCTCTGACATTCACAGCGGGGCCTCAATGGATTCTGCATACCGCGGGGCGCTGGAGTCCGCATGCGTACTTCCGCGTGGGCGGACAGAAAATCACAGAGAAGCGCGAAGATCCCGTGATGAAGCAGCAGATTCTGGATGCGGGCGAAGAACTCATCAAGCATCAGGGCCTGTACACACAACACTGGGAGTCAACTGGATTTTCGCTTTCTGTGGGTGGCGGCCTGGACGTCGGAATCAATCGCGGCCTGGCTGTCAGAGTGGCAAACCTGGAGTATATGCGGTCCTGGCTTGGGCAACTGAATGGCACCGATTTCGATCACGGGGTCCGCTTCAGTACAGGTCTGGCATTGCGACTAGGTACGTGGTGATCAGGTAGTAGTGTATCGCGACGAGTGTTTATCACCGCGAAGACAACCACTGAATTCTTTCCAATGGGTCAGGAACGCGCCTTTAGGATTCGTAAGGCTCTCGAGCGTGTGTCAAGCGCCTTCTACTCCTGCCATCCACCTCCCAGAGCGTTGTAAAGCTGCACTAGCGCGAGGCGTTCACTCAGTTGAGCTTGAGATAGCCCGATCTGGGCATCGAAATACCGGCTGTCACTGTCGAGCACTTCAAGATAGCTGGTTACGCCGCCGCGGTAGCGGCTATCGGCCAATCGGGTCGCATCTCCGGCGGAATGAGTGAGCAACTCCTGCTGCTCGCGGAACTCACGATTCTTGCGGTATGCCACCAGGGAATCGGAAACTTCGCGAAACGCTTGCTGAATGGACTGTTGGTAAAGCAGCACAGCTTCCTGTTTTTGAGCTTCAGTCAGCCGGACACCGGAACGAATCTTTCCGGCGGTAAAAATTGGTTGCGTCAGCTGAGCGCCGAAGCTCCATAGGCCGGCTGGTCCGGTAAAAAGGTTGGTCAAGGCTGTGCTTTGATACCCTGCGAGGCCGGTTAGCGTGATCTGGGGAAAGTAGGCTGCCTTGGCCACCCCAATGCGGGCATTTGCGGCAACCAATGTCTGTTCTGTTGACTGAATATCCGGCCGCCTTTCAAGGATTGACGAAGGAAGCCCAGCGGGAACCTCCACCGGCACGACATTTTCGGTCAGCGATGCTCCACGGGTAATTGGTCCCGGATTTCTGCCCAACAGGATACTAAGCAGATTTTCTTGTTGCTCAATACGCCGCTCAAGATCGGGGATTGCCGCCGAAGCTGTATAAACCAGTTGCTCCGATTGGCGGACGTCCATCATCGACGTATTACCGCCGCGTTGCCGTATCTCGACCAAGCGCAAGGACTCCTTGCGAGAGTCCAAAGCGCGCTTCGAGATGCCCATTTCGGAATCGAGTTCCAACAATTGAAAGTAAGCCGTGGCGACGTTGCTGACCAGACTCGAAACTACTGCCTTCTGGCCCCACTCGGACGCCAGCAACTCGGCACGAGCGGCTTCCGTAGCGCGGCGGAATTTACCCCAGAAATCCAGTTCCCAGGCCATGCCCAGACTTACCTGCATGGGGCTGGTTTCAAAAGCAGGCGTAACGGGCGTCTTTGGGAGGCGGTTATTTATGGCGGACGCGCCTGCAGAAATCGTAGGGAATTGATCAGCGCGGGTAATGCCCAAAACGGCCTGAGCCTGAAGCACACGAGCGGCCGCGATACGAACATCGTAGTTTTGTGTCAGGGCCTCTCGAATGAGTGCCTGCAGCTGTGCATCCTGGAAGACCGTCCACCACTTTTCGTCGCCGAGAGATTGCGCCGTTGTAGGCCCGCCTGGGACAGAGCCACGAAACGTATCCGGCACTGGTGCCGCAGGACGTTTGTATTTTGGACCAAGCGTGCATCCGCACAGGAAAGAGAGAGAGATGATAGTGATACAGCAACGCCTTCGCATAAGACTAGTCCCCCGCTGAAGGCGCGATTGCAGGCACATGCGCCGGCCCGGCGCCTTTCTTGCGATGAGCAATCCGCTCGACGACATCGAAGCTGACAGGAATGAGGAAGATTGCGATTATAGAGGCGGCCAACATACCTCCAATCACTGCGGTTCCAAGAACTCGACGCGAGATGGCACCGGCACCCGATGCTGTCCACAGCGGCACGCATCCCAGGATGAAGGCAAAAGCGGTCATCAAAATCGGCCGCAATCGGAGTTTGGCTCCAACGAGTGCAGCCTCCTCGGCAGACTTGCCCTTGTCGTACTCCATCTTGGCGAACTCTACGATAAGAATGGCATTCTTCGCCGCCAGACCGATAAGCATGACCAGTCCAATCTGGGCATAGACGTCATTGTCCAGATTGCGCATCCACAAGAAGCTGAATGCACCTAACACTGCGATCGGTGTCCCTAACAAGACACTGAAAGGAAGAGACCAACTCTCATACTGAGCGGCGAGAATCAGAAAGACGAAGAGAAGAGACATGCCGAAGATGACCGCCGGCGAAACTCCCTCTGCGGCCTTTTTCTCTTGGTACGACATGCCCATGTAGTCATAGCCCATCTCCGGCGGCATGGTTTGAGCAAAGACCTCTTCCAATGCCTTCATGGCCTGGCCCGAACTGTAGCCCGGGGCTGCTCCACCATTAATCTGGGCACAACGGTAGAGGTTGTAACGGAGAGTGAATTCCGGACCAGTGCTAGGCTTGATGGAGGTCAGTGTGCTCAAGGGCACCGGCTGACCAGAGTCATTCGTGACATAGAACTGTCCCAGATTCTCAGCGCGGGTGCGAAAATCGCCCTCGGCTTGCACGTAAACCTGCCACTGACGCCCGAAGCGGTTGAAGTAATTCACCAGCAGCCCGCCCATGAATGTCTGGAGAGTTTTATAGACGTCCGAGAGCTGAACACCTTGAGCAATCACCTTTGGACGATCAACATCCACATAAACCTGTGGCACGGTAGGTAGTGCAGTGGTGTAAATGGATCCCAACTCAGGTCGCTTGCGCGCTGCCGCCAGGAACTTTGCCAGATTGTCACTAAGGAATTGCGGGTCTTTGCCGGCGCGATCTTCCAACATGAACGTAAAACCACCTGAGGTACCCACGCCGGGAATCGCCGGCGGCGGAAAAGAGAAGCCCAGGCCTTCGGTGAGTTTTGACAGCTCCCGGTTCAAGTGACCTTTGATTGCTTCGTATTGCTCTTCGGGAGTCTTTCTCTCGGCCCATTCTTTCAGGGTGATCCAGTAAAAAGAGCTGTATGTGTTCTGGGCTCCACTCAACATGCTAAATCCAAGCACAGAGGTCACGGAGTGAACGCCAGGCGTCTTCAAGATCATGTCTTCGATCTTGCGCGACACCTCATCATTTCTTTGGAGAGAAGCGGCATTCGGTAACTGCAGGCCCGCGAAAACATAACCTTGGTCTTCATCGGGCAGGAAACTGCGGGGCAAACGCGACCCAAACCATCCGGCCAGGATGGCGACGCCCAGTAGCAGGATCATGCTCATGCCCGCTCTGCGAATCAAGGTACCGCAGAGGCTGACATATCCGTCTGTCGTTCGACCGAAGACACGATTGAACCAGCGGAAGAATGCTCCCAACGGCCCGCGTGCTTCCTTGCGTGGGCGCAGCAACAACGCTGAGAGCGCAGGGCTCAATGAGAGCGCATTGAAGGCAGAAAAGATCACCGAGATGGCGATGGTAATCGCGAACTGTTGATAAAGGCGGCCCGTGATCCCGGGAATGAAGGCGGTCGGGACAAAGACTGCTGCCAGAATCAGGGCAATTGCGATAACCGGACCAGACACCTCCTCCATAGCTTTGAAGGCTGCGTCCTTCGGCGTCATGCCATGTTCGATGTGGTGTTCCACTGCTTCCACCACCACGATGGCATCATCGACCACCAATCCGATTGCGAGCACCAGTCCAAATAATGACAGGGTATTGATGGAGAAACCCATGAAAGGAAACACCACGAATGTCCCGACGAGCGAAACCGGTACTGCCAGCAGAGGGATCAACGTAGCGCGCCAGCCCTGCAGAAAAATGTATACGACGAGAATGACCAGAAGGATAGCTTCGAAGAGGGTGTGCTTGATTTCGTTCAACCCTTCCGTGACGGCCAGGGTTGTATCCAGTGCGACAGCATATTCCAGATCCTGGGGAAAGCGCTGCTTGGCTTCCTGCATGAGTTTGCGCACTCCGGCGGCAGCTTGTACAGCATTCGTTCCAGGGAGCTGATAGATGGCAACGACCGCAGCAGGTTTCCCGCTGTAGCGTCCCACCAGGTTGTAGGTTTGCGCCCCGAGTTCCAGCCGGGCAACGTCCTTGAGCCTCAAGATGGAGCCGTCAGAATTAGCGCGAATGACGATCTGACCGAAGTCCTCGGCAGTTGGCAGGCGCCCTTGGGCCTTGACCGCGTAGGTGAATTCCTGGCCTAACGGAACCGGTTCGCCGCCGATCTGTCCGGCGGGATTAACCGTATTCTGCGTCTGGATTGCTTTAACAATCTCTGGAACCGTAACGTTCATCTTCGCAAGCTTGTCCGGTCGCACCCAGCAGCGCATCGCGTACTGACCAGCCCCGAACACCGTCACGCTGGCGATACCCGGCACGCGTGTCAACTGGTCATTCAGATTAATATAGGCATAGTTCGCCAGGAAGACGTTGTCGTAAGTACCCTTTGGTGAGTAGAGGTCGACCAGCATCAAAGGCGCAGCCGTAGATTTCTGTACCGTTACGCCATAGTTGACGACATCGGCCGGCAACTGCGAATTGGCCTGGTTCGTGCGCATCTGGGCCAGAATCTGGTCGGTACTGGGATCCGTCTTTATATCGAAATTGACAGTCAGTGTGATCTGGCCGTTGTTGGCATTGTTGGAGTACATGTAGTTCATGTTATCGACGCCGCTCATCTGCTGTTCGATCGGAGTCGCAACGGACTGCTCTACAGTGACTGCGTCTGCGCCCGGATAGGTGGCCTTGACCTGGACCTCTGGAGGGGCGATGTTAGGAAATTGTGCAGTGGGCAGTCTTCGCATCGCGACGATGCCGATGAGTACCATGAGGATCGATATCACCATCGCGACAATAGGACGGCGGATGAAGAAACTCGACATAACTCACTCTCCTTGTGCCGCCGGCTTGAACTGCTTCGGTTGAACAGGTGCGCCTTCCTTGGCTTTCTGCATACCTTCGGCGATCACCTGCTCTCCCGCACGTAAACCGTCCGTAATGACCCACATTTGGCCGACGCGATCTCCTGTTTTCACAGGGCGCACACTTGCTTTGTTATCCGGGCCAACAACGACCACGCTGTAACTTCCCTGTGTTTCAACAACGGCCCGTTGAGGGACGAGCAAAGCATCTTTGGCAACACCCGTTATCGCCCGGATCCGGCCGAACATCCCAGGGCGAAGGACTGAGCCGGGATTATCGAATGCTCCCGCCAAGCGGATCGTTCCCGTTTTCACATCCACCTGTCGGTCCGCAAGAACCAGCCATCCTTTGCTGGGATAGACAGTTCCGTCAGACAAAATCAGCTCCAGGGTGCGTTTGCCTGTGGCGAGCTTTTTCCTCTCCGCTACCTCACCGATTCGGCTCGCAAACTTCAAGTATTCCTGTTCACTGATTGCAAAATAGGCTTTGATCGGTTGCACCTGTGACACTGTGGTCAGGACTGTGGTAGGCCCAACCAAGTCGCCAATCTGTGCTTTTGCCATTCCCGCTATGCCATCGATCAGGGATCGGACCTTGGTGAAGCCCAGGTTCAAAGTCGCCTGCGACACTTGAGCTTGGGCAGCCGCTACCTGGGCTTCTGCTGCTTGGTTCGCCTGAATGTCGTTGTCGAGTTGAGCCTGTGGAATTGCGCTCTCTTTTGCGAGAGGAGTGTCGCGTGCAACATCGAGCCTGGTCTTGCCAAGTTGTGCCTGTGCTTCAGCCAGTTGGCCTTGTGTCTGGGCCAATGCGGCTTCAAACGGACGTGTATCAATTTCGAATAGCACGTCTCCCTTGTGAACCATGAGGCCTTCCTGATAATTCTGCTTCAGCAAATAACCGGTGACCTGAGGCTGAATCTGCGCATTCACATATCCATCCAGAGTCGAAATGCACTCCGTAAAAAGAGGGACATCTTGTTGCGCTACGGGTACAACCTCGACTTCCGGGGGAGGTGCCTCGGCAGCCACTTTTTCCTTACTGCACCCGGATAGAATCACCACAAGCAGCAAGGCCATGCCGAGCGAAATCAGACTGTACCGTCCAACGCTGACTCGGCCTTCTGCTCTGGGAACAAATCCACGCTGGAACAATTCATGTTCACGTCGCATAGGAATACTCCTGGGACAAACCAACGTACTGCAACCGGCTGGTGACGACACTCGGTCGAGCGCAGCAATTACGTGCCGGACGATTTGTCAGGCGTGCACACACGGTCGAGCCGGATATTGACCGACCAAAGAGTAGAAGGGCCAACCTCGACCATAAACTGGCAGAAGTACCAGTGGAATGGAACGTCGGCAGGCGATTTGAGGTGTGGGCGGCCACTGCAGCGTGGCCCTCCTTACCTCTTTTCCAAATAAAAGTCGTTGTCGGGTTCTGCTTTGCTAGTAGGCACCCGTATAGCAGACTTGGGTGAACTCGCGACCGGAGCACACGTACCATGCTTTTTGGAGCATTCTGCCTGCACGCTTGGACAGAATAGAGACTCACTTCTTGCCCAAACTGCCGGGTGAGACGCAGAACGTTGCGTCGCAAAGCTCGACGTTCCGAAGCGAAAACTGTCGCCATGATGAGTAATAACCCAAACAATTATTGTGTTTACACTTGCGTTTCAAAGGCTCCTAGCTAGGCACAATTGCTATGACTCTTTCATGCGCTGCGAGGGGACATGTGCTGCCTGATCTGGTAATTGTGTTTGCATGGCGTTGCTGGACACAGTCGACTGCAATGCCCGTCAGGCGCAGGCGGAAGGAAACAGCACGACGGGTGCGCACATTCCACCTCGTGTCGTGCTGGCTGACGACCAGGAAGAGATACTTGGTACCATTGCCAGGATTCTCGAGGGGGAATTTCAAATCGTGGGTATGGCTGAGAACGGTGCGCAGGTTCTCGAGTTGGTCGTCAAGCAGTCTCCGGACGTTCTGCTGCTTGACATATTTATGCCAATCTTGAACGGATTCGAGACTGTGGCGTCGTTAAAAGCCTCTGGCTGTCCCGCCAAGATTCTCTTTGTTACCGTTCAGGACGACCCGGATTTTGTCGAATGCGCCATTTCTGTCGGCGCTCTCGGCTATGTGCTGAAATCTCATCTCGCCACAGATCTGATACCCGCAATCCGAAGCGTTTTGGAAGGCCGTCGCTATATCTCTTCTTCGATCAATTCCTATTGAACTTGCCTTTTGTCGCCGGTCGCGAGCGGTGCTCGGTTCTTGGGTCGAGCAAGGCGCCCCGGCATTGGCCTCGCAGAAACCTAAGCGAACGACTGGTGGATATCTGGCATCACTAACAGTTATAGTGTCGTGCTGATTTCAATACAGTTGATTGCAGCAGTCCGAAAAACAACAGGTTGTGACGCCTCTTTGTGGGCTGGCAACCTGAAATCGGCGTGATGCAATGAGCACCGACAATCGTCACCGAGCTCGCCTGCTGATTGCAGATGACCACACCCTTTTGGCAGAAGCCTGCAAGAATCTGCTTGAACCTGAGTTTCAAGTGATCGGGGTTGTCGGCAATGGACGAGATCTTTTGCGGATGGCGGAGTCTCTCAAGCCGGACCTGGTAGTCCTGGACATTGCGATGCCGCAATTGAACGGGCTGGATGCATGTGAGCAGCTTAAGCGACTGCAGCCCTCCTGCAAATTGGTGTTCATGACCATGAACATGGAACCTGACGTGGCTGCCGAGGCATTTCGTCGAGGCGCCTCCGGCTATGTCGTAAAGAGTGCCACGGCTGGGGAGCTGGTGACCGCGATTCGCCGCGCACTTAAGTCAGAATGTTATCTCTCTCCCCTCATTACCAAGGATACGGTGGATTTCCTGCTACGAAGAGGCGCCTCGTTCACAGAGGAGAAGAGGCTCACGCCACGGCAGCGTGAGATTCTGCAGCTCCTCGCTGAGGGCATGTCAATGAAGGAGATTGCGGGCTTTCTGAACCTCAAGCCCGGAACAGTCGCGTTCCACAAGTACAACCTGATGCAAGCACTCGGTGTTAAGAGCAATGCCGGGCTTCTTCAATATGCGATCAAGCATCATCTGATCAGCTGAATGGCTTTCGTCCTGACCTCCGACCCACCACATTCCCCAATCCGGATGTGCCGATCTGGGCAGCCATCCCTTTCATAAGGCACAAACTAGCAAAACTGACAGTCAGCTCCCGAGAACGACGGCCGTAAACTCGCCTTTGAAGGTTGTGTGCCACATGAGTACTGCATCAACACTCAACTTCATTCCACTGCCCGCGTCATTCCCTAAACGAGCGGCCAGACATCAGACTCATCAATTTCTGATCCGGACGAGAAGACTAATTGCCCTGTTGAGCCTCGGGCTGATCGTAACTGCTGTGGCATACGTGAGCTCGAATGCTCAAGAGCCCAAAGAACTCACGGATAACCCCGATGCTGCAGCCGAAGACGTCGGGCACGCGGTAGAAGTCGATGGCAGGCCGATCTTAGTCGTTTATGCACAGGTTGGGGGATTCACACCGGGAGAACGGGCTGAGGCAATTCAACAACGCATCGTCGCGGTAAGCAACAATAGAGAAATTCCGATCGACGCAATCCATGTCGAAGAGCGTGGGGCTTGGACTGAAATACTTGCTGGTAAGACACGGATTATGACTATCACCGACGCTGACGCGGCCGGAGCGGAGCGCAGGCGCCCAGAACTCGCCGCCGAATACAACGAGATCATCCGGTACGTCGTAGCGGAGTATCGCGAGAGTCACAAGCTCGCGAACTTAGTACGGGGATGGATATACACCCTGCTAGCGACCGCAACGTGCGTGCTATTGATCTGGGTTCTCTTCTGGATTCGGAAGAGAGTGCGTGCACTACTCGAAGCAAGGTTGAATCGCCCCGATCAATTAAGCCCGGTTCAGGTATTGGGAGGCCGACTCGGGCAGTACTTGGGGCATCCATTGCTGGTAATCAGTCGAATCGCGTTCTGGATCGTTATTCTGGCGATACTACAGGCTTACGGCGCGGTAGTCCTGAGATTCTTTCCGTCGACGAAATATACTTCTCGCCAGGTTACAAATTGGCTCTTCTCGGAGTTGGCCGGTTTTGGGAAGAGCGTGATTGCCTACACACCGAATCTCATCCTGCTTGCATTCATCTGCCTGGCCACTTCCTATCTCATAAAAGTAAATCAGTACTTTTTTGGAGAACTCCGGGATGAAAAAGTCAAGATTCGCGGGTTCTATCCAGATTGGGCTGAACCCACGGCGAAGCTGGTCAGAACACTGATCCTAGTGGCGTCTGTGATTGTTGCGTTCCCCTACTTGCCTGGATCGCAGAGCCCAGCCTTTAAAGGAATCACGGTTTTCCTCGGCGTTCTGCTGTCGCTCGGCTCGACCTCGGCCGTTGCCCACGCAGTTGCGGGGACGATCCTCACTTATATGCGTGCTTTTCAAGTGGGGGATTTTGTGCGCATCGGGAACGACGTTGGGGAGGTCATCGAAAAAACGCTGCTCGTCACACGAGTACGCACTCAGAAGAGTGAGGTGATCACGATACCCAACGGCACGGTGCTCGGCGGAGTCGTGGTGAACTTCAGCGCCGAAGCACGACATCGAGGAGTCATTTTTCACACAGTCGTGACGATTGGATACAGCGCTTCATGGCGGCAGGTTCACGAGTTGCTTACATCTGCCGCGCTCACGACTGAGGGCATATTGCATGACCCCGCGCCCTTTGTGCTGCAGACGGCGTTAAATGATTTCTACGTCTCTTATGAACTGAATGCCTACACGGCGCAGCCGCGCGATATGCAGAACATTTACTCCGTGCTGCACCAGAACATTCAGGACAAGTTCAACGAAGCGGGAGTAGAGATCAATTCACCGCACTATACATCTCTGCGGGATGGAAATGAGACCACCATCCCACGCAATTACTTGCCTAAGGAATACAAACATCCCGTATTCGAGGTGCACGAGGTAAATCCAGCCGCTCCGTCTGCAGCCGAGCACCACGAAAGAGATGGGAAGAGTGAGCCTTCCCATGGTCTTGAGGTTGTGCGCAAGTAACTGACTGTGCCGCGACTGCCAGCATTGACAGTGTACTTATTCTTCTGCGCATCTAGAGTTGATAGAACCATTAAAGGACTTTTGGGTCGATGGTATGGAACAGAAGCCAAGAACAGGATTGCTGCGTATCTTTCGTCTCATCTGGGAAGTCATTTGCCCGTACGAGATTCGCTGGCGGACGACCGAGGAACAGCCGGGAAAGAACCGGAGAGCAGTGGGTGGAATTCATTCAGCAACGGTCAGCCGGTCCCCAAATCCCGGGAGAAAACTCCGGGAGTCACCAAAGAGAAATAGTGACCGCCCTCACAAAATGAAACTGGCTACCCCAAAACTAAACATCCACAGCCGATAGCTGTCTACGGAGCGCTCTTAAACAATTGTTCCGGTCGCCGAAGCACGATTTTACCTCGGCTCTTTGAGACGAATCCATTTCGCTGCCATTCCGTCATTAGTCGGCTGACAGTAAAGTGACTGATGTTGGCAGTGTTGGCCAACTGTTCGTTGGTGATCTCAAGACTGATTCCATTCGGTTGCTTCTTGCCAATGCCACCACTGAGGCTGACGAGCACATGCGCGAGCCGTTCGCGGGCGTTGTCGCACACAAGGCTTAGATGAGTGGCTACGTACCAGACAAGGTAGTCACAAGCAATGGACAATCCGTTCTCCAGAAGTCTTGGAAATTGTACAGCCAGAGCGCGGAGAGTCTCACGTTGCCAGACGAGCAGGGAACTTTCCCGGGTAGTCTCCCCACTTACCACGAACTGAGCCGGTTCCGTCAATAGACTGGCGCCGCCAAAGATTTCTCCTGGTAGGAGCATAAACAGATTCACTTTGTGTCCCTGTGATGTGATGAGAAAGTATCGAGCAGCACCTGTCACTAGCAGAAAGAAGCGGTCTGCGTTTGATCCTTGCTCAACAATGACGGAGTTGGCCGAATACGTACAAAGATGTGCACGCTCAAGAACGGTATTTCTTTCCGAGGTAGACAGTCCCCGGAAGAACCGCGCTCTACGCGCAGCGCTGTCTACCGAAGCAAAGTGCTGGACCCCACGGGTGTACGGAACTTCTTGCGAAGCGGTCGGCGAACCTCCCGACCATAATCCAACTTCTGGAACCAGCCCGCTGCCCACTGTTCTCCCTCCGCAAGCGTTAAATCAATCGTAGAGACGGATGTGATCGCTAGCCCGAAATGAGTTTCGAGCACGTTGCAGTCACTGAGTACTGTCAGTTGTGTCAGAGCGGTAGCCGCACATGGAACCAATCACCGCCATGGAGTGTGTCGTTCTCAACATTTCTCGTCGCCTCCTCACTTTAGCCCGAAGGTCCAACTCAGTCCTGAACTCGTTCCGTAGTCGCTGCCGGAGAATCCCGGCGGGGGACGGTTGTCCCAGTTTCCGTAGAAAGATACAGTCCACTTCAAATCACTGATGATCTTGATGTAATAAGATGCGTTCGTGTTGAAGCGGACGCGACCCGGATCCGAGAGCGCAGGAAGGAGGCTGGCAGAGACGTTCAGATTGGTCTTACTGAACTTAAAAAACTGTGCCTGCGCATAAAGGATGGCCGCCACAAGGTTCTGATCGGGAACGGGAGCGTCGGACTGCTTGTAGCGCGTGGACTGCCAGGCGGGCCCGGCTACTATCGAGATGCCGGTCCGGTTTGTGTTCTTCAGATAACGACCGACGCCGCCACCCAGAGTGCTTTGCAGGTCAATTCCTTGCTCGGAGCTTTGCAGAAACGTTCCGAGTCCCCCATAGAACCAGTTGTTCCATCGCATCAAATGTCGGGCTCCGAGATTGAGAGAGTTTCGCGTGGAAGCATTCGTCCCTGAACTCGAGGACAGGTTGGATTCGAAATTGGCCATCGCGCTCCATCGCTCCCGGACGTAGGCCGTCTGTGATGCCAGGCTGTACTGGGTCGACTGATTGCCTTTTGAATAGATCACACCGAGACTGACAAGGCCGTTAAATCGTTGCCAGAACCTATCGGAGGTGGCGATCATCTGAACGATTTGGGAGCGATCGATCACGTCCTCCTTTTCCGCAGCCAAGACTTTGATCTGCACGGGCCGGTCCGGAGACGTCTCGGCGGTTCTCAGTATCCCCGTATAGACGGTGCCGCCCTCGGTCTTCACAACGAACAACTGGTTGCTCTCGAGGCGGGCGACCTTCGACCAGTCAACCGAGGTGGTGCCGTCGATGTAATCGAAGCTGGCATAGAGCACGCCCGCTTCCAGCCCTTTGACTTCGCAGGTCATGCGGTCACCATTCTTCATCACGATGACATCGGTCTTGTCTCTTGCGGCAAGGGGGGTTGTGAGGAGAAGAGCAAAACTCAGAATAAGAAATCGGCTACACATGGCGGGCTATCTCACCGAGGAAAAATTGGGAACATCTCCGGTGTCCGATCACATGCACGGATGCGAAGGATCGCATCTGCCCGAGAAGCTCCGGAAAACAGCTGCACACACTTGCTTAGAGCTTCTGCAGCAGAATGGAGACACAACGCTACCGAGGTCTGGAGAAAGGGCACTGAATGTTGTCGTTCCTCCAAACACTTTTCTCACTCTCTGTACATGGTCGTGAACTGCCGCTTTTGACAGTCCGAGATCGGAACGTCTGCGAGACCAAGAATCATTTCTACAGCATCCCCATCCGACAAGCTTATTGCAGGGGGGCTCCGGAGGGACGGTCTGATAGAAAG
>Ga0335084_10000040_pt1 | contig 75959 bp, 77 predicted proteins | sample Lox_Sample_44_FD_206721 | JGI IMG/M metagenome (GOLD analysis project Ga0335084, IMG submission 206721) | Soil microbial communities from Loxahatchee National Wildlife Refuge, Florida, United States - Lox_Sample_4.4 | ecosystem: Environmental > Terrestrial > Soil > Wetlands | place: USA...
CACCGTCGCCGCCGACAAGGTGCGACAGGTCGAGACGCAGGTCTGGAACCTCCGCGTCGACGCCTTCGTCACCGGTCTCTTCATGGCCATGGTCCTCGTCATCATCGCCGAGGCGGTGCGGGTGTGGATCCGCGAGCTGCGCGGCGGAGCGGAGGCAGGTCCGGTGGGCCCGCTCGTGCGAACGGAGCGGTAGGTCGGCGCGGCCCGCCGGGTGCTTGGTCACCACTCGTCCCTTGACTCGTGTGAAACAGATGTTTTAATCATCTGTTGTGGCGAGCGCGGCCCTCCGGCACGACGACGCGGCGACCAAGGCCCGCATCCTGCGGGCCGCGACCGCCCTCTTCGCCGAGCGCGGCTTCCACGGCACCAAGATCCGCGACATCGCCGAGCGCGCCGGCGTCAACGTCGCGGCCGGGCACTACCACTTCGGCTCGAAGCGCGACCTCGATCTGGAAGTCCTGCGCGCGACCTTCGCGGAGGTGCGCGCCGCCCTCGACCGCGGGGGCGTCAGCCCCGACGCCGCCGCCCTCGCCCGGCTCTCAGACGCCCGGGTCGAGGCGCTGCTCGAGAAGCGGATCGCGGTCATGCTGGAGAACCTCCTCGGTCCGCCGCCGAGCCTCCACGGCGCGCTGATGCAGCGCGAGATGGTGGACCCGAGCGACGCGCTGCCGATCGTCGTCGCCGAGTTCATCGAGCCGATGGTCGACGAGGCCGCCGCGTTCGTGCGTCGCCTCGCGCCCGAGCTCGACGACGAGACGGTGCTCTGGTGCGTGACGAGCATGATGAGCCAGGCGATCTTCTACCGGTTCACGATGCCCGCGTCGCTGCGGCTCCTGCGCCTGCGCGCGTTCTCGCCGGCGTACACGCGCCGGCTGGCCGCGCACATCGCCGCGTTCTCGGTGGCCGGCATCGACCGCATCCGGCGGCGGAGGCGCCGTGCGCGCTGAGATCGCGATCGTGCTCGTGCTCGTCCTCGGTTGCGGGCCGGGGCGCGTCCTCACGCGACCCGAGGGCGACGGCGGCTGGAGCGCCGAGCGCCGGACCGAGGAGATGGCGACCCGGGCGCGCGCGGCGCAGATCACGCTCGAAGGCGAGGACGTCGCGCCGCCGGAGGACGCGTCGGCACCGCTCACGCTGGACGACGTGGTGCGCCTCGCGACCAGCGGCAACCGCCGCATCGCGGAGGCCGACCGCGACGTCGCGATCGCGGGCGAGCGGGTCGCCGACGCGCGCGGCCGCCTCCTGCCGAACGTGACCGGCCGGGGACGGCAGACCTGGTACACCTCGGCGCAGATGGTGCACTTCGCCACCACGCCGCCACCCGGCATCCCGCCCGGCTTCGAGATCCAGCCGCAGGACTTCGCCACCTTCAACGGCACCGCGACCGTACCGATCGACCTGTGGGGCGAGATCGTGAAGGGGCTGACGGCGTCGCAGGCGGGCTACCGGGCGGAAGCGGCGCGGCGCTGGGCGACCGTGCTCGGCGAGCAGGTCTCCGCCGTGCAGAGCTACTTCGCCCTCCTCGAAGCGAAGCGGCTGAAGGAGGTCGCCGAGCAGACGCTCGCGGCCCAGCGCCAGCAGCTCGCGAACGCCGAGAGCCGCGTCGCGGCCGGCCGGCTCACCAAGAACGAGCTCCTGGTCGTCCAGGTCGCCGTCCGCAACACCGAGCAGATCGTCCGCCAGCGCGACCTGCAGATCGCCGAGGCGCGCTGGAACCTCAACCAGACGATCGGCCGCCCGGTCGACGCGCCGACCGAAGCCGCCGACGTCCGGGCGCGCCCCGACGTCCCGGCGCCCGCCGATGCGCTCAAGGACGCCTATGCGAACAACCCCGTCCTGCTGGCGCTGCTCGAGGACCAGCAGCGGCTCGAGGACACCGCCAGCGCGCTCGCGCGCGGCCGGCTCCCCCGGCTCCAGGGCGGCGGCGCCATCGACTACTCCACGTCCGACATCCTCCAGCCGCAGCGCCTGGGCTCGGCGTTCGTCGGCTTCGCGTGGGACATCGGTACCGACGGCCGGCGCGAGGCGCAGATCGCGGAAGCGCGGATCGAGGCCGACAAGAACCGCGTCCGCATCGAGCGCTCGCTGCGCGAGGTCGAGACCGCCGTGCGCACGACGCAGCGTGCAGCCGAGGAGCGGCTCGCCGCGTTCGCGACCGCAGAGGTCGCCGTCCACCAGGCGGAGGAGAACCTGCGCATCCGCGAGCAGCAGTTCGACGTCGGACGCGCGACGTCCGAGGACGTCCTCGACGCGCAGGCGCTGCTGGCGCAGCAGCGCGGCGTGCTCGCCCAGGCGCTCTACCAGGCGCACACGCGTCGCGCCGAGCTGCAGCAGGTGATGGGCCTGCCGCTCGATCCGATCCTCCCCACCCAGAGGTAGCCATGCGACGCACCGTCCCTCTCCTCCTGCTTCTCGTGGCGACGGCCTGCGGCCGCCGCGAGGCGCACTACACCGGCTTCGTCGAGGGCGAGGAGCGGGTCATCCGCAGCGAGGTGACGGGGCGCGTCCTCGAGGTACGCTTCGCCGAGGGCGACACGATTCCCGCCGGCGAGGTGATCGCGCGGCTGGACGACCAGGACATCCAGGCGAAGCTCCAGTCGAAGGAGCGCGAGCTCGCCGTCGTCGACGCCGACATCAAGACGGCCGAGGAGCGCGTCGAACTCGTGCGCAGCACCTGGGAGCGGAACCTCGCCGCGTCGGACGCCGACCTCCGCCAGGCGACGACGACGGCGGAGGTGGCCGACCGGACGCTGCGACGCGAGGCCGAGCTCGTGAAGACGGGCGCCAGCACCGTGCAGCTCCTGGACGACGCGCGCCAGAAGCGCGACCAGGCCGCGAGCGGCCTCGAGCGCGCGCGGGAGATGCGAGCCCGCACGCAAGCCGAGGAGCGCAACATCACCGTCACCGCCAACGAGCTCGCGACCCTGCGCGAGCGCCGCACGCTCACCGAGGCGCAGCTCCAGGAGCTGCGCGTGACGGCCGCCAAGTACGAGATCCGCGCGCCGGCCGTCCCCACGGTCGTGCAGACCCAGCACATCTGGCCCGGCGAGCTGGCGCAGCCCGGCGCGCCCATCGTCGCCGTGCTCGATCCGCGCGACAAGTACGTGCAGGTCTACGTGCCGGTCGCCGAGGTGGCCGCGTTCACGCTCGGCCGGCGGGTCGAGATCGAGCTCGACAGCCTGCCGGGCCACCGCGTCCCGGGCGAGGTCAGCTTCGTCGCCGACCAGGCGAACTTCACGCCCGAGAAGATCGAGACCCGTTCGGACCGCATGGCGCAGGTCTACCGCGCCAAGATCCGCGTCCTGGAAGGGGTCGAGAAGCTGCAGCCGGGCACCGAGGGCAACGTCTACCTGCCATGAGCGAGCCCCTGATCCGCCTGCGTGGTCTTCGAAAACGCTTCGGGCGCCGCACGGCGCTGGCGGGGATCGACCTGCAGGTCGAGCAGCGTCAGATCCTCGGCGTGACGGGTCCCGACGGCGCCGGCAAGACGACGCTCCTGCGCTCCCTCGCGGGTCTGCTCGAGATCGAGGCCGACGAAGCGACCGTCCTCGGCTTCGATCTCCGCCAAGACGTGACCGAGCTCAAGCGGCGCATCGGCTACCTCCCGCAGGCCTTCGGCCTTCATCGCGACCTCACCGTCCGCGAGAACCTCCGCTTCACGGGCCGGCTGCACGGCATCGCGGAGGACGAGTTCGAGCGCCGCGCCACGGATCTCCTCGCGCGCACGCAGCTCGCGCCGTTCGGCGACCGGCTCGCCGGCGCGCTCTCGGGCGGCATGAAGCAGAAGCTCGCGATCGCGAACGCGCTCCTGCCCGCGCCGGCGCTCATCATCCTCGACGAGCCGACGGCGGGCGTCGACGTGGGTGCGCGCGCCGAGATCTGGACGATCCTCGTGCGCGCGAAGGAGGCGGCGCTCGTCGTCGTCAGCACGAGCTATCTCGACGAGGCCGAGCAGTGCGACCGCCTGGTCTACCTCGACGAGGGCCGCGTGGTCGCGAGCGGCACGCCCGCGGAGCTCCAGCACCAGAACCCGCGCGAGCTGGTGCGCGCCTGGGGCGACGATCCACGGGCGATCGCGCGCGCCGCGCGCGGGATCGCGGGCGTCGTCGCCGCCCGCGCGGCGGCCCGCTTCGCGCGCATCGAGGCCGACGCCGACGGAGCGGCGCTCGTCGACGCGATCCGCCGCCTTCCCGGCGTCCGCCTCGTCGAGCCGGCGCCCGCGGACATGGAGTCGACCCTCCGCCACCTCGCGAGCACGCACGCATGAGCGAGCCGATCATCCGCACGAGCGGCCTCACCAAGCGCTTCGGCGACTTCGTCGCGGTGTCGAGCCTCACGATCGCCGTCGAGCCGGGAACGATCTTCGCGTTCCTGGGCGCGAACGGCTCCGGCAAGAGCACGACGATCCGCATGCTGATCGGCGTGCTCGAGCCGACCGAGGGCTCGATCGTCGTCGACGGCATCGACGTGATCGCGCGTCCGCGCCGCGTGCGCGACCGGATCGGCTACATGGGACAGAAGGTGAGCCTCTACCAGGGGCTCTCGATCCGCGAGAACGTGGAGTTCTACGCCGGCCTCTACGGCATCGAGGGCCGCGCCCTCGATACGCGATGGGGCGAGCTGCGGGAGCGGTTCGCGCTCTCCGAGGCCGAGAACGAGCGGCCCGAGAACCTCCCGGCGGGCATTCGCCAGCGCGCAGGTCTCGCCCTGGCGACGCTCCATCGCCCGCGCCTGCTCTTCCTCGACGAGCCGACGGCCGGCGTCGACGTCGAGAGCCGCGGGCTCTTCTGGGACCGCATCCAGGAGGAAGCCGACCGCGGGGTCACCGTGTTCGTGACGACACACTTCCTGGAGGAGGTCGAGTACTGCGACTGGGTGTCGTTCATCGAGGCCGGCCGCCTGATCGCCGACGCCGAGCCCGAAGCGCTGCGCCGCCGGTACTCGGGCGGCTACGGCGTCCGCGTCCTGGCGCCCCCCGCGTCGCGCGAACGCGCGGCACGGATCCTCACCGACGCCGGCGCGACGCTCGCACCGCGGCCGGACGGCGTGGAGGCGACGATCCCCGCACTGGATGCGCCCCTCCTCGCCGAGCTCGAGCGCCTGCGCGAAGCCGGCGCCACGATCGAGATCGCCCAACCCTCGATGACCGACGTGTTCCGCGCCGTCCTCGCCCGCGAAGCGACGCAGGGAGAGGCGGCATAGTGACTCCCCACTCGGCCGTAGGCCGCGAGCGGGGAGGCCGCGCAAAGCGCGGCCGACGCCCATCGGAGCGACGCGCCTTCGGCGCGTCGCGCACGGGGGCCTCCGGCGGGGGTTCCCGCAGGGAACCCCCTCTCAAATGACCTGGCGGCGACTGCGAACCCTCATCGTCCGCGAGGTCCGCGCGACCTTCCGCGATCCGTTCACCGTGACGATCCTCATCGCGGTGCCGATCGCGGCGCTGCTGCTCTTCGGCTTCATCCTGACGACGGAGGTGAAGGGTCTCGAGCTGGGCGTCCACGACGCGGCCGGCACGACGGCGAGCCGGCGTCTGGTCGCCGATCTCGCCGCGCAGGGCAACTTCGTTCCGCGGCCCTTCGCGACGCGCGACGCGCTCGAGCGCGCGATCGGGTCGGGGCGGCTCACGGCCGCGATCGTCATCCCGCCCGACTTCGACCGCGGGCTCGAAGCACCGCGCCACGGCGGGCCGCCGCCGGAGATCGAGGTCGTCTACGATGCCGCCGAAACCGTCCTGGCGGGGAACGCCGAGGGGTATCTCCGCGCCATCGTCGAGACGACGGCGACGGCGCTCGCCGCCGATCCGGGCACGACGCGGCGCCCGGGCGTCGAGGTCGCGACCCGCACGCTCTTCAACCCGAAGCTCGACGGCACGGCGTTCATGGTGTCGGGCGTCTACGGCTTCGTGCTCTCGTTCCTGACCGTGCTCATCACGGCCGTCTCGATCGTGGGCGAGCGCGCGGCCGGCACGTTCGAGCAGCTCCAGGTGACGCCCGCGACCTCGCTCGAGATCCTGCTCGGCAAGCTCCTGCCGCTGGGCGCCGTGTTCGCGTTCGACGTCCTCTTGATGGCCCTCATCGCCGGCTTCGGCATCGGCGTCTGGCCGCGCGGGAACCTGCTCTTCTTCCTCGCCGTCTCGGCGGTCTACGTCCTCATCTCGCTCGCGATCGGCCTCCTCATCTCGGCCACGTCGCGATCGGCGGCCGAAGCGGTGCAGCGCAGCGTCCTCTTCAGCATCCCGCTCGTGCAGCTCTCCGGGTTCGTCGTGCCGGTGCGGAACATGCCGGAGTGGCTCCAGTGGGTCACGGCCATCTTCCCCGCCACGCACTACATCACGGTGAGCCGCGCCATCTATCTGCGCGGCGAAGGGCCGCTGACGCTCTGGCCCCAGATCCTCTTCATCGTCGCCGGCGGCATCGTGCTGATCGCCTACGCATCCCGGAAGATCGAGCAGCGCGCATGACGCGGCGGTTCTGGTCGAACGTGCTCGCCGTCGCCTACAAGGAGACGCGCGTCCTGCGCAACGACCCGGCGGTGATGGCCATGATGCTGATCCAGCCGGTCATCATGGTGCTCCTGTTCGGCGGCGCGCTCAGCTACAAGCCCCGCAACGTCCCGTGGGCCGTGCTGGATCGCGACGGCACCGCGCTCTCACGCCGCTTCGTCGAGAGCGTCGGGCGCACCGAGTATTTCCTCCCGCCGCAGCCGGTGTACTCCTACCGTGAGGGAGAGCGGCTCCTGGGGCGTGGCTCGGTGCTGGCCTTCGTCGTCGTCCCCGAGACCTTCGAGCGCGACGCCGCCCGCGGGCAGGCGCGCGTGCAGCTCCTGCTCGACGGCAGCGAGCCGCTCTCGGCGGCACGCATCGGCGGCGTCGTGAGCGCGATCGCGTCGGCTTTTCGTGCCGACACGGCGACGCGGCCGGTCCGCGCCGGCCCGATCGACGTGCGCCAGCGCTTCCGCTTCAACCCGACGCTCACCGACCGCCTCTTCTACCTGGCCGCCCTCGCCGGCATCCTGCTGACCAACCTCTGCATGTCCGGGACGAGCCTCGGCCTCGTCGGCGAGCGCGAGAACGGCACCTACGAGCAGATGCTCTCGCTCCCGACCTCGTCGATCGAGATCGTGCTCGGCAAGCTCCTCCCCATCGTCGTCATCTGCTACGTCGTGCTCGCGCTCGCGACGGTCCTCGCGGGCGTGATCTTCGGCTTCTGGCCGCGCGGGAGCTTCCTTCTCCTGTGCGTCGTCGCGCTGCCGTTCGTGCTCGCGTCGCTCGCGATCGGCGTCCTCGTCTCGACGCTCGCCCACACCTCCGCGCAGGCGGTCTTCATCACCGTCTTCTTCATCATGCCGTCGTTCGTCCTCTCCGGCATCATGCTGCCGTACGCGCTCATGCCGCATCCCATCCGCGAGATCGGCGGGCTACTGCCGCTTCGCTGGTTCCAGATCGCGTCCCGCCGCATCGTCGGGCGCGGCACCGGCATCATCGACGTGCTCGTACCGACGGCGATCCTGGTGCTCATCTTCGCCGTCCTGCTCGCCCTGATCCGCTGGCGGATGAAGCCCCGGCTCGGCTAGAAGCGCGACCATGATCCTCGACCGCTTTCGACTCGTGGGCAAGGTCGCGATCGTCACCGGCGCCGGCCGCGGCATCGGGCGTGCGATCGCCGAGACGTTCGCGGAGGTCGGTGCCGACGTCGTCTGCTCGGCTCGGACGCAGGAGCAGATCGACGCGACGGCAGCGAAGGTGCGGAGCTTCGGGCGCCGTGCGCTCGCCGTGGCGTGCGACGTGAACGAGCGATCGCAGCTCGAGCACCTGGTCGCGGAGACGCTGCGCGAATTCGGCCGCGTCGACGTCGTGGTGAACAACGCGGGCGGCTGGCCGCCCAAGGGCTGGCAGCGCACGAACGAGAGGTTCCTGGAGGGCGCCTTCCGCTTCAACGTCACGCACGCGTTCCTGCTCTCGCGGATGGCGATCCCGCACATGCGCGAGCAGGGCGGCGGCGCGATCGTCAACGTCTCGTCGGCGATCTCCCGCCTGATCGATCCGGGGTTCATCGCCTACGGCACGTCGAAGGCGGCGCTCAACTACATGACGCGCGCGCTGGCGGCGGAGGTCGCGCCCACGGTCCGCGTGAACGCCATCGCCGTCGGCGCCGTCGACACGAGCGCGCTGCGGCCTTTCTTGAACGAGGACCTCGAAGCGAAGATGGCCTCGATGACGCCGATGCGCCGCATCGGGCAACCCGAGGACATCGCGCTCATGGCGCTCTACCTGGCGTCGTCGGCGTCGAGCTGGGTCACGGGGAAGATCTTCGAGGTCGACGGCGGGACGGACAAGTCGAACTGGCCGCTCGACCTCTCGGATCTGTGATGGATCCGGGCGAGCGTGCGCGGCGCGTCTTCTGGCACGGCATGGTGCTCGTGCTGGCGGGACTCCTCATGGGAGCCGTCGTGCAGCAGGTGGCGAACCCGCGCATCGGCCTCTCGGCCCACACAGGCACCGTGATGAACGGCATCCTCGTCATCGCAATGGGCGCCTTCTGGCCGCACCTCCGGCTCTCGGCGCGCGCGAGCTCGATCGCGTACTGGCTCGTGGTCGACGGCAGCTACGTCAGCTCGGTCTCGCTGTTTTTCGCCGGCGTCTTCGGCACGAGCCGCTCGACGCCGCTCCACGGTCAGGGCCACGCGGGGACGGCATGGCAGGAGGCGCTCGTCGAAGCGGGGCTGACGGTCGGCGCGGTCGCGCTCCTGGCGGGCTGCGTGATGGCGCTCTGGGGCCTGCGGCGTCAATCGCCCAGATAGGCGGCCAGAGCAGCTTCGAGCCGCTTGATCGCAATGCCTGGTGCCTGCGCCGCGAGCTCGTGGAGCCGTGCCTTGCTCACCTGACGAATTCCGGGGACGACCGCGTACGACTCTCGGAGCCCACGAATCTGGATCTCGAGCCGAAGCGGCCAGATCTCGGGCGCCCGACTCGAGAGCGGCACGACGACGACCGAATCGAGCCGTTCGTTGTGGACGGTGTTGGAGACTACGATCGCCGGGCGCACCTTGCCGAGCTCGGGAGGTGAGGCCGGCTCGAGGTTGATCCAGTAGACGCTGCCGCGCCTCACCGCCGCCTCCGCTTGGGCGGGGTGATCAGGTCGGCGCTGTCCCATTCCGCGAGCCACGTGCGCTCGTCCGGGGTCTCGCGCACGAAGTCCGCGTAGCGGTCGGCCGCTTCCACCATCCGCTGGCGGGCGAGCGCCTGTTCAAGGAGGGAGCGAACGTAGGCCGAGAGGCTCTGGCGCGGCGGCTTGCTGCGCTCGAGGGCCTGAAGTAGATCACCCTCTACCTTCACGGTAGTGGCCTTCATGCTGAATTAGTAGAGCCCACGATGTGACGATGCAAGCAGCGAGCCCGACGTGGGAACCATGTCACGCGCGCAAATCGGGCGGGCGGCGCGTGTGCCAGTCGGTCGCCTGCTCGTACGCGTGGCCGGCGCGCAGCACCGTCGACTCGTCGAACGGCCGGCCGGCGAGCTGAAGGCCGATCGGGAGGCCGTCGCGCGAGAAGCCGCAGGGGACCGAGATTGCCGGTAGGCCTGCGGCGTTGAACGGTGCGGTCCGAAGCGCCATGGCGAAGAAGGTCGGCATCTCGACGCCGCCGACGTCCACCATGTCGGCGCCGATCGCGGGCGCCGGGATGGGACACGTCGGAAGCGCGAGCAGATCGACCTCTTCGAGCACCGCGCGCAGCGCGGCCGCGTACTGCGCCACCTGCCGGAGCGCGCCCGCCATCCACACCGCGTCGCCGATCTCGGAGGAGAGGTAGGTCTGCAGATCGACGCCGAGATCGCTCTTGCGATGCGCCAGCGTCGCGGCGTGGATCTCCTTCGCCTCGGAGATGATGAGCTCGAACATGCCGGGCATGGGGAGCTCCGGGATCTCGACGTCGCGGATCGTCGCGCCGAGAGGGCGGAGCACGTCGAGCGCCGCCTCGATCGCCGACGCGACGCCGGCGTCGAGCGGCGCGAAGAGCCGGCTCCGTGGCACGCCGATGCGCAGGCCGTGCGCGCCGCGCGCGAGCCCCGTGCGCCAGTCGAGGACGGGCATCGGCACGGATTTGGGATCGGCGGCGTCGTAGCCGGCGATCGCCCCGAGCATGATCGCCGCGTCTTCGACCGTGCGCGCGAGCGGTCCCACGTGGTCGAAGAGGTACGACATGGGGAAGACGCCCGCCTTCGAGACGCGACCGAAGGTGGGCTTGAGACCGACGACGCCGCACACCGCGGCCGGGATCCGGATGCTCCCGCCGGTGTCGGTTCCGATCGCCGCACAGGCGATCCGCGCCGCGACGGCGGCGCCCGATCCGCCGCTCGACCCGCCGGGAATGCGCGTCGGATCCCACGGATTGCGCGTCGGGCCGTGGTGCGGGTTGTTCGTCGTCACGCCGAACGCGTACTCGTGCGTGTTGAGCTTGCCGAGCAGCACCGCGCCGGCGGCGGCGAGCCGCACGACCACCGCCGCGTCTGTCGTCGGAACGTGCGCGGCGTGCACCTTCGATCCGTAGGTCGTGCGGATCCCGGCGGTGTCGACCAGATCCTTCAATCCGATCGGAACGCCGTGCAGCGGTCCACGATGACCGCCGCGCGCGATCTCGTCGGTGGCGCGCTTCGCGTCGGCGAGGGCGCGCTCGGCGGTGACGGTGACGTAGGCGTTCAGCACCGGGTTCGTCCGCTCGATGCGCGCGAGGTAGGCGTTCGTCAGCTCGACCGGCGAGATGCGCCCCGCCCGCAGCGCGTCGCCCGCGGCCGCCAGGGTGAGATCGGTCGGGTCGCTCACGCGGGCCTCAGGGCGTGGCCTCGATACACCGGCGTCAGCGTCCAGCGCTCGCCCCACACGGGAAGCGTCTCGCGCACGTCGAATCCGGCGTCGCGAACCATGTCGACGGCTGGACGATTCAAGTGGCAGCCGCCCCCGATCGTCTTCCAGAGCGGCGTCGCGAGGTCCTGCAGGCGGGCTGCCATCGGCTGGACCGACCGCGTGTGCTCGACGAACAGGAGACGCCCGCCGGGTCGGAGGACTCGCCGCACCTCGGCGAGCGCCGCGGGCGGGTCGGGAATCGTGCACAGCGTGAACGTGATGACGGCGGTGTCGAAGTGCGCGTCCGCGAACGGCATGCGCTCGGCACCGGTCTGGTGCAGCTCGGTCGGGAACGGCAGCTCCTTGGCCCGCGGTCGCGCGCGCTCGAGCATGTAGGGGTCGGGATCGACGCCCTGCAGCTCGTCGATCTTTCCGTAGAGGCGGAAGTTGAGGCCCGTGCCGACGCCGACCTCGAGCACGCGACCCGTGGCCTCCGGCACGACGAAGCGGCGGGCCGGGTAGAGCGGGCGCATCGCGTAGTCGAGGATGCGCGCGAGCCACGGATGCCCATCGGCCATCCGGATCGCTTAACCTCGCCGCGCCTGCCGGGTCAACGTCCCCTTGACTCGGCACGCACGCGGGCGTCTCTCGGGCATCCAGGAGGATCTCACCAATGCCGACCGTGCTCGGAGTGAATGCGTCCCCGTTCGTTCGCAAGGTTCGCGTCGCGCTCGCTGAGAAGGGCATCGCCTATGAGCTACAGCCCACTTTCCCCGGCGCGCAGGACGAAGAGTTCCGCAAGCTCTCCCCCCTTGGAAAAGTCCCGGCCTTCAAGGACGGCGACAAGGGCTTCTCGGATTCGTCGATCATCTGCGCCTACCTCGAGAAGAAACATCCCTCGCCGACGCTCTATCCGAGCGACCCGTACGAGTACGCGCGCGCACTCTGGTTCGAGGAGTACGCCGACTCCGCGATCGTGAGCGTGTTCGGCCCGAAGATCTTCTTCGAGAAGGTCGTCAACCCCAAGTTCTTCAATCGCCCGACCAACCAGGAGATCGTCGACAAGGCCGTCGCGGAGGAGGTGCCGGTCATCTGCGCGTACCTGGAGAGCCAGCTCACCGGCGACTACCTCGCGGGCGGACAGCTCTCGGTCGGCGACATCGCCGTGTGCTCGATGTTCGTGAACCTCTTCCACGCGGGCTACGGCGTCGACACGCAGAAGTACCCGAAGCTCGCGCGCTACGTCGCCCGCATCCACGAGCGGCCATCGTTCAAGGCGTGCATTTCGGAGGAGAAGGCGCAGTACGGGCTCTGATCGCCATGGCGGCAGCGAACGGCGTTCCCGTCCTCTGGCAGTTCAAGGCCTCGCACTTCAACGAGAAGGCGCGCTGGGCGCTCGACTGGAAGGGCGTCCGTCACGAACGCCGTTCGCTACTCCCCGGCCCCCACATGCCGGTCGTCATGTGGATCTCCGGCCAGAAATCGGTGCCGGTCCTGCAGATCGATGGGCAGACGATCACCGACTCCACCCGCATCATCGCCGAGCTCGAGCGCCGCTTCCCCGAGCGTCCGCTCTACCCCGCCGACGCCGCCGCCCGGCAGCGCGCGCTCGAGCTCGAGGAGTTCTTCGACGACGAGATCGGCGTCCACATCCGCCGCTATCTCTTCCACATGGTCCTGCCCGACGCGGGCTTCACCGCGGACCTCATGTCGCCGGGGTTCGGCGCGGTGGCGCGCGCGGTGTATCGCGCGACCTTTCCGCTCACGCGCGTCGCGATGCGCATGGACATGGGCATCACCGACGACGGCGCGGCGCGGAGCCTTGCGCGCTTCGAGGCCGCTTTCGACCGCCTCGAGCGCGAGATCGGGCCGACGGGCTATCTCGTGGGCGACACGTTCAGCGTCGCCGATCTCACTGGTGCGGCGCTCCTCTCACCGCTCACCTTCCCGCCCGAATACCCGTACCGGCCGCCACCGCTTCCCGAGGTCGCGCTCGACTTCCAGTCGCGGTTCGAGAAGCGGCGTGGCTTCGAGTGGGCGCGCGAGATGTACCGCCGGCATCGCGGGACGTCGGCGGCCGTGAACGCGTAGCGCGCTACGCGCCGGCGGCGTGCGCAGCGGCGAGGAGGTCGATCGGATGCTCGACGACGACGTCGAGCCCGCGGCCGATCGCACCGGCGCGCATCTGGAGCAGGCAGCCGGGGTTCGCCGCCGCCACGATCTCGGCGCGACTCTCCTCCACGCGGGCCAGCTTGCGCCCGAGCAGGCGTGCCGCCATCGCGGGCTCGGTGAGGTTGTAGGTTCCCGCGCTGCCGCAGCACCAATCGGATTCGGGCAGCTCGACGAGCGTCACGCCGGGGATGGTCGAGAGCAGCGCGCGCACCTGCGTGCGGACGCCCTGCCCGTGCGCGAGATGGCAGGGGTCGTGCACGGCGACGCGCCGGTCGAGCCGTCCGCGCGGCGGCGGCAGACCCAGCTCCGCCAGCAGTTCGAGCGCATCGCGTGCGACCGCCGCGACGCGGGCCGCCGCACGATCGCCGGGCAGCACGTGGGCCACGCCGCGCAGGTGCGCCCCGCACCCCGCGGCGTTCGACACGATCCAGTCCGCGCCGCTCTCGTGGACGACGCGCGCGACGTTGCTCGCGAGCCGCGCCGCCTGGTCCGTGACGCCGAGATGCGCTGCGAGCGCACCGCAGCAGCCGAGGTCGCGGGGCACGAGAACGCGAGCGCCGGCGCGCGCGAGGAGGTGTGCGGTCGCGACGTTGGTCGCCGGGAAGAGCTCGTCCGCAACGCACCCGGTGAGGAGGACGGCGGTTCCCCGCGGCGTGCCCTCGGGTTCGATCACCGCCGCGAGCGCGGGCGGTCGCGTGCGCGGCAGCGCCGTCGCGTAGCGAGCGAGCGGCACGCGTGCGAACGCCCGTCGGCCCGCGACGAGGCGCGCCGGAGCGAATGCGAGGCGCCGCAGGCCCGGCGACGTGAGGACCGTCGCGAGGGCGCGGCGCGCGGCGCGCATCGGCGCGGAGCGCCGCGCCTCCACGGCGGGGCGCGCGGCTTCGATGATCCGTCCGTAGGGAACGCCCGAGGGACACGCCGTCTCGCAGGCGCGGCAACCGAGGCAGAGGTCCAGATGCCGCGTCACCTGCGCCGTGGGCGTGAGCGTGCCGTCCGAGAGCCCGCGCACGAGCTGGATCCGACCGCGCGGCGAGTCGGCCTCGGTGCCGAGCTCGACGTAGGTCGGGCAGGCGGCGAGGCAGAGCCCGCAGTGCACGCACGCGTCGAGCGCCGCCTGGTCGACCAACCCCACCGCCCGACTCTAGCCGAACGCCGGCGCCCGCTCGACGCCCCGAGGCCGCCCCGTTCCCTCGCGGCGCCGGCCGTAGTACCAGGGCCGCATGAAATTCGGCCTCATGTACGCCAACGCCGGCCCGTTCGCCTTCCCCGAGCTGCTGACGCACGCGGCCCAGACCGCGGAGCGCTGCGGCATCGAGTCGCTGTGGACGATCGAGCACGTGGTCATCCCCGTCGGCTACAAGTCGACCTATCCGTACGATCCCTCGGGGAAGATCCCGGCGCCCGAGCAGATGCCGATGCCCGATCCACTGGTGTGGCTCGGGTACGCGGCGGCGGTCACCAAGACGATCAAGCTCGCGACCGGTATCGTCATCCTGCCGCAGCGCCATCCGCTCTACGTCGCCAAGGAAGTCGCGTCGCTCGACGTGCTGTCGCACGGCCGCGTGATCCTCGGCATCGGCGTCGGTTGGCTCGAGGAGGAATTCCAGGCTCTCGGCATCCCGTTCGAAGAGCGCGCCGCACGCACCGCGGAGATGGTGCGCGCCATGCGCGCGCTCTGGAAGGACGAGCCCGAGCCCTTCCACGGCAAGTTCTACCGCTGGAACAAGCTCGAATCGAACCCGAAGCCGATCCAGAAGCCGGGCGTGCCGATCGTCGTCGGCGGACACACCGAGCTCGCCGCGCGCCGTGCCGCGCGCTACGGCGACGGCTTCTTCCCCGGCGTCACCGACGACGAGAAGCTGCGCTGGCTCCTCGGCGTGATGCGCGAGGAGTGCAAGAAGATCGGACGCGATCCGGGCACGATCGAGATCACGTCGGGTCGCGCGATCCCGACGCCCGACTCGGTGAAGGAGCTGCGCGACCTCGGCGTGTCGCGCTTCATGGTGCCGCCGCCGGCGTTCGATCCAGAGGGCCTCACCCAGGGCCTCGAGAAGCTCGGCAACCTGATCGCCAAAGTCGGGCGCTGATCCGCGCCCCGAGGAGACCACGATGGCGAGAGCCCGCGTCGAGATGGCCGAAGCGGTCAGCGATCCCATGGGAGCCTTGAAGCACGCGCGCGACACGGGGTGGCTCGCCGACTTCGACTTCGTGACGGGCGTCGTCCGGCACGATGAGGTCCGCTCCTTCCTGGCCGATCCGCGCCTGCGCGCGAACTTCGTCGACTTCATGCACAACCTCGGCGTCACGTCGGGGACGTTCTACGACTGGATGGCGCAGTCGCCCCTCAACCGGGACGGCGCCGACCACCTGCGCTGGCGCGCACTCATGTCACGCACGTTCACTCCTCGCAGCGTCGAGAAGATCCGTCCGTTCCTGCGCGAGACCGCGCACGCGCTGATCGACGTCTTCGCCCCGCGCGGCCGCTGCGAGTTCGTGGGTGAGTTCGCGGACGCCTACCCCTCCTTCGGCCTCTGCGAGCTGATCGGCGTGCCGAAGGAGGACCGCGACCGGTTCCGCGGCTGGGCGAACACGATCGGGCTCGGCTTCAGCCCGATCGAGCTCGGGACCCGGATCGGCGAGATCGACGCAGCGCTCTTGCAGCTCCTCGACTACACGGGCGAGCTGGCGGAGAAGCGCCGCGCCGATCCGAAGGACGACCTCGTGAGCCGCATCGCCCAGGCCGCCTACGAGGACGGCTGGGACCTCTTCCAGACGCGCTCCGCGATCGCCGGGCTCGTCTTCGCCGGGCACGAGACGACCAAGAACCAGCTCGGCTGGACGATCGCCGTGCTGTCGGGTCGTCCCGATATCTGGGACGCGGTCGCCGCCGGGTCGCTCGCCGTCGCCGACGTGATCGAAGAGGTCCTCCGCTTCCGGTCGGCGGCGACCGGCGTCGGTCGCACCGTGTCCGAGCCGCTCGAGCACGACGGCGAGCGGCTCGAACCCGGCACGCCGCTCTTCCTCTCGATCTGGAGCGCCGACCACGACGAACGCGCCTTCCCCCGCCCCGAAGAGGTGAATCCCGCCCGCAACGGCGAGGTGCCGCACCTGGCGTTCGGCCACGGCGCGCACTTCTGTCTCGGCGCCGCGCTCGCGCGCGCGGAGCTGCAGGAGGCGCTCGCCGCCCTCACCGCGCGCATCACGTGCCCGAAGCTCGAGGACGGGGCGGAGTGGAAGCCGCCGGTCGGGATCAACGGGCCCCTGCGTCTCCCGATCGCGTTCGCGACGCGATCCTGAGGCGCTAGGTCTCGACGCGCACGGGCGCCTCGAAGCGTCCGTGCTGGTGGCCCATCCACACGGTCATGAGCGCCATGCGGGGGAGCCCCAGGCGCCGCAGCTCGTCGGCGATGGGATGATCGCCGAGCGCGAGCTCCGCGCCGCCGATCCCGAAGCCCACCTCCGTCGCCCCGGCCGTGAATCCCGTGCGGTGCAGCACGCCGTCCACGTAGCCGTACGTCGTCATCGACACGTCCGGCAGCGTGAAACGCCCGCCGCGCGACGACGAGAATCGGAGCACGTGCCGTCCGTCCATGTCGAGCGTGCACGTGCGGCGCCGGTCGGTGTCCTCGAACTCGATCCGCTGCACCGTCTTCGGGAAGCCCCAGATGCCCTCCCCCGCGTCGCGCGTGAAGCTCTGCGTGACCGGCAGGTGCACGATGTAGGTCGCGAGGCGGTTGCGGAAGAAATCGACGACGTTGCCCAGGTAGGGCACGAGCGGTCGCTCGCCCCGCAAGCGCACGAAGAGGGCGAGCGACACCTCGTTGTAGTCGCCGAGGTCGTTGTCGCGGTAGTCGATGCACGCGATGCTGAAGAGCGCCTGGCCGGGGAAGATCTCGACGACGTCCAGCTCCGGACCGCGCAAGAGCGCCCGCGCGGCGGTGGCGTCGACGGCGTAGGTCGCCGCGGTCGACGAGGCGTCGCGGACGACGACGGGCAGCGTCACCTCGCGCCCCTGGAAGACGTAGTGGCGGGGCTCGGTGACGCTCGGTGCTGCCATGGGCGCTGTCTACCAGGGGGCCGCCTGGCCGTCACCTGCAGCGGAAGACGTCACAGCCCCCCGACGAAGCGTCCGGGAGCGAAGATGCCGCCGGGGTCGTACGCCGCCTTCACGCGCCGCATGAGGGCGAGATCGGGGCCGAGCCGACCCCACACGTCGACGTGCCGTTTGGCGTCGGGACGAGCGCGCTCGACGACGAGGAATCCGCCGGCGGCTTCGATCGCGGGACGCAGCTCCGCGAGGATCCTGCGGAGCGCCTCGGCGTCGTCGAGCCGCGCGCGAACCACGCCGTTCGCGACGTGCGACAGCACCGGAACGTCGCCGGCGATCCGGTGCAGCTCCGCCATCGTGGCGCCCACCTCCGTCGGCAGCACGCTCGCGCGAACCACGGCGAGCGCCGGCGTGACCGGAAACGCGCCCAGGCTGCGACGGAGCGCGGCGCCGTCCCGCGTCCACTCCACGGCGAGGCCGCTGCGTGCGCCCACGGCTTCGATCGTGCGCCGGGCGGCGGCGATCTCCGGTGCGATGCCGCCCACGCCCACCGCGACACCGGGGCCGCGCTCGAGCGTGCCGGCTTCGAGCCAGAGCGGATCCAGGACGTCGCGCACCGCGAGCGCGAGGTCGGCGGCGGCGGCGAGCGTGCCCGCATGAAGGAGCGCCGCTTCCTCGAGCTCGGGCCGTGGTCGCAGCTTGAACGTCGCCTCGACGACGACGCCGACGGTGCCGAGCGCGCCGATGTGGAGCTTCGGCAGGTCGTACCCGGCCACGTTCTTCACCACCTTGCCGCCGCTCGCGACCAGCCGGCCCTCGGCGTCGACGGTGCGGATGCCGATGAGAAGATCCCGCACCGTGCCTTGCGAGGCGCGCAGCGGGCCGGAGAGATTGGCGGCGATGAGCCCGCCCACCGTCGTACGCTCGGGCGACGGTGGATCGAGGGGAAGCCACTGCCCGGCCGCGCCGAGCACCCGCTCCAGCGTCGCGAGGGAGCAGCCGGCTTCCGCGGTGACGGTCATGTCGGCGGCTTCGTGATCGACGATGCGCTCGACCCGATCCATGCGGACGAGCGCGTCGATGCGCGCCGGAGGCGCTCCGACGTCGAGGTGCGCGCCGAGTCCCGAGACGACGAGCGGCCGGCCCGCGCGCACGACGGCCTGCACCTCGGCGACCGAGCCCGGACGCACGACCGACTGCGCCACGACGCCGTCGACCGCCTCGGGCGACGGCACGGTCACAGCGGCGCCTGCCGGCGGGGCGTGCGTGTTTCGACGCACACCTTCGCGTCCGGGAAGATCTTGTGCGGGTTCGCGCGCTGCTCCGGATCGAAGACCGCGCGCAGCGCCGTCATCGCGAGGAGGTCGTCGGGGCCGAACAGGAGCGGCATCTGCGCGCACTTCTCGACGCCGATGCCGTGCTCGCCGGTGAGGCTGCCACCGAGCGCCACGCAGGCCTCGAGGATCTCGCGGCCCGCCGCGAGCACGCGCGCCACCTCGTCGCGATCGCGCTCGTCGAACAGCAGGATCGGATGGATGTTGCCGTCACCTGCGTGGAAGACGTTGCCGACGCGCAGCCGATGCTTCGCGGCAGCCGCCTGGATCGCACGCAGGATGTCCGGCACGCGCGTGCGCGGCACGACGCCGTCCTGGGTGCAGTAGTTCGGCGCGAGCCGGCCGACCGCCCCGAAGGCGCGCTTGCGGGCCTTCCACAGCGCGGCACGCTCGGCGTCGTCGCGCGCGATGCGGAGCTCGCGCGCGCCGTGCGCCCGGCACACGGCCTCGATGCGCGCGAGCTGATCGTCGAGGCCGGCGGCGGGGCCGTCGATCTCGGCCAGGAGCACGGCACCGGCGTCGGTCGGGAGGCCGATGCCGTACGCCGCCTCGACCGCCCCGATGATGAGCCGGTCCATCATCTCAAGCGCCGCGGGCACGATGCCGGCCGCGATGATGCCGGAGACGGCCTCGCTCGCGGCCTCGACGGAGTCGAAGACGGCGAGGAGCGTCCGGTAGCCCTCGGGCGTCCGCACGAGTCGCAGCGTCGCGCGCGTGACGATGCCGAACGTTCCCTCCGATCCGACCGTGAGACCGGTGAGGTCGTATCCCGGACGATCCTCGACCGTGCCGCCGAGCTGGACGACGTCGCCCGACGGCAGCACCAGCTCGACGCCGAGCACGTGGTTCGTCGTGACGCCGTACTTGAGCGTGTGCGGCCCGCCCGAGTTCTCGGCCACGTTGCCGCCGATCGTGCACGCCGGCTGGCTCGATGGATCGGGCGCGTAGTGCAGCCCGTCGGCGCGGACGGCGTTCGTGACCCACTGGTTCACGACGCCGGCCTGGACGACGATGCGGCGGTTGCGCCGATCGATCGCTTCGATCGCCTGCAGGCGGCTCGTGCAGATCATGACCGGTGCGCCGACCGGCAGCGTGCCGCCCGAGAGCCCGGTGCCGGCGCCGCGCGGCACGAACGGAACGCCCTCGGACGCGAGCAGGCGCACCACGGCGGCCACGTCGCCCGGCGTCCGCGGCAGGACGACCAGCTCGGGCGCGGCGCGCTCGAGCGTATAGCCGTCGCAGTCGTAGACGCGCAGCGTGTCCGGATGATCGACGACGCCGTCGTCGCCGACGAGCGCGCGCAGGCGCGCCGCGAGATCGGGCCGCAGCATCGCGCGGTTTGTAGCGGCGTGCCCCGCTCGTGTACAACCCGCGCGTGACCGCGCAGGTGGGCGAGTTCAATCCGCCGGAGCGTCTGCTTCTCGGCCCCGGACCGTCGCAGGTGCATCCGCGCGTGCTGCGCGCGATGTCGGCGCCGCTCCTGGGCCACCTGGATCCCGCCTTCGTCCACATGATGGAGGAGGTGAAGCAGCTCCTGCGTGTCGTGTTCGCGACCACGAACCCGCTCACGATCCCGATCTCCGGGACGGGCAGCGCCGGCATGGAGGCCTGTCTCGTGAACCTCCTCGAGCCCGGCGACGAGTTCGTGGTGGGCGTGAACGGCGTCTTCGGCACGCGCATGGCGGAGGTGGCCGAGCGCGCCGGTGCGCTCGTGCGCCGGGTCGAGGCGCCGTGGGGCAAGGTCGTCCGTCCCGAGCAGATCCTGGCCGCATTGCGCGACACGAAGAAGCCGAAGCTCGTCGCCGTCGTGCACGCCGAGACGTCGACCGGCGCCTGGCAGCCGCTGCCCGAGATCGCGAAGCTCGCGCACGACCACGGCGCGCTCATGCTGGCCGACTGCGTGACCTCGCTCGGCGGCGCGCCGGTCGAGATCGACGCCTGGGGCATCGACGCCGCGTACAGCGGGACCCAGAAATGCCTCTCGTGCCCGCCGGGGTTGTCGCCGGTCACGTTCGGTCCGCGCGCCGCCCAGGCACTCGGCACGCGCAAGACGAAGGTGCAGAGCTGGTATCTCGATCTGTCGCTGCTCGCGCAGTACTGGGGAGAGGAGCGCGTGTACCACCACACGGCGCCCATCACGATGAACTATGCGCTGCGCGAGGCGCTGCGCATAGTCGTCGAGGAAGGGCTGCCGGCGCGCTTCGCACGGCACGCGAAGAATCACGCCGCGCTCGCGGCCGGGCTCGCGCCGCTCGGGCTGGCGCTCGCGGCCGAAGAGGGGCATCGGCTGCCGATGCTGAACGCGGTCACGGTGCCGGACGGCGTCGACGAGGCGAAGGTGCGCGCGCGGCTCCTCGCGGAGCAGGGGATCGAAATCGGAGGCGGGCTCGGGCCCATGAAGGGGAAGGTGTGGCGGATCGGGTTGATGGGGGAGTCGAGCCGGCGAACGTCGGTGCTGGCGGTGCTGGCGGCCCTGGAGGACGCGCTGCGCGCGCAGGGACGAGCGGTCGTGCCGGGGGCGGCGGTCGGCGCCGCACAAGCCGCGTACGCCGTCTAGCCTCGATCGCGGCCGTCGTCGCGCTCTCCGGGTGTGCCGCGCCGTGGTGGCGGCCGTCGCCGCTCGTGCCGACGAGCGCGCGCCAGCTTCCGCCGCTCGTCGACGACATGGACCTGGATTCGCTGCGCGCGGCCGTCGATCGCACGCTCCCCGTCTACGAACGCGCCGGGCGCGCCGGCACGGCGGCCGCCGCGCAGCAGCTCGTGGACTGGCTCGCCGCGACGCGCGATCCCGACGAGCGCCGGCGCGTGGTCGGGGCGTCCTTCCGGGTGATGCGCGTCCGCGATCCGCTGCTGCTCACGTCGTACTACGAGCCGGAGATCGCCGTCAGCGAAACCCCGGGCGGCATCTATCGCTTCCCGATCTACCGGCGACCGCCGGATTTGACGAACCCGTACGCGTCGCGCGTCGAGATCGAGTCCGGCGCGCTCGACGGGCGCGGGCTCGAGCTGGCGTGGACCGACGATCCGCTGGAGCTCTTCTCGCTGCACGTCCAGGGGTCTGGGCGGGCGCGCTTTCCCGACGGCCACGTGGCGGGACTCCGCTTCGCCGGCACGAACGGCCGGCCCTACAAGAGCCTCGCGCAGGAGCTCATCCGGCGCGGCCTGCTGCCGAAGGACGAGGCGTCGATGTTCGCGGTGCGCCGCCTGTTCGCGGGGCTCTCGCACACCGAGCAACGCGCGCTCATGGCCGAGAACCCGCGCTACGTGTTCTTCACCATGACGGACGCGTCGCGCGGACCGACGGGGAGCCTCGGCGTCGAGCTGACGCCGGGTCGCTCGGTTGCGACCGACGTCGACGTCATCCCCGCCGGCGCGATCGGCTACCTCGTCACGCCCACGATCCGCCGCTTCGTCGTCGCCCAGGACACCGGCGCGGCCATCCGCGGCGCCCACGCGGATCTCTTCGCCGGCTCGGGCCTGGAGGCCGAGCAGTTCGCGGGACGCCAGAAGGAGCGGGGAACGTTCTACGTGCTGGTGCCGCTCTGAGCCGCCATGCGCTCGTTCGAACGCACCATCGTACGCGCGACGAGGCGGCGCGGCGCGAGACGGATGCCGGCCGCCATCAAACGGTTCAGCATCCCGTTCACCAGTACGGTCTGCCGGCCGACGGCGCGCACGGTCTCGTCGGCGACCGCCTCCGCGCTCATCCAGGCGAAGCCCGGCACCATGCTCGTGTCGACGTGCGCCTTTTCCTGGAACTCGGTGCGCGTGAAGCCCGGACATACGCACAGGACGTGGACGCCCGTCCCATCGAGCTCGACGGCGATGGCTTCCGAGAACGCGAGCAGGAACGCCTTCGTCGCGCCGTACGTCGCGGTGTAGCCCATCGGTCCGAAACCGGCGACCGACGCGACGTTGACGACGGCGCCGCGCCGCCGCTGCACCATGCCGGGAAGCAGGAGCCCGGTGAGCGCGACCGGCGCCTCGACGTTGAGCTTGATCTGGTCGAGCTCGCGCTCGACCGGCAGGCGGTCGAACCGCCCCGCCGTCCCGATGCCCGCGTTGTTCACCAGCCACTCGACCTCGAGGTCGCGCCGATCGAGCTCGGCGACGAGCGCCGGCGGTCCGTCCGCTCCCACGAGATCGACCGGAATCGCGACGGCCTGGATGCCGTGCGCGCCCGACAGCTCGCGCGCGAGGGCTTCCAGGCGATCGGCGCGACGCGCCACGAGCACGAGGTTGCGGCGCTCGCGCGCGATGCGGCGGGCGAGCGCTTCGCCGATGCCGCTCGATGCGCCCGTGACCACGGCGACCGGCGTGCTCATACCGAGCCCTCCCGCGGCTTGAGCAACATCGTGGCGCTGCGGATCGCGAGCGAGCGGGGCACGAACTTGAGGGCCGCCGCGAGCGCGCGGTTCATGAGTCCGTTCACGAGCACGCCGCCGCGGCCTGCGGCGCGCACCGCCTCGTCGGCGACCTGGTCCGCGCTCTGCCACGCCATGGCGGGCACCGCCCCGGTGTCGACGTCGACGTGGCTCTGGAACTCCGTGCGCGTGAAGCCGGGGCACACGCACAGGACGGGGACGCCCGTGCCTTCGAGCTCGGCGCCGATCGCCTCCGAGAAGGAGAGGACGAATGCCTTCGTCGCCGTGTACGTCGCCATCTGCGGGCTCGGGACGAATCCCCCGACCGACGACACGTTCATGACGAGTCCGCGCCCCCGTTTCACCATACCGGGCGTGAACCGGCCCGTCAGCTCGACCAGCGCCTCGACGTTGAGGCGGATCTCCTCGAGCTCGCGCGCGACCGGCAGCTCGTGGAACTTCCCGAACGTGCCGAAGCCGGCGTTGTTCACGAGCCAGTCGACGACGAGGCCGCGTGCTTCGACCTCGACCGCGAGCTCGCGGACGGCCGACGGGCGCGTGAGGTCGCTCGCGAAGACGTGCGCGTCGACCTTGTGCTGCGCGCGGATCTCGCCGGCCAGGGCCTCGAGGCGATCCTTGCGCCGGGCGACCAGGCCGACGGGCCGGCCGTCGCGAGCGATGCGGCGGGCCAGCGCTTCGCCGATGCCGCTCGACGCGCCGGTGACGAGCGCGATCTCCTGTGCCATGCGCGCCGGTTAGCACGTCCCCGCGACCGTTGACAGGCCGCGCTACTCGGGCCAACAACGGGGCCCTCATGGCCAGCCTCACGAGCGCCGAGTTCACCGAGTGCATCACCGCCCTCACCGAGCACTACGGCGTCGAGCGCCTGCGCGACAAGCTGGCGGCGATCGGAGCGTTCCAGTCACGCAAGGGCCTCACGAGCGCGCCGGCGCTCGCCGAGCGTCTCTATCGCCTCTCGGGCGGGCTCCGGCTACCCGTCGCCGCGACGTACGCGTTCTCGCACGTGTGGGCCGAGATGCTCTCCGCGAAGCTCGGCGGCGAGGAGACCGAGAAGACGCTCGAGAGCCTTGCCGAGCGCGTGAACGCGTGCCTCGACGAGAAGGAGCAGATCGTCGCCGGCAAGGAAGCCGACCTCGACAGCGCGCTCGGGGCCTATCGCGAGGCCGCCGCCAAGGCGACCGGGCCGCGCGTCGCGCACTACGACATGCTGCTGAAGTCGGTGCCCGCTGTCGCCGAGCGCGTTCGCGCGACCTCGCCGTCCGAGGGCTGACGCCGTGCCCGATCGCATCCTCGTGCCGGCCAGCGAATGCCCGGTCGTCGAGGACGCGGACCTCGTCGTCGTCGGCGGGGGATCGGCCGGCATGGCGGCCGCGGTGACGGCGGCGCGCGCGGGGCTGCGGACCGTGCTCGTCGAGGAATCGCCGTTTCTGGGCGGCATGTCGACCGGCGGCTGCGTCGGGACGTTCTGCGGCTTCTACTACCGAACGACGGGAGGCGATCTCGAGCGGCTCGTCGGTGGCTTCGCCGCCGACGTCATGGATCGTCTCGCCGCCGCGGGACGGTGCTACGGCCCCGTGCCCTTCAAGACGACGGCGGCGGTGCCGTACGTGCCGTGGGGCGTGAAAGTGCTCTACGACCACCTCGTGCGCGCCGAGCCGAACCTGCGCGTGCGCCTCTACGCGCGCCTCACCGGCGCCGTCGCGCGTGACGGGACGATCGAGGCGATCACGGTGTCGACGCGCGCCGGTACGGTCGCGATGCGCGCCGCGTATTTCGTCGACGCGAGCGGCGACGCCGCGCTCGCGCGCGCGGCGGGTGCACCTTGCGAGCGGAGCGAGCGCCTGCAGTTCCCGTCGATGATGTTCTACATGCAGCACGTCGACCTCGATCGCGCGATCCCGGCTCTCTTCGAGCTGAACGACCTCCTCGAGCAGCACTACGCGAGCGACGACTTGCCGCGACGCTCGGGGAACGTCATTCCCACCGGCCGTCCGGGCGAGGTGCTCGTCGCCATGAGCCGCGTCGCGATCGACGGCCGGCCCGTCGACGGCGCCGACGACGCCGACCTCACGCTGGGCGAGATGCTCGGCCGCGAGCAGGCGGAGCACTGCGCCGACTTCCTCCGCCGGCACATGCCCGGCTTCGCCGATGCCTTCCTGTCCGACACGGCGCCCCGCCTCGGCATTCGCGAGACGCGACGGATTCGCGGCGCGTACGCACTCACGGAGAACGACGTCCTCGGGGGACGGAAGTTCGCGGACGGGATCGGCCGGGCGGCGTGGCCGATCGAGCTTCACGTGGATGATGGGCGCACGGAATGGCGCATGCTCGACGACGGCCTGTGGTACACGCTGCCCTACCGCACGCTCCTGCCGACCGGCGTAGGCAACCTGCTCGTGGTCGGCCGCTGCGTGTCGGCGACGCGCGAGGCGTTCGCCTCGGTGCGCGTCATCGGGCCGTGCATGGCCGAAGGTCAGGGCGCCGCCCTCGCCGTCGCGGAGGCGCTGCCGCGCGCCCAGCGCGTCGCCGACGTCGACGTCGGCGCCGTCCGCGCCCAGCTCGAGCGCCTCGGCGTCCCGCTTTGATTTGAGTCGCATCCAGCTCGTCGCTACGGTGGCGCGATGAAGCGGGCCCGGACGGTGGTGCGGGGGTGCGTCGTCGCGGTGTGCGTGGTCGCGGGCGCGGTCGTCGCGCACGCCGCGGCGTACACGGAAGAGGATTTCTTCGCCAAGCCGAACGCCGTCTACACCATCCCGACGCCGGTGAACGGCGGTCCGATCACCGTCATCGGCGAGACGAAGATGTACCGCGTGAAGAGGGGCGACACCTTGATGGACCTCGCCCGCCTCTACAGCCTCGGCTACAACGAGATCGTCGAGGCGAATCCGGGTCTCGATCCCTGGGTGCCACCGATCGGCGCAGTCGTCCTCCTGCCGACGGAGTGGGTGCTCCCATGCTGCAGCTATTCGGGGATCATCGTGAACATCCCCGAGATGCGCCTGTTCTACTACAAGCGCGGCAGCCAGCCGGGGACCACCACCGTCTATACCTACCCGGTCGGTCTCGGTCGCGACGACTGGCGAACGCCGACCGGAAGTTTCCGGGTGAACGGGAAGACCGTCAACCCGCAGTGGAACATCCCCGAGTCCATCCGCAAGGAGCACATCGAGGAGCGCGACGACCCGCGCACCTTCATCCCCGGCGGCGATCCGGACAACCCATTGGGGAAGTACCGTCTCGAGCTGACCCTACCGATGTACCGCATCCACGGCACGAACATCCCGTGGGGCGTCGGCATGCAGGTGAGCCACGGTTGCGTGCGGCTCTATCCCGAGGACATCGAGCGGCTCTTCCCTACGGTCCCGATCGGCACCCCCGGCGAGTTCACGTATCAGACGATCAAGATCGGGCGCCGCGGCGACGTCGTTTTCGCCGAGGCGCACGAGGACATCTATGGGCACAACCCGGCGATCTTCCGCGAGGCGATGGGCCTGATCGACAGCCACGGCTTCGGCGGCGAGATCGACAAGGAGCTGCTCCTGGACGGGCTCCTCAACGCGGGCGGGATCCCGTTCCAGATCTCGCCCGGTGTCGAGGGGGCGTCGATAGCGTCGTACGACTCGCAATGACCGAGCTGCACGTCCGGACCGGGGCCAAGCGGGAGCTCGTCGACCTCACCCCACAGGTGGCCGAGGTCGTGGCGCAGAGCCGGCTCGAGGAGGGTCTCTGCCAGGTCTACGTGGCGCACGCGACGGCGGCGATCGTCGTGAACGAGAACGACGACCCCAACGTGTGCGTCGACCTGCTCGACGCCCTCGACCGCCTGATTCCGGCCGGGATCTGGCGCCACGACCGGGTGGACGGCAACGCGGCCTCGCACATCCAGGCGGCGATCCTCGGCCCCGGCGAGACGATCCCCTTCCGCAAGGGGAAGCTCTGTCTGGGGACCTGGCAGGCGATCATGCTGGCGGAACTCGACGGCCCACGCGATCGTCGCGTGCTGATCACTCTGCGCTGACTTGCCGGCCCCGTCGGGGCACGGCGCGAGATCAGGCGCTGACTTCCTGCAGCTCGGCCGACCCGGCCGCAGCGAGCTCTGCGACCTTGGCCCGTCGAGGCAGCCCGCCCCGCTCACGCCACTCGCGGAGACCCCGCCGGACGTAGTCCGCGTTGATCTCGAGCGTGTCGCAGATGTTCTCGAAGGAGAAGAGCCAGCTCCGATCGCTCGAAGAGACCCACTCCTGCGCTTCCTGGAACATCTGCACGCCCCTGGGATCCCGCGCGTGCGCGAACTTCTGGTAGCAGTCGATGGCGTCCTCGAGGACGGCGAGCATCAGAAGACGCTCACGCTCGAGACCCCCCGCCCGCCTGAATGCCGCAAAAAATTGTGCCGGTAGAAGAACGTCTGGTTCGAACAACGTCGCCAACCTGTCGTGCCCGCCCGAAAAGCCCCGCTTCCCCTTCGCAACCATCTACCCCTCCTCCGCTCGGCGGAGAACGATCGCCCGAGGCGATCGAACGCCCAGAGCCTTACCACGACGGGTCGTCGTTACTGAACGGCCACTCGGATGAAAAACCTTGTGCCGTCAAATTAGACGCCCTTATCGCGTGGCCGAACGGATTGCAATAGGGTTACGGCTCAAATGCCGATAGCCGTCGCGGTGAGCAGCGGCTCCACGGCCCGCTCCCAGGGGCCGCTCCACTGGCGGCTGAGGTCGTCGGCCAGGGTGCGGCCGCCCGCCACCTGCTCGATCACGGGCTCGAGGTAGATCCGCTCGTCCTGCCCGGCCTCGTTGCGGGCCTGCTGACGCCGGAGCCCCTCGGCGGCGATCTCCAGGAGCTCTCGGGCGAGCTCGACGACACGCACGCCCTTCATACGGGCCGCCAGGGCCCCTCGGGTCACGTCGTCGTAGAGCTCGCGCACCTGATCGACCGACCACCGCTTCACGACGTCGAGGCCGGCCTCCTGGCAGTCGGCATCGTAGAAAACCCCTTTCACCAGGGCCGGCAGCGCGACCACCCGGCCGGGCGGCTGGCTGTCGGCGGAACGAAACTCGATGAAGCCCTTCAGGCGGACCTCGGGGAACAGGGTCGTCAGGTGCAGGTTCCAGTCGTCGAGGGTGGCGCGGGCGCCGCCGAAGCCCTCCGACAGGAACCGGCGGAAGGGAATCCCCGTGACGTCGGTCACGTAGCGTCCGTCGCGCAGGATGAAGTACAACGGGACGTCGAGGGCCCAGTCGACGTAGTCGTGGAAGCCGGCGTCGTCGCGGAACGCGAACGGAAGGAGGCCGCAGCGGGTGCGATCGGTGTCGGTCCACACGTGTCCGCGGAAGCTCAGGTGACCCGAGAGGTCCCCGTCGACCAGGGGCGAGTTCGCGAAGATTGCGTTCACGATCGGCGCGATGCCCATGCCGACGCGGAGCTTTCGCATGGCGTCGCGCTCGTCGGAGAAGTCGATGTTGGCCTGCACGGTCGCGGTCTGCTTCATCATGCGGTGGCCGAGCTTGCCGACGCGCGTCATGTACTCGCGCATGATGCGGTAGCGCTGCTTCGGCACCCACGCGATCTCGTCGAGCGTGCTGAGCGGATGGCAGCCGAGGCCGAGGAACGAGATGCCCAGCTCCCGGCCGACCGCCACCAGCTCGCGGACGTGCGTGTCGACCTCCTCCCGCGTGGCGTGCAGATCTGCGCAGGGACGGCCGGCGAGCTCGATCTGTCCACCCGGCTCGAGCGTGATCGACTGCCCTTCGCGCGCGAGGGCGATGACGGCGCCGCTCTCCTCTCGCGGCTCCCAGCCGAACCGCTCGGCGAGCAGCGTGAGGAGACGTTCGATGCCGCGGGGGCCCGTGAACGGCACCGCGCGTCCGGTCTTCGCGTCGACGGCGACCTTCTCGTACTCGGTGCCGACCATCCAGCGCGCGCGCGGCTTGGCGGCCCGGTGGAACTCCTCGACGAGCTGACGGGTGTCCTCGATCAGCACCGCGTGCCCGCTCGCGCGGAAATCCGTCATGCGGCGCGGACGGTAGCCGCGGGCCGACGCCGTAGCAAGACAGCGGCCCGCGCTCGGACGGCCGGCTAACGCCGCGCGTCGGACCCGGCTAGTGGTCGCAGACGAGGTCGGCCGGGCACGAATAGCCGGTCGTGCAGAGCGTGCCCGATTCCGCGACGACGTCGGGCCACCAATCGTCGATGCAGCAGTTCATCTTCCGGATCGCACCGGCGTACGGACCCGTCATGCTCGAGATCTGCGTGATGAGCGACGTCGGATTGCCGGCGTGGAGGTCCGTTTCGTCCGGGTCGATGAACAGGTCCGTCAGCTGAGCGGACGCGACGGCACCCGGGCTGATGTACGTCTTGAGCATCCGGGCCTCGCACAGGCGCTTGCAGGGCACCGGATTGCCGTTGACCGATGGACACACCGGACAGTCGTCGCTCGTCCCGCACTGCACGTTGGGGGCGTTGCGACACCACTTCTCGGACTTGCCCGCGCACACGTACCCCGCGCCCACGAGCCCGGCGCAGTCGTTGTCGTCGATGCAGGCGGGGCCCATCCGGCAGACGCCGCCCAGGCACGCCGCTCCGGCGGGGCACGGCGTGAACGTCGAGCACGCGACTTCGCCGACATTGGGGGCGCACTGGCCGCCCAGGCAGAACTCGCCCGGCTGGCATTCGGCCGACGTCGTGCACGCCGCGTTCGTCGCCTTGGTGCAGCGGCCGACGGCGCCCGGCCGCGTCAGCAGATAGCGGTTGCGCGTCGGCACCGTCGTCCTCTTGGTCTGGTGGCCGCAGAGCGAGTGTCGCAGGCTCTCCGGTGCCCCGGGTCCGCCGGGTGCATCGCCGAAATACGGCCGTAGGTCGTGACCGTCGCAGGCGAAGCCGTCCGGACCGACCGGACACGCGTTGCCGCCCGGCGTCCCGAGGGCGAAGCCGAGGGCGGTTGGGAGCAGATCCACCGTGTGGGCGAGCGCTGGGCTGACGTAGGCGGGCGGCTGCGGCGTCTCCTGGGCGGGATCCCACGACGGGATGGTCGGCAAGTCGCGTGGATCGAACACGATGAGGCGCGTGCGGTGGCCGTTCTCCGTGAACGCGTGCTTCGAGCTCGGCAGGTGCCAGCCGTTGTCGGAGAAGTACATGAAGATCGTGTTGCGGGTGAGATCGGGCGCGATGCCGCCCCACGTTCCGCCAAGGGTCTCGCACTGCGACTGCGTCGCGATGTCGAAGCGGCTGCGCCGGTTCGACGCGAAGCAATGCGGCGCCGTTTCCATGGCGAGGAACTTGCGCAGCTCGCGGACGTTGTCGTCGGCCCACCAGATGTTCCCGAAGAACTGATGGACGGTGCCGAAGTTCGTCTCGTTGAACGCCGAGACGACCGGCGCGCAGGTCTGGCCGGTGCACCACTGGCCGAGGTTCATGACGCCGCCGCGCGGGAAGCTGCCGAGGCCGCCGAACAGATAGTCGATCACCGGCTGCGGCGAGCGCAGGGGCTGATGCGGAACGCGCGGCGCGTACCACATGTAGAAGTGCTGCATCGAGAACTGCCCCGGTGCGCCCGGCTGCTCGTAGGTCAGCATGTCGAGGAAGTTGAACACGTCCGTCTGGCGTCCGACGACGAACGGAGAGTAGGGCGACGCGATGCTGGTGCCGCACGCCGGCGGCTGTCCCGGTGCCCCGGCGACGCACTCGTTGCGGCCGAGCGAGCGTCCGCCGGTCTTCGCGACCGCGTCGAAGGACGTTTCGTCGAGCGATCCGGTGAACTTGCCGGCGAGCAGCGTGCAGTAGCCGCCGATCTTGTTGCCCGTGTTGAACGGGTCGTTCACCGTTCCCACGGCGCCCGTGAGCCCGCGCAGCGCGCTCGGAACGGTCGAGAACGTGGCCTCGTTGATCTTGTTCTGCCCGTGGAAGCTGCGTTGATAGCGACCGGTGAGAATCGTGGCGAGCGATGGGAAGCACCAGGACGCGGTGTTGTGGGCGATCGGGAACACCGTGCCGTGCGCTTCGAGGATGTCGACGGTCGGTGTCTTCGGCGTCGGAACGGGCGTGCCCGTCTGCGCGCTGCGACACTCACCCGCGTTGCCGTAGTGGCAGTACCCCTGGTCGTCGGAGATGAAGAAGATGATGTTCGGGCGATCGGTGACCGGCCCCGGAACGCAAGCCTTGCCGTCCGCACACTGCCCGTTCACCGGACACGCGGCGCCACCGGCGCACACGCCTTCGATCGTGGCGCAGCACGGCGGGCGTCCCGCGACGTGCTGACTCGAGTAGAAGAGGTACGGCGGCTCGCAGAAGGGCGAGAGGCGTTTGCGCGCCCACACGACCGGAGCTTTTGCGTCGGCGGGTGCCGCGAGCGGCCCCATGACGGCGAACAGGGCGAGCGCCGCCCAGAGGCGGCGGGCACACGGAGCCATGGGAAAAGTGGTATTCGTCCAACGTCCGGAGTGTCAAGTGTTTTTTCGGCATCGAGCCGATAGACTCGCACGCGTGCGCGTGTGGAGGTGGTCCGTCGGCCCGAAGGTCGTTCTGATTCTTGCAACGCTGCTAGGCGCGTGCGGCTCGTCGGAGCAATCGGGCCGACCCGCCGACGCAAAAGGCTACGTCGGGTCCGCGTCGTGTGCGGCGTGCCATGCCGATGTCGTGCGAACCTGGGAGGCGTCGAACCATCATCTCGCGATGTTCGGTGCCGATGCGTCGATCCTGGCGCCGGTCACCGCCGACGGACCACTCGTGCGCCGTGGCAGTCAGCTTGAGCTGACTGCTGCGAGCCTCGGCAACGCGGAGGACGTTCCGATCTCCTACGTTCTCGGCCGCAAGCACGTCGAGCAACCGGTCGGAACGATTCGCCCGGGACGACTGCAGGCACTCCCGCGCGCTTTCGACGTCGTGCGTCGCGAGTGGTTCGATCTCTTCGCCGGCGAGCAGCGTGTCCCCGGCGATTGGGGGCACTGGACCAATCGCGGCATGAACGCGAACGCGCAGTGCCTCTACTGCCACACGACGAGCTTCGAGAAGGGCTACCTGCCCGCGACCGACACCTACGCCAGCCGATGGAGCGAGATGGGCGTCGGCTGCGAGGCGTGCCATGGTCCGGGCGAGGCGCACGCCTCCGCGCGACGTGAGGGTCGCGCCGATCCATGGGCCGGAGTGAATCCGGATCGATTCCTCGCGGCATGCGAGGCGTGCCACACCCGCCGCGTCGAGCGCGCCGATTTCACGCCGGGGGACGAGTTCCTCGACGCGTTCGAGCCCGAGCTGCTGGACACCGACGCGTACTACCCCGACGGGCAGATCAAGGACGAGCTGTACGAGGGCGTGTCGTTCCACATGAGCAAGATGTTCCGCGAGGGCATCCGCTGCTGGAACTGCCACGATCCGCACGGGAACGGCACGCGCGAGCCGGGCAACACACTCTGTCGCACGTGTCACGAGCCCAGGTACGACAGCGAGGCGCACACGCACCATCCGAGCACGTCTCCCGGCGCCGACTGCCGGGGCTGCCACATGCCGACCACGGTCTACATGCAGCGCGATCCGCGACACGACCATGCGTTCGCTCGTCCGGATCCCGAGGCGACGATCGCGCTCGGCGTGCCGAACGCGTGCAACCGATGCCACACCGATCGCGATGCCGCATGGGCGGCGGAGCGGATGCGCGAATGGTATCCGGACGGTCGCAAGCGCGCCCTCCGGCGCGAGGTCGCGGCCACCATCGCGAGCGCGCGCGCCGGCGACCCTGCGAGCGTTCCCGGTCTCATCGCGCTCGTGGGTGGCGAGCTGGACGCCGTCCATCGCGCATCGGCGGCGAGGCTGCTGGCGCGCTTCCCGACCGCGAGCGGCGTCACCGAGGCGCTCACGACCGCGCTCGGCGACGACGAGGCGCTCGTCCGGGCCGGTGCTGCATGGTCCTTCGGCCAGCGATCCCATCTCGCGCCCGAGCCGCGCGCGGCACTGCTCGCGCATTTGGGCGATCCCGTGCGGATCGTCCGCCAGCACGTCGCGTTCGCGTTGCGCGACCTGACGGCGAGCGAGCTCCCACCCGACGTCGCGGCGGCGCTCGCGCGCGCCACGGCCGAATGGCGGAGCGGGCAGATGCGCCTCGCGGACACGCCCGAGGCCCACTACAACCTCGCCATTGACGACGCCGCGCACGGCGACCTCGACGATGCGTTGGCGGAGTATCGGGCGGCGCTGCGCCTGTGGCCGAAGTCGTATCGGACCCGCCACAACCTCGGCATGCTGCTCGCCCGCATGGGACGGATCGACGAGGCAGCGGCCGAGTTCGAGGCGGTGCTGGCGAACGATCCCGTGCCCGACTCGGCCTTCGCGCTGGGACTCCTGCGCGCCCAACAGGGACGTTGGAACGACGCCGCGCAGGCACTCGCGCGCTGCGTCGCGGAGGATCCGGATTTCCCGCGCGCTCGCTACAACCTTGCGCTCGCCTATGCCAAGGCCGGCGACACCACCAAGGCGCTCGACGAGCTCGAGCGCGCGGCGGCCCAGGAGGACACGCACCGCGAGGCCGTCCTGGCGCTCGTCGACCTGGCGCGGCAGGTGAACGACAAGGAGCGGCTAGAGCGCTGGGTGCTCGAGGCGGCGCGTCTCGACCCCGCGCTCGCCGAGAACCCCGATCTCCGGGAGCTCCTCGAGCGCCGGTGACGTTCAGGTTCGTACGCGCAGTCGCGCTTGCGACGCTCGCATCACGCCGGCGCGTATCTCGCCTGCCGTCGCCGTCGCGCCGGAGCCCGCCGTGCCAGCGCGCGTGCCGGAGCGCATAGCGTGCGGAGGACCGTCGCAACGTCGCCGGGTTGCGCGCCGGTCCCCGAGACGCAGGAGCGCCGCCCACGGTCGACGAAATCCTGCCGCGCGCGCCGGCACGGATGCTGCTCTCGTCGTCCCCCCGGTGGTTGTGGCGCAGCGCGGGGGTCGCGCTTGCAGGGATGGTTGAGGGGCGGCGGGGCGGAAGGACGGCTGAGGAGAGAGAAGGGGAGGCCGGGCGGCGGATGCCGACGCGAGTCGGCTCCGCCCCGGCCCATCAGCGGACGTCTCGTGCGGCGTCCTCGTCGTCGTCGGACGCGGAGCGCGACGGCCACCAGCGCGGAACCCGGCGCAGGTACGCTTCGTACGCGGCCCCGAAGCGCCGCGTGAGCGCGGGCTCCTCGACGAGCACGATCCACGCGTGCGCCGCGGCGGCGGCCGCGATCGCCACGAGAGCGATCGCACCGGATGCCGCCCAGGCGGCCGTGCCCAGGATCGCGATCACGATCCCGCCGAAGAGCGGGTTGCGCACGCGGCGGTAGGGTCCGGCGACGACGAACGCGGGTTGTGGACCGCGTCGCGGACGCCCTCGCCCCGACAGGAGCAGCCCGCTGCGGACGACGAGCGCTGCGCCGAGGACGACCAGCAGAGCCCCCAGCCAGCGCAGCGTCGTCGGCACCACGCGACTCAGGCGTAGTGGCTTCGACGCTTCACGGCGATCTCGCGCTCGAGGTGGAAGATCTCGATCTTCTCGATCGCATCGCCCTTCTTGGCGAACTTGTGCCCGCGCAGGATCGTGTCCAGGGCGCCCAGGTCCTCGCGTCCGGGAAGATCGCGTACGGCGCGAATCTCGGTGCTCGCGAACAGCGTATCGCCCGCGAAGCTCGGGGCCGTGTGCCGCCCGGTCGCGTAGCGCAGGTCGCCCGGCGAGTTGTCGGCGACGTCGGCGGACGAGAGGCCGAGGCAGAGCTGGAACGGAATGCCTCCGAACACGATCAGCTTCCCGCCGACGAAACGCTCCGGATCCTGGTCGACCATCCACTGGTTGCAGTGCACCTGGGAGGTGTTGTCGAGGATCCCGGTCAGCATGATGTGATCGGTGGTGATCACGCGGCCGCGCACGTGCTCGTAGACGTCGCCCGGCTTGAAGTCCTCGAAGTACGTATCCGGGCTGCTGAAGTGCGCGAGGTCGCGATAGGCGCGCTTGCGGTCGTACGCGGGCGCGGTGAAGACGCACGCGACGTCGCGCGGCGCCACCTCGCGGTCGTCCACGGCGGCCTTGGGATCGCGCTTCCAGACCTGTACCTTGCGCTGAAACGTCAGCACCACGTCACCGTCCTGGTTGCGTCCCGTCGTCTGCACGTGCACGACGCCCAGATCGGGGTTCTTGCTCGACGGTTTGACCGAGAGGATGAGCGTCTCGGCCTCTAGCGTGTCGCCGACGCACACGGGCGCGCCGAACCGCATGTCGATGTACTCGAGATTCGCGCGCGCGTTCTCGGAGATGTCCTCGACGCTCTGGCTGAACACGACGCCCATGACCAGCCCCGGCGGCAGGACGAGCCCGCGATAGCCGTAGGCCTGGGCGTAGCGGACGTTCTTCGAGAGGGGATTCGGGGTGAAGGAGAAGTCGGTGAAGAGGGCGAAGACGCCCTCGGTGATCGTCTTGCCACCCTTGTGACGGAGCAACTCGCCGGGCCGGAAATCTTCGAGATAGTGCCCGTGCTGCTTGCGGATCGTGGCCATAGACGGCGACCCTTACCGAGTCGCCGCGGGCCGGGCAAACGCGTCGCGTCAGCCGGCGCGTCGCTCGCCGAGGCTTCCCGAGCCGCCTTCGGCATCGGCCGGCGCCAGCGCCGACGCGGTCGCGCGGACGACGCTCAGCATCTTCTCGCGCTGGCGCTCCGGCAGGCCGCGGTACAGGCGGACCAGCTCCTCGATGCCCTGATCCTTCGCGACGGGATACGCCGGGAAGCCGTTCTCGGGGCCCGTGGGGAACTGCTGCTCGTTCTCCACCAGGAAGCGCCGCGCCTCCGGCGACAGCACTTCCGGATCGTAGGCGGAAATCGCCTTGTGCATCGCGATGTGCAGCTTGACGACGACGAGCAGCGGAGTCGCCAGCCCGCGTCCCGCTTCCAGGCGGCTCACGGCACCCTGGCTCACGCCGGCGAGTCGCGCCAGCTGCTCCTGCGAAAGCCCGAGAAACTCACGCACCCGACGCGCTTGACGGCCGAGTCCCCGCATCCAATCACGCCAGTCGGTTTGCCCTTGTGCTTCCATCGTCGAACTCCCTTCCTTCGAACCTACCGGTGTTTCGTCTCGGAGACCGAGCGGGGTCCACGGGTACCCAGGAGGCGGCGCATGATCGTCAGGAGGATGTCGTGGTGCTGTTCGGGCGTCACGTCGGTCCAATACTCACGTGCGGCGAGCGGGGCGACGATCGTCTGCCCCAAGAGAAGGAACGCGCTCGTCCCGGCGAGCGTCATGATGAGATGGAGCGGATTGATCGTGCGGAGCGCCGCCGTCTCGTGCCCCTCGCTGATGGCCTTGATGACCGCCAGCGTCGGCGGGAGCGTGCTGTCGGCGACCGGCCGCGAGTGCTCGCTCACCCCGTCGGCCATCTCGCGGAGAAGAATCCGCAGCAGGGCGGGACGATGGTGGACGAAGTCGACCCAGACGTCGACCAGCCCCTCGATCCGTTGCTCGATCGGCCCACCGCCGACGAGGACGCGCTGGTAGCGCGCGAAGAGTTCGTGCAGCAGATGGTCGAGGACGGTGGCGTAGAGCTCCGCCTTGTCCTTGAAGTAGTAGACGAGCGACGCGCGACGCACGCCGACCCGTTGCGCCACGTCCTCGAGCCGCGCCCGGTCGTAGCCCTGCTCGGCGAAGATCTGCTCGGCGGCTACGATGATCGCGGCGCGACGAGTGTGCCCCTTGGGCCGGCGTGATGTCGCTAGAGCCGACAGCGTCCGGGCTCTACCTGCGTGCAGGCAGACTGTCAATCCACAAAAAGAATGAGACGGGTGAGACCACGCAGCTCTGTGCCGAGCGCCTCGGAATCGAGCTCGGGAGCCCCAGTGAGGGTCATGCCGAGGGTGAGGAACGCGGTCGCCCCGGCGACGCTCATGACGTAGCGGACCGGGTCGACGCTCCGGAACACCCCCTCGCGTTGACCCATCCGCACCGCGTCGGCGAGAAGCTTCACGATCGGGGCGATCCGCGAGGCGAGGGGCACGGCTCTCGAGCGCCCTGCCCGGGCGAGCTCCCACAGGGAGATCCGGAGCAACCCGGGCCGGTCGATCACCTGCGCGGACCAGACGTCGATGCAGCCGAGTACCCGGTCCTTCAGCGGCCCCCCGGCATCGAGGGCCGCCCGGTAGCGGGCGGGCAGGTCATTGAAGAGATCGTCGAGCAGGGCCTCGTACAGGCTCTTCTTGTCGCGAAAGTAGTACACCATGGAGGCCCGCCGGATCCCGACCCGCTCCGCGACCTCGTCCATGCGGGCACCCGCGTAGCCTCGTTCCGCGAAGACGGCTTCCGCGGCGCGCAGAACCGCCCGGCGCGTCGTCTCTCCCCGTACCTTCATCGAGCCAACCCCTGGCGTGTCGCCGAATTCAGTTCTTGAGCAGGTTCCGAGCGATCACGATCCGTTGCACCTGGCTCGTCCCTTCGTAGATCTGCAGCAGCTTCGCGTCACGCATGAGCTTTTCGACGGGATACTCCTTCATGTAGCCGTAGCCGCCGAAGATCTGCACGGCGTCGGTCGTGATGCGCATCGCGTGATCGGCGCCGAACGCCTTCGCGTAGCTCGACACGATCGACGCCTGCGCACCCTGGTCCAGCATCCACGCCGCCTTGTAGGTGAGCAGCCGCATCGCCTCGATCTCGACCGCCATGTCGGCGAGCATGAACTGCACCGCCTGGAACTGGGCGATCGCCTGGCCGAACTGCTGTCGCTCCTTGGCGTAGCGCGTGCACTCGTCGAGGGCGCGCTGAGAGACGCCGATGCAGATGGCGCCGATCTCGGGCCGGCTGCGATCGAACGTGCGCATCGCGAGCTTGAAGCCCTCCCCCTCGCGACCGAGGAGCGCGTCCTTCGGGACCCGGACTTCCTCGAATGCGATCTCTCCGGTGTCCGCGGCCCGCTGTCCGAGCTTGTTCTTCATGCGGTGCTTCGTGATGCCCGGAAGATCCGCCGGGAAGACGAAGGCCGAGATGCCCTGGTGTCGCAGCTTGCGGTCCTGGGTGGCGAACACGACGTACCAGCTCGCGACGGTGCCGTTCGAGATGAAGTGCTTGGTCCCGTTGAGAACGTACTCGTCGCCGATCTTGCGGTACGTCGTCGAGATGCCGGCGGCGTCCGATCCGGCACCCGGCTCGGTGATGCAGAAGGCGGCGAGCGCCGGCTCGGAGGCGAGCTGACCCAGGTAGCGCTTCTTCTGCGCGTCGGTGCCCGCCTCGCCCACCGGGATCGCGGCGAGCCCGTTCGCGGCGATGGCGTTCGTGATGCCCGCGCACCCGTAGTTGAGCTCTTCGAGCACGAGACAGGTGTCGAGCACGCCGAGCCCCGGGCCGCCGTGCTCGACCGGCACCTCGAAGTTCATGAGGCCGAGCGACCACGCCTTCTTCACGATCTCGGCCGGGAACTTCTGCTCCTCGTCGTGCTGCGCGGCGACCGGAATGATCTCCTCGGCCGCGAAGCGCCTGGCGGTCTCCTTCAGCTGCTGCTGCTCGGGCGACAGATCGAAACGCATCATCCGGATGGAACCTCCGCCGGTTTCGGCTCGCCACGCCGGGCCGCCAGCACCTTGCTCACACGGCGGCCCTTCATCTCCAGCACGCGCAGCTCGTAGCCGTCGACCGCGGTGCGATCGCCCAGCCGCGGGATGCGTCCGAGCTGCTCGGTGACGAATCCCCCGAGGGTGCTCACCTCGTGGGTGCCCTCGACCTCGATGCCGAGCTTCTCCCACACGTCGTCGACGAGCGAGAGGCCGTCGAAGACGAGCCCGTCGGGAGTCTCGACGACCTTGGGCGACTCGCGGTCGAATTCGTCCTGGATCTCTCCCACGATCTCTTCGATCACGTCCTCGAGCGTGATCATGCCGGCCGTCCCGCCGTATTCGTCGACCACGATCGCCATGTGCGTGCGGTTCTGCTGGAACTCGCGCAGGAGCGCGTCGAGCGGGCGCGACTCCGGCACGAACAGGATCTCGCGCTTGATGTCGACGAGGTCCTCGGAGCTCTTCAGCTGGTCGCGGCGCAGGAAGAGATCCTTCACGTGGATCATGCCCGCGACGTGATCGATGTCGATCGTCGCGAGAGGAAAGCGCGTGTGCGTGGTCTGCGCGATGATCTTCACGTTGTCCTCGAGGGGACGCGCCAGCGAGAGGTAGACGACGTCGCCGCGCGGGATCATGGCGTGCCGGGCGGTGCGTTCGGTGTAGTCGATGATGTTCTCGAGCAGCTCGCGCTTCTCGCCCGACAGCGTCCCGACGCGGTGCGACTCGGCGAGCAGCATGCGCAGTTCCTCCTCGGAGTGCGCGTCGGTCGTGCTGCGGATGTCGACGTGCAGCCATCGCAGGATGCGGGAGGCCGTCTGGTCGAGGAACCATAGCGCCGGCTTCACGGCGACCTGGAAGCCGCGCATGGGAAGCGCCGTCCACAAGGCGACCTTCTCGGTCGCCCGGATCGCGTAGGCCTTCGGGACGAGCTCGCCGACGACGATGTGCAGGAAGGTGATGAAGAGGAAGGCGACAGCCGCAGCCGCGTTGTGTACCACCACGTCCGACGTGATCCCCAGGGTGACGAACGTCGGCGCCAGCAGGTGGGCGAAGGCCGGCTCGCCGACCCAGCCGAGGCCGAGGCTCGCGAGGGTGATGCCGAGCTGGGTCGCCGACAGGAAGTACTGCAGGCGGTCCTGGTGACCCCGGACGGCCTGGGCCCGCCAGTCCCCCTCCTGGGTGAGCTCCTCCATGCGGGTGTTGCGGACCCGGGCCATGGACAGCTCCGCCGCGGTGAAGAAGGCGTTCAGGAGGACCAGCCCAACGGCAACCGCAATCAGCAAAGGGTCAGGCAACATCCGTGGCCGGGAACCCCGTCCGGGGCGGCATGCTAGAGGATGGCCAGCGGCCGAAGCAAGGCCGGAGGGGCCCTGCATGACACTCGCGCCGCCGCCCGCTATGCTCGGAGCGGATGGGCGCGAGGCGCGCCCCGTGGAGGAGGAAGACATGCGGCGACGGATGGTGGTGTGGACGGTGGCGGTCGCGCTGGCGGCGCTTGCGGGCGTAGCGCGCGCGAGCCACGAGCAGGATCTCGGACGCTCCGAGCTCCAGGCTCAGGTAGAGGAGAACAGGGCGCTCGCCCGGTACATCAAGTACAACGGCATGCCGGACGTGGCGATCGTGCGTCCGATCTCGGACGAGCCACCGTGGGACGATCACGAGGTCACGCTCTACTACTTCGAGCAGCGCAAGGAGGTGAGCTTCGCGCGGGCGCGGATCCTGGGTAGCCCCCAGGTGCACCTGTTGCGCTATCAGCGCGTGCTGACCAACGCGGACATCAACGCGCTGCGCACGCATCAGATGATCGCCGGCGAGCAGGTCGCTTCCGCGACCACGACCACACCGACGGCCGTGGCCGAGACGACGTGCAGCGGCTCCGCGTCCCAGCGGGCCGAGTGCGCCGCAGCTCGGGCCGAGAACGCCGCCGATCGCATCGACGCCGCCGCCGTGAAGGCGGAGAGCGCCGCGGACCGCACCGAGGCCGTCGTCGCGAAGATGGCGGCCCGTACCACGCACAAGAAGACGAAGACCAACTAGCCGCGTAGTGCGCTGGGGGTGGGCGCCCGGGTGGCGCCCGCCCCCAGCAGCATCGACGTCCGTCCTAGCGGAGCTGCTCGGAGCTGTAGCCGAGGATGCGACGGGCGATGATGAGCTGGTTCACTTGCTGCGTGCCCTCGTAGATGTCGCTGATCTTGGCGTCGCGCATCCACTTCTCGAGGAGCTGCTGGCGGGAGTAGCCGAGGGGGCCCAGGAGCTCGACCGCCTTCTGGGTCACCCAGGTGACGACGAGGCCCGCTTTGGCCTTCGACATCGAGGCCTCGAGGTTGTTGCGAAGTCCGTTGTCGAGCATCCACGCCGCGCGCCAGACGAGGAGGCGCGCAGCCTGCACCTGCGCCTCCATCTCCATCACGTCGCGCTCGAGCGCCGTCAGCTTGTGCGGCGGCAGTCCGTAGCGCAGCTCGACGCCGTGCTCCGCCAGGGTCTGCTTCACGAGGTCGAGCGCGGCCCGCGCGACGCCGATGGCGCTCGCCGCGACGAGGGGACGGGTGGCGTCGAAGGTCGCCATGGCGCCCTTGAAGCCCTGGCTCGTCTTCGGGACCTCGGGGCTGCCCAGGATGTTGTCGAGCGGGATGCGGCAGTCCTCGAACACGATCGTCGCGGTGTCCGAGGCCCGGATGCCGAGCTTGTGCTCGACCTTGGTCACGTACATGCCCGGCGTGCCGGCATCGACGACGAAGGCCCGGATGCCCGCGCGGCCCGCCGACCTGTCGAGCGTGGCCCATACGACCACGAAGCCCTTCGACTTCTCGGCCGCCATGAGGCCGCTCGTGCAGAAGATCTTCGTTCCGTTGAGCACCCAGTGGTCGCCGTCCTTCACCGCCGTCGTCTGGATGGCCGAGCTGTCCGATCCGCAGTGCGGCTCGGTGATCGCCATGGCGCCCCACTTGGGCTCGCCCTCCCGGAAGCGGGCGAGGAAGCGCTCCTTCTGCTCCGGCGTGCCCGCCGCGGCGACGGCGGCACCGCCCAGACCCGAGTTCGGGATCGAGAGGTAGAGGCCACAGTCGCCCCAGCACAGCTCCTCGACGGTCACGCACATGTTGAGGTTCTGCTCGGACGGCCCGCGACGCTCCTTCTTCTCGGTCTTTTCGCCGCCCTCGCCGGTCATGCTGGCGCCGCGCGAGACGTTCCACATCGTGTTGAGGAAGTCCCACGGCTTCTCGTGCTCCCGCTCGTCGTACTCGCGGGAGATCGGGCGCATCGCCTGCTCGGCGAGCATGTGGATCATGGTCTGCATGCCCTTGACGGTTTCGGACAGCTCGAAGTCGATCATGGTCCCAGCTCCTCTCGTCAGACGATGGCGACGCCATCGATCGTGCCGAAGCTGCGCGCGTCGCGCAGGAACAGCTCGACCAGATGGTCGCGGATGTATCCGTGGCCGCCCAGCACCTGGAGGGCGTTGTCGGCGATCTTCAGCACGGCGTCGGCGGCGTACTGCTTGGCCAGGTACGCTTCCCGTGTGGCGGGGAGGCTCTGGTCGAGCCGCCACGCCGCTTCCCAGGCGAGCAGGCGCATGGCGTCGATCTCGATCGCCATGTTCGAGAGCATGAACGCGATCGCCTGCTTGGTCGCGATCGGCACGCCGAACGCCGTGCGCTCCTTGGCATAGTCGCGCGCATAGTCGAACGCGGCCCGTCCGACGCCCACCGCCGCCGCGGCGCTGGCCACGTGCTGCGCGTCGACCAGCGCCTGTAGCTTCGCTCCGTCGCCGCCGAGCCGGCTGGCGGCGGGGACGCGCACCCCCGCAAGCGTCAGGCCGAAGGTGTCGAGGGCCTTGATCCCCATGTTCTTCTCGCGCTCGCCGACGGTGAGCCCGTTCGCTCCAGGTTCGACGACGAACGCGGCGAGGCCGTCCGGCGCGGTCGCGTAGACGAGGATCGCCTCGGCTTTGTCGGCGAGCGGGACGAAGCACTTCTCACCGGTGAGGACCCAGTCGGCGCCGCTGCGCTCGGCCCTGGTGGCGAGGGTGGTCGGGTCGAAGTCCCAGCGGGGCTCCGTGAAGGCGGCGGTCCCGACCGCGAAGCTCGTTCCGGCGAACTTCGGAAGCCACTTGGCGCGCTGCTCGTCGGTACCGGCCACCAGCAGCGGGATCGTGAACAGACGGGGTGTCACGAGGTGGAGCGCGACGCCGAGGCTCCCGTAGCCGAGCTCCTCCAGGATGAACGTACCCCCGATCGCCGAGCGGGGGCTGCCGTAGCCGCCCAGGCCCTCGGGGATCGCGTCCTGGACGAGCCCGAGCTCCCAGCCCTTGTCGACGACGGGCGCCGGGACGTGCTCCTTCTCGTCGGCCTCGCGCGCATTCGGCCGCACGACCTCGCGCGCAAAGGAGGCGAGCGTCTTGCGCAGGAGCTCCTGCTCCTCCGACGGCTGAAAGTTGATCATGCTTCGTAGCCTCCCGTCGTCGCGACCGCCCTGGATCGCGGCGTCAGCCAGTCGGCGAGCTGCACGACCAGCGTGTCCAGGACCCTGCGGAGATCGACCTCGGCGGGATCCTGGTAGTGTTGAATCTCGGCTCCCATGATCGCGCCGGCGACGAGCGCCGCCGTTTGCTCGGCGTCGAGCTCGGCTCGAACCGTCCCGGCCTCCTGACCGCGCCGCACGACCTCGGCGAGGAAGGCGCGCATGCGCCGCAGGATGCGCTGGAACTTGGCCGAGAGCTGCGGATTCGTGTCGAGCGCCTCGACCATGAGCGTGATGATGAACCGCCGGTGGTTCGAAACCGTGGCGTGAAAGAAGCAGGCGTCGATGACCCGGCGGAGCGCGCCGATCGTGTCGATCGACGGCCCGACCTCGGCGAGCACGTGCTGCTCGAAGCCGCCGACGCGGTCGCTCACGGCCTCGAAGAGGAGCTCTTCCTTGTCCCGGAAGTGGTAGTAGAGCGCGCCTTTGGTCACGCCCGCGTGGCGGGCGATGCGGTCGATCGAGGTGCCCTGGTAGCCGAGGCGGGCGAAGCAATCGATGGCTGCCGCCATCAAGTGCTTGCGCGAGGGTTCGGCGCGCTCCGCTCGCCTGGGCCGGCCGACGGGCGACATACTAAACGTTCAGTATCTTCGGTGACGCGCCCTGTCAACGGGGAAATCAGGTCGCTGCACCACCCCGCAAGCCCCTACATGCAGGCGCCGCCGTCGACGCGGAGGATCTTGCCCGTGATCCATCCACCGTCATCGGAGGCGAGGAAGACGGCCGCCCGTCCGATGTCGACGGGCTCGCCGGCGCGGCCGAGCGGGATCGTCTGGACGAGCCCCTCGCCGAAGAATCCGATCAGCTTGTTTCCCATGTCGGAGCGCACGAGACCCGGCGCGATGCAGTTGACCCGTACGCCGGCGGAGGCGACCTCCTTGGCGAGGACGCGCGCGAGCGCGTTCACGGCCGCTTTGGACGAGTGATAGGGCGCGCCGCGAGCGGCTGCCATGTCGGCCCCGACCGAGGATATGAAGAGCACCACGCCCTTGCGCGCGACGACGTGAGGGATGACGGCCTTGGCCGTGTAGAACGCGCCGTCGAGATCCGTCGACGTCACGCGCTTCCACTCGCCCGGATCGAGGTCTGCGACGGTCTGAAACCTCGACGCCACACCGGAGTTCGCGACCGCGATGTCGAGCCCACCGAGAAAGCCGACCGCCTCCGCGACCATCGCCGACACCTGGTCCCACTGGCTGACGTCGCCGCGCACGGCGATCGCCCGGCGACCGAGCCCCTGGACGTCGCGCACGGTCGTCTCGGCGGCATCCTTGTCCCGACGGTAGTTGATCGCGACGTCGGCGCCTTCGCGGGCGAACTCGAGCACGATGCCGCGCCCGATGCCGCGGCCGCCGCCGGTCACCAGCGCGGTCTTGCCATCGAGCCTGCCCATGCGACGCCCGCGGTTCGCCGTCGAACCGCTACGCCTCCACCTGCGCCGAGTCGGCGAGCACGGTCATCACGTTGTCGCGCACCTCGGCAAAGCCGCCGCCGATCGTGAGCCGGGTCGTGGTCGCGCCGTCCTTGTACGAGAGCGTTCCGGGCTCGAGCGCGGTCACGAGCGCCGCGTGATCGGGCAGGACGCCGATCTCGCCGAACGCTCCGGGAGCCGTCACCTCGGAGACGTCGGCGTCCACGAGCTGGCGCTCGGGGCTGTAGACGCGCAGGCGCAGTCGGGTCGCCATCTCAGGCTGCCAGCTTGCGCGCCTTTTCGACGGCTTCGTCGATCGTGCCGACCATGTAGAACGCCTGCTCCGGCAGGTCGTCGTGCTTCCCTTCGACGATCTCGCGGAAGCCGCGGATGGTTTCGGAGAGCGGCACGTAGCGTCCCGCGAAGCCCGTGAACTGTTCGGCGACGTGGAACGGCTGCGAGAGGAAGCGCTCGATCTTCCGCGCGCGGGCGACCGACAGCTTGTCCTCTTCGGAGAGCTCGTCCATGCCGAGGATCGCGATGATGTCCTGCAGCTCCTTGTAGCGCTGCAGGATCGCCTGCACCTGGCGGGCGACGCGGTAGTGCTCCTCGCCGACGATGGCGGGGTCGAGCACGCGCGACGTCGATTCCAGCGGGTCGACGGCGGGGTAGATGCCGCGCTCGGCGATCTGACGCGACAGGTTCGTGGTGGCGTCCAGGTGCGCGAACGTCGTTGCCGGCGCGGGGTCGGTGTAGTCGTCGGCCGGTACGTAGATGGCCTGGATCGACGTGATCGAGCCCTTCTTCGTCGTCGTGATGCGCTCCTGCAGCTCGCCGATGTCGGTGCCGAGCGTCGGCTGGTAGCCGACGGCCGACGGCATGCGGCCGAGGAGGGCGGACACTTCGGAGTTCGCCTGCACGAAGCGGAAGATGTTGTCGATGAAGAGCAGGACGTCCTTGCCCTCGTCGTCGCGGAAGTACTCGGCGACCGTGAGACCGGTGAGGCCGACGCGTGCACGGGCCCCGGGTGGCTCGTTCATCTGGCCGAAGACGAGCGCGGCCTTCGAGATGACGGGGTTGCCGTCCTGGAGCTTCGACTCCTGCATCTCGAGGTAGAGGTCGTTGCCCTCGCGCGTGCGCTCGCCGACGCCGGCGAACACCGACACGCCGCCGTGCTGCTTCGCCACGTTGTTGATGAGCTCGAGGATGATGACGGTCTTGCCGACGCCGGCGCCGCCGAACAGGCCGATCTTGCCGCCGCGCTGGTAGGGAGCCAGCAGATCGACGACCTTCATGCCGGTCTCGAACATCTGGACCTGCGTTTCCTGGTCCGTGAACGCCGGCGCCTCGCGGTGGATCGGGTAGCTCTTGGTGGCCTTGATCGGGCCGCGCTCGTCGACCGGCTTCCCGACGACGTTCATGATCCGCCCCAGCACCGCCTCGCCGACCGGGACCTTGATGCCGTCGCCGGTGTCCTTCACGTCCATGCCACGCACGAGCCCCTCGCTCGAGTCCATGGCGATGGTGCGAACGGTGTTCTCGCCGAGGTGCTGGGCCACCTCGAGGACGAGGTTGTCGGCCTCGTCGCTGATCGCCGGGTTCGACACGGTGAGGGCGTTGAAGATGGGCGGCAGGTTGCCGTCCGTGAATTGGACGTCCACGGCGGGGCCGATGACCTGGGTGATCCGTCCGATGTTCGCCATGCGTGTGCTCAACCTTTCAGGGCTTCAGCGCCCGAGACGATCTCCATCAGCTCTGTGGTGATCGCCGCCTGGCGGGCGCGGTTCATCGACAACGTGAGGCGTCCGATCATGTCGGAGGCGTTGTTGGTCGCGTTTTCCATGGCCGTCATGCGGGCGCCGTGCTCGCTCGCGATCGACTCGAGCAGCGCCTGCATGAGCAGGGTATCGATGTAGCGGGGCAGGAGGAGCGCCAGCAGCTCGGGCCGCGCCGGCTCGAAGATGTATTCGACCGGCTGCTCGCCCTGCGCCCGCTCCGGGCGCGTGACGGGCAGCAGCGGCGTGACGGTCGGAACCTGGGACATGGCGGACCGGAACGCGTTGTAGAGCAGGTACACGGCGTCGGTCTCGCCAGACGCGAACCGCTTCGTCACGCCCTCGGCGACGGCCCGCGCCGAGTCGATCGCGGGCCGGGCCAGGACGTCGGTCTGCTGACCGACGAGCGTGAAGTTGCGTCGCCGGAAGAACTCGAGCGCCTTGCGCCCGACCGCGGTGACGACGAGCCGCTTGTCGGTGTGCTCGCGTGCGAAGGCCTCCACCCTGCGGAGCAGGTTCGAATTGTAACCCCCGCACAGGCCACGATCGCTCGTCACGACCACGACCTCGATGCGTTGCTCGTCCCGCCGTGCGAGCAGGGGATGCTCGCTGCCCTCGAGGTCCGCGACCACGGCGCCGAACATCTCGGCGACCTTCGCGGAGTAGGGGCGGGCGCGCTCGGCGGCCTCCTGCGCGCGACGCAGCTTCGCCGCGGCCACCATCTTCATGGCCTTGGTGATCTGCTGGGTCGAGCGAACCGTCGTGATTCGCTTGCGGAGGGCCTTGAGACTCGGCATCGCGGCTAGGCGGCGAAGACTTTCGCGAAGTCCTGCAGCGCAGCGTCGAGCTTGGCCTTCACGTCGTCCGTGATCTCCTTCTTCTCCTTGACGGCGGGAAGGGTCTGCGGGTGCTTGGCTTCGAGGAAGTTGTAGAGCTCACGCTCGTAGCGCTGGAGCGCCGCGACGGGCAGGGTGTCCAGGTACCCGTTCGTCGCGGCGTAGATGATGGCGACCTGCTTCTCGACGGCGAGGGGAACGTATTGTCCCTGCTTCATCACCTCGACCAGGCGCACGCCGCGATCGAGCTGCCGCTTGGTGGCGGCGTCGAGGTCCGAGCCGAACTGTGCGAACGCCGCCATCTCGCGGTACTGCGCCAGCTCGAGGCGCAGGGGTCCCGCGACCTTCTTCATGGCCTTGATCTGGGCGTTGCCGCCGACGCGAGACACGGAGATGCCGACGTTCACCGCGGGTCGAACGCCGGCGTAGAAGAGATCGCTCTCGAGGAAGATCTGGCCGTCCGTGATCGAGATCACGTTGGTCGGGATGTACGCGGACACGTCGCCTGCCTGCGTTTCGATGATCGGCAACGCGGTCAGCGAGCCACCGCCCTGCTCGGGGCTCATCTTCGCGGCGCGCTCGAGGAGGCGCGAATGCAAGTAGAAGACGTCGCCCGGGTACGCTTCGCGGCCCGGCGGACGCCGCAGGAGCAGCGAGAGCTGGCGATACGCGGTCGCCTGCTTGGAAAGATCGTCGTAGATCACGAGGGCGTGCCGTCCGCTGTCGCGGAAATACTCGCCCATCGTGCAGCCGCTGTAGGGCGCGATGAACTGCATCGGCGCCGGGTCCGACGCCGACGCAACGACGACTGTCGTGTAGTCCATGGCACCGAACTTGGAGAGCCGGTCGACGACCTGCGCGACCGTCGAGCGCTTTTGGCCGATCGCGACGTAGAAGCACTGCACGTCGCCGCCGCGCTGGTTGATGATCGTGTCGATGGCGACCGCGGTCTTGCCGGTCTGGCGATCGCCGATGATCAGCTCGCGCTGGCCGCGTCCGATCGGGATCATGGCATCGATGGGCTTGAGCCCAGTCTGCAGCGGCATCTTCACGGGCTCGCGTGCGATGATGCCGGGCGCCTTCAGCTCGATGCGCCGGGAGTGCGGCGTCTTGATCGCGCCCTTGCCGTCGACCGGCTGCCCGAGCGCGTTCACGACGCGTCCGAGCAGCGCCTCGCCGACCGGCACCTCTGCGATGCGCCCCGTCCGACGAACCTCGTCGCCTTCCTTGATGAGGTCGGCCTCGCCCATGAGCGCCACGCCGACGTTGTCCTCTTCGAGGTTCAGCACGAGGCCGAAGACGTTGTGCGGAAACTCGACGAGCTCCCCGGCCGCGACCTTGTCGAGCCCGTAGACGCGCGCGATGCCGTCGCCGCACGAGAGGACCAGCCCGGTCTCCCGTACTTCGACCTGCTTCTGATAGTCCTTGATCTGCTGGCGGATGATGTCGCTGATTTCCGCAGCGTTGATCTGCATCAAACCATTCCCCCCGGTCGTTTACGCCCCCTCGCCGGCCATGCTGCCGGCCAGGCGGGCGAGCTGAGTCTTGACGCTGCCGTCGTACACGGTGCCGCTGGCATCGAGCACGACGCCACCGATGAGCGCGGGATCGATCTCGGTGGACACGACGATCTGGCTCTTCCCGGTGAGTCGCCGTGCGAGTTGCTCGAGCTCGGCGATCTGGACGTCGGTGAGCTTCGTCACGCTGCGGATCTTCACCCGCGCGCGGCCGAGCTCGCGATCGACGAGCGCATCGTACGCGCGCGCGACGTCATCCAGCACCGCGAGGCGATCCCGATCGCCCAGCAGGCGAATCAGGTTCCCCACGATCGTCGAGACGCCGAGCTTGGTGACCGTCGCGTCCACGACCGCGCGGCGCCTGACCGCGGCGACTCCGGGATTGATCACGACGTTGCGGAGCTCGGGCGTCGCGAACGTTGCCGCGGCCCGTGCCAGCTCTTCGCCCGCCGTGACGAGCGTACCCCCATCGCGCGCGAGGCCGATCAATGCCTGCGCGTAGCGTCGACCGAGGCCGCCGGTCACGACGCCGACCTCGCGGCGTCGACGAACTCGCGCACGAACCGCTCCTGGTCCTGGGGGGCGAGCGCGCCCTGCACGAGCCGACCCGCCTCCCGAACGACGTCGCCGACCAGCTCCTGACGGAGCGCGCGCCGCGCCGTAGCCAGCTCCTGCGCGGCGAGCAGCTTGGCATCGTTCCGGATGCGCTCGGCCGTCTCCTTGCCCTGCGCGATCATCTGATCGCGCTCGCGCCCCGCCGTCGCGAGGAGATCGGCCTTCAGCCGGTCGCGCGTGGCGGGAAGATCGGCGAGGTCCTTCGCGAGCCGTGCGCGCAGCGCCTCGGCCTCTTTGCGCGCCTGCTCGCCGGCGGCGAGCTCGTCGCGGAGACGCTCCGTGCGCGCGCGGAAGAATTCGCGAATCGGCCCGCGCAGCTGCCAGACGAGCAGCCCCACGAACAGCAGGAAGTTGACCAGCGGCCAACCCAGCTCCGTGATGGACGGCTCGTGGCCCCCGTGCTCCATGTCAGATCGCGCGTCCCAAGACGGTCTTCGCGACTTCCCTGGCCATGGCCTGGACGTCGGCGCGCAGCTGCTGCCGGGCGGACGCGACCTCCCGTTCGATCTGGCTGCGCACTTCGCCCATCGTCCGATGCGCCTGCTCGGTCGCTTCGGTGATCAGCGTTCGTTGCTGCACTTCGGCTTCACGCAGGAGCTCCTGGACGTCGCGCTGTGCTTCGCTCTTGGCCTGGTCGAGCGCCGCGGCGTGCTCGCGTCGAAGACGCGCCGCTTCGTCCTGGGCGGCCTTCGCCTCGGCGATGGCTCCGTGGGAACGCTTCTCGCGCGCCGCGATGACCTTCAGTGCCGGCTCGAACCAGAAGCGCTTCAGCACCATCCAAAGCCCCACGAAGAGCGCAATCTGGACGAGCAGGACCTTGAAGAACTCTTCGGGGATTTCCATGGATTCCGGTCGGGGAGGAGCGCGGGTCGCGTGGAAGCCGACGCTCTCCTACTTCCCGAGCTCCCCGGCGGCGCGGGGTGGTGCCGTGAGGCCCGCCTCCCGGTCGTCCTTCGGGAAGACGATGGCCATTCTGCGATCCTTGTCGGTCGCGCGCGCATCGCTCCCCATGCTGCACTGCCCCTCGAAGACGACCCCCTCGAAGATGACGAGGCTCGGAGTGGAGATGTTACCCACCAGGCGTCCCGGAGCGCGGATCTCGAGGCGCTTGCGCGCGTTGACGTCACCGGTGACGCGGCCATGGACGATCACGGAGTTGCCCGTGATCTGCGCATTCACGACCGCGCTCTCGCCGATGGTGAGCGTGTCCTGTGCACTGATCTCGCCTTCGACGGCGCCTTCGATGCGCGCGGGCCCTTCGAAGAAGATCTTGCCGACAATCCGTGTTCCTTTGCCGAGAAATGCATTCGATCCGGTGCTTTCGTCACCAGTCGTTCTCGCCCTGTCGCGCTCCTGCATCTCCCCCTCCGCGGGCGATGTTCCACCGGATGGTGCAGGGCCCTCGAACGACCCGAGGCGCGTTCGCTCCCCCCGCTCACGATCCTTGCCGAAAATTGCCATCGACGTACTCCGAGGGCGTCGCCGAGTTCGCCCCGACGGCCGCGGTGGTCACCTGAAGGACAGCCGGGCGGTTCTAGCACCGGCTCGGAGATGGAGTCAAAACGCTCGCGCGCGTTCCGCACCCCGAAGCCGGTCGACCAGCCGCGTGAGCTCCGCCTCGGAGTAGAACTCGATCTCGATCGTGCCGCCGCGCGCCCGAGGGTGCAGGCGCACGCGCGTTCCGAGGGCCCTGGTCAGCTCCTCGGCGAGCGATCGCCAATGCGGGTCCTCCGCGCGCCGGCGGGTCGGCGCTCCGGGGCGGGTCTCCCTCGTGCGTCGGGCCTGGGCTCGGCGCTCGGCTTCCCCCTTGGTCGCCTTGTCGGCGACGAGCTCGCGGGCAAACTCGATCCGGTCCCGCTGGCCGTCGATCGACAGCACGGCTCGGGCATGGCCCGCGCTGAGCTCCCCGCCCTCGAGCTGCGCCTTGACGGCGTCCGGGAGCGAGAGGAGCCGAATCGCGTTCGCCACGGCCGGGCGGCTCTTGCCTACGGCCTGCGCCACCTCGTCCTGCGTGAGCGCATAGACCTCGATCAGGTGGCGGTAGGCTTCGGCCTCTTCGAGCGGGGTCAGGTCCTCGCGCTGGAGGTTTTCGATGAGGGCGATCTCGAGACGCTCCTGTGGGCCGGCCTCGCGCACGACCACCGGCACGACGTCGAGTCCCGCCCGCTGGGCGGCCCGCAGGCGGCGCTCGCCGGCGATCAGCTCGTATCCGCCGTCCACTCGGCGCACGACCAGGGGCTGGAGGAGCCCCCGACGGCGGATGGACTGGGCGAGGCTCTCCAGGGCGGCCTCCTCGAAATGGCGCCGCGGCTGGTCGGGATTGGGGCGGATCTCGGCCAGCGGGATCCGGTCCCGCGTCTGTGGCTGTGCGGGTTCGGTGGGGGCTCCCGGCAGCAACGCCTCGAGGCCGCGACCCAACGCTTTGCGCATTCTCGCCTCCATGCTATCTATCATTCAAGCCTCTGCAGCGACCGGCTCACGGATCGCTCGCGGCGTCGCGATCTCGCGCGCGAGCGCCCGATAGGCGACCGCTCCGCGCGACCGCGGATCGTACTGCAGCACCGACAGGCCGTGGCTGGGGCACTCCGAAAGCCGGACGTTGCGTGGGATGACGGTCCGGAAGACCTGATCGCCGAAGTGTGTCCGTACTTCCGTCTGCACCTGCTGCGCGAGGCTGTTCCGCCCGTCGAACATGGTCAGTACGAGGCCGTCGAGCGCGAGCGTCGGATTCAGCGCGTCGCGCACGCGACCGATCGTGTCGAGCAGCGCCGTGAGACCTTCGAGCGCGTAATATTCCGCCTGGAGCGGCACGAGGACGCCATCGGCGGCGCACAGGGCGTTCACCGTCAGCAGACTCAGCGAGGGCGGCGAATCGATGATCGTGAAATCGTACGGCTGCGCGATCGGCATCAGGCGATCGCGTAGCCGAAATTCGCGGCGCGCGAGCCCGACGAGCTCGATCTCCGCACCGACGAGATCGCGCGTCGCTGGGATGAGATCGAGTTGCTCGATGCTCGTGCCACATACGACGCCGGCGGGAATGTGGTCGCCGATCAGCAGATCGTACGTCGTCGCCTGCCCCTCGCCCGGACGAACGCCGAGTCCGGTGGTTGCGCTCGCCTGGGGATCGCAATCGACGAGCAGCGTTCTGAGTCCGTCGAGCGCGAGCGCGGCGGCGATGTTGACCGCGGTCGTCGTCTTGCCGACTCCGCCCTTCTGGTTCGCGACCGCGATGATGCGCCCCATCCCCAGCCTTCCCGCCAGCGCCCTGTTAGCACAGCGCGGCGGCACCGTGAACCGGGCTAGGAGACGCGGCAGACGACGAGCCGTCGGGGATCGCCGTCGGGAAGACGGTAGTCTCGCAGCTCGACGAGCTCCAGGCGGAGCGGTGCAACCATCGCTCGGATCGTTTCCGGGGAAACGGCCGGCGCTTGCATCGACACCGCGAGGCCGCCCGGGGCAAGTAGCGGCTTCGCGAGTCGGAAGAACGTATCGGGACGAATCGCTCTCGACGTCACGAGCGTCTGGCGGCCGGCCAGTCGCCCGTCCCTGGCCGCATCCTCTGCCCGAAGGAGGATCGTGCGTGCTCCCTGGAGATCGGCGACCCGGATGACTTCGTTCAAGAAGCTCACGGGGCGCTGCCGGGAATCGAGGAGCGTCACGGTCTGATCGGGACTCACACAGGAGAGGACCACGCCAGGGAAGCCTGCCCCCGTTCCGAGATCGAGCACCTCGCCAGCCCCCGGCAGCAAGGGAACGCAGGCCAACGCGTCGGCGACGTGGTGCTGGATCAACTGTTCGCGGCTCTGTGTGCCGGTCAGACGGAGCCGGCGGTTCCAGAGTTCCAGCGTGTCGAGGAAGCGATCGATCCTGCGGATGGCATCGGGGGTGAGCGAGAATCCCAGCCGCAGGCTGAAAAGTTCGAGAATCGAAGCGCTGGTGGCGCTAGGCACCAGATCGCGCTCGACCTGCCGACCGGGACGGGATGATCACGACACGGCGGTACGAGCCCTCGCCCTCGCTGCGCGTCGTCACTCCTTCGTCCTCGCTGAGGGCCAGATGGACTATGCGGCGGTCCCTGGGGCTCATCGGGCTCAAGCTCTCGGGTCGCCCCGTCTTCTTCGCCTGGGCCGCGAGCCGCCGAGCCGTCAGCTCGAGCGACTCACGTCGTCGCTCGCGATAGCCTTCGACGTCGACCGAGATGCGGATCGATGTTCGTCCGCGTTGCGCGACGATACGGTTCAGGAGGTACTCGATCGCGTCGAGGGTCTGGCCGTGACGGCCGATGACGATGCCGGTGTCCTGGCCGATGAGCTCGAGCGTGAGGCCGTCCTCGGTCGGACCCCGCACCTCGACGGGGACGTCGACGCCCAGCGCACTCAGGATCCTTTCGAGCACGGCCCGCACCGGGTCGACGACGTCCGCAGGCGCACCGTTCAGCTCTCCCGGGGTTCCCCGGGAAACCAGATCCTCGGCCCCGACGGCCTCGCCCATCGCTCGCGGCACGCGGATGGTCGCTCGGACACGAGCGCGTTTTCCGCCCAGGCCCAGCAAACCTCGCGTCGTGTACTCGAGGATCTCGAGCTCGACTTTGTCGCGCGTCACCTGGAGGGCTTCCAGGGCCCGCTCGATTGCCTCATCGATCGTTCCGGCCTCCGTCTCGATCGATCGCATTCGTACATTCTCCCGCTAGGTCGGTGACTTGAGCATCACATACTGCTGCGCGATACCGAGAATGTTGCTGACCAGCCAATAGAGAACAAGCCCCGCCGGAAAGTTGATGAACATGAACGTGAACACGAGGGGCATGATCATCATCATCTGACGCTGTGTCGGGTCGCCCTGCTGCGGCGTGAGCCACTGCTGCAGGATCATCGTTCCGCCCATGAGGATCGTCAGGACGGGAATTCCGATGCCTCCGATCATGAGCCGCTCGGGCGCCGACAAATCTGTGATCCAGAGCGCGAATGGCGCATGGCGCAGCTCGATCGCGTGCAGCAGCGCATTGTAGAGGCCGACGAAGATCGGGATCTGCAGCACCATCGGCGCACAACCGGAAAACGGGTTCACGTTGTGGCGCTTGTACAGCTCCATCATCTCCTTCTGCAGCCGGGACTGATCGTCCTTGTATTGCTCCTGGAGCCGCTTCAGCTGGGGCTGCAGCTTCTGCATCTCCTTCATGCTGCGGAACGACTTCTGGGTGAGCGGGATCGTCGCCGCCCGGACGAGAATCGTGAGGAGTATGATGTCGACGCCGTAGTTTCCGCTCACACGATGCAGCAGCCGAAGCGCGTGCAGCATCGGAACGGCGATGAACCAGAACCAGCCGAAGTCGAGCGTGCGACCGAGGTCGTAGCCCGCCGCGGCCAGCAGCTCGCGTGTCTTCGGACCGACGAAGAGCTTGAACGTCGCAGCCCCGTCGACGAGCTTCTCGTCCATCATGACGATCGGCGTCGAACCAGCGAGTTCGACGACGGCCGTCCCGCCGCCGGTCTCGGGCGCCACTACGGCGCTCAGGAAGTACGGCAAGCTGAATCCGACCCACTGCGCGCCCGCTTTGGACTCGGGTTTGGGCGGCTCGGAGCTGCTCTTCGTGTCGATCCCGGTGAAATCCTTCTCGCTGAGCTTCCCCTCCGAGAAGATCACGCCCAGCTCTCGCGCCGAGCTTCCACTGCCGTGCGTTCCGTCGCGCGCGAGGCGCGGCATCACCAGACCGGCCGACGTCGGAGGGTCGGCGCCTGCCACACGCACGCCGACGTCGAACACGTAGGAGTTGCCGCTGAAGCGGAGGCGCTTCTCGACCTCCGTCCCCGATGCGGTCTTTCCCTTGAGAACGACCTCGCCTTGCGCGTCCGCCGACAACGCCAGCGCGCGGGTGCTCGGCGCGTAGGTGACCCCGGCGTCGCTCGAGCCGTCGCCGAGCTGGACGGTCAACGGGAGCAACGACCCGGGCTCGACGAGATCGAGCGGTGGGCTGTCGGCCGCGACCCCGCGCCGAAAGCCCTTCAGGTCGAAGCTCGTCAGACGTCCGCCGACCGGCGTGACGGTCGCGCGGAACACGTCGTTTTCGACGACGATCGGCGATTCCTGGCCAGGATCGAAAGAAAGATATCCTCCGGATTTCGGCGGCGGGGCCGGTGCGGCCGCCTCGGGCGTCGGGGTCGGCGTGCCCTGGGCCTCCTGGGTCGGGGCGGGCGGAGTCGCTTCCTCGCCCCGGTGTTGCCGCGGCCGGACGACGAACTCGTTGTAGAGCAGCACGACGGCCAGCGAGAGGGCCACGGCGAGCATCACGCGGCGCTGGTCCATCGTCAGCCTTTGCGGGCGGGTACGGGGTCGTACCCTCCGGGATGCCAGGGGTGGCAGCGTGCGATCCGGCGCGCGGCGAGCACGGCGCCCCGAGCGGCGCCGTGGGTGCGCACGGCGTCCGAGGCATAGACCGAGCAGCTGGGCGCGAACCGACAGGACGGTAGCAACGCCGGACGAACGAGGAGCTGATAGCCCCGGATCGCGGCCAGCACGGCCGTCGCGACCGATCCCGGCCGGGGCTCGTCAGCGTTCGCCGAAGCCGAGGGCTCGTGAGAGTTGTGCGGCGGCGTCTGCATATGTGGCGTGAGCGGCCCCGGGCTTGGCGATGACCACGATGTCGCGCGGGGGCTCGGCCACGCTCCCTGCCTGCCGAACGACCTCGCGAACCAGGCGTTTGACGCGATTTCTGGCGACCGCATTCCCCACCCGGGTGCTGACCGTGATGCCGACACGGGTCGAACACGACGCGGGCGGAGCCGTGAGGACGACGAAATGCTCGGTGTGCTGCCGTCGTCCCTCGGCCTGCACCCGGAGAAATTCGTTACGCCGGCGGAGCCGAGCACGCTTCGGGAACGAACCCGACGGCTGCGTGGTCACCCTGGCTGCTTCGGCGGGACCGACACGGAAAGGCGCTTCCGCCCCTTCGCCCGCCGCCGCTTCAGCACGTTTCGTCCCCCGGGGGTCGCCATCCGGGCACGAAATCCGTGCGTCCGCTTTCGTCGCCGATTGCTCGGCTGATAGGTTCTCTTCATCGCTCAGCGCGCTCCGGCGCAACCGGAACGCAAACCACGGCCTCCCTGAAAAGTCAATGTAAGCGGCGGTGGTCCGATGGTTTTCGTACGGAACCTACGCCGGACTACACGGGGTTCGACGACCGGTTCGACGTCGAACGTCTACGACTCGGTGGAGTCGTCGGCCGCTGGCTCCGCCGCTGGGGCCTCGCCGTTGTCGGGCTCGTCCTCGCGCTCGGCCAGGCGCGCGACGGCGGCGACGCGCTCGCCCTCCTCGAGGTCGATGAGTCGAACGCCCTGCGTGTTGCGGCCGATCACCCGGATCTCGTTGACGCGCAGGCGCACCACCTTGCCGCCGCTCGACACCAGCATGATCTGGTCGTCGTCGGTGACCATGCGAACGCCGACGACCCGGCCGGTCTTGTCGGTCGTCTTCATGGTGATGATGCCCTTGCCGCCACGGTGGGTACGACGGTACTCGTCCATCTCGGTCCGCTTGCCGTAGCCCTTCTCGGCGACGGCCAGGAGCGACGCGCCGGTCTCCACGAGATCGATCGAGACGACCTGATCGCCCTCGTCCAGGGTCATGCCGCGCACGCCGTACGTCGAGCGACCCATCGGCCGGACCTCGGCCTCCTCGAAGCGGATTGCCTGGCCCTCGGCGGTCGAGAGGATCACCTCGCTGCGCCCGTCGGTCAGCCGGACGCCGACGACCTCGTCACCCTCCTCGAGGGCGATTGCGATCAGGCCGCTCGGTCGTGGTGACGAGTACTGCATGAGGTCGGTTTTCTTGACGAGGCCCCGCCGGGTCGCGAAGACGAGGTAGCAGTCCTCCTTGAACTCCCGTACCGGGAGGAACGCGGAGAGCTTCTCCTCGGCCTTCAGCTGCAGGAGGTTCGTCACAGCGCGGCCGCGCGCGGCACGGCCCGCCTGCGGGATCTCGTGCACCTTCAGCCAGTAGACCTTCCCGGTGGTTGTGAAGAAGAGCAAGTAGGAGTGCGTCGAGGCGACGAAGAGATGCTCGACGAAGTCCTCGTCCCGCGTGGTCGCGCCGATCTTCCCACGACCGCCGCGGCGCTGCGCGCGGTAGAGGCCGACGGGATTCCGCTTCACGTATCCCTCGTGGGAGATCGTGACGACCATGTCCTCTTCGACGATCAGATCCTCGGCCGAGAGCTCGGCGGCCTCGTCGATGATCTGCGTGCGGCGCGGATCGCCGTACTTCGTCTTGATGTCCGCGAGCTCGGCGGCGATGATTTTCAAGACTTCCCGCTCGTCCGCGAGAATCTGGCGGTAGCGCGCAATCAGCCGCTCGGTCTCCTGGTACTCCTCGATGATCTTCTCGCGCTCGAGGCCAGTGAGGCGCTGCAGGCGCATGTCGAGGACCGCTTGGGCCTGGATCTGTGAGAGGCCGAGGGCCGCCATGAGGCCCTCGCGCGCCGTCGCCGGGTCGGCGGCACCGCGAACGATGGCGATGGCGCGATCGAGGTTCTCGACTGCGATCTTGAGGCCCGCCAGCACGTGCAGGCGCTCCTCGGCCTTGCGAAGATCGTACGTCGTCCGGCGGACGACGACCTCGCGCCGGTGCTTCAGGAAGACCTGGAGCGCGTCCTTCAGCGACAGGAGCTGCGGCCGCCCGTCGACGATCGCGAGCATGTTGATGCCGAACGACTCCTGCAGCGGCGTGTGCTTGTAGAGCTGGTTCAGCAGCACGTCGGCGACCGCGTCGCGCTTGAGGTCGATGACGATCCGCATGCCCTCGCGATCGGACTCGTCGCGCAGGTCGGCGATGCCGTCGAGCCGGCGCTCGTTCACGAGCTCGGCGATGCGCTCGATGAGCCGAGCCTTGTTCACCTGGTACGGGATCTCGTGGACAATGATGGACGACTTGCCGCTCTTGTCGTCGGTCTCGATCGTCGCCCGCGCCCGCATGGTGAGGATGCCGCGGCCCTCGGTGTACGCCTCCCGGATCGGACCCTGCCCGCAGATGAACCCGGCGGTCGGGAAGTCCGGGCCGGGGATGTAGCGCATGAGCTCCTCGACGGTGAGCTCGGGCGTCTCGATGAGCGCGATCAGCGCATCGCACACCTCGCGCAGATTGTGCGGCGGGATGTTCGTCGCCATGCCGACGGCGATGCCGGCGGCGCCGTTCACGAGAAGGTTCGGCACCTTCGTTGGCAGGACGGTCGGCTCGGTCGTCGAGTCGTCGAAGTTCGGCGCGAAGTCGACGGTCTCCTTGTCGATGTCGGCGAGGAGCTCCTCGGCCAGCGCCGTCAGCCGGCATTCCGTGTAACGATAGGCGGCCGGCGGGTCACCGTCGATCGATCCGAAGTTCCCCTGGCCGTCGACCAGCGGGTAGCGCACGTTCCAGTCCTGCGCGAGGCGAACCAGGGCGTCGTACACCGCCGAGTCGCCGTGCGGGTGGTAGCGCTTCAGCACCTCGCCCACGACGCCCGCGCACTTCGAGTAGCGCCGGTTGTGGAGGAGCCCCTCGTTGAACATCGCGTAGAGGATCCGATGGTGAACCGGCTTCAAGCCGTCGCGCGCGTCCGGCAGGGCGCGACCGATGATGACCGACATCGCGTAGTCCATGTAGGACTCGCGCATCTGGTCCTCGATGTTGACGGGGAGGCGGCGGGGATCCTGCTCCATGCTCAGATGTCGAGGTTACGCACGTTGAGCGCGTTCTCTTCGATGAACTTGCGCCGCGGCTCCACCTCGTCGCCCATGAGGGTCGAGAAGATGATGTCCGCCTCGACGGCGTCCTCGATCTTCACCTGCAGCAGCGTACGCGCCTCCGGATCCATGGTGGTTTCCCAGAGCTGCGTCGGGTTCATCTCGCCGAGACCCTTGTAGCGCTGGATCTCGATGCCCTTGCGCGCGGCCGCCATGACCCGCGCCACGGCCTCGTGCAGGTTGGGCAATCGCTCCCCGTCCTCGCCTTCACCGAGCACGAAGGGGGGATCACCCGCCTGCGCGATCTCGCGCACGAGCCGGCGGAGCTCGTCGAACTCGGCGCTGAGGCAGAGGTCGCGGTCGATCACGTTGCGATGCTGCGATCCGTTGGCTCGCGTCGAAGCGACGAGCCGAATGCACGCGTGCTCGCGGTCCTGCTCGAAGTCGAAACTGACCGGCAGCACGTCGGGCGCGGCCGTCTGGAGGTATTTCTCCGCGTCGGTCACGACCGTGCGCAGCTTGGCCTCGTCCTCCAGCGCGTCGGCCGACATGCCCTCCTGGCGGGCGAGCGCTTCCAGCACGTGGCGATTCCGTCCCTTGCGCTCGAGAAGGTCCAGGACCTTGTCGATGCGCATGACCCTCTTGACGAGCTGCTTGAGCGGCGTACCCGTGAGCGCGGGGCCGTTCTGGCCGCGGAGGGTCACGTCGCCGGCGGCGAGATCGATGAGGTAGTCCTCGAGCGCCGGCTCGTCCTTCAGGTACTGCTGCGCCTTCGCGCGCTTCACGCGGTAGAGCGGCGGCTGGGCGATGAAGAGGTGCCCGGCCTCGATGACCTCCTGGAAGTGCCGGTAGAAGAACGTGAGCAGCAGCGTGCGGATGTGTGCGCCGTCGACGTCGGCGTCGCACATGAGAATGATCGTGTGGTAGCGCAGCCGCGCGAGATCTTTGTCGTCGCTTCCGATGCCCGCGCCGAGCGCGGTGATGAGGAGCTTGATCTCCTGTGACGAGAGCATCTTGTCGAAGCGGGCCTTCTCGACGTTGAGGATCTTGCCCCGCAGCGGCAGGATGGCCTGGTTCTTCCGGTCGCGACCTTGCTTGGCCGAGCCGCCGGCCGAATCGCCCTCGACGATGAAGAGCTCGGAGGCCGCCGGATCTCGCTCCTGGCAGTCGGCGAGCTTCCCCGGCAGCGATCCACTGTCGAGGGCACCCTTGCGACGCGCGAGGTCCTTCGCCTTCCGCGTCGCCTCACGGACGCGCGCCGCCTCGATGCCCTTCAGCGCGATGCGCTTCGCCTCGCTCGGATGCTCCTCCAAGTAGATGCCGAGCTTGTCGTTGACCAGGGCTTCGACGATGCCCTTCACTTCGCTGTTGCCGAGCTTCGTCTTGGTCTGGCCCTCGAACTGCGGCTCGGGAACCTTGACGCTGATGACGGCGCACATGCCCTCGCGAATGTCCTCGCCCTGGAGCGCGTCCTCCTTGTCCTTCAGGAGGTTGCCGGCGACGGCGTACGAGTTGACGGTGCGCGTGAGCGCGGCCCGGAAACCGATGACGTGGGTGCCGCCTTCGATCGTGTTGATGTTGTTTGCGAAGGCGTAGACGGCCTCGTTGTAGCCCGAGTTCCACTGCATCGCGATCTCGACCTCGACGCCGTCGCGTGTCCCCTGCACGTAGATCACGTCCTCGTGAATCGGTGTCTTGGCGCGATTCAAATGCTCGACGAAGCTCTTGATGCCGCCCTCGTACAGGAACTCGTGCGATTTCTGATCGCGCTCGTCGACGATCGTGATGTGAACGCCGCGATTGAGGAATGCGAGCTCGCGCAGGCGCTGCGAGAGGATGTCGAAGCTCAAGTCGAGGGTCTCGAAGATGAGTGCGTCGGGCTTGAAGGTGACGCGTGTTCCGCGCTGCTCGGTGACGCCGATCTCGCGGACCGGCGCGTCTGGTTCACCCCGCTGGTAGCGTTGGGCGTACACCTTCCCGCTGCGCTTCACCTCCATCTCGAGCCATTCGGAAAGGGCATTCACGACCGATACTCCGACGCCATGGAGACCGCCGGAAACCTTGTACGCGCCCTTGTCGAACTTGCCGCCGGCGTGGAGCTTCGTGAGGACGACCTGCGCGGCCGATACCCCCTCGGTCGGGTGCACCTCGACCGGGATCCCACGGCCGTTGTCGTCGACCGTCACGCTGTTGTCGATGTGGATCGTGACGGCGATGTCGGTACAGTGACCGGCGAGCGCTTCGTCGATCGAGTTGTCGACGACCTCGAAAACGAGGTGATGAAGACCGCGTTCACCGGTGTCACCGATGTACATGCCGGGCCGCTTGCGGACCGCTTCGAGGCCCTCCAGGACCTTGATGTTGTCGGCGCCGTATTCCGGCTGGGGAGTCGTTACGTCAGCCATGCGATCTCGGGGTTCCGGTCGAACGCAAAATTATACCGTTGGGGGATGGATGGTGCTACTTTTCGCCGGGCCCTTGGAACGAGCCTCAGAGCCGCATCGGCATGAGCACGTACGTGAAAGTTGGGTCCTGCGACCCGTGGATGACCCCGGGGCCGACCTCGTCGGTGAGGCCCATCTCGACGACGTCGCCGGCGGCGTGAACACCCAGGACGTCGAGCAAGTAGCGCGCATTGAATCCGATCGTCATCGGCTCGCCGGCGTACGAGACCTCGATGTCCTCGCTCGCCTCCCCCTGATCGGGGTTGCTCGCAGCGACCTCCAATGTGCCCTTGTCGAGGCCGAGCTTCACCCCGTGTGAGCGCTCGCTCGCCAACAGGGCGATCCGCCTCAGAGCCCCAAGGAAGTCCTCGCGGTTCATCCGAACCTTGGACCGCGTGCTTCCCGGAACGACCTGCTTGTAGTCCGGAAACTCTCCCTCCACGAGCCGCATGAAGAACGACACGTTGGGGGCCTGGACCCGCACGTCCTTGTCAGCCACCACCAAGGCCAGCTCGACCTCTTCCTGCTGCTCGATCAGCTTGCGGACCTCGACCAGGCCCTTGCGTGGCATGATCACGCCGCGGGCCAGCTTCGGCGCCTTCAGCGTCCGTTCGATCATCGCCAGGCGGTGGCCGTCGGTCGCCACCATCCGGATGCCGCCGTCCGAGCTCTCCAGGTACACCCCCGAGAGATTGAACCGGGTCTCGTCGGTCGACACCGCAAACAGGGTCTTGTCGATCATCTCCCGCAGGGTCCCTGCCGCGATCTTGATCGCCGTCCCGGCGGTCGCCCCGGGGCCGACCGGGATCACGGGGAATTCCTTCGGCTCGAGGCTCACGACCTTGAACTTCGAGCGCCCCGCGACGAGGTCGACCCAACCGGCCGTATTGGCCTTCAGGGTGACCTCCTCGGCCGTCACCTCACGGACGATCTCGTAGAGCTTGCGTGCATTCGCGGTGACTGGCCCACCCTTCTTCACCTTGGCGGGAATCCTACACCGCAGACCCACCTCCATGTCGGTCGCCGCGAGCGCGATGCCGTCTTCGTCCGGCTCGATCAGGACGTGGGCCAGTATGGGCTGTGGTGTTCGCCGCTCGACCACGCCCTGTACCAAGTACAAGCCGTGGAGCAGATCTTCACGCTTGACGCTGAACTCCATACACCACCTCGCCGCGCCGACATCTACCAGTTATCCGCATACGCTGTAGGTGTTCCGTAGATCCTTCAGAGAGAAAACCGTCACCGTCGTAAGGGGTGTGGACGCCGTGGAAAACGCCGCTATTCCTGCGATCACACCTAGTGGATCGCAGGCGGGTTGTCCACGCCCGTCCACGCCCTTTTTCAGGTGTTGGTCTCGTCGCGGAGGTCGTGCTCGAGGGCGGTGACGATGGTCTGGAGCGCAACGTCTTCTTTCAGACGGCGCGTCGTCGTCGCGACGGCATGGAGGACGGTCGAGTGGTCGCGCCCGAAGAGCTGTCCGATGCGGGGCAACGAGGCGCCGAGGAGACGACGGCAGAGATACATGGCGATCTGGCGCGGCTGTGCGACGTGTTTGCTCCGCCGGCGAGAGCGCAGGTCCGTGGAGCGCAGTGAGAACTGGGCACAGACGGCGTCGATGATGGCGTCGACCGTGACGGCTGGCCGCAGCGACCGGACGGTCGTCCGCAGAAGGTCGCGGGCGTAGTCGATCGTGATCGGCCCGCCGCTGAGCGAAGCGTGCGCGCCCAGACGGGTGAGCACACCTTCGAGCTCGCGGACGTTGGAGGCGACGTGCTCGGCGAGGAAGATCGCGACCTCGTGATCGAGCGTGATCGATTCCAGCTCCGCCTTGCGTTCGAGGATGGCGACGCGCGTCTCGATGTCGGGCGCCTGGATGTCGGCGATCAGTCCCCACTCGAAACGATTGCGCAGGCGCTCTTCCAGATGCGGGATGTCCTTGGGCACCTGGTCGGACGTGAGAACGATCTGCCGGCGCTGTTCGTAAAGGCTGTTGAACGTGTGGAAAAACTCCTCCTGCGTGCGCTCGCGACCAGCCAGGAGCTGGACGTCGTCGAGGATCAGGACGGCCACCTGCCGGAAGCGGTTCTTGAAGGCCTCCATCCGGTCCCGCCGCAGCGAGGAGATGAGGTCGTTCATGAAGGATTCCGCCGAAAGATAGGCGATTTTGCGCGTCGGATCGTGATCGAGCAGCGCGTGCCCGATGGCGTTCACGAGGTGCGTTTTTCCGAGACCAACACCGCCGTAGATGAAGAGCGGGTTGTAGTGGTCGCCCGGCTGTGTCGCCACCGCTCGCGCCGCCGCGTGCGCAAACTGGTTCGACGCGCCGATGACGAAGCTCCCGAACGTGTAGCGCGGGTTGAGGGGCGTACCGATGGCGACGGGCCTGCGCTCGGGCTTGCGCGGCAGAAGGTTGGGAAAGAGCTCGCCCTGCTCGCGGCTAGCGAGGTCGAGGACGACCTGGCGCGGACCCATGACGGCGGCGACGGCATCTTGCAGCTTGCCGAGATAGTTGTCGTTCACGCACGACAGCACGAGACGGTTCGGCGCTTCGACGACGACCTGCGCCGGCGTCACGGCGCGCAGGCGGAGACGTCGCAGGATGTCGCGCGCGGCGGGCTCGGTTGCGTGCGACACCAGGCGTGCGAGCACGTCTCGCCAAGGGCGCTCGAGATTCGTCGCCGCCGAGCTGCGATGCGCCTGCGTCACGTTAGGGTCCCGTCCACCCCTCGTCGTGCTGGGAGGGGGGCCGTTCTAGGCGAAGTCGCGTTCGCCGTTCAAGTCGTTGCGCAGCAGGCCACGCGGTGTTAGCCGGTCGCCATCGCCGTGGGCGCAGAATCGGAGCGACTGTTCGCACAGGCATGCCGGCTGATTCCGGGCGGCGTGAACAGCCCCGTGCGATCGTGGCGCGCCGTCGGCGGGAACCCCGCCTTCATCGCGCACGGCGAGGGCCCATTCGTCTTCGACGCCGACGGACGGCGCTACGTTGACTTCCTCGGCTCGTGGGGACCGCTGATCCTGGGACATGCGCACCCCGCCGTCGTGCGCGCGATCGCCGAGCAGGCGGCGCGCGGCACGAGCTTCGGAGCGCCGACCCGGCTCGAGGTCGAGCTCGCCCAGCTGCTCGTCGAGGCACTGCCGGCGGTCGAGCAGGTGCGTCTCGTCAGCTCCGGCACCGAAGCCACCATGAGCGCGCTGCGACTGGCGCGGGCGGCGACGGGGCGCTCCCGCATCCTCAAGTTCGTCGGATGCTACCATGGGCACGTCGACGCCCTGCTCGTCCGGGCGGGGTCCGGAGCCCTGACGCTGGGGGTCCCGGACAGCCCCGGCGTTCCCGGATCCATCGCTGATCTCACGCTTCTGGCGCCGTACAACGACCTGGCCACTACCCGGGACCTGATCGAACGCCACGCCGCGGAGCTGGCAGCCGTGGTGGTCGAGCCGGTCGCGGGGAACATGGGCGTCGTTCCCCCCAAGGCCGGATTCCTCGAGATGTTGCGGCAAGAGACCGAGCGCGTGGGCGCCCTTCTCGTGTTCGACGAGGTGATCACGGGCTTCCGCCTGGGGTGGGCAGGCGCTCAGGGACGTTACGGCATCAGGCCGGACCTCACGTGTCTCGGCAAGATCGTCGGCGGTGGAATGCCACTCGCTGCGTTCGGTGGCCGGCGTGACCTGATGTCGATGGTTGCACCGGCGGGCCCGGTCTACCAGGCGGGAACGCTGTCGGGAAACCCGGTGAGCGTTGCGGCAGGCCTCGCCGCCCTCCGGGAGCTGAAGGCGAATCCCTCGGCGTACGAGCGACTCGAGATGCTCGGGGCGGGCGCGGAGAAGGAGCTGCGGGGTGCCCTTGCCGAGACCCGCACCAAGGGGACCGTCAACCGGGTGGGATCCATGCTGACGCTTTTCCTCGGGGTCGACCGCGTAACGGGGTACGACGAGGCCACGGCTGCCGACACCGAGCGCTTCGCGCGCTACTTCCGCGGCATGCTCGAGGAGGGAATCTACCTTCCGCCCTCCCAGTTCGAATCGATGTTCGTCTCGCTCGCCCACGGCGAGGATCACGTCGCCCTACTGGGAGACGCGGCGAAGAGAGTGCTGGCGAGGCTCTGATACGGTGGCGGCCCCGAGCCCAGCACTTCGATTCGGGCGGTCGGTGGCCCTGTTCTGGGACTTCGTCGGGACGATCCTCGCCGGCGCGGTCGTGGGCTGGCTCGTCGACCGCCAGTTCGGCACCGAACCATACGGCATCCTGGGCTTCCTTCTCCTCGGGGTAGCCGGAGGCTTCGTCCGGCTAGTGAGCCAACTTCGCCGGCTCGACCGCCTCGACCATGGGAAGTGACGTCGCCCGCCTCCAGGCCCGACACTGGTGCCTGGTGGCGACGGCCGCCCTCGTCGCCGCGATTGCCGGGCGTCCCGGAATCGGGGGGACGCTCCTCGGTGGGGCGATGATGGGGCTATCCGTGGCGCTCTACGGAGCGCTCGTCGGCCTGGTCGTCGTCGGGGGGCGTCGTCGCCTTGCGATCGGGCTCTTGTTTGCTAAGCTTGCGGCCTTCCTGGGGCTCGGCTGGCTGGCCTTCGCCTCCGGAAGCGAGCGGCCGGATCCGATTGGCTTCGCGCTCGGAGTTACGTGTTTCCCGGCCGCCGTCGTTTGGGATGCGGTGCGGGGCAGGAAGGGTTGATGGAGCATCATCCGTTTACTTGGTTCGGAACGGTCGCACACCTCCACGGTGCCTGGGAGCACGTGGCGGGGGCCAGCCTGGTCGTGCTGGTCCTGCTCCTCTTCGGCATCAGGGTTCGCAGCGGACTCGCCAACACAGAGCGCGCGATCGCGCCCGAGGACGGCGTCACCGCCCGTAACGTCGCCGAGACCTTCGTCGAGGCGATCATCGGACTCGCGAAGAGCGCCATCCCGCACCATGCCGAGCACTACGTGCCGCTGCTCGCCACCTTCTTCGCCTTCATCTTGCTCTCGAACGTGTTGGGGCTGGTGCCCGGCTTCGCGCCGCCGACGTCGACGTTCAACATCACGTTCGCCCTGGGATGCGTGTCGTTCGGCGCGTATCACGCCTACGGCGTGAAGGCGCAGGGCCTCGGAAAGTACCTCAAGCACTTCCTCGGGCCGGTCGCGTTCATCGCGCCCCTCATGCTGGTGATCGAGCTGTTCAGCCACGCCTTCCGGCCGGTCTCTCTCGGTGTCCGTCTCTACGCCAACATGTTCGCCGACCACACGGTGATCGAGATCTTCACGGATCTGACGAAGGCCCTGATCCCCGTCGCGTTCTATGCCCTCGGATTCTTCGTCTGCATCGTACAGTCCTTCGTGTTCACCATGCTCTCGGCGATCTACATCTCGGGGGCCGTGGCCCACGGCGCCGAGCACGTCGAGGAGCTCTAGTCGATCGTCTTCATCATCGGGCGGTGGGAGTGGAAGAGGACAAGAGGAGCGGAAAATCCCGGTGGTGCTGAAAGGGGAGATATGAAGCGTTTCGGGAAGTTCTTGTTCGCGTTGATGGGCCTCGTGCTCTTCGCCAGTCCGGCCCTCGCGGAGACGGCGGCGGGGGGTGGCGGGGACATCACGAAGGGGCTGATCGCCCTCGCGGCCGGTCTCGGTCTCGGGGTGGCGGCCCTCGGCACGGCGCTCGGACAGGGCCGTGCGACGGCAGCGGCCATGGAGTCGATCGGGCGCAATCCGAACTCGGCCGACAAGATCCAGACGCCGCTCATCATCGGTCTGGCACTAATGGAGGCGCTCACGCTTTATGCCCTCGTGATCTCCTTCTTCTTGCAGGCTAAGATCTGACCGAGTCCACTTGGCGGTCGGCCGGGGATCAGCCGCCCTCGGCCGACCGACACCTCGTCCCTGGCGGCGTGCTCGAGGGAGTGAGAGAGCGCTGACGACCCGATCTGTTGTTGAGGAGGAGGTGGGGCATGTGGTGGAGCGTCCCGGGGTCCGATACGCCGCAGGGTGACTCGAAGGTTCGCTCGCTGGCGCTCGCAGGATCGTTGCAGCGCCGGCAACGAACGGTCCTGACGATGGTCCCGCTGAGCGCGGTGACTCCCAACCCCGATCAGCCGCGCAAGCACTTCGCCGAAGACGCGCTGGCGGAGCTCGCCGCGTCGATTCGCGCACGAGGGCTTCTCCAGCCGATCGTCGTCCGGCGCAGCGAGGCCGCCGGCTTCCAGCTCCTGGCCGGAGAGCGCAGGTTCCGAGCGGCGCAGTTGGCTGGCCTCGATAGGGTGCCCGCCCTCATTCGTGAAGGCGACGACACGCTCGAGGTGGCGCTGATCGAGAACCTGCAGCGCGAGGATCTCTCACCGCTCGAAGAGGCCGAGGCGCTCGCGCTTCTCATCGAGCGCCACGACTACAGCCATCGCGACGTTGCCGATCTGCTCGGGAAGAGCCGTCCCTACGTGTCGAACACGCTGGCGCTGAATCGCCTACCCGAGTCCGTGAAGGCCGATCTCCACCGCGAAGGGCGATCGATCTCGCGCGAGCTGCTGATGGGAATCGCGAGGCAGGAGACCTCGGAAGCGGCCGAGGCGCTGTGGCGACGCATCCAGCTCGCTGCGGTGTCGGTCCGAAAGTTCCGCGCCGAAAAGACCGGGAAGGCGACGGATCGCCCCGTCCTGCGGGACGTGTTCCTCGCTGCACGGCGGTTCAACCGAGCTCTTCGGCGGCTAGCCATGGAGGGGGATCCCCAGCTGGAGCTGCCGCCCGAAATCGTACGCGTGCTGCGCCGTTCGGAACGTCTCATCCAGCGCCGCCTCCGAGCGATTTCGTCCATGTCCAAAGGCATCAAAGCCTCGTTGTAGCGCTTCGAGACGCATACCCGTCACGTTTTGTTACCGGCGTTTCACGTGTGGGTGCCGTCCGAACGTCCGACGATCCCCGTATCTTCAGCGGAAGTCATGGCATCGAACAATGGCACGACCTTCGCTCAGGGGGAACGTCATGAACAACGCGGCGGCGGAACGAACCGTGACCTCTTCACCGGGGCTGGGGCTCGAGATCGAGCCCGAAGTGGTGATGCCCTCGCAGTTCTACGGCAAGGGTGGCGTCGATGCTTCCCTGCAGCCGGAGAAGCGTCTCATGCTCGCCGTCCTCGAGGACGCGGTCGGGAGCTTTCAGAAGTACGTCTGGGCGAGAGATCGCGCCGGGCAGCGTCTTCTGGCCGAGGTCGAGGAATGGTTCGAGTCCGATGACCTCGATTGGCCATACTCGTTCGTGAACGTGTGCAACGCGCTCGATCTGGAGAGCGAATTCATTCGCGCCGGCCTGCGTCGCTGGAAGCAGCGGCAACAGGATTCGTACGTCGATGGCGTGAAGGTCGTCCGCTTCCCGTTCCGTCGGGTGAACGGCTCGCGTCACGCGGTCACGGGACGCGCCCCAGGCCTGCGCCACATCGCCTGAGCGATTCGACGCGCGACTACAGGATCTCGATCAGCACGGGCGCGACACCGCGCCCGATGATCCCGACCTCGCGCGCGGCAGCGTGCGACAGGTCTATCTCGCGCCGGCCGGAATACGGCCCGCGGTCCGTGACGGTCACCAGCACCTGCGCGCCGGTGCGCGGATTCGTCACGCGTAGCTTCGTGCCGAGCGGAAGCGTCTTGTGGGCGCAGGTGAGCGCTCGCGGGTCGAAGCGATCCCCGCTCGCCGTACGACGTCCGGTAAATCCCGGCCCGTACCACGACGCAATCACGGTCTTGCGCGGCACGGCCCCGAAGTCCGCACGAGCGACTCCGCTGGTGCACAGGGTGACCCCAAGGGCCACCAAAACGAAGAGCCGGGGGATCGCTCCCCCGGCTCGATTGAGCTCGGCTTTCATGATCCCGCTCCTTGTACGCCGGCGAAGTTAGCTGACGGGTTCGGGCACAAAGAGCGTAGCCCGTCCGGACGATTCCGGATTCACCCCAGAAACTTCTGGGTCCTCCGCTCCCCTTACGGGGATTAGGCGTACCGATATTTTCGGTAGGCGGGTTTGTTGCCCCACCGGGCAGGAGCTGTCAAGCCACCCTCGCAGACGCCCTAGTGGTCGTCCCCGGCGTCGAAGTTGCCCTTCACGTTGGGGAGGAGCGGCGACTGGAAGTGGCGGACGGTGCTCTTCTGGGGCTTGCGGTACACGAACTCCGTGTCGCAGCCGGCGCAGATGGCGCGCCACTCGCCCCCTTGGCGCTTCAATCGGACAGTCACCATGTCGCTCGGCCCATGGGCATGCTGAATCGCCGGGTACTCCGAGACGTACACGGTCCGCACAATCGCGCTTGGTAGTCCGCAAGGGCCCGACTGTCAACGCCGAAGCGGTTGCCGCGGCGGGACTCGACTGCCAGCATGCCGTCATGGGGCGTCCGAACCGGCTCGCCAGCGAGACGAGCCCGTACCTCCTCCAGCACGCCCACAATCCGGTCGACTGGTACCCATGGGGCGAGGAAGCGTTCGAGCGGGCGCGACGGGAGAACAAGCCCGTCCTTCTCTCCATCGGCTACTCGTCCTGTCACTGGTGCCACGTGATGGAGCGCGAGTCCTTCGACGATCCGGGCATCGCCGGCCTCATGAACGATCTCTTCGTCAGCATAAAGGTCGATCGCGAGGAGCGGCCGGACATCGACGACGTGTACATGAAGGCGGTCCAGCTCCTGATCGGCCGCGGGGGGTGGCCCCTCACGGTCTTTCTCACCCCGAGCAAGGAGCCCTTCCACGGGGGGACCTACTTCCCGCCGGTCGACCGGCACGGCCTGCCGGCGTTCCCCCGGGTCCTCCAGGCCATCGCACGGGCGTTCCACGAACGCCCCGACGACGTCGCCAAGGCGACGAAGGAAATCCTGGCAGGCGTGGAGAAGCTGGAGGGGACCAACACGCCTGCGACCGTGCTCGATCCGTCGCTTCCGGAGCGCGCCGCGATCGCGCTGGTCGGCCACGTGGACGAGACCTACGGCGGCCTGGGCGCAGCGCCGAAGTTCCCCCACGCCCAGGTGTTCCAACTGATGCTGCGCCATCACCGCACGCGCCCGGACCTCCTCGAGGCGGTCCGCCTCACCTGCCGGCGCATGGCTGCCGGAGGCATGTACGACCAGATCGGCGGGGGGTTCCATCGCTATTCGGTCGACGAGCGGTGGCTCGTGCCCCACTTCGAGAAGATGCTCTACGACAACGCCCTCCTCCCGAGGCTCTATCTGGACGCCCACCAGGTGACCGGAGACCATCGCTTCCGGCGCGTGGTCGCCGACACGCTCGACTACGTCCTGCGCGAGATGCGCGACCCCGGGGGCGCCTTCTACTCGGCGACCGATGCCGACAGCGAAGGCGAGGAAGGCAAGTTCTTCGTCTGGACGCGGGAGGAGGTCGCGCACATCGTCGACCCCGCCGACGTCGACCTCGTCTGTCGCCACTGGGACATCACCGACGAGGGAAACTTCGAGGGCAGGAGCATCGCGCACCTGACCCTGGACGTCGAGGACCTGGCGAAGGTCTTCGGACGATCGGCGCAGGCGACGGCCGAGGCGATCGAGCGTGCCCGCGAGCGGCTGTACGAGGCGCGGGCCAGGCGCGTACCGCCACGGCGCGACGAGAAAGTGATCGTCGCCTGGAACGCGCTAATGATCTCCGCGCTGGCCGACGCGGGTCGCGTGCTCGACGTGGAGCGCTGGATCGAGGCGGCGGTCGGCGCGGCCGATTTCCTGTGGAGTGCCGTTCGACGGGGTGGTCGCCTCCTCCACGGCTGGGCGCTGGGCGAGGCGAAGCAGCTCGCGTTCCTGGACGATCACGCGTTCCTCGCGGCTGCGTGCCTCGATCTGTACGAAGCGACGGCCGACCCGCGACACCTCGAGCGCGCGCAGACGCTCGTGGACGCGATCGACGCCCGGTTCCACGACGACCGGGGCGGCGGGTACTTCTTCACCCCGAGCGACGGCGAGGCCCTGATCACGCGCTCCAAGTCCGGCGCCGACGGCGCCCTGCCGTCGGGCAGCTCCGTCGCGACGATCACCCTGCTCCGCCTCCACGCCTTCACCGGTCTCGACCGATACCGGGCGCGCGCCGACGAGCTGCTGCACCTCTACCACGACGCCGCTGCGCAACAGCCCTTCGGTTATGCGACCTACCTCGAGGCGCTCGAGCTCTACGCGCGGACGCCGACCGAGGTCGTCATCGTCGGACCGCGCGGCGACGCCGGGACCCGAGCGCTCTGGGACGTCGTGCGCTCGGCCTACCTTCCGCACCGCGCGCTCGTGCGCGTCGAGCCGGGTGACCCGGCGCCGCCGGCACCCGCCCGCGATCGTCCGGCTCGCGACGGACGTCCGACCGCGTACGTATGTCGGCAGTTCACCTGCTCGGCGCCGACGACCGACCCGGCGGAGCTCCGGGGGCTGCTCGAGTAGCTATTCGCCGCGGAACTTCGGCGGGCGTCGCTCGCGGCGCGCGGCGAGCCCTTCCTGGAGGTCGCGGCTCTGGCGCACCTGGCGATGCATCTCCTCGAGGTCGTCGCGCGGCGTCGCCTTCCGGAACTGCACGGCGCGCTTCACGAACGCCTTCATCGCCCGAACCGACAGCGGCGCGTTGTTCACGATCTGGCGCGCCAGCGCCTGCACGGAGCTGTCGAGCTCATCGGCCGAGACGACGCGGTTGGCGAGGCCCAGATGCGCGGCCGTCTCCGCGCCGACGGCTTCACCCGTGAACAGCAGCTCGTTCGTCTTCGCGGCGCCGATCGTGTCGACGAGCTTCCAGGTGAGCGTCACCGGCACCGCAAGCCCGATACGCGCGAGCGGCATCGAGAAGCGCGCATCGTCGGCCGCCACCCGGATGTCGCAGTGGAGCGCCAGCTCGCAGCCGCCGGCGACCGCGTCACCCTGCACGGCCGCGATCGTCGGTTGCGGAACCTCCTCCAGCTCGTGCAGCACCACCTCGAGGCCACCGAGGTCCGCCTCGCCGGCCTCGCGCTGCTTGGCCATCTCGGAGAGATCCAGGCCGGCGCAGAACGCCGACCCGTTGGCGCGCAGCACGACCACGCGGACGTCCCTGTCCTTCGCCACACGCGCGAGGGTCGCCCGAAGCTGGGCGATCATCTCGCCGTTGAGCGCGTTGCGCTTGTCGGCCCGGTTGAGGGTGATCGTGCAGATGTGATCTTCGGTGCCCGCCAGGATCTCGTCGGCCATGGCGAGCCTCTACCGCCTCAGAACCGGTCCTTCAACGCTCGCGTCGCGGCGAACAGAGCCACCGGGTCACCTGCCGCGAGCCCGGGAACCTTGGCCCGGACCGAGGCGGCGAGCTCGGGGCTGGAGGTGCGCAGGAAGGGGTTCGTCGCCTTCTCCTCGGCGATCGTGCTCGGCACCGTCGGCTCGCCACGACCGCGACGAACGCGCACCGCCTGGAGCTTCTCGGATACGGCCCGATTCGACGGTTCGAGCGTGGCGGCGAACTCGAGGTTCTTCTGCGTGTACTCGTGCCCGCAGTAGATGCGGGTGTCGTCCGGGAGAACGGCCAGGCGCTGGAGCGAGCCCATCATCTGCTTGGCGTCGCCCTCGAAAAGGCGGCCGCAACCCGCCGCGAAGAGCGTGTCGCCGGTGAAGACCGCTTTCCAATTCGGGAAGTAGTACGCCACGTGTCCGCTCGTGTGGGCGGGAATGAAGATGATCCGTCCCGCGAGCTTGCCGACCGCGACGGAGTCGCCGTCATGCACCGGATTGGTGATGCCCGGGATGCGCGGCGCGTCCTCGGCCGATCCGAAGATGCGCAGATCGGGCAGCGCCGCGCGCAGGTCGTTGTTGCCGCCGACGTGGTCGAAGTGATGATGCGTCGCGAGCACGGCCGTGAGCCGCACGGCCCGACGCTTCACCTCGGCCAGGACCGGCGTAGCCTCGGCACAGTCGACCACCGCTGCCTCGTGCGTCGCCGGATCGATGACCAGGTACGCGTAGTTGTCGAGGAGCTGCGGGACCGCGACGACGTCCACCGATATCTACTCGGGTCGCTCCGCCGCGAAGCGAGGCGGCTCGGCGACGACGGTGCGCTGCTCGAGTCGGAAGACGCGCTCGCGGAGGCCGGCGGCCTCGACCGCACGCGCCACCTGCTCGCGCGAAAGATCGCTCAGGCGCGCCTCGAGGCGCGCCAACCGATCGCGCAGGCCGGTCGACTCGCCGGCGCGCGCGATCTGGTCCTTGCTCGTGTCCAGAACGCGACTCTCGATGCGGGTGAGGCGCTCCCGCAGGGCCCCGACTTCACCCAGCTTGCCGCCGACGTCGCGCGAGATGTCGGCGAGGCGGCTCTCGATCCGCTCCATGCGCTGCCGCAGATCGTCGGCGGCATGCGTGTCCTGCGTCGCTTCGCGCCCGATCTCGACGGCGCGGCGCTCGACCTGCTGGAGGCGCGACACGAGCTCCTCGAGGCGCGTCTGAACGGTTGCGGCCGTCTCGACGGCATTGGTCGCGAGGGTCTGGAGCGGATTCACTAGCTCACGCACGCCTTCCTTGGGGACGTCCGTCAGGCGGGTTTCGATCGTTCGCAGGCGCTCACGCAACCGGTCGATGTCCTTGCGGAGCGAGATCGCGAGGCCGCTCACGAGCTCGTCGAGCTGCTCCATCAAACGCTGCTCGAGTCCCGAGAACAGCGTGCCGAGCTGTCCCTCCAGACCGCGGCTCACGTCGCCGATGCGCCGCTGCAGACCGTCGCGGAGCGTCTGGGCCTGGTCGAGAATCACCTGACCTCCGCCTGCGAGCATGTCCTGCAACGTTGCAAGCCGACCACGCGGCTCCTCTTTCACCCGTGCCATCCCCACCCCCTTCCGCGATTGCGGAACAAGTCGAGAGTGCGAGCCGCGAAATCCGCGATCGCACGACGTCGTTAGAGCAAGCGCTGTCGGGAAAAGCAATCCGGACAAGCCCGGACAGCTGGTCGGCGCTCACGCGAACGACTGCCGGTACGCCCGCTCACGCGAGGTCGACAAAGCGAGCGCCTCATCCACGACGGCGGTCTCCGACGCCCATCGATCACGACGCGCGCGATCTGAGAGTGAACGATTCCGCCTTTGTCCGATGGCTCGATCGCACCATGTGACGATCTTCCACATGCAGCACAGGCACGAGAACGATGGAGCCGACCAGAATGCTTGCGCCGCAAGTATTCCGGAGCCGTCCCTCGCTGTAGCCCTTGCCCGGAGAGGCTTTGCGCGCCCAGCGATCACGAAACGCTTGCCGCACAAGGCCGATCGGGACAGCCCGGTTATCCACACGGGACCCATTGGCGTTCGCCTGCGGATCGGATCGCGAACACGGCCCCGGGTGCACCTTATCGCCTAGCCCGCGGCACACTGCTTTCCGCAAATAACTTGGCTCTTTACGAGCAGGTCACCCCGAAAGGGCACGAGCCGGCGGAGGGGCGCGTGCCAGGCGCGGGGTTGTTCACAGGTCCACAGCTTATCCACACCCTACCGGGTCGCCGGTCGGAAGCCCCGGGCAATCAGGTAGAGCTCTGAAGATCCCCGTCGCGAGGAGGAGGGACGTGTGGTCTTCACATCGGCGAACAGCTCCCGCAGTCGCGCCGACGTGGCGGTGTATCCGGAGTCCATGAAGAGCTTGACGAGGGCTCGACCGCCCGGTCCGAGGAGAACGGGAATGGCGTCGAGCAGCGCGCCGACCAGCTCCGACGAGTGGGCCTCGTCGACGTCGCGTACGCCGGTCAGCTTGGGTGCGGCGTCCGAGAGGACGATGTCCGCGGGGCCGCCGAGTCGCTCTCGCAGCGTCGCGACGACGGCGGGATCTCGAAGGTCGCCGACCACTGTCTCGACGGGACGTCCCGGAAACGGATCGATAGGGACCAGATCGACGGCGACGATGCGGCCCGACGGACCGATGCGGTCGAGGGCGACCTGGATCCATCCACCCGGCCACGCGCCGAGGTCGACCACGCGGTCGCCGCGGCGGAGCAGGCGAGCCCGGTCGTCGAGCTCAGCCAGCTTGTACGCACTGCGGGCGCGAAAGCCCTCGGCCTTCGCGCGACGATACGGCGCGTCCTTGCGCTCGTATCTCACGGGGAGCGCGTCTCCCCGGTGGCGGGCCTAGTCCTCGTCCGGCGTGTACGCGCGGTAGTCGCCGAAAGGCGTCTCGTGCGGCGTGTGACCGAAGATGCGCTCCGTCTTCTTCTGGGAGACGACGAAGTGAATCGGTCGCATCACCAGCCACTCGATCGCATAGCCGACCGGGTTGAGCGCGTAGCCGGCCAACCGCAGCGGGTGGGACTGGCTGTCGTCGTAGGCATCGTGGGCACGCCCGATCGAGGGAGCCGCAACCAACCCCGCCACCACCACCAACGTCATCAGGAACCCTTTCACGACGTACCTCCTGCCGCGGCCGAAGCGACCCGACCGCTCCTCGGGAGAGTACCAGCGCCCTGGTGGAGGTACAAGCACAGGGGCCGCACATTGACGGTCCGCATAGCCGTCGCTAGAGACGAGACGTCCCATGGCGCGAACCTTCCGCCCGCTCGAGCCGCTCAAGGGATGGCGCCGGGTCGCCGTTCACGCCTGGCGGCCCCCCAGGGACCCGAGCGTGTACAGCCTGGTCGACTTCCCGATGCAGGGCTCGCTGGCCTACATCGAGCGGGTCCGCGCGGCCTCGGGTGTCCGGGTGACCGTGACCCACCTGATCGCGCGCTCGCTGGCGCTCGCCATCCGGGCCTTTCCGCAGACGAACGGCATCGTGGCGCGCCGCCGCATCATGCTCCGGGAGACGGTGGACATCTTCCTCCAGGTCGCCACCGAGGGCGGCCGGGACCTCTCCGGATTCAAGATCCAGCGCGCCGACGAGAAGGGCGCGGTCGACATCGCCCGCGAGGTC
>Ga0335084_10000041_pt1 | contig 74654 bp, 69 predicted proteins | sample Lox_Sample_44_FD_206721 | JGI IMG/M metagenome (GOLD analysis project Ga0335084, IMG submission 206721) | Soil microbial communities from Loxahatchee National Wildlife Refuge, Florida, United States - Lox_Sample_4.4 | ecosystem: Environmental > Terrestrial > Soil > Wetlands | place: USA...
TCGGCCGGCACGGTCCAGAGCGCGCCGTCAAGGTCGAACTCCGACCATTGCGCGCCGATGCTCTCGCCCGTTCGGGCCGCAGTCAGGATCGTGAACTCGAGGCAGCGCGCCGCGACGCCCGGTTGCCCGCGTAAGGCCCGAAGAAAGGCTGGAACCTCCCCGTAGCCGAGCGCGCGATGCGGCGTGCGCCGGCGTGGCCTGTTCTCGCGGTGAAGCTTCGTCCGCAGCATCGCCATGGGGTCGAGCGGCGGGTCGGATGCGAGAAGCGCGCGTTGCTTTGCCGCCAGGTCGCGCGCCAGGGCGAGGCTCTCGCCGGCCGCTCTCGTGTTGTGCCGCACGCACGCGCCGAGCCCCATCTCGCGGCGCTTCCCAGTCGCGCTCGTGTACCGGAAGATCCAAGCCGCCCGCGCGCCGGAGCAGCGAAGCAGGAGCCCGCCGCCGTCGGAGAGTTCCTTGTCGCGCACGTTGAACACCGCGCGCGCCGACAGCAGGTTGAGCCTCGCGCCGAGGAGTCGCGTTGCCATTTCCTGATCCCCCTCCCGATCCGCCTCTCAATCCGCCTGAAAATCTTGCGTAGGGCCGCATTCAGGCAGGTGCGTCGTGCACCTAGATTCAGCGAAGGGAGCTTACTTCGCTCGACGCATCAAAGGATTACTGCACTTTGATGCGTCGTCGGTGCACCTGGAAGGAAATGGTAGTGGTGCTGCTGGCAGGAATCGAACCTGCGACCTCATGATTACGAATCCGGTGAAACTCACATGGTTATCAGGAGCGTGTCGCAGTCTGTCTAACAAAAGGCCGCGAAACCGACGACGATGAATCAAGAGGATAGAGTCCCTTCTTAGACAGACCGCGCGGCAGCCCTGGGAGCACTCGACCCCCTGCACCCGATGCAGGTTCGGACATAAGCCAGATCAAGCGGTTAAGTCGAAACCGTCCCGAATACTTCCCGGTTTCACGTCTATTTCGATCAGTTGATTGGCCCTTTCCGAGGATGGGTTCGGGACAGGCGAGCACGACCAGCCTGAGCGGATCGTCTAGCAGGCAAATAGCGCCGAACCGCTCGCACCAGTTCGACGCCCGCCCGTCCTCAGCGTCGACGGCCCCGCGACGACTTCCGAGCTACTAAACAGGCACGCCGTGGGGCTTGTCGCCGATCGTGCGCTGCATCGCAGCATGAAAATATTTTTTACCGCGGCCTTGCGATGTTTAGTAATTTGTGGAAACCTAAACATGCTTCACGAAACAGCGTGTCGGTGTTGCCAGCTCCGCGGGACACGTTGAGCGCGTCTCGCGTTCGACGCCACGGATCTCGATTGCGGTCACTAGGAGGAGTCGGATATGACGAAGCCCATTGCTCTGGCCGGCACCATCGCCGTAGCGGCGATGCTGGCCTGCGCGTCGTCAGCGCACGCGCAAACCAAACAGCTCACGCTCTGCTGGGCCGCCTGGGACCCGGCCAACGCCCTCGTGGAACTGTCCAAGGACTTCACCGCCAAGACCGGCGTCCAGATGAAGTTCGAGTTCGTGCCCTGGCCGAACTTCGCCGACCGGATGCTGAACGAGCTGAACTCCAAGGGAAAGCTGTGCGACCTGATGATCGGCGACAGCCAGTGGATCGGGGGTGCCGCGGAGAGCGGGCAGTACGTCAAGCTGAACGACTTCTTCGCCAAGGAAGGCATCAAGATGAGTGACTTCATGCCGGCGACGGTGCTGGGTTACTCGGAATGGCCGAAAGGCACCCCGAACTACTGGGCCTTGCCGGCAATGGGCGACTCGGTCGGCTGGGCCTACCGCAAGGACTGGTTCAGCCGCCCCGAGATCCAGGCCGAGTTCAAGAAGAAGTACAACCGCGACCTCGCGCCCCCCAAAACCTGGGATGAATTCAAGCAGGTCGCCGAGTTCTTCCAGAACCGGACGATCGACGGGAAGAAGGTCTACGGCGCCTACATCTTCACCGAGCGCGGCTCCGAAGGCATCACGATGGGCGTCACCAACGTCCTCTACCCGTTCAACTTCAAGTACCAGGACCCGAAGAAGCCCTATTCGATGGACGGCTTCGTCAACTCCGCCAGCTCGATCAAAGGACTGGAGTTCTACAAGGCGCTCTACAAGTGCTGCACGCCGCCGGGCCTGACCAACGCGTACATGCAGGAAGGCCTGGACGCATTCAAGTCGGGCCAGGTCGCGATGATGATGAACTGGTTCGCATTCTTCCCGGGCTTGTACAAGGATCCGAATGTGGGCGGCGACAAGATCGGCTTCTTCGTCAATCCGTCGGAGAACACGAAGGGCGTGCAGCTCGGCGGTCAGGGCATCTCGGTGGTCGCCGCCTCGCCCAACCGCAACGAGGCGCTCCAGTACATCAAGTGGTTTGCCGCGCCGGAAGTGCAGAAGAAGTGGTGGGCGCTCGGCGGGTACTCGTGCCACAAGGCCGTGCTGCAGGATCCGGGCTTCGTGAAGAGCGCGCCGTTCGCCAGACAATTCCTCGACTCGATGGACATGGTCGTGGATTTCTGGGCGGAGCCGTCGTATGCGCAGCTGATGCTCGCGATGCAGAAGCGCACCCACGACTACGTCGTCGCCGACAAGGGCACCGCGAAGGAAGCGCTCGATGCGCTCATCGTCGACTGGCGGAAGATCTTCAAGGACGACGGAAAGGCCAAATAGCGTCCGGCCGTTGACCGCCGCCGGCACGCCTCCCCGGGGCGCCTCGCCCCGGGGAATCCAGGCGACGGCCCTGTCGAACATGACCACACGCGATCCGAACGGCCTCCTCGAGCAAGCGGTCCGGGCCACGCCCGAGCCGCTTGCGCGCCGGGTCCGCGGCCTGTCGGACCGCACGATCGCGTGGCTGTTCATCGCGCCGACGATGGCGCTGCTGCTCGCCATCAACATCTTTCCGCTGCTGTGGACCATTCGCCTGTCGTTCACGAACTACCGCGCGAACCGCCCGAACGCGCCGGTGACCGGCGTGAGCATCGACAACTACGTCTCGGTGCTGACCGACCCCGACGTGTGGGCCGCCATGCAGGCGACCGCGCACTTCCTGTTCTGGACGATCCTCCTGGAGACGGTCCTCGGCTTCGCCCTCGCCTGGCTGATCGACCGGCGCTTCCGCGGGCACGGGTTCTGGACCACCGTGATCCTGATCCCGATGATGCTGTCGCCCGCCGTCGTCGGGAACTTCTGGTCGTTTCTCTACCAGCCACAGATCGGGCTCTTCAACTACGCGGTCGGTTTCCTGACCGGCATTCCGCCGTCTTCGTTCGAGATGATCGGCTCGGTGAAGCTCGCGCCGTGGTCGATCATCATCGTGGACACGTGGATGTGGACGCCCTACGTGATGCTCATCTGCCTCGCCGGGCTGCGTTCGATCCCCGGTTACCTCTACGAAGCCGCGGAGGTGGACCGCGCGTCGCAGTGGCGGCAGTTCTGGTCGATCACGCTGCCGATGGCGCTGCCGTTCATCATGCTCGCGGTGCTGTTTCGCGGCATCGAGAACTTTAAGATGTTCGACATGGTCAATCTGCTGACTTCGGGCGGCCCCGGCTCGACCACCGAAGTCGCGTCGATCACCCTGAAGCGCGAAGCGTTCGAGAAGTGGCGCACCGGTTATTCGTCCGCGTTCGCGATCGTGCTGTTCGTCACCGTGTTCGGGCTGGCGAGCATCTACGTCAAGGCGCTCAACCGCGTCAAGGGCCGCTAGGAGCGCGCGATGCCCGGCATCAGCCATGCGCACTCGGTCGTCGAGCCTTCCGCCACCGCCAAGCACATCGCGACCGTGCTCGTCGTGCTGTACGCACTCGTCACCATGGTGCCCCTGGTGTGGATCTTCCTCACCGGCTTCAAGTCGGGCCCGGACTCGATCGCGTATCCGCCCAAGGTCGTGTTCACCCCGTCGGCGGAGGGCTATTGCAATCTCTTCACGACCCGCTCCCGGCAAACCCCGGAGTACATCGGCCAGCTGCCGCCCTCCTCGGGCGTCTGCGATTCGCTCGCGCGTGCGAGCAACATGGTCGTGGTCGGCTCGTCGAACTACCGACCGCGCTTCATCAACTCGCTCGTCATCGCGTTCGGCTCCACTGCGCTCTCGGTGCTGCTTGGCGTGACCGCGGCGTACGCGTTCTCGCGGTTCAAGGTGCCGCTGAAGGACGATCTGCTGTTTTTCATCCTCTCCACCCGGATGATGCCGCCGATCGCGGTCGCCATCCCGATCTACCTCATGTACCGCGAGGTCGGTCTGTCCGATACGCGCCTTGGCATGATCCTGCTGTACACGGCAGTGAACGTGTCGCTCGCCGTGTGGCTGCTGAAGGGCTTCATCGACGAGATTCCGCGCGAGTACGAGGAGGCGGCGCTGATCGACGGCTACACGCGGCTGCAGGCCTTCTTCAAGGTCGTGCTGCCGCAGGCGACCACCGGGATCGTCGCCACGGCGATCTTCTGCCTGATCTTCGCCTGGAACGAATACGCCTTCGCCGTGCTGCTGACCTCCGGCGAGGCGCAGACCGCGCCGCCGTTCATTCCGATCATCATCGGCGAAGGCGGCCAGGACTGGCCGGCGGTGGCCGCGGGGACGACGCTGTTCCTGCTGCCGATCCTCGTGTTCACTGTGCTGCTGCGCCGGCACCTGCTGCGCGGGATCACGTTCGGGGCAATCCGCAAATGAACGCGGGGGCCGCGCAACCGTACGCGCGCTGGCCGCGATGGCTGCGTCGCGGACCGATGGAGCTCGCGGCGACGCTCGTCATCACCGCCGGCGTGTTCATGCTGCTCCAGCCGTTCTCGCTCACGCTATACACCTATTCCTTCGTCACGACCCTCGCCGGCACCGTGCTGTTTACCGTCGTCTCGAAGTTCCCGGAGTAGCGCGATGGCCGAAATTCGCATCGAGCATCTGCACAAGGCCTTCGGCGGGTTCACCGCGGTGCGCGACTCGACTTTCACCGTGCGCGACGGCGATTTCTTCTGCCTGCTCGGGCCTTCGGGCTGCGGCAAGACGACCACGCTCAGGATGATCGCGGGGCTCGAGCTGCCGACTTCCGGGCGCATTGCGCTAGGCGGCGAGGACGTGACCTTCAAGCGGGCGTCGCAGCGCGACATCGCGTTCGTGTTCCAGCTCTTTGCGCTCTACCCGCACATGAACGTGCGCACGAACATCGCCTATCCGCTGCGCTGCCAGGGCATGCGGGGCGACGAGGTACGCCGGCGCGTCGAGGAGGCGGCACGGATCCTGCGGATCACCGATCTGTTGGACCGCCCGGTGTCGGGACTCTCGAGCGGCGACCGGCAGCGCGTCGCGCTGGGTCGCGCGATCGTCCGCGAGCCCCTGGCGTTCCTGCTCGACGAGCCGCTCGGCGCACTGGACGCGGAGTTCCGCGAAGTGATGTGTGGCGAGCTGCGCGCGCTGCACGACCGTCTCAAGGCGACCACCGTGTACGTCACCCACGACCAGCTCGAGGCGATGTCCATGGCCGACACGATCGCGCTGATGAACGGCGGCGTGATCGAGCAGCTGGGTACGCCGCAGGACATCTACGACCGCCCGGCCTCGCTGTTCGTGGCGGACTTCATCGGCTCGCCGCCGATGAGCTTTGTCCCGTTTCGCGGCCGCCTCGCGCCGGGCGACCGCTCGGTGCGCGTGGCCAACGTCGACATCGCCCTACCGGAAGTGCGCGAGGGGACGCCGGAAACGGACCTCGTGCTGGGTGCGCGCCCCGAACACATCCAGCTCGCCGGGGACGCGCCGTTCCGGGCCGAGGTCCTCGACGCGGAGTACCTGGGCTCCACGCAGATCCTCACCCTAGCCACCGCGGCGGGTGCCACCGTCAAGGCGCGCATCGCGGCCGATCGCCGCGTCTACCCGGGCGAGCATACCGGCCTCACGTTCCGGCCGGGGAAGCTCTCCCTGTTCGACCGGACGTCGGGACGCGCGTTGCGGACCGCGCTGCACGACCAGGGCACGCATGGCTGAGCTCGTCCTCAGCGGAGTCGCGAAGCGATTCGGCGCGACGCAGGCCGTCGCGGATCTCCACCTGCGCGTGGGCGACGGCGACTTCCTCGTACTTCTGGGACCCACCGGCGCCGGCAAGACGACGACGCTGCGCCTTGTCGCCGGGCTCGAGCAACCCGATCAGGGCCGCGTGCTGCTGGCAGGGCGCGACGTGACGGCGGAGCCGCCTGCGGCCCGGGACACCGCGTTCGTGTTCCAGCAGTACTCCCTCTACCCGCACCTGTCGGTCTACGACAACCTCGCGTTTCCCCTGCGCTCGCCCGCCCGCCGCGTGTCCGAGGATCGGATCCGCGCCCGCGTCGCGGAGATCGCCCGCCTGCTGCACATCGAGGACAAGCTCGGTAACCGCGCCACGCAGCTCTCGGGCGGACAGATGCAGCGCGTGGCCATCGGCCGGGCGCTGGTGCGCCGCCCGTCGATCTACCTGATGGACGAGCCCCTCTCCTCGCTCGACGCGAAGCTGCGCGCCGAGCTGCGCGTGGAGCTCAAGCGCATCCATCGCGAGCTCGGCGCGACGATCTTCTACGTGACGCACGATCAGACCGAAGCCATGACCATGGCCACACACATCGGCGTGCTCGAGCGGGGACGGCTGGTGCAGATGGGCAGCCCGCGGGAGATCTTCTCGGACCCGGTCAACACCTACGTGGCGAGGCGGCTCGGCAGCCCCGCGATCAACCTCGTGCCGCGGCGCCTCTTTCCCGACCTCGCCGCGCCCCCGGAAGCGGCGACCATCGGGGTGCGCACCGAGCACGTGCGCATCCATAAGAGCGCGAATCGCAGCGCTCCGGGCCGCGTCAAGTGGATCGAGCACCTCGGCGATCAGAACCACCTGCACGTAACCATTGCCGATACGGACGTCGTCACGCTCTGCGACCGCGATGCCGGACTTGCGGTCGGCGATGCCGTGAACGTCGATCTCGAGGCGCCGCTCTACTTTGACGCCGACGGCCACCGCGTGCGACTGTCTTGAGCCAGTGCCATGGATACCGACATGCAAAGAAGACTCATCGAGGCGGTGGCCGGCGCAGTGATCGAGCGCGCCGACGAGCTCACGGCGCTCGACCAGGCGATCGGCGACGGCGATCACGGGCTCAACATGAGGCGCGGCTTCGAGGCGGTGCTCGCGCAGATCGACGGTCTCGCCGGAGCGCCGCTGCCCGATGCGCTCAGGACCGTCGGGACGACGATGGTCATGAAGGTGGGCGGCGCCTCCGGGCCACTTTACGGGACGCTGTTCCTGACGCTGGGCAAGGAGCTCCCGGCGGCGCCGACCCGGGACGACATCGTGCGTGCATTCGGTGCCGCCATCGCCGCAGTCAAGAAGATCGGCCGATCCGAGGTGGGTCAGAAGACGATGCTCGATGTGCTCGCTCCGGCGCATGACGAGCTCGCACTGGGCGGCGACGGGCCTTGCGGACGCGTGGGGCAGCGCGCGGCAGCGGCCGCCGAAGCCACCGTGCCGATGAAGGCGATCAAGGGCCGCGCCTCGTTCCTCGGTGAGCGCTCGATCGGCCACATGGATCCGGGCGCGCGCTCGTCCGCGCTCATGATCGCCGCGATCTGCCAGGTGCTGGAGGGCACAACGTGACCAACGTAGGGATCGTGATCGTGTCCCATTCGCCGAAAGTGGCGGAGGGTGCCGCCGACATGGTGCGGCAGATGGTCGGTGACAGCGTCCCCCTCGCCTGGACGGGCGGCAACCCGGATGGCGGGCTGGGAACGGACGTGGCCGGGATTCTGCGGGCGATCGAGCGCGCCTGGTCGGATGCCGGGGTCGCGATCCTGGTCGACCTCGGGGGCGCCGAGTCCAACAGCGAGATGGCCATCGAAATGCTCGACGCCGCGCGGCGTGACAAGGTCGTGGTATGCGAGGCGCCGGTCGTCGAAGGCGCCGTGATGGCGGCGACCGAGGCATCCGGCGGCGCGACCCTGGAGGCCGTCCAGCGCACCGCCGAGGAGCTGTCGCCCACATGAACGACTCGCAACCGGAACAATCGTCCGTGTCCGACGCCGCGCTAACCGGCTCCGCACTGCTCGTCAACGAGGTAGGCCTCCACGCCCGGCCCTCCGTGAAGCTCACCCAGCTCGCCAAGCGCTTCGATGCGAGCATCGAAGTCGCGCTGGATGCGGACGGTCCGTGGGTCGACGCCAAGAGCCCGGTGAAGGTCATGCGGGTCAAGGCGCCCAAAGGCGCGACGCTGCATTTCCGCGTGCGCGGGTCCGATGCAACGGCGGCGCGCGCGGCGCTGCTCGCGCTGGTGGAACGGGGCTTCGATACCGAAGCGATGGCGCTCCCCGACAACGGCACGGATGACGGAAAAGCGCTTTGAGGGCCGGCCGGCGGCGCCCGGGATCGCGCAGGGGGCGTTAGTTTCGTTCTCACCCGACGCTGCAGCGCGCGTCGCCTCGAACGCACCGGACAGCGAGGCCGGCGCCCTGCGCTCGGCGATCGCCACCGCGCTTACCGACCTCCGGCAGATCGTCGCTCGAGCCGACAAGGACGCCGCCGAGATCCTCGGGTTCCAGGTCGCGCTCCTCGAGGACGAAGTGCTGGCCGAGCCGGCCTTCCGCGCCATCGCCCAGGGGTGTGCCGCGCACGAAGCCTGGCTCGATGCGATGACGGCGGAAGCGGCCGGCTACGAGTCGTCGCAGGACGAGTACTTCCGCGCGCGTGCCGCCGACATCCGCGACATCAGCGGTCGCGTGCTCGCCCAGCTGACGGGATCCGCTCCGGAGGCCGACGTGTCGCCCGGCGCCATCGTGGCCGCAGTCGACCTCTCCCCTTCCCGCTTCCTCGCGATCGACTGGTCGCAGGGCGGGGCATTGGTACTCACCGCCGGCAGCACGACCAGTCACGTCGCCACGCTCGCACGCTCGCGCGGGGTTCCCGCGATCGTGGGACTGGGCGTCGACCTGGGCGAGCTGCACGGTCACGCGCTCGTCGACGCCTTCCGCGGCGTTTTGATCGTCAACCCGAGTCCCGCTGCGCGGGCAGCATTCGACCGCGACGCGCGGGCCGCCTCGACCGCGCGCGACGCGGCCGACGCGGCGGCGCGGCAGCCAGCCATCACGGCCGACGGGACGCCGGTCCGCGTATTGCTCAACGTCGCGGATCCGGCCGAACTCGACGGCCTCGACCCGTCACTCTGCGACGGCATCGGGCTGGTGCGAACGGAGCTCCTGTTTCATGATCGGCGCGGTCTGCCCGACGAAGAGCACCAGTACGCGGTGTACCGGCGGATCGCCGAGTGGGCCCGGGGTCGGCCGGTGACGATCCGGACCCTGGACGCGGGCGGCGACAAGCCGATCCCGGGACTCACGCTGCAGGCCGAGAGCAACCCGTTTCTCGGCGTCCGCGGCTTGCGGCTCTCGTTCGCGCGACCGGAAGCCTTCCGGACGCAGTTGCGTGCGCTGGCCCGCGCCGCGCGGCACGGCGACGTGAAGATCATGCTGCCGATGGTCACCCTGCCCCGGGAGCTCGTTGCCGCGCGGGAGATGCTCGACGCCGAGGTCGCCGCGTTGCGCGCCGCCGGCGTGCCCGCGCATCGCCCGAGTCTCGGCATCATGATCGAGGTTCCCGCGGCCGCCATTGTGGCGGACGAGTTCGACGCGGAGTTCTTTTCGATCGGCTCCAACGATCTTGCGCAGTACGTGGCGGCCGCGGGCCGCGATGTCGATGCGTTGGCGGACCTCGCCGATCCCGTCCAGCCCGCGATGCTCCGGCTGCTCCGCTACGTGGTGGATGTTGCACGTGCGCGCAGCATCGAGGTAAGCCTCTGCGGCGATGCCGGCGGCGATCCGGATGCCATTCCCCTGCTGCTCCGCACCGGGCTGCGGTGCCTGTCGATGGCCCCGGCCCTCGTCGGCCGCTCGAAGCTCGCCATCGCGGCGACCGACCTGCGCCACGCCGACGAGTCCGCGTCGTGGCCGAAGTGAAACCCGAGCGCGAACGCGCGGACGCGGTCGCCGCCTATAAGAGCGTCCTGAAGCGTGTACTGGACACCCGCCCGTCCGGCACACGCCACCGTCTGGCGATCGCGCTCGGCAAGAACCGCTCGTTCATCTCGCAGATCGCCAATCCGGTCTACGCGGTGCCGATTCCGGTGCCGCACCTCGAGACGATCTTCGAGGTCTGCCACTTCACCGCCGGCGAGAAGCGGGAGTTCCTCGCGGCCTATGTCGATGCACACCCGCGGCGGCTGGACCTGGTCAGAAAGCCCGCCGCCACCCGCAAGCTCACGCTCACGCTGCCCGATCTCGGCGACGCGCGCCGGAACCGCCTGCTCGACGAGACCCTCGCCGAGATCGCACGCCGGCTCGCGCGTCTCGCCGAGGAAGACTAGGAGAAGGGGACCCCCATGAAGAAGCTGATCAACTCCGCCGACACGGTGCTTGCCGAGAGCCTGGACGGTTTTGCGGCAGCCCACGCGGACCTCATCGCGCTCGGCGACGAGCGCAAGTTCGTCCGTCGTCGCACGCTGAAGCCGGGCAAGGTGGCGCTGCTGTCGGGCGGGGGCTCCGGGCACGAGCCGCTGCACGCCGGTTTCGTCGGCCACGGCATGCTCGACGCCGCGTGCCCCGGCCAGGTGTTCACCTCACCGACACCGGATCAGATGGTCGCCGCCGCCGGGGCCGTCGACACGGGGAGCGGGTGCCTGTTCATCGTGAAGAACTACGAGGGCGACGTCATGAACTTCCAGATGGCCGCCGATCTTGCCGGGCGGGAGGTTGCCACCGTGACCACCGACGACGATGTGGCCGTCGAGACCTCGACCTGGTCCACCGGGCGCCGCGGTGTCGCCGGCACGCTGATCGTCGAGAAGATCGTGGGTGCGGCGGCCGAACGGGGCGCGACACTCGCGGAGCTCAAGGCGCTCGGCGATCGAGTGAACCGCCAAACCCGGTCGATGGGCGTGGCGCTCACCTCCTGCACGGTTCCTGCCGCCGGCAAGCCCACGTTCGCGCTCGGCGAGGACGAAATGGAGATGGGCGTCGGCATCCACGGCGAGCCGGGCCGACGCCGCGTCAAGCTCGCCCGGGCTGACGCGATCGCCGACGAGATGGTGGAAGCGATCGTCAGGGACCTCGGGCCGACGCCGGGCGCGGAGGGGCTGCTGCTCGTCAACGGCTTCGGTGGAACGCCGGCGATGGAGCTGTACCTGATGGTCAACTCCGCGCTGCGTGCGTTGCGGGCGAAGGGCCTTGCTGCACGCCGCTTTCTGACCGGTTCCTACGTGACCTCGCTCGAAATGGCCGGCTGCTCGATCACGGTCAGCCTGCTGGATGACGCGCTCCGGTCGCTGTGGGATGCGCCCGTCCACACGCCGGCGCTGCGCTGGGGGATGTGAAGAGGCGAGGACGGATATCAGCGGCTCGACGCGGGTTGCAGCGAAATTGCGTCATCGCACCTCCATACTTTGCAGGTGCGCTTTCGCGAGGAATCAATGAACTACAAGATTGGGATTTTGGACAGCTCAGGCGCGATTCGGAATTCGCCAGCCCTGTCCGGGAGCGAACGCATATTGGAGAAGTTGAACTCGACCCATATCGAGTAGCACGCCGGCACCGATGCGGGGCCTGAAATGCGCCGTCGAAGAACTCAATCAAGGCTTCGGCGGCAGCGTCCTCATGCGCACGCGACCCGGCTCGATGACGGCGAAGTTCCCCGGCCAGTCCTGCCGGCTCGTCAAGATCTCGGCGAGCGCTTCGCCGGCGCGATCGGGTGCCGGCATCGGAATTCGAAACAGCACGATTCCGCATTCAGCCACCAGGGACGTGCGCCAGGCAAGCTCGCCGAAATCCTTGTCGAAGGTAACGAGCACTCGACCTTCGCTTTGAGCGCGAGCGAGGACTTCCTGATCAGGTGCCCCCGGTGCGTCCGTGCGCACCCAGACGACGTCGTGGCCACCACGCCGCAACGCTTCAACCGCGTCACCGGGGAAGTTCTCGTTCGCCAGGAAGCGCACGAGCCTAAGCGGAGGTCAGCGGATAGACCTTTTCTGCGTTGAGCGTCTCGGCCGCGTACTGCAGGCACGCCGCGATGTCTTCACGCGTGAGGCCGGGATAATTCTTCAGGATGTCCGCTTCCGACCAGCCTTGTCCGAGGAGTCCGATGACGAAGTCGACGGCAAGACGAGTGCCGCCGACCACGGGCTTGCCGGCCAGCACGGTTGGATCGATGCGGATTCGGTCTCGCCACGCCATACAGGGAAGGATACCAGCGGGGGCGTGGCGGCGAAAGCCTACTCGGCTGTATCGGGCGATCCGCAGAAGGCCCATGTCCACCGATTGGTTCAGGACCGTCCCGACTGGTTCGGGACGAGCGCATTGATGAGCTCGAGGCATACCGTGTCCGATCCACCGCACGGAAGTTCAGCGCGAAGTACGAGGTCAGCCTCCGAAGCGCCGTTCCACGTCCGCCCACTTGCCGAACTCGACCACGTCCTTGTACTGATCGAAGGACATCGCCGCGCCCCGCGGCGGGATCTGCCCGCTCTTCAGGTCTTCGAGAGCGGACTGCATCGTGGCGGCGATCCTCAGGAGCAGCGAGATTCCGTAGATGACGATCCGGAATCCGAGGCGCTCGAGCTCCGCTGGCGGCAGGATCGGCGTCCGCCCGCCCTCCAACATGTTGACGAGCTGCGGAACGTTGAACGCCCGGCCGATCTGCGCCATCTCCTCGATCGACTCGGGCGCTTCGATGAACAGGCCATCCGCGCCGGCGCGGACGTAGCGCTCTCCGCGGCGCAGTGCCTCGTCGAGAGCGTACACCTCGCGCGCATCGGTGCGGGCGATGAGAAACGTCCGGGGAAGAGGTCTACCTGCACGCCTACGAGACGGTGAGCGCGGCGACAAACCGGGCGGGTATTAGACAACCCGCCCGGGCCGCGTCGTAAGTCGTTGTTTTTGGTGCTGCTGGCAGGAATCGAACCTGCGACCTCATGATTACGAATCAAGCGCTCTACCAACTGAGCTACAGCAGCGTTTTGTTCGCGATCCTTTCTGGCCGGTTCTGGCGCGCCCGCGCCCGGGGTCACGCCGGACGGGTACGGATGATGACGTCGACGCCGTCGGCGACGGTGCCGGGCGGCACCGGCGGCAAACCTTCGATCCGCACCGCCTCCGCCGGGATGTCGGTGAGCTGTCCGGTCACCACGTCGTAGAAATGATGGTGCGGCTCGGTGTTCGGATCGTAGTAGATCCGGGTCGGATCGACGACGAGCTCGCGCACCAGCTTCTTCTCGAGGAAGAGGCGCAGCGTGTTGTACACGGTCGCCTTGGACGTCTCCGCATGACGCGCGTTCACCGCCGCGAGAATCTGTTCGGCGGAAAGGTGCTGCTTGCGTTCGAAGAGCACATGCGCGATCTCGATCCGCTGGCGCGTGGGCGCGATGCCGTGCGACCGCAGGAGATCGGCCAGCGATTCGCGCGTAATGCCCTGAAATTCCATGGCTTTGATGGTACCGCAAACCGCTGGTCGCTGTCTAACCCGCGCCGCGGCGCCGGCGCGCCACCGAACCGCGACCCGCCCCCGCCGCGGGGCGCACGAACGGTCATGCCAATGTCGTAACCGCGTGAAATTGTTCCGCTGTTTTGCACCATCCCGCGCCGTTCGTCCCGCCGAACTGCCCGACCATCGGCCCGGACTTCCAGAGGCCTCCCGGCCTTCCTAAGATGCAACGACCTTGCAAGGGGACATCGACATGAAGATGAGCGCACAGCGGGGCTTCACCCTGATCGAAGTTATGATCGTCGTCGCGATCCTCGGGATCCTGGCGGCGGTGGCGTATCCGTCCTATCAGGACTATCTCGACCGGGGCAAGGTCGCGGACGGCATCTCCACGCTCGCCGACCAGCGGGTCCGGCTCGAGCAGTTCTTCCAGGACAACCGCAACTACGGGACCGGCGCCTGCGGCACCGACGCGGGCGGCACCGCGCGGCTCACCTTCCCGGTGAAGAGCTCCAAGGGGCTCTTCAACATCACCTGCGCGCTGCAGACGGTAAACGGGGTCGCCAACGCGGGTTACATCCTGACCGCGACCACGCTCACTGGCCCCGCCTTCACGTACACCGTCAACCAGGCCAATGCGCGCACGACCACGTCCTTCAAGGGCGGGTCACCGACCTCGACCTGCGCCAACAACTGGCAGACGAAGAAGGGCGAGTCATGCTGACCCCGCGCCGCGCGCAGCGCGGTTTCACGATCATCGAGATCATGGTGGCGATCGGGCTGCTCGCGATCCTGATGACGCTGGGGCTGCCGCAGTACTTCACCTACCTGCAGAACCAGCAGATCCGCAGCTACGCCGAGAGCGTCCAGGCGGGCCTGCAGCTCGCGCGCGCGGAAGGGGTCTCGCGCAACCTGCCCAACAGCGCGCAGTTCGTGCTGGCCGGCACCGATTGGCAGGTCATCGGGGCCCTGCCGCCTCCGGGCGGTGGTACCGAGGTGGTGCGACAGCAGTCCGGCACCGAACGGACCGCCAACGTCACGGCGACGGTCACGCCCGCGGGCGTCACGACGATCACGTTCAACGGTCTCGGCCGCGTCGCCTCGCCCGCGCTCGCCGCCAACACCCGGCTGTGGATCGACATCCGCGACCCGAAAGGCGGCAGCTGCATGGAGGACGACGCCTCCTCCAGCATGCGGTGCCTCGCGATCACCGTGTCGCAGAGCGGCCAGATCCGGATGTGCGACCCGTCGCGCGACAAGACCGCCAGCGCTGCGACCGACCCCCTCGCCTGCCAGGACGTGAGGCCGTGATGAAACCGATCCGATTCCGCGCGCCCCAGCGTGGCATCTCGCTCCTCGAGGCGCTCCTCGGGATACTGATCTTCTCGATCGGCATCCTCGCCATCGTGGCGCTGCAGACGACCGCGATCAAGGGCACGACCGAGGCCAAGTACCGCGCCGACGCGGGCTACCTGGCGAACCAGATCATCGCCCGCATGTGGGTGGCGAACCGCACCGACCCGGCGAACGCGAACCACATCTCCAAGTTCGCGCACATGAGCGGCGGTGCCGCGTGCGCGCCGACCGGCACGGCCTCCGGCAACGCGTTCGTGACGACGTGGCTGAACGACGTCGCCGCGACGCTGCCCGGCGCGACCGCGGCCAAGCAGCAGATCGTCTACAACGCCGCCAATAACTTCATCTCCGTGAGCCTGTGCTGGCAGGTCGGACAGGATCCGCGCCAGCTCACCGTCTCCGCGCAGATCAGTGGGTGAAGCCATGACACACAGTGCGCCTTCCGGCCGCAGTAGCCGCGGCTTCACGCTGATCGAGATCCTGGTCGGCCTGACCCTCGGCTTCATCGCGATCGTCGTGATGTACCAGGTGTTCGCGGTGTTCGAAGCGCAACGCCGGACGAGCACCACCGGCGGCGACGCGCAGACGAACGGCCTCGTCGGTCTCTTCGGCATCGAGCGCGACGTGCGCACCGCCGGCTACGGGCTGGTGTACAACAAGGCGGTCGACGACACGACCTACAGCGGCCAGCTGCTCTGCACCTCGCTCGCCTACTTCAAGGGCGGCGCCAAGACGATCTCGCCCGAGAGCAAGGTGTTCCTCCCGGTCCGGATCGAGGACAACGTCGGGCCGAACGGCGCCGACCGGATCACGGTCGCCTTCTCGGGCCACCCGCTCGCCGCGACGCCGATGGTCATCGCGAAGAAGACCCCGGACGCAGGCAGCGCCACGCCGAACATGATCTTCGTGACGAACGCGCCGTCCACCGGGATCGTCGCGAACCCCACGATCGCGGTGGCGAACGACGATCTCATCCTCGTCGCCACCCCGGTCCCGTTGCCGGTGCCGGTGCCGAAGGAGGCCTGGGCGCCCGTGGCGACGCCGCCGCTGCTCGTGAATCCCTCCCCTGCCGGAGGCCAGTACAACGGGCTGCGGCCGTGCACCCTGCTGCAGGCGAAAAACGTCGCGCTCGGACCGGGCGGGACCACCTTCCAGATCGATCCCTCCGGCGGTTCGTACAACCCGACGGGCGGCGTCAATCCCTATCCGCAGGTCGCGGGGACCGATTACGTCAGCACCATGGAAGACGGCTATCCCGCAAGCACCGCGTCGCCTTCGGTGGTCGTGAACCTCGGCCGTGCGCCCGGAGCCGCGGGGACCCCCTTCGTCTGGAACCGCTATTCGGTCAACCGCGTGGTCTCCGGTGGCAGCAACACCGAGCGCTACGACCTGGTGGTGGAGAACCTCGTCAACGACCTCTTCACCGGGGTGAGCCAGCCGGTCACGGTCAGCGACAACATCGTGACGCTCCAGGCGCAATACGGCGTCACCGACCCGACCGATGTCGCGAACTGCCCGAGCATCTCGGCGTCGCTGAACTGCCAGACGGTCCTGAAGTGGGTCGACGCGAAGAGCGTCGGCGGCGAGGACTGGTCGAACCCGACGCCCGGCATGATCTCGCGCATCAAGGCGGTGCGGGTCGCGCTCGTCGCGCGGAGCCCGCTCGTGGAGAAGATCGATGCGACCGGCTCCGGCGGCTACACCGGCGCGCAGGCCTGCACGAACAAGGACACCGCGAACGCGACCGGCGTCTGCGCCTGGGTGGGCGACGGAACCAGCCCCTCGCCCACGGTCGACCTCTCGGGCATCGCCAACTGGCAGACGTACCGCTACCGCGTCTACGAGACGGTGATCCCGCTCCGCAACGTGATCTGGGGGGCAATGTGATGGCCGCGAACCTCCGCACCTTCCGGCGCCGGTCGCCGCGTCTTCCCGCCCGCGAGCGGGGTGTCGTCCTCATGATCGCGCTGATCGTCCTCGTCGCCCTCACGCTTGCCGGACTCTCGATGGTTCGCAGCGCGGACACCGGCAGCGTGATCGCGGGCAACCTCGCCTTCCGCCAGGCCTCGGTGCAGGCAACCGACGCCGCGGTCGAGCAGGCCTACACCGACCTCACGAACATCTATCTCAAGACGCCCGAGTCGGGGGTAGCGAACAAATACGTGTCCTCGAGCGCAGCCCTGGCGACGGACGCCTCGGGCGTGCCGACGGCCGCCCCCGCCGACCCGGGCCAGTGGCCGCCGGTGACCGGGGTGACGCTGCCGTCGGGCTACACCGCGCGGTACTTCGTCGAGCGGCTCTGCATCGGGACCGGCGCGCCGATCACCGACATCCCAGGCAAGTGCATCACCGAGCGCGCGGGCGAAGCCCAGGGCGGCAGCCAGAAGGTCGGCTCGCCGGTGTTCGCCGGCGCAGTCAAGGTCAACTACCGGGTGACCGTCCGCGTGGCGGGGCCCCGGAACAGCCTGTCGATCGCACAGGTGACATTCGCCTACTAGACAAAGGAGCGGAGCCCCCGCGGCCAGTCACACCCCGGCCGCGGACGACATCCTGCAAGGAGCACTAGCCCATGGAACCCCGCCGCAACCTGCTGAAGAAGGCACTCGTCTGCTGGCTCGCGTACTCGATCGGCTTCGGCCCGTTCGCAGTCAGCGCCGCACGCGCCGCCTCGCTCGACCTCACCGATGTCCCGCTGCCGTCGAAGAAGCGCCCGAACCCGAACATGATCTTCTCGATCGACGACTCGGGCTCGATGGACGACGAGGTCTCGATCAACGGCAGCGACGGCGCGTTCTGGTACAACCGCCAGGACGGCCGTTTCTTCGGCCGCGACCTGAACAACATCGACCGCTCGATAACGGTGGGTACGACCGCCGACCGGATCGTCAACCTAGCCGACCCGGCGATCCAGGCCCTCGGGCCGTTCAACGGCTTGAACAACTTCAACGCGCTCGGCTGCTCGGGGTCGGACGCCGGCACGACTTGCGGCACGCCGCCCCCTGGCGTCCTGAACGGCTTCGTCTGGAAAAAATACGTCATGCTGTTCCCGAACGGCTCGTGCGGGTCGAACTGCGCCACACGGTCGTACCCGGACTCGGACAACGACCACTACGCCATCCCGCCAACCCCCCAGTTCGGCTGGCTGCGCAGCTCGATCTACAACCGCCAGTACTACAACCCGAACATCAACTACGACCCGTGGAAGCCGTACAACGACGGCTCCGGCAAGTGCCCCTCGGGCGCGGCCACCGGCAGCGGTTCGACTGCAGTATGCACGCCCGCCGATGCGAACCCCAAGAATGCGTTGAGCCACCCCGTCTACAGCACGGCAACGGACGTCGCGAACTTCGACCTGACGCAGAACGAGCCGTTCCCCGGCGGGACGCCTCCCGGCACCAGTACCGACCCCCTTACCAATTACTACGTAATTTCGGGTAACAAGACCTGGACCGTCAGCAACTCGGCAGTGCAGGACAAGACCTTCCGCATGTATCCCGGAATGATCCTGCCGAAGGGCTCCTGGTTCACCGCCTGCACCGGGACCGGGTACTGCAACAGCGGGTACAAGTACGCCGACCAGGACTATTGCCTGATCTACTCCGGCACCAACCAGCCGAACGTGACGGGCTGCGTGCGGTCCGGAATGACGTTTGCGACCAACCTCGATCTGAAAAGCCTCAAGGTGAACGGCTCGAACCCGACCGATTACAACCACTTCGAGGCCCAGATCAGCTACAACCCGGCGGTGTACTGGCGTGCTGCCACGGGGACCGAAACGGCCGACGCCTACGGGCCCGACGGCAAGGCATTGAAGATGGTCACGGTCAACTCGTCGACGACCTACACGCTGCCGGGCGCCGTCGCGCGGAGCGACTGCTCGATTAGCTTGGCCTACAACGCCAACGGCACGGTCAACGTGGCGGGATCGACCACCACCTGCACCGGCACCCAGGAAATGCAGAACTACGCCAACTGGTTCCAGTACTGGCGCAAGCGCCACCTGAGCCTGAACGGCTCGATCGGCAACGCCGTCAACGGCGTGCGCTCGCTCCGCGGCGGCTACTTCCTGTTCAACAACCAGTTCAACGTCACGATGTACGACTTCGACAACACGACCGACAACACCAAGAACCAGGTCGCGCTGCTCGGCGCCATGTACCAGACCAAGGGCAACGGCGGCACGCCGACCCGCGATTCGATCGAGTGGATGGGCCAGCAGTTCCAGCGCACCGACGCGAACGCGCCGATCAACTACAAGTGCCAGTTCAACGGCGGGTTCATCATCACCGACGGCTTCGCCACCGGCGACCCGGGCAACCCGCAGGGCAGCAACTCGGCCGCGGGGCCGATCGGCTACGGCAACTACGACGGCCAGACGCCGGGCACGGTGCAGCCCACGCCGACGGCGCCCGCCGGTTCCGCCTACTACTTCAACCAGCAGAACGGCGCGACCGTCCCGACCGGGATCGTGAACCCGTACAAGGACAGCGCGCAGAACACGCTCGCGGACATCGCGATGAAGTTCTACCAGCAGAACCTGCGCCCCGACCTGCCCGCCGGCCAGGTGCCGATCAAGCAGAACGACGTCTCGCCCGACGGGGACCGCAACCCGAACCTCCACATGAACACCTACGGGCTGATCCTCGGCCTGCGCGGCCTCGTGTTCGGGGTGGATGCGGCGAAGACGAGCAACCCCTACACCAACAACCCCGGCTGGGACACGCTCTACGGCGGGATCGATCCCCGCGCGCTCCAGCGGGACCCGCGCGCGATCGACGAGCTGTGGCATGCCACGATCAACGGCCGCGGCGACATGCTCGTGGCCGACTCGCCCGACGAGACGCGGAACGCGGTGCTCGCCGTGGTCAACTCGATCCAGAACAAGGGCGGCGCCGCGGCCGCGGTGTCGGTCTCGAACGCGAACCCGGTGAAGGGCGACAACTTCAGCTACTCGACGAGCTACAACTCCGGGTCGTGGACGGGCGACCTCAACGCCTTCCCGATCGACGTCGATCCGACCTCGGCCACCTTCGGGCAGGTGAGCTCGATACCGGTCTGGAACCCGACGCCCGCCCAGAGGATCGCGGACGCCGACTGGACGAGGCGCCTGTTCGCGACCTATCGCCGCGACACCGGCAAGGGCGTGCGGTTCGAGTCCGGCCAGCTCTCCGGTACGCAGCTGACGGCGCTGACCCCGGCCAAGGGAACGTTTGACCAGGTGATCTCGTTCCTGAAGGGCGATCGCAGCAACGAGGGAACACTCTTCCGCAGCCGCGGCGCGATCAAGTTCATCGACCCGGTCACCGGCGTGCCGACCTGGGGCACGACCGACAACCTCCCGCCGAGCGGCGTGGCGGTCCTCGGCGACATGGTGGATGCGGAGCCGGTGATCGTTTCGAAGCCCCCGTTCTCCTACCTCGACGACGGCTACGGCGATTTCAAGGACGCCCAGGTGGGCCGCGCAGCCACGCTTTACCAGGGCGCGAACGACGGCATGCTGCACGCCTTCTCCGCGGCGGACGGGTCCGAGCTCTGGTCCTACATCCCGAGCTTCGGCTTCGACGCGCGCCAGGACGGGACGCCCGGGCTGCTCAACCTGAGCGACAAGAGCCAGTTCATCCACCACTTCTTCGTCGACGGCACGCCGGTCGCGGCCGACGTCGACATGTCCAAGGCCGGGACCACCGCCGGCAGCTCGCCCAACTGGCGGTCAATCCTGGTTGGCGCGCTCGGCAAGGGCGGCCGCGGGTGGTACGCGCTCGACGTGACGAGCCCGGCCGCCACGACCAGCGACGACGTCGCGGCCAAGGTTCTCTGGGAGTTCCCGAACGATGCCGACCCGACGCACGCCGCGGTCAAGAAGAACATCGGCTACAGCTACGGCAAGGCGATCGTTGCCAAGACCAAGGCGGCCGGCTGGGTCGTGATCGTGCCCTCGGGTTACGAGAACGGCAACGAGACCGGTGGCGACGGCGCCGGTTACCTCTTCGTGCTGAACCCGAAGACCGGCGCGCTGATCAAGGCCATCCCGGCGGACATCTCCAAGGACGGTCTGAACAGCTCGACCCGGGCCGCCGGCCCGACCGGCCTCGCCTACATCTCCGCCTGGGCCGACAACGGCGACGTGGACAACACCGTCCAGACCGTCTACGGCGGCGACCTCTACGGCAACGTCTGGCGGTTCGACCTGTCCGGCTCGACCTGGCCGACGGTGGGCACGCTGATGACGACGCTCAAGGACGCCAGCGGCGCCCGCCAGCTCGTCACCTCGGAGCCGGAGCTTGCGCTCGCGAAGGGGAAGCGCGTGGTCTACATCGGCACCGGGAAGTATTTCGGCGACAAGGACATCCCGGACAGCACCGTCAAGTTCCCGAGCGCGACGCAGCAGCAGACGATGTACGCCCTGCTCGACGATCTGAGCGGCACGACGCTGCCCGACCCCGTGCGCAACGTGCTCGCAAAACGAACGCAGACCAAGAACACGGGCACGGGAACGGCGACGGTGACCGCGAGCGACACCTTCGACTTCAGCAACACCACCACGACCAAGGGCTGGTACGTGGACCTGGACCCGTCGCCCTCGGGCGAGCGCATCATCACCAACCCGAGCATCGGGCTGGGCACGCTCACCTTCACGTCGAACATCCCGAGCGGCGTGGATCCGTGCCTGCCGGGCGGCGCGAGCTGGGAGTATCAGCTCAACTTCCTCACCGGGCTGCCGGTGCTGCCGGGCGGGGTCGGGGCGTTCAGACTGAGCTCCATCGCGCTCGCCTCGCGCACCGTCCTGATCCGGCTCCCCGACGGCAGCGTGCGGGCGCTGGTGCGGCAGTCGAACGAGCAGACGGTGTCGAGCCAGGTGGGCACTCCGGGCGTGTTAGCGGCCGGCAAGCGCAAGGCGTGGCGCGAGCTGATCGTCCAGTAACCGCGCGCTCTTCCTCAACGGGGACTCGGCTGCTTCGGGCCGAGTCCCCGTGTTGTTTCACGCGGCCGCGCCCGTCGCGCGCGAGGGGATCGCCCGGCTCCAGCGGACTGCCTGGGGCTGCCACGGCTGGCAGGCGCTCGGGGGTCGCTACTAGCACTAGCCGAGCGGGCCGGTCCCGAGCCCCTTCGGCATCGGGAACACGACATTCTCCTCGACGCCCTCGAGCTGGCGGATGCTCCGCGCGCCGAGCGATCGGAGCCGGGCGAGCACCTCCTCCACCAGCACCTCGGGCGCGGACGCGCCCGCGGTCACCCCGACGCGGGGCCGGCCGTGGAGCCAAGCCGGGTCGAGCTCGGACGCGTTGTCGACCATGTGCGCGGGCACCCGCAGCTGCTCGGCGACCTCGCGCAGGCGGTTCGAGTTCGAGCTGTTCGGCGACCCGACCACGATCACCACGTCGCAGCGCGGCGCCATGAACTTCACCGCGTCCTGGCGGTTCTGCGTCGCGTAGCAGATGTCGTCCTTCTTCGGCCCGACGATTTCCGGAAAGCGCCGGCGGAGCGCCTCAACGATCGTCGCCGCGTCGTCGACCGAGAGCGTCGTCTGGGTGACGTAGGCGAGCCGCGCAGGATCGCGCACCGCGAGCCCGGCGACGTCCGCGACCGTCTCGACGAGATACATCCCGCGCTCGGCCTGCCCCATCGTGCCCTCGGACTCGGGATGGCCGCGGTGGCCGATCATCACCACCTCCCGCCCGGCCTTCAGCATCTTCGCCACCTCGACGTGCACCTTGGTGACGAGCGGACAGGTGGCGTCGAACACCTTCAGGCCGCGCGCCCCGGCGTCGACCTGCACCGCCTTCGACACGCCATGCGCGGAGAAGACCACCGTGCTCCCGGCCGGCACCTCATCGAGCTCCTCGACGAAGACCGCGCCCTTCTTGCGGAGGTCGTCGACGACGAACTTGTTGTGTACGATCTCGTGACGGACGTAGATCGGCGCGCCGTGGCGCTCGAGCGCGCGCTCGACGATGCCGATCGCGCGTTCGACGCCGGCGCAGAAGCCGCGGGGGTTGGCGAGCAGGACTTCCATGGATATACGGGGATCGGGGCGCAGCTACCGGCGCGATTCTACCCTTCCCCCCTCTGCCTTCCCGCTCCCTCTCCCGTCCCCGTTCCAGCGTCTTCCCCCCTTCCCGCTTCCCGCTTTCCGAACAACCCGTCCCAGATCAGCAGTCCCGCCCCGACGGTAATCGAGGAGTCGGCGACGTTGAACGCCGGAAAGTGCCAGCTCCCGGCGTGCAGCAGCACGAAGTCGACGACGTGCCCGAGCGCGATGCGGTCCCAGAGGTTCCCGATCGCGCCACCGAGGATGAGCGCGAGACCGGTGCAGAAGAGCCGCTCGCCGGCGTGGCGCGCAAGTAGCCGGCCGATCAGGGCGATCGCCCCGACGGCGATCGCGATGAAGAGGCCGCGCTGCCAGCCGCCGGCGCCGGCGAGGAAGCTGAACGCGGCCCCGGTGTTGAAGACGAGCACGAGATCGGCGAACGGGATCACCGGGATCCGCTCGCCCGGCGCGAGCGACGCCTGGACGAGTGCCTTCGTCGCCTGGTCGGCGACGACGATGGCGGCCGCGACCGCGAGCCAGGGCGCGAGCTTGCGCACCCGGCTCAGGCGAACCGGCGCGTCTCGCCCGCGCCGTGGAGATTCGAGACGCAGCGCCCGCAGAGCGTCGGATGCGCGGGGTCGGCGCCCACGTCGGCGCGGTAGTGCCAGCAGCGCTCGCATTTCCGGTGCGGGCTCGGCGTGGCGACGATCGCGTCGGCGCCGTTCCGCACCGCTGCCTGCGAGGTGATCATCACGAAGCGCAGCTCGTCGCCGAGCGCGGCAAGGGCGTCGTAGGGCGCGCCCCCGGCGCCGATCTCGACGTGCGCCGCGAGCGAGGCGCCGATCTTCCCCGCCTCGCGCAGCCGCTCGAGCTCCCTCTGGACCTCGGCCCGCACCGCGCGGATCTCGCGCCAGCGGTCGAGCAGGGCCGGCGCATCGAGCACTTTCGGGAAGGCGTGCCAGGTGTGGAAGAACACGCTGTCGTCGCGCTTCCCGGTCGTGACTTGCCACGCCTCTTCGGCAGTGAACGAGAGGATCGGCGCCATCAGCCGCAGGAGGCTCTGGGTGATGTGATGGAGCGCGTTCTGGGCGGAGCGGCGCGGCGGCGAGTTCTTCCCGGTCGTGTAGAGCCGGTCCTTCAGCACGTCGAGATAGAACGCGCCGAGGTCCTCGGAGCAGAACGTCTGCAGCTTCTGCACGACGTAGTGGAACTCGTAGCCGGCGTAGTGCCCGACGAGCTCGTCCTGGAACGCCGACGCAGCCGCGACCGCGTAGCGGTCGAGCTCGACCCAGTCGCCGACCGGCATCGCGTGCTTTGCGGGATCGAAATCCGACAGATTGGCGAGCAGGAAGCGCAGCGTGTTGCGGATGCGGCGATACGCCTCGACCACGCGTTTCAGGATCTCGTTCGAGAGCGACAGCTCGCCCGAGTAGTCGGTGGCACCGACCCAGAGCCGCAGGATCTCCGCGCCGAGCTGGTCGGATACCTGCTGCGGCGCGATCACGTTGCCGAGCGACTTCGACATCTTGCGGCCGCTGCCGTCGACGACGAAGCCGTGGGTCAGCAGGCCCTTGTACGGCGGCGTGCCGTTCAGCATGCACGACACGAGGAGCGACGAGTGGAACCAGCCGCGATGCTGGTCCGAGCCCTCGAGATAGAGGTCGGCGGGGAACTCGGTCTCGGCGTAGTGCGAGCCGATGCGGCGCTTGCGTCCCTCCGGTCCGCCCAAGACGGTCTGGTGCGTGGACCCGGAGTCGAACCAGACGTCGAGCGTGTCCTTCACCTTGACGTAGTCGACGGCGTCGGCGCCGAGCAGCTCGGCCGGCTCGATCCGCTGCCAGGCCTCGATGCCGCCGCGCTCGACCGCGCGTGCGACCTGCTCCAGCAGCTCGAGCGAGCGCGGGTGGAGCGCACCGGTCTCCTTGTGGATGAAGAACGGCATCGGCACGCCCCACTGCCGCTGGCGCGAGAGCGTCCAGTCGGGACGGTTCGCGATCATGCCCTGCAAGCGCGCCTTGCCCCAGCCGGGGAAGAAATCGGTCGCTTCGATCCCGCGAAGCGCGGTCGCACGCAGCGTGTCCGCGGGCTTCCGGCCGGCGAATCCCGGCACCGTGTCCATCCCCGCGAACCACTGCGTCGTCGCGCGCAGGATCACCGGCGTCTTGTGCCGCCAGCAGTGCATGTAGCTGTGGACGTAGGGCTCCTCGTGGAAGAGCGCGCCGGCCTCGCGCAGCTTCGCGACGATCTTCGGGTTCGCGTCCCAGATCGACAGCCCGCCGAAGAACGGCAGGCTCGCCGCGTAGCGCCCGTCCGCCTGCACGGGGTTCAGGATGTCGTCGTCCTTCATACCATAGCGGCGGCACGACTCGAAGTCCTCGACGCCATAGGCGGGCGCGCTGTGCACGATCCCGGTGCCGGTATCGAGCGTAACGTAGTCGCCGAGGTACATCGGCGAGAGGCGGTCGTAGAACGGGTGGCGGAACGCGAGCCCTTCGAGCGCTGCGCCCCTGACCGAGGCGACCGTCGTACCGGTCAGGCCGAAGCGCGCCAGGCATGCCTCCTGCAGGTCGGCAGCGAGCACGAGATACCCGCGCGGCGTGTCGACCAGGTTGTAGATGTGGTCGGGATGCACGTTGAGCGCCTGGTTCGCCGGAATCGTCCAGGGCGTCGTCGTCCAGATCACCGCGAAGCCGGGCCTGTCGTCGAGGCGCTGGAGGCCGAACGCGCGCGCGACCTTGTGCGCGTCGCCGAACGGGAACCCCACGTCGATGGCCGGATCCTTCCGGTCCTCGTACTCGACCTCGGCTTCCGCGAGCGCGGACCCGCAGTCGAAGCACCAGTTCACCGGCTTCAGCCCGCGATACAGATAGCCCGCCTCGAGCAGCCGCCCCAAAGTGCGGATCTCGTCGGCTTCGTTCCCGTACGCCATCGTGGTGTACGGCGCGTCCCAGTCGCCGAGTACGCCGAGCCGCTGGAAGTCCCGCTTCTGGCGCGCGATCTGCTCGGTCGCGTAGGCGCGCGAGAGCCGCTGCGTCGCCTCCGGTGCCAGGTTGCGGCCGTGCTGCTTCTCGATCTGCACCTCGATCGGCATGCCGTGGCAGTCCCACCCGGGCACGTACGGCGCATCGAAGCCGGCGAGCGCCTTCGACTTCACGATCATGTCCTTCAGGATCTTGTTGACGGCGTGGCCGATGTGGATGTCGCCGTTCGCGTACGGCGGGCCGTCGTGCAGCACGAAGCGGGGCCGCCCCTTCGCCGCCGCGCGCAGGCGCCGGTAGAGGCCGGAGTCCTGCCACGCCTTCACCCATGCCGGCTCGCGTTTCGCGAGGTCGCCGCGCATCGGGAACGGCGTGTCGAGGAGATTCAAGGTGTTCTTGTAGTCGGCCATGAAAAGCAGAGTCTGGTTAGTGGGTAGTGAGCAGCGCGCGCGCCGCGTCGCAGTCGCGCGCGATCTGCGCCTTCAGCGTCTCGAGATCCGCGTAGCGCTCCTCGTCGCGGATCTTCGCCAGGAACTCGACGCGCAGGTGCCGGCCGTAGAGATCGTCGGCAAAGTCGAAGAGATGGACCTCGAGCACCGGCCGGCCGTCCGAGTGCACGGTCGGCCGTACCCCGAGGCTCGCGACGCCGTCGCGCGGCGCCGCACCGATGCCCGCGCCGGGGCCGGCGCCTGTCCCGAGGACGCGCACGGCGAAGATCCCACCGAGCGGCGGCCGGTTGTGCTTGAGTTGCACGTTGGCGGTCGCGAACCCGAGCGCCCGGCCGAGCTTCTTGCCGTGGACGACGCGCCCGCTGATGCTGTACGGGCGGCCGAGCAGCTCCGCCGCGCGCTTGAGGTCGCCGCGCGTGAGTGCGTCGCGGACCGCCGAGCTGGAGACGCGCGTGCCGCCGTTCGTGACCGTCGGCATCGCCTCGAGCTCGAAGCCGCGGCGGCCGGCCTCCGCCGCGAGCGACGCGAAATCGCCGGCGCGCTTCGCCCCGTAGCGGAAATCCTCGCCGACCAGGACCCAGCGCACGTCGAGCAGGCGCACAAGCGCCCGCTCGACGAACGCTTCGGGCGCGAGCGCTGCGAACGCGCGCGAGAATCGCTGGACGTGCACGTGGTCGACGCCGTGCGCCGCCAGCAGCTCGAGCTTCTCGCGGAGCGAGGTGAGCCGCGTCGGCGCCGCCGCCGGCGCGAAGAGCTCCCGGGGATGGGGCTCGAACGTGAGCACGCTCGCCGCGAGGCCGCGCGCGCGCGCGACCTCGATCACCCGCGCGAGCATCGCCTGGTGGCCGCGGTGCACGCCGTCGAAATTCCCGATCGTGATCGCGGCCGGCGGCAATCCCCGCGGTGCGAGGCCGCGGGTAACGGCGAGCTTGGTCGCTGCGGCGCGCGTCACCAGCATGAAGCGGAGGGGCTCCCGAAAAGCGTTGAATTTTAGCGGGTTTAGCGGCTCGCCAAGAAAGGATGCCGCAGCGCACACCGCGGACCGGTTACCGGCGCGGCAAAATGCCGCCCCCCGGGCGGCCCGGACTGGCGCCCGTCCCAGGGCTGGGCGACACTTCTATCTGCTCCAGACACCCGGCCATGAAACCCTCCACGCTCGCCGCTCTGCCCGCTCTGTTGCTCTTCCTCGCCGCGCCGGCGAGCGCGGCGTTCCGCTGCACCGACAAGGACGGCAAGACCGTCTACATGGAGCGCGCCTGCAGTACCTACGGTTACACGACGGCGAAGGAAGTGAAGGACCCGCCCAAGGGCGACGGGTCGGCGACCTCCCTCAAGAGCGGAACGCGGATGATCAGCTCGCAGGGCGATCCCGCCGCCAAGGAGGACCGCCGGTACATGTTGCCGATGAAGTGCGGCTCGGAGCGGATCATGTGCAAGCGCGGCGAAACGATCATGTGCGCCGGCGTCTCGAAGGTCTGCGCCGGCGACTGACGCGCGCGTCGCGGGCCGCTACTGTAGCCGCGCTGCTCCGGCGCGCAGCTCCACCACTTTGGCGTGCACCTCCGTCGCGTCGGCCGCGTCCGGCCGTCGACGCAGGTAGTTCTGCAGATCGGCGACCGCCGGACGGAAGCATTCGAGCCCGGCGTACACGAGCCCGCGGTCGCGCAGCTCTTCGGCCGATTCCGGCACCACGAGGAGCATGCGCTGCATCACCGCGAGCGCCTGCTCGAGCTTGCCGCCCTTCAGATAGATCGCCTTCAGGTTCCGCAGCACGCGCGCCACGATGTCGCGCGGGCTGGCCGCCTCGAGATAGGGTTCGAGGTCGGCCCGGCGCGCCTCGGCCTCGGGCAGCACGCGCGCCAGCCGGGTCCGCAGCTCGGTCTCGGAGCAGGCCTCGCCCGCGGTGAACGCATCGAGGATGAGCGTGCCGCGCGCCAGCCGCATCTTGACGAGGAAGTGGCCCGGGAACGACACGCCCTGCAGCGCAAGTCCCACCCGCCGACCGACCTCGAGATACACGATCGAGAGGGTGATCGGGATCCCGGTGCGGCGCTCCAGCACCTCGTTCAGGTAGCTGTTGCGCGGATCGTAGTAGGCGTCGAGATTGCCCGCGAAGCCGAGCTCGCGGAACAGGTGTCCGTTGAGCGCGGCGACCTTCTGCTCGGGCGCGGCGTCGGCGGCGAGCCGCCCGCGCACCGTCGCCGCGATCGCGTCGAGGCGCGCGATCCCGCCCGCGATGTCGACGCCGGGATACGCGTCCTCGGCGATGAGCAGGCAGGCTTCGGCGAGGCCGAACTGCTCGCGGGTGACGAGTTCGGCGAAGCGTTCGAGGCTGGCGGTCACTGGCGGACGAAGTCGCGGGCGCGAAAGCCGAGCGCCCATAGCGCCCCAAAATACACCACCGACCCGAGCATCACCAGCCCGCCGAGCCCGGCCGTGCGCAGACGCCAGTCGGCTGCGGTCCACCAGCCGGCAGGCCCCATCGCGGCCGCGAGCGCGGCCGCCATCAACGCCACGGCCACCGCGACCTTGGCGAGAAACCTGCCCCACCCGGGCTGTGGGCGGTAGATCGCGCGCGCGCGGAGGCCGCGGTAGAGCAGCGCGGCGTTGAGGCAGGCGCCGAGGGCGATCGCGAGCGCGAGGCCTGCGTGCGCGAGCGGGCCGATGAGGACGACGTTCAGGAGTTGCGTCGCGGCGACGGCGACGAACGCGATCTTGACCGGCGTACGGATGTTCTGCTGACCGTAAAACCCGGGCGCGAGGATCTTCACCAGGATCAGCCCGAGCAGTCCGGCGCTGTAGGCGATGAGTGCCGCCCGCGTCATCGCGAGGTCATCGGCGCCGAACCGGCCGTGGAAGAAAAGCGTCGCGATGAGCGGCGTCGCGAGCACTGCGAGCGCGGCTGACGCCGGGACTGCAAGGAGAAAGGTGAGCCGCAGGCCCCAGTCGAGCAGGCTCGAGTACTCCTCCCGGGCGCCGTCGGCGAACGCCTTGGAGAGGCTCGGCAGCAGCACCGTGCCGAGCGCCACGCCGAGCAACCCGGTCGGAAACTCCATCAGGCGGTCGGCGTAGTAGAGCCAGGAGACGCTTCCGGTCGCGAGATGCGAGGCAAAGATCGTGTTCAGCAGCAGGTTGATCTGGCCCGCCGACACGCCGACGATCGCCGGGCCCATCAGCAGCAGGACCCGCCGCACCCCCGGGTCGCCGAACGCGAGGCTCGGCCGCGGCAGCATGCCGATCCGCGCGAGCGCCGGGAGCTGCAGCGCGAGCTGCAGCACGCCGCCCGCGAGCACCGCCCACGCGAGGACGAGCACCGGCGGATGGAAATACCGCGCACCGAAGAGCGCCCCGACAATGAACGCCACGTTGAGGAGCGTCGGGGTGAATGCGGGGATCGCGAACCGGCTCCAGGTGTTGAGGATGCCGGCGGCGAGCGATACGAGCGAGATGAAGAGGATGTACGGGAAGGTGATGCGGAGCAGCCTCACCGTGAGGTCGAACTTCGCGGGGTCGGCCGCGAACCCGGGCGCGGTGACGTAGACGATCAGCGTCGCGGCGGCGACCCCGAGCGCGGCGGCGACGACGAGCGCCAGGACGAGGGTGGTCGCGACCCGATCCACGAGGCGCTTCGTCTCATCCGCGCCGTTCCTCGCCTTGTACTCCGCGAGGATCGGCACGAACGCCTGCGAGAAGGCGCCTTCGGCGAAGAGGCGCCGCAGCAGGTTCGGGATGCGAAACGCCACGAAGAACGCGTCGGTGGCGGCGCCGGCACCGAAAATCGCGGCGATCACCGCGTCGCGGACGAAGCCGAGGATGCGGGAGACGAGCGTCATCCCGCTCACCGTCGCCAGGGCGCGGAGCAGGCTCAACCTGGTTTTCTCTCTCGCACCAGGGCGTCGGTCAGGGCGTCGGAGCGGGCGTTCATCGGGCGCGGCGATTATACGGGCGCCCGCCCCTAAGCCCTTGTATTCGCTTGCGCCCGGCCGCCTTTGCGCCTACAATCCGCGCCTTTTCCGAACGCCGGTCCTCAGACAGAGAGAGCATGGCCAACACCGCACAAGCCCGCAAGCGCGCCCGCCAGTCCGAAAAGCGCCGCCAGCACAATGCCGCCCTGCGCTCCGCCTTCCGCAGCGCGATCCGCAAGGTCCGCAAGGCGATCGACGCCGGCGACAAGGCCGGCGCGACGCGACTCCTGAGCGAAGCCTCGAGCGCAATCGACCGGATCGCCGACAAGAAGGTGATCCACAAGAACACGGCCGGGCGCAACAAGGGCCGCCTCGCCGCGCGCATCAAGGCCCTCGCCTGATCCTCCGCGGGTCGCCGAACCTGCTGCAGGCCGCGTCCTCGAGCCCGTCGAGGGGCCGCATCTGAACCACTCCGACCGCCCTCCCCCCCGCCATTCCGGGCGGGCGCGGCCGCGGTCCGTCCCATGCGCGCGCTAGCCGCCGCGCGGCCGTCGCCGGTACGCAAGCCCGTCAGCCGCGTGCTCGTCATCAACGACGAGCCGCTGGTCTTGCGCGAGTTCGTGAAGGGCCTCAACGCCGCGGCGCGCTCGCTCGACAACCCGCTCGGCCTCACGTTCACCGGCGTCACTACCGCGCGCGAGGCGCTCGAGACGCTGGAGAAGGACGGCGATGTGCAGGCGGTGGTGGTCGACGACAAGCTCTACAACCTGAACGGCAAGAGCTCGAAGAAGAAGCTGCAGATGTCGGCGGTCGAGCTGGTGCAGCGGATCACGCGCTTCCGGCCGGAGGTCGACGTGTACATCCTGGTCGCGCAGGAGCACGAGGACGAGGTCGTCGATACGCTCTTCGCCGAGGCGGTCGACGGCTACTTCTACCGCGAGGAGCGCGACTACCGCGGCATGTACCGCATCCTGAACGCCCAGATCCAGGAGCGCTCGCGCACGCCCTTCTACGACCAGCTCAAGAACTACGTCTGGATGGCGAAGGACTCCTGGCACACGCCCGGCCACTCCTCCGGCGAATCCCTCCGCGGCAGCCCCTGGATCAACGACTTCTACGACTTCATGGGCGAGCACATCTTCGACGCCGATCTCTCGGTGTCGGTCCCGATGCTCGACTCGTTGATGGAGCCGCGGGGCGTGATCGCCGAGGCGCAGGCGATGGCGGCGAAGGCCTTCGGTGCGCGCCAGACCTTCTTCGCCACCAACGGCACCTCGACGGCGAACAAGGTCATCTTTCAGACGATCCTGGCGCCGGGCGAGAAGCTCCTGCTCGACCGCAACTGCCACAAATCGGTCCATCACGGCGTGGTGCTCTCGGGCGCGCACCCTGTGTACCTCAACTCCTCGGTCAACCGCACCTACGGCATCTACGGGCCGGTGCCGAACAGGACGATCCTGGCGGCGATGGCGGAGCACCCCGATGCCCAGGCGCTGATCCTCACCTCGTGCACCTACGACGGCTTCCGCTACGACCTGAAGCCGATCATCGAGGCGGCGCACGCGCAGGGCATCCGCGTCATCATCGACGAGGCCTGGTACGGCTTCGCGCGCTTCCACCCCGAGTTCCGGCCGACCGCGATCGAGGCCGGCGCGGACTATGCGACGCAGTCGACGCACAAGGTCATGAGCGCCTTCTCGCAGGCGAGCATGATCCACGTGAACGACCCGGCGTTCAACGAGCACCTTTTCCGCGAGAACTTCAACATGCACACGTCGACGTCGCCGCAGTACGCGATGATCGCGAGCCTCGACGTGGCGCGGATGCAGATGGTGATGGAGGGCTACAAGCTGCTCTCCCGCACGCTCGCGCTCGCGCAGGAGCTGCGCAGCCAGATCAATTCCACCGGCGTCTTCCGCGTGCTCGAGCTCGCGGAACTCCTGCCCGAGGAGGTCAAGGGCGACGGCATCACCCTCGATCCGACCAAGGTGACAGTGGACATCTCCACCTGCGGCTACACGGTCGAGGACCTGCAGCGCGAGCTCTTCACCCGGTTCAACATCCAGGTGGAGAAGTCGACCTTCAACACGCTCACCCTGCTGCTCACGATCGGCACGACGCGCAGCAAGGTCTCCCGGCTCTACGACGCGCTGATGCGGATCGCGCGCGAGGGTCGCGCGCCGCGGCGCCTCTACCAGGCCCCGGACGTCCCGGAGTTCACCACGCTCAGGTGCCTGCCGCGGGACGCGTACTACTGCGGGGGCGAGGCGCTGCCGATCCTCGACGAGAAGGACAACATCAACAAGGCGCTCGTCGAGCGCGTCTGCGCCGACCAGATCACGCCTTACCCGCCCGGCATCCCGGTGCTCGTCCCCGGCCAGATCGTCACGCGCGAGGTCCTCGACTACCTCGCCGGGCTGCTCCGCTCGCAGAGGCGGATGGAGCTGCACGGGATCGTGCACGACGGCTACATCCCCTGCCTCCGCGTCCTCAAGGTCGCCGAAGAGCGCGCGCTCCGGCGGCTCGCCTAGGGTCGCACGGCTCTGCCGGCCAGGGCCCGAACGGTGCCCCGGCGTTCGCCGATCAATGTCGGCCGCGCTCAATTCTTGGGCAAAATGCTCAAAATTTAGTCAAATCGGGTGTTGAAACTCCCACCGAATGAGGCATTTGCGTTGTCCAGATGAGGCAAATTTGATATACATGCGAACAACTGCCTGATCGGGAGGGGGTATGGCTGCGGTTCTCAGCACGATGAAATACGGATTCCGGATCAAGACCCGCACCGGGATGGTGGTCGACAACCTCACGATCCACGGCCGCGACGAGGCCGACGCGGAGCGGAAGCTCCGCCAGATGTACCTCCACTGCCAGGTCCTCGAGTGCCGCGCCGTCGGCGCGCCGAGATCCGACGCCCTGAGCTACGAGGACGTCCTCGCGCTCGTCTCGAAGTAGTAGGCAAGTCGGCAGCCCCCCCGGCGAGAGCTCTCGCCGCCCGCCTCAAACCTCCAGAAAACCGGTCGCCAGCAGCTCTTCCAGGAGTTGTTCATAGTCGCGCGCACCGCGGCTCTTCGCGTCGTGGGCGAAGATGTCCTTGCGGTGGAACGGGCTCTCGGCGAGCGCCACGCTCTCGGCCACCCGCGTCTCGCAGAGCTCGGGCCCGAAGCGCTCCCGCAGGCTCGCCTCGATCTCGTGCGCCATCTTGCGCCGCGAGTCGAAGCGGGTGAGGACGTAGCGCCGCTCGACCCGTCTCTTCAGCACGTGCTCGAGCGCCTTCAGCGTGTTCTCGAGCGCGAGCGCACCCTTCACCGCCAGGAAATCCGCCGACACTGGGACGAGCACCCGGTCGGCGGCGAACACGCCGGACAGGGCGAGGACGCCGAGCATCGGGCAGCAGTCGATGAACACCGCCGGCGGCGTCGCCGACTTGAGGTAGTCGTCCAGCCCGCTCTTGAGCCGGTTGAGCACGTTCGGTCCGCGCCCGAACATCGAGTCGATCTTCATCAGCTCGGCGTGGGCGGGGACGAGCTCGCCGCCGCCCTCGGCCGAAGCGAGGGTGACCGGTCGCACGAGGCTTGCGAGCGGTTTCGACTCGCTGAAGTGGGCGAACACGCTGTCGGCCGCGCGATCGACCGGCGCCAGGATCTGGGACAGGTGCGTCTGGGCGTCGAGGTCGAGCAGGAGCGGCGAGAGCTGGCGGCGCGCGAGCGCCGCCGCGAGGTTGAGCGCAGTGGTCGTCTTGCCCACCCCGCCCTTCTGGTTGAAAACCGCGAGCCGCGTCATCGCTGGCCGTCGCCCCTTGTTCCCCGATTCCGGGAGAACCGTTGCCAAGGCGGCGGTTCTCTCTGGCGCATTCTAAGCGCCGGGGCGCTGTGCTAACATCTTCAACACGTTACGGCGGCGCAAGCCGCCGTTTTCCATTCGGGACTCGCCGCCATGTCCACCCACGTCATGCCGACCTACGCACGCCTCCCGGTGGCGTTCGTGCGCGGGGAAGGCGCCTGGCTGTGGGACGAGGCAGGCAAGAGGTATCTCGATGCGCTGGCGGGCATCGCCGTGTCCGGCCTCGGGCACGGACACCCGCGTCTGGTGCGGGCGATCGCGGACCAGGCTTCAAAGGTCATCCACACCTCGAACCTCTACGAGATCCCGACCCAGTCCGCGCTCGCCGACCGGATCTGTGCGCTGGCGGGCATGGACGAGGCGTTCTTCTGCAACTCCGGCTCGGAAGCGAATGAGACCGCGATCAAGCTCGCGCGGCTCTACGGTCACCAGAACAGCGTCCAGAGCGCCGCGATCATCGTGATGGAGCACGCTTGGCACGGCCGCACGCTCGCGACGCTGTCGGCGACCGGAAGCCGCAAGGCCCAGGCCGGCTTCGAGCCGCTCGTGCCCGGGTTCATCCGGGTGCCGTACAACGACGAACACGCCGTCCGCCAGGCCGCCGACGCCAACCGGAACATCGTCGCCGTGCTGGTGGAAGTCCTGCAGGGCGAAGGCGGCATCCACGTCGCGGATCCGGACTACGTGCGCTTCCTCCGGCGGATCTGCGACGAGCGGAACTGGCTGCTGATGATCGACGAGGTGCAGAGCGGGCTCGGCCGCACCGGCAAGTGGTTCGCCTTCCAGCATGCCGGCGTCGCGCCGGACGTCATCACGCTCGCGAAGGGGATCGCGTCGGGCGTGCCGCTCGGGGCCTGCGTCGCCGCCCGCCGCGCCGCGGGGGTGTTCAAGCCGGGGACCCACGGCTCGACCTTCGGTGGCGGGCCGCTCGCGTGCGCGGCGGCGCTCGCTACCTTCGACGCGATCGCCGAAGACGGGCTCCTCGACCGCGCGACGCGGGTCGGCGAAGCGATCCGCGCGGGCTTCCGCGATGCGCTCGCCGGCGTGAAGGGCGTGCTGGAAATCCGGGGCATGGGTCTGATGATCGGCATCGAGCTCGACCGGCCGTGCGGGGAGCTCGTCAAGCGCGCGCTCGAGGCCGGACTCCTCATCAACGTGACCGCCGACCGGGTGATCCGGCTGCTGCCGCCGCTCGTCTTCACGGACGCGGACGCCCGCGCGCTCGTCGACGGGCTCGCGCCGGTCATCCGCGCGTTCCTCGCCCGGCCCGCCTGAAGCGGGCGCTTTGCCGTGGCCACACCGAAGCACTTCCTGCAGTTCAAGGATCTCGCGCGCCCGGAGCTCGAGCACGTCTTCGAACGCACGCGCTGGATCAAGGCCAAGTTCAAGCGCTACGAGCAGTACTGGCCGCTCGTCGACCGGACGCTGGTGATGATCTTCGAGAAGCAGTCGACGCGGACCCGGCTCTCGTTCGAGGCCGGCATGCACCAGCTCGGCGGCGCGGCGATCTTCCTCTCGACGCGCGACTCGCAGCTCGGCCGCGGCGAGCCGGTGGAGGACGCCGGCCAGGTGATCTCGCGCATGTGCGACATCGTGATGATCCGCACCTTCGAGCAGGCGATCGTGGAGCGCTTCGCGCGCCACTCGCGAGTGCCGGTGATCAACGGCCTCACCGACGAGTATCACCCCTGCCAGATCCTCGCCGACATCTACACGTTCATCGAGCACCGCGGTCCGATCCGCGGGAAGACGGTGGCCTGGATCGGCGACTCGAACAACGTGTGCAACACGTGGCTGCAGGCGGCCGAGGCGCTCGACTTCAACGTGCGCGTCTCGACCCCGCCCGGCTACGAGGTCGAGCCGGACCGAGTGGCAGGATTAGGGCCGCGGTTCGAGGCGTTCGGCGACCCGATGGACGCGGTGCGTGGCGCCGACCTGGTCACCACCGACGTCTGGACGAGCATGGGCTTCGAGGCCGAGGCGGAGAAGCGCAAGCGCGCGTTCGCCGACTGGCAGGTCGACGACGACATGATGCGCGCGGCGAAGCGCGAGGCGCTCTTCATGCACTGCCTTCCGGCCCACCGCGGTGAAGAGGTCGCCGCGGACGTGATCGACGGTCCGCAGAGCGTGGTCTGGGACGAGGCGGAGAACCGGCTGCACGTCCAGAAGGCGCTGATCGAATTCCTGGTGCTCGGACGGGTTACCGGGGAAGGGGAAAGGGAGAAGGGGAAAGCGTGAAGGGCCAGGGCAAAGTGAAGAAGGTGGTGCTCGCCTACTCCGGCGGGCTCGACACCTCGGTCATCCTGAAGTGGCTGGTGGACACCTACGGCTGCGAGGTCGTCACCTTCACCGCCGACATCGGCCAGGGCGAGGAGCTCGAGCCGGCGCGCCGCAAGGCGAAGCTCCTCGGCGTCAGGGAGATCTTCGTCGAGGACCTGCGCGAGGAATTCGTCCGCGACTTCGTGTTCCCGATGTTCCGCGCGAACGCGGTCTACGAGGGCGAGTACCTCCTCGGCACCTCGATCGCGCGACCGCTGATCGCGAAGCACCTGGTCGAGATCGCGCGCAAGACCGGGGCCGATGCGATCTCCCACGGTGCCACCGGCAAGGGCAACGACCAGGTCCGCTTCGAGCTCGGCGCCTATGCGCTGATGCCCGATGTCAAGATCATCGCACCCTGGCGCGAGTGGGACCTCACCTCGCGCGAGAAGCTGCTGAAGTACGCGGAGAAGCACCGCATCCCGGTCGAGTTCAAGAAGAAGAAGGGCGGCGGCGCGCCCTACTCGATGGACGCCAACCTCCTCCACATCTCGTACGAGGGCGGCATCCTCGAGGACCCGGCCTACGAGCCCGAGGAGTCGATGTGGCGGATCACCGTGTCGCCCGAGAAGGCCCCGGCGAAGCCCGAGTACGTCGAGCTCGCCTACGCGAAGGGCGACATCGTCGCGATCGACGGCAAGCGACTCACACCCGCGCAGGTCCTCGCCGAGCTGAACGTTCGCGGCGGCCGTCACGGCATCGGCCGGCTCGACATGGTGGAGAACCGGTACGTCGGCATGAAGTCGCGCGGGTGCTACGAGACGCCGGGCGGGACCATCATGCTCAAGGCGCACCGCGCGATGGAGTCGATCACGCTCGACCGCGAGGTCCTCGCGCTCAAGGACGACCTGATGCCGCGCTATTCGCGTCTCGTCTACAGCGGCTACTGGTTCAGTCCGGAGCGCGCGCTCCTGCAGAGCCTGATCGACGAGTCGCAGCGCCCGGTCAACGGCACGGTGCGGCTCAAGCTGTACAAGGGCACGGTAATGACCGTCGGCCGCGAGTCGAAGACCGATTCGCTGTTCGACCCCGCGATCGTCACCTTCGAGGAGGACTACGGCGCCTACAACCAGGCCGACGCCGGCGGGTTCATCAAGCTGAACGCGCTCCGCATGAGGATCGCGGCGAACCTGCGGCGGAAACGCCGGCGCTAGAGCGCTTGCGCATCCGGGTCCTCTCCGACCTGCATCTCGAGGCGGCGCCGTTCGACCCGCCGGCCGCACCGGCCGACGTGGTCGTCCTCGCCGGCGACATCGATAACGGCGCTGCGGGCGTCGAATGGGCGAAGGCCCGGTTCGCCGCGCCGGTGCTCTACGTCGCCGGCAACCACGAGCCCTACGACGGCGAGTTCCACGCCACCCAGGCGGCGCTCCGGGAGGCGGCGACCGGAACCCGGGTGCAGGTCCTCGATTGCAGCGAGACGGTGATCGGCGGTGTGCGCTTCCTCGGCTGCACCCTCTGGACCGACTTCGCGCTCGCGGGCGAGGCGGGCCGGAAGCTCGCCATCGAGAAGTACTGGGCCTGGCTGATCGACTACCGGACGATCCGCTGGCACGACCGGCCGTTCTCGGTCGACGACTCGACCGGCCTCCACGCGGCGCACCGCGCCTGGCTCGCGCGCCGGCTGCTGCATCCGTTCGCCGGGGTCACGGTCGTGATCACCCACCACGTGCCCCATCCCGGGAGCATCGCGCCGAAGTTCGTCGACCACCCCCTGAACCCGGCGTTCGTCAGCAATCTCGAGCACCTCATGGGCCGCGCCCGGCTCTGGATTCACGGCCACACTCACCGGGCGTTCGACTACACGGTGCGCGGAACCCGGGTCGTCTGCAACCCGCGCGGCTACGCCGACGAGGACACGGGCTTCAGCGCGGATCTCGTGGTCGAGGTCTGACACTTTCTCCCGTGGCTGCAATGCAATAATGCCCGGGTCCCATGCCCGGCCTCCGCTACCTGGCTCTCCTCGCCGTCGCCCCAGTCCTGGCGTCTGCCGCTTACGCCGGCCTCGACGAGGGAGAACAGGCGTTCAAGCGTCGTGACTACCGCACCGCGCTGACTGAGCTCACACCCCTTGCCGATGGCGGCGACGCCCGTGCGCAGTACTACCTCGGCGTGATGTTCGTCAGCGGGCTCGGGGTGCCACGCGACGATGCAAGGGGCGCGGATTACGTTGCCCGGTCGGCGGCCCGCGACTATGCCCCGGCGGTTGCGCTGCTGGGCGAGCTCTACCTAGTAGGCCGCGGTGTCCCGAAGGAGGACGCGAAGGGCGCGGAGCTCGTGCGTCGTGCCGGCGACGCGGGGGTGGCGGGTGCGCAGTACGCGATGGGCGTACTTCTGGCCGAAGGACGCGGCGGGATGCCGAAGGACCCCGCCACCGCAGCGCAGTGGTTCAAGGCGGCGGCCGATCAGAACTTCGTGCCCGCCTATTGCTGGCTGGGCGAGCTCGCCGACCGCGAGAAGAACGCCGACGAGGCGGTCGGCTGGTGGCGCAAGGGCGCGGCCGCCGGCGATCGCACCTGCCAGTACCTGCTCGGTCGCGGCTACTCCGAGGGCAAGGACGGGCTCCCGCGGGACGCGAACGAAGCGATCGCCCTGTTCCGGCGTTCAGCCAACCAGCGGTACCCGGCCGCGCAGGCGGCCCTCGGTCAGGTCTACGAGCGCGGCACCGGTGTGCCGACCGATTACGTGCTCGCCTACATGTGGCTCAACCTCGCGCGTGCGCAGGGATACAACCCGCAGCCGGTGCGCGAGGCGATGGAAGCGCTCGAGAAGAAGATGACTGCCGAGCAGATCGCCGAGGCCCAGAAGCGCTCGCGCGAGTGGCGCCCCGAGCTCGCAGAGGCGATCGTCCGCGCCGCCCCGGGCGCACCGCCCGCGGCCGCGTCGGCGCGTACGCTGTCCGGCAGCGGCTTCCTGGTCTCGGCCGAAGGCCATGTCGTCACCAATCACCACGTCGTCGCGAGCTGCCAGCGCGTCACCATCGCGCCGGGACGCATCGAGGCGGCGGTCGTCGCGCGCGACGCGCGCAACGATCTCGCCCTGCTGAAGGCGGCGGGCCTGCCGGCCGAGGCCGCGAAGCTCCGCTCGGGGCGGAGCGTGCGGCCCGGCGACGACGTCGTGGTCGTGGGCTTCCCGCTGCGCCAGGTGCTCGCGCCGAGCGCGATCGTGACCACCGGGACGGTGAGTGCGCTGAGCGGACTCGGGAACGATACGGCGAAGCTCCAGATCACGGCACCGGTGCAGCAGGGGAACAGCGGCGGACCGCTGCTCGACCGCTATGGCCTGGTGGTAGGCGTGGTGCAGAGCAAGCTGAACGCCCTGCGCATCGCCGGCGCAACCGGCGATCTCCCGCAGAACGTCAACTTCGCGATCAACGGCGCGACCCTGCAAAGCTTCCTCGAGGCGAACGGCGTGGCGTTTCGCGCCGCGCCCCCCGCGGGCGGCACGCTCTCCGCCGCCGACGTCGGCGAGCAGGCGGCGCGCTACACCGTCGCGATCGAGTGCGCGCGCTGAACCGGGGCCCTGCGGGTCGGCGTCTATCCCGTATGGCGAAATAGTATTTCGCAAGTTGACATCGAACGCACCGGGGCGTAAGGTTTTACCGATCGCAATAGTATTTCGCAATACGGAATAACGAGGAGGAGCCCGATGCCCAAGATGACCGCAGCCGAAGCCGCAGTGCGCGTGATGGAGAGCGAGGGCGTCGACCTCGTCTTCGGCATCCCCGGGGCGGCGATCCTGCCGCTGTACGACGCCATGCGGCACACCAGGATCAGGCACATCCTCGTCCGGCACGAGGAGGGCGGCGGGCACATGGCGGAGGGCTACACGCGCGCGGTGCCGGGCCGCATCGGCGTGAACATCGGGACCTCCGGCCCCGCGGGCACCGATATGATCACCTGCCTCTACTCCGCAATGGCCGACTCGATCCCGATCCTCTGCATCACCGGCCAGGCGCCGAGGGCGAAGCTCCACAAGGAGGACTTCCAGGCGGTCGACATTGCCGCGATCGCGCGGCCGGTCACGAAGTGGGCGGTTACGGTGCTGGAGGCCGCGCAGGTGCCCTGGGCGTTCCGCCAGGCGTTCCAGATCATGCGTTCGGGCCGGCCGGGACCGGTGCTGATCGACCTCCCGCTCGACGTGCAGCGCGAGCTGATCGAGTACAACCCGTGGTTCGATGCGCCGCTCGAGGTCTACAAGCCGCGGGCGCCGCGCAAGCAGATCGAGGCCGCGCTCGATCTGCTCGCCGAGTCGAAGCGGCCGGTGATCGTCGCCGGCGGCGGCGTGATCAACGCGGACGCGTGCGATCTCCTGGTCGAGCTCGCCGAGCTGACGGACACGCCCGTCATCCCCACGCTCATGGGCTGGGGCGCGATCCCGGACAGTCATCCGCTGATGGCGGGCATGGTGGGATTGCAGACCCAGCACCGTTACGGCAACGCGACGTTCCTGAAGAGCGACTTCGTGCTCGGCCTCGGGAACCGCTGGGCGAACCGGCACACCGGCTCGCTCGAGGTCTACACGAAGGGCCGCAAGTTCGTGCACGTCGACGTCGACCCGATGCAGATCGGGCGGGTGTTCGGTCCCGACCTCGGGATCGTCTCGGACGCGAAAGCGGCGCTCGAGCAGTTCGTCGAGGTGGCGCGGAGCCGCAAGGCCGAGAAGCGCCTGCCCGACCGCAGCCGCTGGGTGGCCGAGGTGCAGAAGCGCAAGCGCACGATGCTCCGCCGCACCGACTTCAAGAACACGCCGATCAAGCCGCAGCGCGTGTTCCACGAGATCAACCAGGCCTGGGGCAGCGAACGGGATCGCGAGTCGACCTGCTTCGTGAGCTCGATCGGGCTCGGCCAGATCGCCTCGGGCCAGTTCCAGAAGGTGTTCCGCCCGCGCAACTACATCATCTGCGGTCAGGCGGGCCCGCTCGGCTGGATCATCCCGGCGTGCATCGGCGTGAAGCTCGCCGCGCCGTCGAAGGAGGTGGTCGGCGTCGGCGGCGACTACGACTTCCAGTTCATGATCGAGGAGCTGGCGGTGGCGGCGCAGTTCAACGTGCCGTTCGTGATGGTCCTCGTCAACAACTCGTACCTCGGGCTCATCCGCCAGGCCCAGAAGGGGTACAAGATGGACTACGAGGTGCAGCTCTCGTTCAAGAACATCAACTCGCCCGAGCTCGGCGAGTACGGCGTCGACTTCGTGAAGGTGATCGAGGGTCTCGGCTGCAAGGCGATTCGCGTCTTCGACCCGGAGAAGATCCAGGAGGCGCTCCAGGCGGCGCGGAAGATGACGAACGAGCTGCAGGTCCCGGTCGTCGTGGAGGTGATCACCGAGCGGGTGACCGATATCGCGATGGGGCCGGAGATCGACAAGATCACCGAATTCGAGGAGGTGATCGACGTCGAGGAGGAGGAAGGCTTCCTCGAGCAGCTCGCGGCTTGAGGAGAGCGCCATGCCCAAGTTCTGCGCGCCCGCATGGAACCAGGGGGCACGCCCCCTTGTAGATTCCCGATTCCAGCCTGCGCACTGAAGGATTACCGGAGGAAGCCATGCCCAAGTTCTGCGCCAACCTCACGATGCTCTACAACGAGGTCGACTTCCTCGCCCGTTTCGAGGCCGCGGCCCGCTCCGGCTTCAGGGGCGTCGAGTATCTCTTCCCGTACGCCTACCCGGCCGCGCAGCTGCGCGAGCGTCTCGACCAGCACAAGCTCGTCCAGGTGCTCCACAACCTGCCCGCCGGCGACTGGGCGAAGGGCGAGCGCGGCATCGGATGCCATCCCGATCGCGTCGGCGAGTTCCAGGACGGCGTCGGGAAGGCGATCGAGTACGCGACCACGCTCGGCTGCAAGCAGGTGAACTGCCTCGCCGGCCTCGCCCCGCAGGGCGTCGCCGAGGAGAAGCGGCGAGCGACCTTCGTGGCGAACCTGCGCTTTGCCGCATCGAAGCTCGCCGCGGCCGGCATCAGGCTGGTGATGGAGCCGATCAACACCCGCGACATGCCGGGCTTCTATCTGACCCGGACGAAGCAGGCGGTCGCGCTGATCGAGGAAGTCGGCTCGCCGAACCTCTTCATCCAGTACGACATCTATCACATGCAGATCATGGAAGGCGACCTCGCGCGCGGGATGCAGGAAAACCTGGCGCGCATCGGGCACCTCCAGCTCGCCGACAACCCGGGCCGCAACGAACCCGGGACCGGCGAGATCAACTATCCGTTCCTGTTCGACTGGATCGACCGGATCGGCTACCAGGGCTGGATCGGCTGCGAATACAAGCCGAAGACGACGACCGTCGAGGGCTTGGGCTGGCTGAAGGGCCGGCTGTGATCAAGGGAGGCGCGAAATGAAGATCGGATTCGTCGGACTCGGCATTATGGGTGCACCCATGGCCGGCCATCTCATCAAGGCCGGCCACGAGGTGTGGCTGTCGGACATCAAGCCGGTCCCCGCGTCGCTCGTGGAAGCCGGCGGCAAGGCGGCGAAGAGCGCGAAGGAGGCAGCCGAGAAGTCGGACCTCGTCATCACGATGGTCCCCGACACGCCGCACGTCGAGAGCGCGCTCTTCGGCGACCTCGGCGTGGCGAAAGGTCTCTCGAAGGGCAAGATCGTCGTCGACATGAGCTCGATCTCGCCGATCGCGACCAAGGACTTCGCGCGCCGGATCAACCAGCTCGGCTGCGACTACCTCGACGCGCCGGTGTCGGGCGGCGAAGTCGGTGCCAAGAACGCGGCGCTCACCATCATGGTCGGCGGCCCGGAGGGCACGTTCGAGAAGGTGAAGCCGATCTTCCAGCTGATGGGCAAGAACATCACGCTCGTCGGCGCGAACGGCGACGGCCAGACGTGCAAGGTCGCCAACCAGATCATCGTCGGCGTCACGATCGAGGCGGTGGCCGAGGCCCTCCTCTTCGCCTCCAAGGCCGGCGCCGATCCGGCCAAGGTCCGCGAGGCGCTGATGGGCGGGTTCGCGAACTCGCGCGTCCTCGAGTACCACGGCGAGCGGATGGTGAAGCGCAACTTCGACCCCGGCTTCCGCATCGAGCTGCACCTGAAGGATCTCTCACTCGCGCTCACCGGCGCGCGCAGCCTGCAGATGAGCCTGCCGATGACCGCGATCTGCCAGCAGATCATGAACGCCGCCGCGGCGCGCGGCGGCGGCAGCTGGGACCATTCCGGCCTGGTGCGCGCGCTCGAGGTGATGGCGAACCACGAGATCGGCGCGAAGAGCGGGGCGGAGGAGCTCGGCTAGGCGCGAAGCGCGATGGCGGCCCCGGACCGCGAACTGCTCCTGCGGCTCTTCGACGCCGCGGTGGCAGCCGTGTCGGCGGCGAAATGCCTGCCGCCGCGCCTGCCCGCGCCGCCGCGGGGCCGCACGATCGTCGTCGGTGGCGGCAAGGCCGGCGCGGCGATGGCGAAGGCGGTCGAGGAGCACTGGCGCGGGCCGCTCTCCGGTCTCGTCGTCACGCGCTATGGCCACGCCGTGCCGTGCGAGCGGATCGAGGTCGTCGAAGCGGCGCATCCTGTCCCAGACGCTGCCGGACGCAGGGCCGCGGCCCGCATGCTCGAAGCAGTGAAGGGACTCGGCCCCGACGACCTCGTCCTCTGTCTCATCTCGGGCGGGGGTTCCGCCCTGCTCGCCGCGCCGGCGGAGGGCCTCACGCTCGAAGACAAGCAGGCGGTCAACCGCGCCCTGCTCAAATCGGGCGCGAACATCACCGAGATGAACTGCGTGCGCAAACACCTGTCGGCGATCAAGGGCGGCCGCCTCGCCGCGGCAGCCGCACCCGCGCGCGTCGTCACGCTCGCGATCTCCGACGTGCCTGGCGACGACCCGTCGGTGATCGCGTCGGGCCCGACGGTGCCCGATCCCACGAGCTTCGCCGAGGCGCTCGCGGTGCTCGCGAAGTACGGCATTGACGAGCCGCACGCGGTGGTCGAGCACCTGCGCGCCGCGAAGGACGAAACGCCGAAGCCGGGCGATCCGCGCTTCGCGCGGAACGAGGTGATCATGCTCGCCACCGCGCAGGACGCGCTGCGCGCCGCGGCCGATGTGGCGCGCGCCGCCGGCGTCGCGCCGGTGATCCTCGGCGATTCGATCGAAGGCGAGGCACGCGACGTCGCGGCAGTGCATGCCGGGATCGCGCGCCAGGTTGCGCACTTCGGCGGGGAGCTTGGATCGATTGCCGAGCCGCCCTGCGTGCTGCTCTCCGGCGGCGAGACCACCGTGACCGTGCGCGGCGGCGGACGCGGCGGACGCAACGCCGAGTTCCTGCTCGCGCTCGCGGTCGCGCTCGACGGCCACCCCGGCATCGCCGCGCTCGCCGCCGACACCGACGGCATCGACGGCTCCGAGGACAACGCCGGCGCCCTGCTCTTCCCGGACTCGCTCGCCCGCGCGGCCGCGCAGCACGTGAACGCCAAGCACCGGCTCGCGGCGAACGACGGCTACGGCTTCTTCGCGGCGCTCGACGACCTCGTCGTCACCGGGCCCACGCGGACCAACGTGAACGATTTCCGTGCGATCCTCATCCGGCCCGAGGCACGCGCGTCGTACCGGCCGAATGGAGGTGCCTCATGACCGAGCCGGTCCAGCCGTCCGCGCAGCGGATCTGGGACGAGTGCGAGGCCCTCGCGAAGCTCTCCGAGATGCAAGGGGGCCTCACCCGCGTCTACCTCTCGGACGAGCAGCGCCGCGCGAACGAGCTGGTGCTCGGCTGGATGCGCGAGGCGGGGATGAGCGCCCGTCTGGACGCCGCCGGCAACTGCGTCGGCCGCTACGAGGGCGACCAGCCGGGCCTGCCGGCGCTCGTGCTCGGTTCGCACCTCGACACCGTGCGCGACGCCGGCAAGTACGACGGGATGCTCGGCGTCATCGCCGGGATCGAGTGCGTCCGGACCCTGCACGCGCGCCGGCGGCGCCTCGCGTTCGCGATCGAGGTGATCGGCTTCGCCGACGAGGAAGGCGTCCGGTTCAATGCCACGCTGCTCGGGAGCCGCGCCGCTGCCGGCACGTTCAAGCCCGAGGTCCTGGACGCGGTGGACAAGGACGGCGTGTCGATGCGCGAGGCGATGCGGCGGTTCGGGCTCGATCCGTCGCGGATTGCCGAGGCTGCTCACCGCCGCAACGAAGTGCTCGCCTACGCCGAGCTCCACATCGAGCAGGGGCCGGTGCTCGAGGCGGAGGGGCTGCCGGTCGGCGTGGTCACCGCGATCAACGGTGCCACGCGCTTCGCGGTCGAGGTGGACGGGATGGCGGGCCACGCCGGTACCGTTCCGATGAATCTGCGCCAGGACGCGCTCGTGGCGGCGGCGGAATGCGTGCTGGCGATCGAGCGCCGCTGCTCGGCGGTGCCGGAGCTCGTAGGAACCGTCGGCAAGCTCGAGACCCTGCCCGGCGCAGTGAACGTCGTCCCCGGCAAGGTGCGCTTCACGATCGACATCCGCTCCCCGCGCGACCCCGAGCGGCTCGCAGCCGTCGCCGACGTGCTCGCCGAGCTCAGCGCGATCGGCGAGCGCCGCAACGTCTCGATCAAGGCGACGAAGACGCATGAGGGTGCGGTCGCGCCCTGCGCCGGCTGGCTCCAGGAGCAGATCGGGGCGGCGATCGCCGCCGAGCACCTGCCGGTGCGCAAGCTCCCGAGCGGGGCCGGTCACGACGGCATGGCGATGATCGACCTCGCCGACATCGGCATGCTCTTCGTCCGCTGCGAGAAGGGCATCAGCCACAACCCGGCCGAAGCGATCACGCTCGCCGACGCCGAAACCGCAGCGCGCGTGTTCCTGCGCTTCATCGAGAACTTCAGGCCGAAATGACCAACGCCGTCCACACGAAGATCCGCGAATTCCTCGCCGCGAACCGCGACGCCGAGGCGCGCTTCCTCGCCGAGCTGGTGAAGGTACCGTCCGACAACCCGCCCGGCGACTGCCGCCGCCACGCCGAGCGGGCCGCCGAGCTCCTGGCGGGCCTCGGCTTCAAGGTCGAGAAGCACCCGGTACCCGACGAGCTCGTCAAGGCGAACGGCATGGTCTCGTGCACGAACCTCGTCATCCGCGAGCGGTTTGGCGCCGGCGGGCCGACGATCGCCTGCAACGCCCACGGCGACGTCGTGCCGCCCGGGCTCGGGTGGAGCGCCGACCCGTACGGCGCCGAGATCCGGGACGGCTGCATGTACGGCCGCGGGGTCGCGGTCTCGAAGTCCGACTTCGCCACGTACGCGTACGCGCTCGCCGCGCTCAAGGCCGCGGCCGCGAGCGGGAACGCAAAGCTGAACGGCACGATCGAGCTGCACTTCACCTACGACGAGGAAGCCGGCGGTGCGATCGGGCCGAAGTGGCTCCTCGAGCAGGGGATCTCGAAGCCCGACTTCGCGCTCTCGGCGGGTTTCTCCTACGGCGTGACGATCGCCCACAACGGCTGCCTGCATCTCGAGGTCGAGGTGCTCGGCAAGAGCGGGCACGCCGCCGAGCCGGAGAAAGGCCACGACGCACTTGAGGCGGCGGCCGAGATCCTCAACGACCTCTATGCGTACCGGAAGGCGCTGTTCGCGCTCGAATCGGCGACGCCGGGCATCGGCAGCCCGACGATGGTGGTCGGGCTGATCTCGGGCGGCATCAACACCAACGTCGTGCCCGACCGGGTGGTGTTCCGTCTCGATCGGCGCATCATCCCCGACGAGATTCCCGGCGCGGCGGAGCGCTTCATCCGGGCGCTCATCGAGCAGTCGGTCCGCAAGCAGCCGGGGATCCGCGTGAACATCCGGCGCATCCTCTTCGCGCAGCCGTTCGTGCCGCGTCCGGGGCAGGAGCGCCTCGTCGAGTCGATCGGCCGGCACGCGCGCACGATCTTCGGCGTCGAGGTGAAGCCGCACGGCGTGCCGCTCTACACCGACGCGCGCCACTACAGCGAGGCCGGCGTCCCTACCGTGCTGTACGGCGCCGGACCGCGGACGCTCGAAGAGGCGAACGGCCACCGCGCGGATGAGAACCTCCGGCTGGACGACCTGTACAAAGCGACCGAGGTGGTGGCGCGCACGTTCGTCGATCTGCTCGGAGGCACGGCATGACGAAGATCCGGGTGAGGTGGCCGAAGGGCGAGCTGATCGCGAGCCTCGCCGACACGCCGACCGCGAAGGCGCTCGTCGCCGCGCTCCCGGCGAAGTCGCGCGCGAACACGTGGGGCGAGGAGGTTTACTTCTCGCTGCCGGTCAGCGTGAAGCTCGAGCCGGACGCGCGCGAGGTCGTCGATCCCGGCGCGGTGTGCTTCTGGGTAGAGGGCTCCTCGCTCGCCCTCCCCTACGGCCCGACGCCGGTCTCGCGCGGCGACGAGTGCCGGCTCGTCACCAGGGTCAACGTGCTGGGGAAATTCGAAGGCGATCCGCGCAAGCTCGCGACCGTCCGCGACGGCGATACGGTCGAAGTCACGCTCGGCTGACGTTCTCGGCGAACGCGCTGCCGGGATAGCCGCCGGCACGCACGTACTCCCGCGCGAACTCCAGGAACGACGCTGCGGCAGGCGCGAGCTGCACCTCCCGGCGCATGAACATCACGATCCGCCGCTTAACCGCCGGGCGAACGAGCGGGCGCGCGAGCACCTTCACCCGTGGCGAAACCTGGCGTGCGTTGAGCGGCAGCGCCGCGACGCCGAGTCCCGCCGCCGTCATGCTGATCACCGTCGAGGAGAACGACACCTCGTACGCGGGCTCCACCCGGACGCCCGCGTCGGCGAGCGCTCGGTCGACGATCACCCGCAGCGGGCTGCCCGCGCCGAGGACGATCAGGGGCTGCTCGGCGAGCTCGCGCCACGCGACGGTGCGCTTCGCCCCGAGCGGGTGCCGCTCGCCGCAGAGGAGCGTGATCGAGTCCTCGAGGAGCGGGGCTTCGGCGAGCTCGGGGTCGGGGTCGAGCGCGGTGCCGACGCCGAGGTCCACATCGCCGACGCGCACTCGGTCCCGGATCTCCTGCTCGGCGCAGTCCTTCAGCACGCAGCGGATGCCCGGGAAGCGTGCGGTGAACTCGCGGATCGCCCAGGGAAGGAGCGTGCCTGCGAGGACCGTCGAGGTCGCGACGCTGACGCGCCCGCGCCTGAGCGTCGCCAGCTCGCGCGATGCGGATACCGCGGTCTCGAGGTCGGCGAGCGTCTTCTCGGCCACCGGGAGGAGCTCCCGCCCCGCTTCGGTGAGCCTCACCATGCGCGTATGGCGGTCGAAGAGCCTGAGACCGAGCTGTCGCTCGAGCTCCCGGATCAGCATCGAGAGCGCCGACTGGGTGACGTGGAGCCGTTCGGCGGCGAGGTTGAACCTGCCGAGCCGGGCGACGGCGACGAAGGCGCGCAGCTGGCGCAGGGTCAGATTCATCAGAGATCCTGCACAATCTATCAGAATAAGTCGATTGCCTGAATTCTCGGCAGATGGTCCAATTGTTGCACGGCACCAGGGAGGGGCACCTAGCGTGGAGAGCTACATCGTCGACTGGCTCAATCTCGGCGTCCGCTGGTTGCACTTCGTCGCTGGCATCGCGTGGATCGGCGCCTCGCTCTACTTCGTGATGCTCGACATGTCGCTCAAGCCGCCGAAGAACCCGGCGGACGCCAAGCGCGGCGTGTTCGGCGAGCTCTGGGCGGTCCACGGTGGCGGCTTCTACGTCAGCCAGAAGTTCCTCACCGGCCCCAAGGGCGAGCCGCTGAGCGAGGACCTGCACTGGTCCAAGTGGGAGGCCTACACCACCTGGCTCTCGGGGATGGCACTGCTCGCGATCATCTACTGGTACGGCGCGAACGCGTACCTGATCGACCGGTCGGTGATGGACCTCTCGGTGCCGGCGGCGATCGCGATCTCGGCCGGGTCGCTCGTCGTCGGCTGGCTGATCTACGACACACTGTGCAAGAACATCGAGCACGAGCTCGCGCTGTCGATCGTGATCTACGTGCTGCTCGTCGCCGCCGCCTGGGGGTATGCGCAGGTGTTCGGCGGGCGCGCCGCGTACATCCACGTCGGCGCGCTGATCGGGACGATCATGGTGTGGAACGTGTTCTTCCACATCATCCCCGGCCAGAAGCAGATGGTCGCCGAGATCCGCGCGGGCAAGGACCCCGACCCGACGCCGGGGATCATCGGCAAGCAGCGCAGCGTGCACAACACCTACTTCACGCTGCCCATCCTGTTCATCATGATCAGCAACCACTACCCGATGACCTACGGCAGCAGGTACGGCTGGGCGATCCTCGCGGTGGTCATGCTGGCCGGCGCGCTGATCCGGCAGTACTTCGTGCTGCGTCACGTGGGCAAGAACCTGATCGCACTGCCGGCGGTGGCGACGGTGCTGGTGCTCGGTCTCGTGATCGCCATCGCGCCCAAACCCGCCGCGACCGGGGCACCGGCGGCTGCAGCGAAGACGATCACGTTCGCCGAGGTGCAGCCGATCATCAGGGAGCGCTGTGCCGTCTGCCACGCCGAGAAGCCGACTTTCGCCGGCTTCGTGCAGCCGCCGGGCGGGCTGATGTTCGACACGCCCGAGCAGGTGCGGGCGGCAGCGCCGCGCATCCACCAGCAGGTGATCGCCACGCAGGCGATGCCGATCGGCAACCTCACCAAGATGACCGCCGAGGAGCGCGCGCTCCTCGGCAGGTGGCTCGCCGACGGGGCGAACCTCAAGTAGCGCAAGGCGCAGGATCAGGCTCCAGGAGGCGGTGCAGGCCCGCACCGCCGGAGACGAAGGGGGCAGTCGTGTCATCCACAACCATGAAGGAGGCCATCGTGCGGGAGGTTCATCCGGTCGACGAGGTGCTGCCGGGCGGCAAGCTCGCGGTGCTCGGCCTGCAGCACGTGCTGGTGATGTACGCGGGCGCGGTCGCGGTGCCGCTGATACTCGGCACGGCGATGAAGCTGCCGAAGGAGCAGATCGCGCTGCTGATCAACGCGGATCTCTTCGCCTGCGGCATCGCCACGCTGATCCAGTCGATCGGCATCTGGAAGTTCGGCATCCGGATGCCGGTGATGATGGGGGTGACCTTCGCCTCCGTCGGCCCGATGATCGCGATGGGGACCAATCCGGAGCTCGGCCTGCTCGGGATCTACGGCGCCGTGATCGGCGCCGGCATCATCGGCATCCTGATCGCGCCGCTCGTGAGCCGCATGCTGCCGCTCTTTCCGCCGGTGGTGACGGGAACGATCATCGCCGTGATCGGCATCTCGCTGATGCGCGTCGGGATCAACTGGGCGGCCGGCGGACCGCCGAACGCGCCGACCTACGGCGACCCGTTCAACCTCAGCGTCGCGTTCCTGGTGCTGGTGTCGATCCTGGTGATCACGAAATACGTGAAGGGTTTCTTCGGAAACATCGCGGTGCTGTGCGGGATCATCCTCGGGTTCCTCGTCGCCCTTGCCTTCGGCAAGGTGAGCTTCGCCGGGCTCGAGGAGGCGAAATGGGTCGCGCTCATCTACCCGTTCCAGTTCGGCGTACCGAAGTTCGACTTCTTCGCGATCCTCACGATGACGCTCGTGATGGTCGTGGTGATGATCGAGTCGACCGGCATGTTCCTCGCTCTGGGCGAGCTGACCGGCAGGCCGGTGACGCAGGACGATCTGACGCGCGGCCTCCGCACCGACGGCGTCGGCACGCTGATCGGCGGGATCTTCAACACCTTCCCCTACACGTCGTTCTCGCAAAACGTCGGGCTGGTGGGCGTGACGGGAGTCAGGAGCAGGTGGGTGACGGCGGTGGGCGGAGTGATCCTGCTCGCATTCGGGATCTTCCCGAAGATGGGGCACCTCGTGGCCTCGGTCCCCAGCTTCGTGCTCGGCGGCGCCGGCATCGTCATGTTCGGCATGGTTGCCGCGACCGGGATCAAGATCCTCTCGGGTGTCGACTACCAGAAGTACAAGGCCGCGCCGTACGTGATTGCGATCAGCATCGGGGTCGGCATGATCCCGCTGGTCGCGGAGAAGTTCTTCCAGTACATGCCGAAGGCGCTATCGCCGCTGCTGCACTCGGGCATCCTGCTCGCGTCGATCGCTGCGGTGGTGCTCAACCTGTACTTCCATGGCGTGAAGTCGAAGGCCGAGGCGGAGCGCGAAGCCGTCGCGGGCGCGCATCACGCCGAGGCAGGTTGACGGAGTTACGGGGCCGCGCGCATCGAAGCGCGGCTGCCTTCTTTCCCGCCTCGCGCCCGCACGTTCCGGGCCGGGGCCTCGATCGCGTCATCAGGGCGCTAGTCACGACCGATCCGGTCGACTACGGAGTCGGCGAAGTGAGCGACGGCGGCGACTCGGGTTCACTGTGGCTCGACGCGTCGATGGACGCGTGCGTGGCGCTCCACTTCGCCGGGAGCAACGTGCCGGAGCGGGCGCTCGGGATGGACATCGGTCGGGTGCTCGACGCCCTCGGCGTCGACCTCGGCCAATGGCGCTCGCGATCGACGCACCGGCGCTGCGGGCCCGCGCCGAGCTCGAAGCGCGACTGCTCGCGCACCCCGCGGTCCGGCTGATCGACGTCGGCCGCGAGCGCAGCGCCGGGTCCGCAAGCCCGGGGTCTATCGTGCTCCGCGTACACCTCGACCCCGGGACGGATCGCGGCGCGCTGCCGCTTCCGGCGGAGGTCGACGGCTTTCCGGTGCGCGTGGTCACCGGCGATTACCGGTCCGAGTGATCGGCTGCCCAGTCAGCCGTTCACCGCGGCGAACCGGCGAGCGATCGCGCCCGCCGTCGTGCGCCACACCGCGTCCGCGCCCGGCCGTGACGTGCCCCAGCGCACGCCGCAGATGGCGAGTGCCCGGCGCGACGAGGCCTACGGGGGGCAGCTAGCGGACGAGCGCGGCGAGCTGCCGCGGTGAGGGCGGACGGGATACAAACTCGCCTGAGCTGCGGGCGACACAAACCGCCCGAGCCGATACACAATCGCGTTCGGCGAGAAGACTCATGACCGACCGGATCCTCCTCGGGATGCTCACCCCTTCCTCGAACACGCGGCTCGAGCCGATCACGACTGCAATGCTCGCGGAGATCCCCGAGGCGAGCGCGCATTTCGGCCGGTTCCGCGTCACGGAGATCGCCCTCTCGAGCGCCGCGCTCGCGCAGTTCGACGACACCGAGATCCTCCGCGCCGCGGCGCTCCTCGCCGACGCGAAGGTGCACACGATCGGCTGGAACGGCACTTCCGCGGGCTGGCTCGGCTTCGAGTCGGACGAGCGGCTGTGCCGCCGGATCACCGCGGCCACCGGGATCCCCGCCTGCACGTCGGTCCTCGCGCTCAACGAGGTATTCCGCCTAACCGGCGTGAAGCGATTCGGGCTCGTGACCCCGTACCGGGACGACGTGCAGGCGAAAATCATCGCGAACTACGCCGCCGCCGGTTTCGAGTGCCTCGCCGAGCGTCACCTCGGCTGGCAGGACAACTGGTCGTTCTCCGAGGCGACCCTCGACCAGCTCCGGGAGATGACGCGCGCAGTGGCGAAAGCAGGGCCCGACGCGATTACTTTCCTCTGCACCGGCCTCCAGAGCGCGCGCCTCGTCGAAGAACTCGAGCGCGAGACCGGCATCGCCATGTACGACACGATCGCAACGGTGGTTTGGAAGTCGCTGAAGCTCGCCGGCGCCGATCCGAAGCGGATCCGGCGCTGGGGGCGGCTCTTCCGGGAGGTCGCATGACCAGCGCCGCGACACGCGCCCACACGCTAGCGGTCCGCCGCGTCACCCATCGCTACGGCGGGACGATCGCGCTCGACGACGTCTCGGTCGACATTCCCGCCGGCGAGCTGGTGGCGCTCCTCGGTCCTTCGGGCTGCGGCAAGACGACGCTGCTCCGCTCGATCGCCGGTTTCGTGCGCCCCGATACCGGGGAAGTGCTGCTCGATGGCGAGAGCATCAATCATCTCCCGCCGGGAGGCCGCGGCGTCGGCATCGTGTTCCAGAGCTACGCGCTGTTTCCGCACATGACGGTAGCGGAGAACGTCGGCTACGGGCTGAAGGCGCAGGGCGCGTCGAAGGCCGCGGTCGCCGAGCGCGTCGACGAGGTGCTCGAGCTCGTGCGGCTCAAGCCGCTGCGCGACCGCCTGCCGCGCGCGCTCTCCGGCGGACAGCAGCAGCGGGTCGCGCTCGCGCGCGTGATCGCGGTGAAGCCGCGCATCCTGCTCCTCGACGAGCCGTTCAGCGCGCTCGACCGCAATCTCCGCCTTGACATGCAGATCGAGATCAAGCGCCTGCAGCGCGAGCTCGGCATCACCGCGGTGATGGTGACGCACGACCAGGACGAGGCGATGAGCATGTCCGACCGCATCGCGGTCATGAACCAGGGGCGGATCCACCAGTACGCTTCGCCGGTGGAGCTGTACGACGAGCCGAGCGATCTCTTCGTCAGCCAGTTCATCGGCACCACCAACCTCCTTCCGGGCACCGCCCGGCCGGGCACCGGCGCTCATCTCTCGGTCGCGCTTGACGGCGGCACCACGGTCGCGCTGCGGAGCGCGGCCACACCGGCGCCGAACGCGCTGGTGTGGCTCTCGGTGCGCCCCGAGAACCTCGCCCTCGCCAAACCCGGCGCGGGCGGCGTCCTCGACGCGAAGGTCGTGATCGCGATGCCGATCGGCCCGAACCTGCTGTACGAGGTCGAGACCGCCCGCGGCGACCGCCTCAAGGTCGCGGCGGCCCGCAATGCGAGCCAGCGCATCGCCGCCGCGGGCGAGCCGGTCGCCCTGAGCATCGTCGAACCCGACGGCGTACGCGTCTTCCCCCGTTGACCCACGAAGGAGTCCTGCCATGAGCCTGTCCCTGTCCCGCCGCCGCTTCCTCGGCACCGGCGCCGCGCTCGCCGCCGGCGCAATTGCGCCCGGGCTCGCCCGGGCGCAAGCCGCCAAGCTGGTCGGAAACACGTACCCGGGCATTTACGAGGAACTCTTCCGGAACGTCTTCGCGCCCGCCTTGCGCAAGCAGGGGATCGACCCGACGTGGAGCCCGATCCTCGTCGTCGACGTGGTCGCCAAGATCATGGCCGCACGCGACAGCCCCCCGTTCGACGTCGTGCTGTTCGACGAGGGGCCGCTCATCAACGTGCTCAAGGACGACATCTTCGCCAAGTTCCCCGACAGCCGGAGCCCGAATTTCAAGGACCTGCCGGAGCAGTTCCGCGGGTTCGACAACACCGGCCCGGTCATCACCGTCCAGGCGATCGGGCTCGCCTACAACCCGAAGAAGCTCGCAAGACCGAAGAGCTGGAACGACCTCTGGAAGAAGGAGTACAAGGGCCGCGTCGGCCTCACCGGCATGGCCTCCAGCCTTGGCACCGCCTACATGTGCGAGATCGCCAAGGTGAACGGCGGCAGCGAGCGCAACTTCGAGCCCGCCTTCGCGAAGATCAAGGAGCTGCTGCCGGGCGTAGCGAGCGTCGCGCCGAGCCCGGGCGCGCTGGTCGCGCTCTTCCAGCAGGGCGAGATCGACATCGCGCCGAACTATTTCAACAACACCATGCTGCTGAAGAGCAAGGGCGTGGACATCGATTTCGCCGTGCCCGACACCGGCCCGGTGATGGTGCGCACGACCCTCAACATCGTGAAGAACACGAAGCAGTTCGACGCCGCGGTCAAATACATCGACATCGCGCTCAGCCCCGAGGTGCAGCAGGCGATGCTCGACAAGCCGTACTTCTCGCTCTCCACCTCGAGCAAGGTGAAGTTCCCGCCGGAGGTGGCGATGCTCGGGACGAGCGTCCCGGACATGCTGAAGAGGGGCGTGCTCCTCAACTGGGCGGAGATCAACAAGATCCGGCCGCAGCTGATCGACCGCTTCAACCGCGAGATCAAGGTGTAGCGGCCGGGGCGATGGCGACCGCGGCGGCAGCGGCGCCAGCGCGCGAGTGGCAGCTCTCGCTGCCGCTCGCGCTGTATTTCGTCGCGTTCTTCGCGGCGCCGCTCGCCATCATGCTCGCGATCAGCCTGACCTCGGAGACGGACCGCTCGTTCGTCGGACTCGCGTACTACCTCAAGTTCTTCGCCGACTCGCTGTCGCGCAGCTCGCTCGCCGAGACCCTCTGGCTCGGCGCCAAGACCACGGTGCTCTGCCTGCTGCTCGGCTATCCGCTCGCCTGGCTTCACAGCCGGGCTTCGCGCCGGGTGCAGACGCTCATTCTCTTCGTCATCATCCTGCCGCTCCTCACGAGCGTCGTGGTGCGGACGTTCGCCTGGATCGTCATCCTCGGACGCCAGGGAATCGTCAACTCGGCGCTGCTGCAGCTCGGCCTGATCGACGCGCCGCTGCGGCTGCTCTACACCGAGAGCGCGGTCGTGGTCGCGCTCGCGCAGATCCAGATGCCGCTCATGGTCCTGCCGCTCATGACCGCGTTCGGCCAGCTCGATCCCCGGACCCACGAGGCGTCGATCTCGCTCGGCGCGAGCGCCTGGCGGACGTTCTTCGGCGTGACCCTGCCGCTCACCCTGCCGGGGATGATCGCCGGCGCGATGCTCGTCTACGCGGCGTCGGTGACCGCGTTCGTCACCCAGACGATCGTCGGCGGCGGACGGCTGATCTACATGCCGCTGCTCATCTACCAGCAGGCGATCTCGCTCAACAACTGGCCGTTCGCGGCGACCGTGTCGATCGTGCTGCTCGTCACGGTGCTCGCGCTCGTGACCGCATTCAACCAGCTCGGCCGGGCGAGCCGGGGCTATGCGAGCGCATAGAGGGCGCGCATGAGCGGACGGCGGCTCCTCGACGCGTCCTTCTACGCGACGATGTGGGCGCTCGCCCTGGCGGCGATCGTGGTGCTGGTGGCGCCGACCCTGGTGGTGCTCATCGCCGCCTTCAACGACACGCCGACGATCCGCTTCCCGCCGCCCGCCTACTCGCTGCGGCCGTTCCTCGCGCTCGCCGACTCCGAGGATCTCATCGACGCGACCTCGAACAGCGTGCTCGTCGCCGCGGCGGCAACCGCGATCGCCATCGCGCTCGCGGTCCCGGCGGCGCTCTACATCGCGCGCGGCCGATCGCTCGTCGCGCGCTTCCTCGACAACGTGTTCATGTCGCCGCTGATCCTGCCAGCGATCGCGCTCGGGCTCGCGATCGTCATGCTGCTCAGCTGGCTCAGGGTGCCGCTGTCAATCTACACGCTGATCGCCGGCCACGTGATCGTGTGCGTCCCGCTGGTGCTGCGCACCACCGTGGCGGCGCTCGCGCGGCTCGACCCGGCATTGGTCGAATGCTCGCAGAGCCTGGGCGCCTCCGGCTGGTTCACGTTCCGCCACGTGATCCTGCCGGCGATCCGTCCCGGCGTGCTCGCCGGCGCCTTCATTGCGTTCCTCTCGTCGTTCGACAACGTACCGGTGTCGCTCTTCCTGTCCGATGCCCGCACCGTGGTGCTGCCGATCCGCATGTGGCAACTCATGGAGGGCAGCCTCGACGTCAGGGTGGCCGCCGTCTCCGGCGCGCTCGTCCTGCTCACCCTCGTGCTGGTGCTGGTCATGGACCGGTTCGTGGGCCTAACGCGCCAGCTGCGCTAGCGGATGGCGGCGATCCTGCTCCGCAACGTCCTCGCCGCCGACAGCGAGGGCTTCCGCAACCCGCGGCGGGTCGATCTCCTCATCGAAGGGGCCGAAATCCGCACGGTCGCGCCGCCCGGTGCGCTGCCTTCCGCGCCCACTACGATCGACGGCAACCTCCTGCTCGCCGCCCCCGGCCTCATCAACGGGCATCTGCATTCGCACGAGCACTTCCAGAAGGGCCGCTACGACAACCTGCCGCTCGAGCAGTGGAGCTTCTACGTTCGCCCGCCGAACGGCTATCCCTATTCGGCACGGCAGATCTATCTCCGCACGCTGATCGGGGCGATCGAGGCGCTGCGCAGCGGCACAACCACCGTCGTGGACGATCTGAACATCGCGCCCCAGCTCGATCCGGAACACCTCGCCGCCGTCCACCAGGCCTACGAGGACATCGGCCTGCGCGCGCTCGTCGGCATCAGCATGATGGACAAGCCCTTCTTCGAGGCGCTGCCGTACGCCGAGGAAGAGTTTCCGGACGAGCTCCGCAAGACACTCGCCGCGTATCCGCGCGCCGCACCCGAGCAGTTCTTCGCGCTTTGCCGGCGGCTCGCGCGCGACCGGCATCCGCGCGAACGCCGCGTCGGCTTCATCGTCGCCCCCTCGGCCCCCCAGCGCTGTACCGAGGGATTCCTGCGCGAGACGCGGCGGCTGGCGGACGAGTTCGATCTGCCGATGATCATTCACGTCCAGGAAACGCGGCTGCAGGTCGTGACCGGGTTCGTCCAGCACGGCAAGACTCTCGTGCGCTACTTGTCCGAGCTCGGCTTCCTGAGGCCGAAGACTTCGCTCGTGCACGCCGTGTGGCTCGACGCCGACGAGATTCGGCTCCTCGCCGAGTCGCGCGCCAGCGTGCAGCACAATCCTTGGAGCAACCTGCGGATCGGCTCGGGCGTCGCACCGGTGCGGGAGCTCATCGAGGCGGGCGTCAATCTCGGCCTCGGCTCCGACGGCTGTGCGTCGACGGACACCTGCAACATGCTGACGACCGTTTCGTCCGCCGCGGCACTCGCCAAGCTCCGCGGCGACGATTTCCGACGCTGGCCAAGCGTGGAAGAGATCTGGCGCGCCGGCACCGTCGGCGGTGCGATCGCCCTCGGGCTCGGCGACCGCCTCGGGCCGATCGAGGAAGGCATGCGCGCGGACCTCGTGCTCTACCGCACCGATTCGGTCGCGTTCACCCCGCTCCACAACCCGCTGCAGCAGCTCGTCTACGCCGAGCGCGGCGCGGGCGTCGATACCGTGTTGGTGGACGGCGAAATCGTCATGCGGGACGGCCGGCTGACGGGGATCGACGAGCCGGCCGTCCTCGCGGAGGTGCGCGAGGAGATCGAGAGGCTGCGGCCCGTCCTCGACGAGATGGACGCGAACGCTCGCCGCATGTGGCCGCCGACCGATCGGATCTACCGGCGCTGCCTCGCGCACCCGATCCCGGGCTCGACCCATGCGGCCAAGCTTTCCGGATAGCCCATGGCGGATCTGACCCGGCTCCCGGCGGCGGCGGCCGCGGCGGCGATCGCTGCCGGGCAGGTGCGCTCCGGCGAGCTGGTGGAGGCGTGTCTCGGACGCATCGCCGCGCTGGACGGGACGCTCAAGGCGTTCATTACCCTGTGCGGCGACCAGGCGCTCGCGGAAGCGCAGCGCGCCGACCGCGAACGCTCCGCCGGCCGGCTGCGGGGTCCCCTGCACGGCGTCCCGGTGGCGATCAAGGACATCACGCTCACCGCCGGCATCCGGACGACCTTCGGCTCGCGCGTGTACGAGAACCACGTCCCCGACGTGGACGACGCGTGCGTCGCGAAGCTGCGCGAGGCCGGGGCGATCATCATCGGGAAGACCAACACGCCCGAGTTCGCCTTCGGGGCGCTGTGCACCAACGCGCTCCAGGGCCCGACCGCCAACCCGTACGACGCGAGCTTCTCGAGCGGCGGCTCGAGCGGCGGGTCGGCCGCAGCCGTCGCCGCGGGTATGGTCCCGCTCGCACAGGGCACCGACTTCGGCGGCTCGGTGCGAACGCCGGCGAGCTTTTGCGGCGTGGTCGGCCTGCGGCCCACTCCCGGGCGAATCCCCGCGGCGCCGAAGCGCTTTGCGTGGAATGCGATGAGCGCGCACGGGATCCTCGCCCGCGATGTCGGCGACGCCGCCCTGATGCTCGAGGCGATGTCCGGCGCCGACTCCGGCGATCCGCTTTCCGCGGGGATCGGCCCGTGGCGGGCCGCTTCGCTCGACAAGGCCGGCCCGGCGCAGCCAAGGGTTGCGTATTCGACAGACCTGGGCTTTGCCAAGGTGCACTCCGAAGTGACCCGCGTGTTCGATCGCGCGATCGATGCGATGCGGCCCCTCGACCTCGAGCTCGTTCCGGGGGCACCTGATCCGGCCGGCGCGCAGCACGCGTTCGAGACGCTCAGAGCGGGCCAGCTGTACGCCTCCTACGCCGAACTCTGCGAGCGACATCGCGAGCGGCTCTCGCCATCGTTCCTGTGGAACGTGGATCGCGGCCGCGGCATCAGCGCGTTCGACTACCTCGTCGCGGAGGCGGAGCGAAGCCGCCTCTACGAGGGCTTCGCCCGCTTCTTCCGGGATCACGACATTCTCGCCACCGTCAGCGCGGCGGTGCCGCCGTTCCCGAACACGCAGGAGAACGTCGCGGAGATCGAGGGCGTCGCGATGGCGAACATCATCGATTACCTGAGGATCACGTACCTGATCTCGCTGGTCGGATTCCCCGCCGTCTCGATTCCCTGCGGCTTCACCGCAGCCGGGCTTCCGATCGGCATGCAGCTCGTCGCGCGCCCGTTCGAGGAGACGGCATTGCTCGGCTTCGCGCGCCGGCTCGAGCGCGAGCTCGGCCTCCGCCATCGCCCGCCACCGCATCGCGCATTCCCCGCTTCAAAGGAGCAGCAGCCATGACCGACTTCGACCTGGTGATCCGCAACGCGCGGGTCGCGACCGCCGCCGACGTCTTCGACTCCGATATCGGCGTGAAGGACGGCTCGATCGCCGCCCTCGCCCGCGGCCTTCCCAAAGCCAAGCAGGAGATCGACGCCGCCGGGCGCTGGGTGCTGCCGGGCGGCATCGACGGCCACTGCCATTTCGACCAGCCGATGACCGACGGGTCGAAGATGGCCGACGACTTCCACACCGGCACGCTGTCCGCGGCGTGCGGCGGTACGACCACGGTGATTCCCTTCGCCTGCCAGCTCAAGGGCCAGTCCCTCCAGGCGGCAGTCGACGACTACCACCGTCGCGCCGAGGGGAAGAGCGTGATCGACTACGCGTTCCACATGATCGTTTCGGACCCGACCGAGCGCGTGCTGAAGGAGGAACTGCCGCGGCTGGTCGCGAACGGCTACACCTCGTTCAAGATCTACATGACCTACGACGACCTCAAGCTGAACGATCGGCAGATCCTCGAGACGCTCGCGGCCGCGCGCCGCGAAGGTGCGATGGCGATGATCCACGCCGAGAACACCGACTGCATCGCCTGGCTCACCGAGCAGCTCCTCGCCGCGGGACACACGGCGCCGAAGTTCCACGCCGCATCGCGCCCGATGCTGGTCGAGCGCGAGGCCACGCACCGCGCGATCGCGCTCTCGGAGCTCGTCGACATCCCGCTCCTGATCGTGCACGTTTCAGGCCGCGAGGCGGTCGAGCAGATCCGCTGGGCGCAGGGGAAGGGCCTGCGGATCTACGGCGAGACCTGCCCGCAATATCTCTTCCTCACCGGCGACGACCTGGAGGGCGAAGGCTTCCACGGCGCGAAGTGCGTCTGCAGCCCGCCGCCGCGCGACAAGGCCAACCAGGCGGTGATCTGGCACGGGCTCGAGAACGGCGTGTTCCAGGTGTTCTCGTCGGACCACGCGCCGTTCCGCTTCGACGACCCCGCGGGCAAGCAGGTCGCCGGCCAGGCCGCCCCGTTCAGCAAGATCCCGAACGGCATCCCGGGGGTCGAGACGCGCCTGCCGCTCCTCTTCTCCGCGGGCGTACTCGGCGGCCGCATCGACATCAACGCGTTCGTCGCCCTGACGTCGACGAACGTCGCCAAGATCTACGGGCTCTACCCGCGCAAGGGTACGATCGCGGTCGGCGTGGACGCCGATCTCGTGATCTGGAACGACAGACTGAAGCTGAAGCTCGACAACGCGATGCTCCATCACAACGTCGACTACACGCCGTACGAGGGGATCGAGCTCGCGGCGTGGCCGGAGGTCACCATCTCGCGCGGCGACGTGGTCTGGACCCGGCCGAATGCGAATGCCGCGAAGGGCCGCGGGAAGTTCCTGCGCTGCGACCGACCGACTCCGGCGAAACCGAGATCGCGATGAAGCTGCTCGTCATCAACCCGAACATCTCGGCGAGCGCTTCGGAGCTGCGGCGGTGCGCGGCCGGCTGAGCGGATGACGACGGACCCTTCCGCAGCAACGGCCGAGGCAACGACCGCTGCCGCGGCCACTCCGTTCGGGGCGTGGAACCCGGGGATCCAGTCGGACATCCCGCGCTCGCTCCTGCCGCTCTCCACCATCTTCCGGCCGGAGAACGTCTTCACCGGGCTCGATCACGCTCACGAGCTCGCCCACCTCACCGGGCTCGAGGTCGACGAGCTCGTCGTCTTCCGACCGGAGCGGCTGGTCGTGCACGAGCTGCTGATCCGCGTCACGGCGGACCTCTCGGTGCCGGACGGCCCGCGCCAGGAGGATCTCGGCATCGAGTTCCGGCGCATGGTCCACACGATCCTCGTACGGCACATCGAGCCGCACATGTCCGGAATCGTCGGTGCCTACGAGACCGCCCGGCGGGCGCTATCGGACCTGATCGATACGGAGCTCGCGCAGGCGCTCGCTGCGGTCGCGGGCGGAGGCGCAGCGATCCAGCCGAGACCGCGCGCGAGTGCGGTTCTCGGCCTCTTCCGTCGCGCCGACAGGAGCCCCGCGCCCGCCCGCATCGCGGACGACTGGGACCACGAAGAACGCATCGTCCGCGAGTGGTCCGCGCACGCGCAGTCGCGAGACAACCCGTTGCGCCGTGCCGCCTGTCGCGCGCTCGCGCGCCTCGCCTCTGCGGTCCGCGCGCGCCACGGGCGGCTATGGGGCGACAAGGCACTGCTCGCGCCGATCGCCGTCGGCATCGCGTGCAACGATCACGGCGCCGAGGCGATCGGCGCGCTCATCGAGCCGCACGTCCGGCGCGCGGCGGAGGCGGAGGGCTACCGCCTCCTCCCCGCCCAGGAGCGGCCGGTCGTCATGAACACCAAGGGCGCGTCCGCCTCCGGCAAGAGCACGATGCGCCCGTTGCAGCGGCGGCTCGCGGCGGAGCTCGGCGTGGACTGGGGCGACTTCGCGGTCGTCAGCCCGGACATCTGGCGCAAGTACCTGCTCGACTACGGCGCGCTCGGCGACGCCTACAAGTACGCTGGCGCGTTCACCGCCCACGAGCTCGCGATCGTCGACCAGAAGCTCGACCGCTATATGGCGCGCAAGGCCGAGCGCGGCGGGATGACCCACCTGCTGATCGACCGGTTCCGGTTCGACAGCTTCGCGCCCGACTCCGACCAGGCGGGCAGCAACCTCCTCACGCGCTTCGGCCGTGAGGTCTACATGTTCTTCATGATCACGCCGCCGCACGAGACCGTCGAGCGCGCGTGGCGGCGCGGCCTGGAGGTGGGGCGCTACAAGGCGGTCGACGACACGCTCGCGCACAACCTCGAGGCCTACGCCGGCATGCCCGAGCTCTTCTTCACCTGGGCGCTGCGGCCGGAGATGTCGGTGCACTGCGAGTTCCTCGACAACAGCGTGCCGTTCGGGGAGCGCGCGCGCACCGTCGCGTTCGGGCGCGGCGGCGAGCTCAACGTCCTCGACGTCAAGTGCCTGCTCGACGTCGACCGGTACCGGAAGATCAACATCGATGCCTCCGGCCCGGACGAGGTCTATCCCGGCGGCGCAGCGATGGCCGCAGCGAACAACGTGCAGTTCCTCGGCGAGTGCGTGCGCCGGCTGCCGGCAGTCAACTTCGCCGAGCGCGGAACCGGTCGCGTCTACGCGCGCACCGAGGGCGGGCAGCTCGCGTGGACCGATCCCGAAGCGCTCGCACGCGCGGACGCGGAGACGCGCGCCGCGCTCGTTGCCGTCGCCCCCGATGCGCTCGGTAGCGCCGCGCCGGGACGGGCCGCGGAGGTGCTGCGACCGGATCGCTTCCACACACTCGGCGACTGGGGCGGCGCCATACCGCGCGCGTTCGCGCCGGTGGCGTAGCGGTCGCGCGGGCGCGATGCCGCGCTGGGCGATCGTCGTTCACGGCGGCTGCGGCCGCTGGCGGCCGGCGGATACGGCCGCGGCGCTCGCCCGCGTCCGCGCCGCGGTCGCGGCTGCGCACACGATCCTCGCCGCGGGCGGCGCCGCGCTCGATGCGGTCTGCGCCGCCGTGGTCGTCCTCGAGGACGATCCGCTCTTCAACGCCGGCACCGGCTCGAGCCTCAACCGCGACGGCGACGCGGAGATGGACGCCGCCGTGATGGTCGGCAACGGCCTGCAGTGCGGCGGCGTGGCGGCGATCCGTCGCGTGCGGAACCCGGTGCTCGTCGCGCGCAGGGTGATGGAGGCGACGGAGCACGTGCTTCTCGCCGGCGAAGGCGCCGTCGCCTTCGCGCGGGCGCACGGCTTCCGCGACTACGACCCGGTGACGCGCGCAAGCCGCGCGCGGTTCCGGGCCGCGGCGGCGGCGCGCGGCAACACCGTCGGCGCGGTCGCGCTCGATGCCCGCGGCGCACTCGCCGCCGCGACCTCTACGGGCGGCACCGCCCTCAAGCTTCCCGGCCGGGTCGGCGACTCACCGATCCCCGGCGCCGGGAACTACGCGACGCAGCGTGCGGCCGCGTCGGCCACCGGCCGGGGCGAGCTGATGATGCGGGCGCTCGCGACGAAATCCCTCTGCGATCGCGTGACCGCGGGCGCGCGCATCCAGACCGCGGCGAATGCGGTCATCGCGGCGCTCCCGGCGCCCCCGGAGGATTCCGCCGCGCTGATCGCGCTCGACCATCGCGCCACGGTCGGCGTCGCGATGCGCGGCGGACGGATGCCGCACGCCTGGCTCGTGGAAGGCGCGCGGCGCGTCGTCGCGCGGATGCGCTAGCGCCGGCGCTAGACGCGGAGCGGCGCGAGCGCCGCGAAGTCGAGGGCAACGCCGTGCCCGGGCCGCTCGGGCGCGATCGCGATGCCATCCGCCATGCGTGTCCGCTCGGCCATGAAGCGGTCCAGGCCGAACCCGTGGATCTCGAGGTACGAGCGGTTCGGAACCGCCGCAAGGAGATGGACGGTGAGGTCGTGCACGCCGTGCGAGGTCACCGGAAGGTTGAACGCTTCGGCGAGGTGCGCGACCTTCATGAAAACGGTGACACCGCCGCAGTTCGACACGTCCGGCTCGGGGAACGTCACGCCGCCGACGTCGATCATCTGGCGGAACTCCCACAGCGTGCGCATGTTCTCGCCGGTCGCGATCGGGACGCCGCCCTCGCGGACGATGCGCGCGTGCCCGGAGATGTCGTCGGGAATGGTCGGCTCCTCGAGCCAGACGAGCTCGAACTCGCGCAGCAGCCGCGCCGCCCGGATGGCGTGGTCGACCGACCAGCGCATGTTGGCGTCGGCCATCAGCGGGAAGTCGGCGCCGAGGTGCTTGCGCATCTCCCGGACACGCTCGACGTCCTCGGAAAGCCGGTCGCGACCGACCTTCATCTTGATCGCGCGGAAGCCCTGCGCCCGGAAGTCGTCGGACTGGTGCAGCAGCCGGTCGATCGAAAACTGGAGGTCGATCCCGCCGGCGTAGCACGGCACGTGCGGATCGAAGCCGCCGAGCATCCGCCACAGCGGCCGACCGGCGCGCTTCGCGGCGAGATCCCACAGCGCGATGTCGACGGCCGAGATCGCGAGCACCACCGGCCCGCCGCGGCCGCCGTAGTGAAGCGCCCACCACATCTTCTGCCACAGCGGCTCGATCCGGTCGGCCTCCTCGCCCTCGAGCAGCGGCGCGAGGTAGCGCTCGATCAGGACGTGGATCGCCGCGCCGCCGGTGCCGACGGTGTACGTATAGCCGAGGCCCTCGGCGCCGTCGGAGTCGCGCACCCGCGCGGTGACGAGCTCGAAGTGGGTCATCTCGCCATGCGTGCTGTCCGAGAGCACGACCGGCAGCGGCACCCGATAGCAGGCGCTTTCGATCGAGGCGATCTTCGGCACGGCGCTACTCGCCCGCCGCCCGGTACACGGCACGCGCCGCGTCAACCGCAGCGCCACGCGGCAACTTGAACCCCTCGCCGGCGAGCACCGCTTCGAGCGCGCCGAGCGTCACGAGGACTGCGTCCTTCCGCGCGTTGACGCCCATCGTCCCGACGCGCCAGATCTTGCCGTGCAGCGGCCCGAACGAGGTGCCGATCTCGATGTTGAAGTCGTTCAGCAGCGCGGAGCGGACGCGATCGCCCACGATGCCCTCCGGGATTCCCACGCCGGTCACGTTCGGCATCTTGTGCGCCTTGTCGCCGAAGACCTTCAGCCCGATCGCCTCGACGCCGGCGACCAGCGCCTGTCCGGCGAGCGCATGGCGGCGGAAAACGCGCTGGTGCCCCTCCTTGACGAAGATCCGCGCGCACTCCCGGGCAGCGTAGAGCATCGAGGTCGCCTCGGTGTGATGGTTCAGCGCGAGGTCGCTCCAGTAGTCGATCAGCATCGCGAGGTCGAAGTAGTTCGAGCCGATGACCCGCCCCTCGCCGGGTGCGTAGTCCTTCGGCCGCAGGCCTTCCTCGATGTGGCGGCGCCGGTAGACGGCCTCCGCCATCCGCTCGCCGAGCGTGATCGGCCCCGAGCCCGATGGGCCGCCGAGGCACTTCTGCAGGCCTCCGGTCACGCAGTCGATCTGCCACGCGTCCACCGGCAGCGGCATGCCTCCGAGCGTCGCGGTCGCGTCGACCTGGATCATCGCCCCGTACCGCTGGCACAGCTTGCCGAGCTCGTCGAGCGGCTGCGCCATCGTCGTCGAGGTGTCGCCCTGGCAGACGGCGACGAGCTTGGGCGCGACCCGTTTCAGCTCGGCCTCGACCCGCTCCGGCGCGAACACGGCGCCCCATTCGGTCTCGAGGACGTGCACCTCGGCGCCCATCCGCCGCGCGATCTCGGTCATGAGCTGGCCGAAGCGGCCGAAGGAGAGCACGAGCACCCGCTCGCCCGGCTCGACCACCGAGACCATCACGCACTCGATCGCCGCGCGTGCGGTGCCGTCGACGACCAGGGTCCAGCGGTTCTTCGTCTCGAACACCCGGCGGTACAGCTCCATCGTCTCCTTCATGTAGACGCGGAACTGCGGGTCGAACTGGCCGATCAGCCGGGTCCCGAGCGCCCTTAGCACCCGCGGGTCGGCGTTGATCGGCCCGGGCCCCATGAGGAGCCGCGGGGGAGGATTGAGATCGTCGACGATCGCGCCCTCGTCCTCGAGCGCGGCGAGCGCGGGCAGGCCGGCTTTCATGCGGCGGATGGTAGCAGGCCGAGCGCGGCGGGCGCCCTGCGCGGGCGCGGCACGACGCGGCCGCGCGGCGCGGGCGGGCAGCGCCCCCTAGCGGCCGAGCGCCGAGCGCTTGATGAATGTCGCGGCCCGCTCCACGAGAGCGGGCGGCACGTCGAGGCCGTTCATCGCGGCGAAATGGAGGAGCGGCAGCGGAAGCTCCACGAGTTTCGCGCCCCCGAACCAGCGCATCTCCGCCCGGCCGTTCCCGCCCACACCCCGCCGGAGGAGCATCGCGTAGGCCTTGCCCGACACCGTCTCGACCGCGAGAGCGGCTTCGTCCCCAGAGCAGGCCTTGTCGGTGCAGGCGTAAGCGAACACGGTGCCGTCGAGCTCCCGCGCGACGCCATGGGCCATCGCCTGCTCGAACTGCGGCCAGTGGGCACCGGTGAGCGCGATGAGCACCGGCCGCACCTCCGGGTCGCTCGTCATATCGGCTGTGGACATGCTCGGCAGGCGCTTGAGCTTCTCGGCGGACATCGGTGCGGGAGGCCGCGGCGCGACCGGCGCCGGGTGCAGCGGCTCCGGGTCGTTGTCCTTGGCCGCGTCGGCGATCTGCCCGAGTGCGGGTTGCGGCGAAAGATAGCTGTAGGTGGCGGTAGCCGCGATCCCGAGCAGGGCGACCGCGGCGACGCCGATGGCAAATGCCCTCTTCATGTGCTCTCCCCGTCGTACCGGCGGAACGCGTCGAAGCGGGGAGGCTAACGGCAAGGCCGGCCGACGAACAGATGGCGAGCCCAGGACCGGAGGTACTTTGCTATCGGCCGGCGCGATTTTCGCCGCGAGATGCGACTTTGTTGCGCCTCCCGCCGGGCGTGACGCGCGGCCGCCCGCGCGGCGAGCTCGGGGACGTCGGTGTTCATGCCGCGGACGGTCGCAGCGTCTTGACTCGGGCCGGTGCTGCTCACACACTCTCGTCGTCAACGAGGAGAGAGCCGCTTGCTGCAGCGCTTTCTTGTGCTCGCCTCTGCGGGGCTGCTCGCGAGCGGGGCGCACGCCGGGGGCCCGTTCCGCGGCGGTGCCGTGCTAGGCAGTCCCGTCGTCGGCGTCTTCCCCACGGCGCCCGCGGCGATCGCGCCCTCGTTCCGGAATTCCACGTTCCTGCGGACGTACTACTTCGGACCGCGTCCGGTAGCCGGTATTGGGGTACCGCTGTGGGTCGGCCCGCCCGCCTTCTACGACCCGGCCGCGTACGGGCCGCCGCCGGTCGCGTACGCCATGCCTGCGCAGCCGCCCGCGGCGGCGCCGCCGCCACCGGAACGCGAGGTGGTCGAGTATTCGGACGGACGCTACGAGCTCCGCGGCGACGGGATCGGCGTTCCCTACCGGTGGGTGTGGATTCCCAAGCCGCCCCCGCCGCCGCAGGCAAAGCCGGCGCGCGAGGTCCGCCTCTACGGCTGGACCGACGAGCAGGGCGTGGTGCACGTCACCGATCGCCTCGACACGGTTCCCGAGCGGCACCGAGCGGAGGCGAAGCGCAACGCCTCCTCCTAGCCCGTCGCGCACCGCGGTGCGTATGCCCCCCGCATCCGCTGTCGATCGCAGCACCTGAGCGGCCTGCCGATCTGTCAAGTAGTTGACAGCGCCGGCGCCGAAGCCTGCGCTAACGTTCGTCACGCTCGGCAAAACGGGACGATCCATTCATGGCGGGATTCAAACGGCACGTCTTCGTTTGCCTCAACGAGCGCGATCCGGGCGACGCACGCGGATGCTGCAAGCACCGCGGCTCGGAGGACGTCTTCAATGCGTTGAAGAAGGGCGCCGCCAAGGCCGGGCTCGGCCACGATGTGCGGATCAACCGTGCCGGCTGCCTCGACCATTGCCAGTTCGGCCCGACCGTCGTGATCTACCCCGAAGGCGTCTGGTATCACGTCCCGACCGTGGAGGACGCGCAGGAAGTCCTCGAGTCTCACGTCGTCGGCGGGAAGATCGTCAAGCGGCTGCTCATCGACAACATCGCCTGAGCGGATTCACCGCTCGACCGGCGGCCACCATCCAAGGAGGACCCATGGCCCAGGCATTGCGCAAGGAGAAACCGCAGGACCGATACAAGGCGGTCGCCGACACCTACGGTTCCACGAAGAAGAAGCTCGGCCAGGAGTACTTTGTGATCGACTGCGACCGGCACATCATCGAGCCGCCCGAGGCGTTCACGATGTTCCTCGACAAGGCCTGGCAGCACCAGGCGCCGAAACTCACGACCGACAACACCGGCGCGCCGCGCCTGATGGTCGAGGGCCGCCTCTACCAGAAGCCGTCGGGCTACGGCCCCGGCCGGACCGAGGGCTGCGGGGATCAACGTCCGCGCGGCGAGGGCCTCGCGTACGAGCGCGCGCACAAGCACGCGTTCGAGAACCGCGACATCGACATGGACCTGAGCGGCATCGATGCCGCGGTGTGGATCCCCACCCTGGGCCTCTTCATTCCGGACATCCTGAACTGGGACTTCCAGTACGCCGTGTGCCGGGCGCTGAACGACTGGACGGCGAAGATCTGGGCGACGAGCAAGCGGCATCTGTGGTGCGTGACCATTCCGCTCGACCCGCAGAACGCGGTCGACGAGATCAAGCGCGGCCGCAAGCTCGGCGCGACCGCGGTCTGGATGCGGCCGAACGTGATGCAGAACGTGCACTGGTGGGACCGCGACTGGGATCCGGTGTGGAAGACGATGACCGATCTTGGCATGGCGCTCGTCTTCCACGAGGCGACCGGCACGTACAACGCGACCTACAGCACCGACTACAAGTACGACAAGTACTGGGTCGCGCACGTGGTGTCGCACCCGCTCGAGATGGCGACGGCGCTGTGCGGGATCATCGGCTACGGCGTGCTCGAGCGCCATCCGAAGCTCCAGGTGCTCTTCTGCGAGGCGGGTGCCACCTGGGTGCCGTACATGCTGTTCCGGCTCGACAACCACTTCGAGGCGCGACGCAAGGAGATGGATCCGCTCACCATGCCGCCCTCGGAGTACTTCAAGCGGCAGTGCGTCATCTGCTCATTCGAGCCCGAGGAGGCCCTGCTCCGCGAGACGATGGCGTGGTTCGGCGGAAAGAACATGGCCTGCACGAGCGACTACCCGCACTGGGATTCGAGCGGGGTGTCCGGGGTCGTGCGCTACCTCAAGAACTACCCGAACATCGACGAGGAGACCCGCGTGAACTTCTTCTCCCGCGCGGCGATCGACGCGCTGGGACTCGAGGCCTGAGCGTCCTGTTGCAGCCCCGGGCGAGGAGGCAGAGACTGACCGCACGAGTTGCTTGAGCCGCCCGGAGGAGGCGTCGATCTCCCGGGCGTTCCACCCGGAGGAGACTATGCATAGGCGGACGCTCGTTCGGCTCGCGGTTGCGGGCCTCTTGCTCACGGCAGCCCCCACCCTGACGTCGGCGCAGGACAAGCAGTACCCTTCCCGGCCGGTCGACATGATCGTCAACTTCGGGCCGGGCGGCGGCGCCGACCAGCTCGGGCGGATCATGTCGAAGCTGCTCGAGCCGGTGCTCGGGGTTCCGCTGCCCGTGGCGAACGTCGCTGGCGCCTCCGGCAATGCCGGGCTCACCAAGGTGCTCACCAGCACCCCCGACGGCTACACCCTGGGCACGCTGACGGGACTGTCGATCTCGGCCTGGGCGAGCGGCCTCGGCAAGATGCAGGTGAAGGACTTCGCGTACATCGCCGTCGTCCAGTCCTCGCCCTCGATGCTGTTCGTGGCGAAGGACAGCAAGATCGCCGACTACAAGGGCCTGCTCGACGCCGCGAGAGCCAACCCGGGGAAGCTGCGCGTCGCCACGGCCGGCTACGGCACGCTCGACGACATCGCGATCAAGTTTCTCGCCTCCAAAGGGGTCCAGCTCGTCAACGTGCCCTTCGCCAAGCCCGGGGAGCGCTACCTCTCGCCGCTCGGCGGCCACAGCGAGGCGCTGTTCGAGGAGCCGGGCGACATCGTTCAGTTCCTCGAGTCGAAGCAGTACCGGCCGATCGTCGTCTTCGGCGAGAAGCGCCACCCCTCGTTTCCCGATACGCCCGCTTCGGGCGAGTTCGGCCACCACATCGACCTCCCGAACTGGCGCGCGGTCGTCACCTCGGCCAAGGTGCCGGCCGCCGCGCTCGCCACGCTCAACGCCGCCGTCGCGAAATCCCTGGAGAGCGCGGAGTGGAAGAAGTTCTGCAGCGAGACCTACACCTGCATCGGCCGCATGACGTCGCAGGAAAGCCTCGCGTTCGTGGAGAAGAACTTCGATGACGTGTCGAAGTTCATGAAAGAGTACGGGATGATCAAGTAGCCGTCCGGCGCGCCGCCTTGCAGCCCAAGCCCATCGACCTGCTGCGCAGCATCGCAACCCTCGGGGCGGCGGTCGCGGCAGCCGTCGTCGCGCGCTACTACATCGCGCCCGGCGTCGACCTGGACGGAATGTCGCGCGGCATCGCGGGTCCCGGAGCGTGGCCGAAGGTCGTGCTGTACGGCGCCGCGATCTGCGCGGCCCTGATCTTCGGGCGCAACGTCACGGCCCTATGGCGGTCCGGCGGCGGCGCCGCGCCGGGCACGCCGCGCAACGCCGGGGACGGGGGCGGCGCCGCAGAGCACGACGACGTGCGCGTCGCGATCGGCATCGGATTGATCGTCGCGTACGGCCTCGCGATCGGCTTCATCGGCATGGCTTGGGCGACGATGGCGTTCGTCGCCGCCTGGCTCGTGCTCGGCGGGCTGAGGCGCCCGTTGACCGTGGTCCTCGTGAGCACGCTTGGGACCGCGGCGATCCTCTACCTCTTCGTCAAGATCTCCCTGATGCCCCTTGACCGCGGGCAGGGCGTCTTCGAGCAGGCGACGATCACCCTGTACCGGATCCTCGGCATCTACTAGCAGCGTGATGCAAAACGCAGTTACGGCACCGCCTATCGAGCCCCGCGCAATCGCTGCCACGGCGAAGCGCGGGTTTTGCGTCACTGGATCTGGGGATTCAAAAGCGGCTGTGGCCTCTTTTGTATCAACCCGCTAGGCCTGGGCGGACCGCGGCGTATGGAAGCCTTCTGGGGACTACTGAACGGACTCGGCGTCGCCCTTCAGCCGGCGCCGCTCGCGGCCGTCATCGTCGGAGTGCTGATCGGCGTTGTCGCCGGCGCCCTGCCCGGCATCTCGTTCGTGAACGCCATGGCGATCTGCCTCCCGTTCACCTTCCTGATGTCGCCGCTACTCGCGATGATGTTCCTCGGCGGGATCTACGTCGGGGGGGTGTTCGGGGGGTCCATCTCCTCGCTGCTGCTCAACATTCCCGGCGACCCGGATTCGGTGCCGAGCTGCTGGGACGGCTTCCCGCTCGCGCGGCGCGACGGACCCGAGCGGGCGCTGTCGATCGCGATCACCGCGAGCGCGATCGGCGGCCTGTTCAGCGCGATCATCCTCTCGTTCGCATCACCGCCGTTCGCACGGTTCGCGCTGACCTTCGATCAGCCGGAGTTCTTCGCCACCACGATCATGGGCCTCGCGTGCGTTCTCGCGATCGCGAAGGGCAATCTGCTCCTCTCGATGCTGTCACTGTTCACTGGCATGGCGATCGGCTCGGTCGGAACCGATCCGCTGTACGGCGTCACGCGCCTGACCTTCGGGCTGAGCACGCTCGACGGCGGGATCGATTTCGTGGTGGTGATGATCGGCCTGTTCGCGATCGGCGAGGTGCTGGAGACGATCGCCGCGCGCGGGAATCCCGATTACACCGTGCGCGACAAGGCGGTCATGAAAGTGCTCGGGCCGCGCGGCATCTGGAATTTGCGGGCGTCGATCGGCCGCGGCACCGCGATCGGGTGCCTGATCGGCGTCATCCCCGGGGGCAGCGCGGTGATGGGAGCGTTCGTCGCCTACGGGATCGAGCGCCAGGTGAACAAGCGAGGCGACGAGTTCGGCACCGGCGTCGCGGACGGACTCGCCGCCCCGGAGGCGTCGAAGAACGCCACCACCGGGACGGCGCTCATTCCGCTGCTCGCGCTCGGCATTCCGAGCACCGCGGCCTCCGCGATCATGCTCGCCGCGCTGACGGGGCACGGCGTGCAGCCGGGCCCGCTGCTGTTCCAGAAGCATCCGGAGATGCTGTACGCGATCTTCGCCAGCTTCACGCTCGCCAACGTGTTCATGATCCTGGTGTCGGTCGTGATCGCGCGGCTGTTCGGCGTGATCATGCGCGCCGACCCCGCGATCATCTGCGCGTTCATCATCGTCTTCAGCCTGGTCGGGGCGTTCGCGGTGCGCAACAACGCGAACGACATCTATATCTGCATCATGTTCGGCATCATGGGGTTCTTCATGCGGCGCTTCGGCATGCCGACCGCGCCGCTGGTGCTCGGCGTGATCCTCGGCCCGCTGGCCGAGGGCTACTTCATGACCTCGATGGCGAACTACGACAACGACGTCACCGTCTTCTTCACCCGGCCAAAGAGCGGCGTTCTCATGGCGCTTGCCTTGATGTTCATCCTCTGGGCGCTCGCGCCCGAACTGAAGCAACTGTTCCGGCGGCTCGCCCGGCTCGCTCCGCCAGCGGCGCCGCTCCGCCGGAAGTCGGATGGACACAAGCTTTAACCCGTATCTCGCCTTCGGCTGGTGCGTGCTCGCGGGCTTCCTGATGTCCTCGGGCGCGGGCGGCGGCGGCATTCTCGCCGGCGTCGGCCACATCTCGATTCTCGGCATCGGCGACCCGAACATGATCAAGGTGGTGAACCAGGTCCTCGAGTTCTCGAGCCGCCTCGTCTCGGTGCCGCTCTACCACCGCCAGAAGCGGCTGGTGTGGAGCCTCGCGCTCACGTTCGGCATCGGTGCGCCAGTCGGGGCGGCCGCCGGCTCGTGGTTTTCGAAGACGTATCTTTCGGACATGTCGGCGTACCGCCAGGCGTTCGGCATCCTCGTCGCGCTGGTCGCGGCGCGCGTGCTCTACGAGGGATGGGCCAAGGCGGTCCTGCGGCACGCCGGCTTCCGCAAGGCGCAGGAGGCGTCCGAGCGCGTCGCGCGAAACGCGCGGCGGGCGGGCGCGAACGGGCTCGCCGAGGCGGACGGTCCGCGGACCACCCGCTTCGGCTGGCGCAAGAGCACGGTCCGGTTCGGTGGCGAGCACTTCGATTTCGATCCGCTCGCGTCGGTCGCCGGCGGCTTCACGATCTCGTTCGTGGGGTCGGCGCTCGGGGTGGGCGGTGGCTTCCTCGTTACGCCGTTCATGGTGAGCATCCTGCTCTTCCCGATGTACCTCGTGGTGGGCACCGGCCTCGTCGCGCTCATGATCCCGCTCACGGTGAGCGTGCTCACCTACCTCGCGCTGCAGGTGCGGGTCGACTGGACGCTGGTCGCGGTCGAGGTGCCGGCCGTGCTCGTCGGCTCGTTCCTCGGCCCGGTGCTCAATCGCTACCTGAACGACCGCTGGCTGAAGACCTTCGTTGCCGTCGTGCTGCTCGCGATCGGCGTCTACTACGCGTTGCTCTGAGTTCGGAGGGGAACCATGGCAGACCGCAAATCGCGCCGGATCTTCCTTGCCGGCACCGCCGGCCTCGCCGCGGGCGCGCTTGCCCCCGCGCCGGTGCGCGCGCAGGATCCCAAGACGGCCAACCTCCCGCCGAACGTCCCGCAGTGGATGAAGGAACCGGGCGAGCCGGTCAACTGGCGCGCGTACGGGCTGCCGTCCGAATTCGAGAAGCAGGTCGTCAAGTTCAAGCGGCCGTCGGTCGTGCCCACCGAGGGCGTGTCGCTCACGCCCTTCCAGCACCTGCACGGCATCATCACGCCCTCCGGCGTCGTCTTCGAGCGCCAGCACGGCGGCGTGCCAAACATCGACCCGGCGCAGCACCGGCTGATGCTGCACGGACTGGTGAAGCGGCCGCTGATCTTCACGATCGACGATCTTGTCCGCTTCCCATCGGTGTCGCGCATCCATTTCCTCGAATGCTCGGGCAACACCTCGCGCGACTGGCGCGGCCCGGTGTCGAAGGACGTGCAGCAGACGCACGGCCTGCTGTCGTGCTGCGAGTGGACCGGCGTGCCGCTCGCGACGCTGCTCGACGAGGCGGGCATCGCGCCCGAGGCGAGCTGGGTGCTCGCGGAAGGCGGGGACGCGTCGGGGAACAGCCGCAGCATCCCGCTCGCGAAGTGCCTCGAGGACGTGCTCGTGGTCTACGCGCAGAACGGCGAGATGCTGCGGCCCGAGCAGGGCTACCCGGTGCGGCTGCTCGTCCCCGGCTGGGAAGGCAACATCAGCGTCAAGTGGCTGCGCCGGATCAAGGTCGGTAACGCGCCG